>Ga0070708_100004852_pt1 | contig 10615 bp, 7 predicted proteins | sample KBSK5503metaG_FD_65469 | JGI IMG/M metagenome (GOLD analysis project Ga0070708, IMG submission 65469) | Corn, switchgrass and miscanthus rhizosphere microbial communities from Kellogg Biological Station, Michigan, USA - KBS K5-50-3 metaG | ecosystem: Host-associated > Plants > Roots >... | reverse complement strand
GCGTGTCGTGATGGTGGACATCGATCGGGAACTCGTGGAGCTCTGCCAGAAGTGGCTGCCGGAATGGCATCAGGGTGCGTTTCAGGACCCGCGGGTCGAACTCGTGTTCGCCGACGGCAAGGACTACATCGAGCAGACCCCGACGACCTTCGACGTGGTCATCGTGGACATCTGCGACGCCTTGGAAGAGGGCCCGGCGTTAGCCCTCTACACGGAGAGCTTCTACCGAGGTGTGCAGAGGCGCTTGGCCCCAGGGGGGCTCCTTGTCGTGCAGGCAATGGAGTTGTCGGGCCTCGATTACGTCGATCACGTGCAGGTGCGTGACACGCTCAGCCTGGTCTTCCCCATCGTGAGATCCTACGCCATCTTCATCCCCTCGTTTTGGGCTGACTGGGGGTTTCTCATCGCCTCGAATGGCGTGGATCCGGCGGGCGTGCCGCCTGACGTGCTGATGGACCGTCTGCGCACGAGGGGAGCCACCGGCGTCGAAAACTTGGCGCCCCAGCTGGACTTCTACGACCCCGACGCGCATATCCGCATGTTTGCGCTGCCGAAGGACGTCAAGGCCCGCCTGAACCATCAGACACTGCCTGGGGACACCCCGCCCGCCCGCGCTCAATGACCTGGGGTCGCTTTCTCTGGCGTTACGCGACCCATCGGAAGGACCTGTGCGCGGCCCTCCTTGGGCTGGCGGTCGTCGTGGCGGCGGCGGAGCTCACGCTCCCGTGGCTTCTTCAGCAAGCGATTGACACGGCGCTTGGAGAGGCCCACGGCTCGAGCCTCGACCGCTGGGTCCTCTGGATGCTGGGGCTGCTCGCGCTCCTCTACGTGGCGCACGCGGCGCTCCTCAAAGTAGAGGCGCGCGTCCTTTACGCAGGCTCCTACGCCCTCCGGCGCCGCCTGTACGTCCACTTCCACAGCCAATCCCTGGCCTTCTTCCACCGCCACAAGACCGGCGAACTCATGCATCGCGTGACGAGCGATGCGGCACTCTTCGAGGACCACGCGGTGGAGCTGTTCAGCGATCTGCCGTTTGAGGCCCTCACGGTGATGGGCGTCTTGAGCGTGATGGCCTGGACGGACGTGCGGCTCACGGGAATGGTGGTTTTCTTCTTGCTCGCGGCCTCGGGAATCACCGCCTATGTGGGGCGCCCCCTCCCGACGCTGCGGAAGTCCATCCAGAACATTGGGTCTCGATTGGCAGGGCGACTGCAGGAGACGCTCGCCGGTATTCGCACGGTCCAGGCCTTCAAGAGCGAGCGGTACGAACTTCAACGGCTTGACGAGGCGAATCGCACGATCCTGCACGGAGAGCTTCGGGCGGGGGGCCTCGAAGCCCTCGTGGTGCCGGTCTTTGAACTCATGGAGCTGCTGGGCGTCGTGTTGGTGGTGTGGTACGGGGGGCACCTCATCCTGGGGAAGCACATCACGGCCGGCGCCCTCGTCGCGTTCATGGCGTACATGGAGATCCTCGCGGGGCCCGTCAGCCGGGTCGGTAGTTTCTACCGGCATGTCCAGACTTGCCGCGCCGTCGGTGCCCGCTTGCAGGAGCTCCTTGCCGACCACGAGCCGCTGCCTGCTTCAAGCGGTCGGCGCCCCAGCGAGGATCGGTGGGACATTCGAATGGAGACGGTGTCGTTCCGCTACGCGGGGAGTACCCGGGAGGTGCTGCGGGACCTCACCGTCACCGTGAAGCCTGGCGAGGTGGTCGCCGTCGTCGGGCGCAACGGCGCGGGCAAGAGCACGCTGATGGATCTTCTGTTGCGCTTCTACGACCCTTCCGAAGGCCGCATCGTCGTCGGGGGGGTCGATCTCAGGGAGTGGGATCTTGATCTCTGGCGGGCGTCCGTAGGGATGATGACCCAGGATGTGTTCCTTTTCTCCTCGACGATCGCGGAGAATATCGCCTATAGCCGCCCGGAGGCCAGTCGGGAGGAGATCGAGGAGGCGGTGCGCGAGTCGGGCGCTGACCGCTTCATCCGTCGACTTCCGCAGGGTCTCGATACCGTGGTCGGGGAGCGGGGGGCGAAACTGTCCGGGGGGGAGCGCCAGCTGGTCGCCCTGGCCCGGCTGTTCTTGAAACAGCCGCGGCTGCTTGTACTGGACGAGCCGACGGCCCACCTGGACGGCGAGGCCCTGCACCAAGTCGGAGCGGCGCTCAAGCCACTCATGGCGGGGCGCACGACCTTCGTGGTGGCCCATCGACCCGAGACCATCCAACTCGCGGAGCGGATCCTCCTGCTCGATCAGGGGCGCCTGATCGCCGATGGATCCCACGAGGCCCTGCATACCGACAGCGGACTCTATCGCACGCTTTTGGCCGAGATGGCGGCCTCCCCTGGGCGGCGACGAGCGTAAGCGGGGACCCATGCAGAGGCTGGGACGCCATCTCCTCGTGGAGCTTTTTGACTGCGCCCCCGACATCCTGAATGATCTGGAGGCCGTGCCGACGATACTCCTGGCGGCCGCCCGGCGCGCCCAGGCGACCATTGTCGGAAGCACGTTTCACCAGTTTTATCCGTTCGGACTCAGTGGGGTGGTGATCATGAGCGAGGCCCACCTGTCGATCCACACCTGGCCGGAGCATCGGTACGCTGCGGTGGATATCTTCTCTCGCGGTGAGGCATTCGGGCCCGACGTGGCCGTTGAGTCCGTGATTGCGGCGCTCGGCGCCCAGCGCGTGTCCGTGCTCGAGGTGCAGCGCGGTATCTTCCCGACGCCGCTCGCGCACGGCGTTGTGCTGGGGGCCCGCTCGGCGCCAGCTACCTATCAGTACGGGAAGGCGACGGGTCAGCCCACAGGGCTCGGATGAGCACACACACCTGCTCGGGTGGCTGGGTGACCTCGTGCTGTGTCCTGATCGCGGTCGGCGCAGTGCTCATCGCGTCTCCTGCGGCGGGGGATGACACCGCGCCGCTGGCCCTCGACGACTTTTTCCCTCTCGTGATCCGGAGACCTGTCCTCGAGCGAGAGCTCGAGGTCCGAGTGAGCAGCACGAAGAGGCGAGACGGCCGAGAGACGGCGATCGCCCCAGCCCTGGCGATGCCGATTGTGTCGTGGTGGCAGCTGACGCTTGAGATGCCGGTTGTGTTCATGGAACCACGGTCGGGAGATGGCGCGGACGGCGCGGGTGACCTCGAACTAGAGAGCAAGTTCCTGGTGTTCCAGTCCTCTGACTCGCGCACGCAGCTCTCGACAGGGTTCAGCCTGACACTGCCGACGGGCTCGGAACGGCGAGACCTGGGTGGCCAGTTGGCCATCGAGCCGTTCCTCTCGGCTGGCACGATGCGGGGCCGGTCATATCTCGTGGCGGAGATTGCGTACAGTTGGAGCCTGAACAACGGAGGGCCGCACCCGAAAGATCAGACGCTGACGGCAGGCGTGGCGGCCGGTTATGCGGTTCGGGCGTGGCTGATTCCTCTGTTGGAACTGACGACGGTAACCAGAGTCGGAGGGAGCCCTCAGCCGGGGGATCGGGATCGTCGGGGGCAGCCACAGCTCTACGTGGGCCCTGGCGTGAATGTTCAGCTCCTCCGAGAGGTGACGCTGGGCATCGGGTTTCAGCTACCGGTGACAAACGCGAGAACCTTCGACTACACCCTCCATGGCACTTTGGACTGGAGCTTTTAACCTCGCGCTAGGTGTAAGCTGGACACGTTGGAGCTCTCCTGGACCGTGGACCGCTTTCCTGCCGAGTGTGACAAGCTCCATGATCGTCGCCGAGGTGTGGTGAACTCTTGATTTCCTCATCTAGCGTCTTGCCGAGGGGTACCTCACGGACGAGATGAGATGGGCTTGGCGAATCAGACGAGGTCTGCCTCGAAGGTGAGGCGGGGGCGATTTCGATGATTGCAGGCCATCGATCTGACCCAGCACTCCGCAGTGAGGGCGGCGATCGAGCGAGTCGCGGCCGGGGAGGTGGAGGTGGCGCTCTTCCAAGCGTTCCGAGGGAGGCCGATTCAGCCGCCAAGCGTCTACGATCAAAATCCTCGCTTCCAGCCGTGGCGGAAGCCCGTGATTCTGCCTGGGCTGAGCTCCTTCGTTGGTGACTGCTCAAAAGCAAATGATTGTGGATGGCGGCTAATGCCCGTGCTAGCGGCTGGCAGAACCGGTCCGCCGGGGGGAGGAACTCCTTCCGCTTCGCGTTGGATCCTCCTCAACGGTCTGTCGCGTCGGTGCGGTCGAGACCGTAGTCCTTGAGCTTCCTCCACAGCGTGGTGCGGCCGATGCCCAGCGCCTCCGCCGCCCGCGAGTGGTTCCACCCACAGCGCTCGAGCGTCTGGACGATGTGCGCCTTCTCCATCTCGACGAGATTCTGCTGGGCGGGAAGCGCCGGCGCCGGCCCGAGGCCCGCACCCGAGGCGATGTGCGGCGGGAGGTCGTCGGGCGTGATGGCCTCACCGCTCGCGAGGATCGCCGCGCGCTCGATCGCGTTCTCCAGCTCGCGCACGTTTCCCGGCCAGGCGTACGACAGGAGGCGCGCGCTCGCGGCGGGCGTCAACCGCATGGCGCGACCATGACGCTCCCCGGCCCCGGCGAGAAAATGATCGGCGAGGAGCGGAATGTCCTCCCGCCGCTCGCGTAGCGGCGGGAGCTTGACGGGGAAGACGTTGAGCCGATAGTAGAGATCCTCCCGGAACCGGCCTTCCCGCATCAGCTGAGCGAGGTCGCGGTTGGTGGCGGCGATGACGCGCACATTGAGGGTGATCTGCTGGTTGCCGCCGACCCGCCGGATCTCGCGCTCCTGCAGCGCCCGAAGAAGCTTGACCTGGACGCTTCCCGGCATCTCGCCGATCTCGTCGAGGAAGAACGTGCCGTCCTGGGCCTCCTCGAGGAGCCCCCGCTTGGTCGCGACGGCGCCCGTGAACGCGCCCTTGACGTGGCCGAAGATCTCGGACTCCAGCAGGGGTTCGGGCAGGGCGCCGGCGTTGACCGCCACGAAGGGGCGCGTCGCGCGGGAGCTCGCGTGGTGGATGGCCTTGGCGATCAGCTCCTTCCCGGTGCCGGACTCCCCCTCGATGAGCACCGTCGCGTCGCTCGGCGCCACGCGCGCGACCAGCTCCAGCACGCGTTGCATCGGGGTCGACCCCGCGACGATGCCGGGCATGCCGTACCGGGTTTGCACCTGGTGACGGAGATTCTCGTTCTCGCGCCGAAGCGCCTTTTTCTCCAGCGCTTGGTCGATGCGATGGAACAACTCGTCCGGCTCCCGTCCCTTCTCGAAGTAGTCGAAGGCCCCGAGGCGCATCGCCTCCTTCGCCGACTCCCACCCGGCGTAGGCGGTGAGGACGATCACCTCCGCATCGGGACGGGTGCCGCGCGTCCGGCGGATCACCTCGAGACCGTCCGCCTCCGGCATCCGCAGGTCGGTGATGACGAGATCGAACGCGGTGGCGACGAGCGCCTCGGCGGCGGCGGCGACGCCGTCGGCCTGGACGACGTCGTGGCCGGCCTGCTTGAGCAGGAGCGCGAGGGTGGCGCGGGGCGACTCCTCATCGTCGACGAGCAGAATGGAGGCCATCAGGTCACCGGCAGCCGGAGGTCCCCTTTCAGCCCGAGCACGCTGAACGCCGAGACGGGCTTGAGGAGCCCCCTGAGGGCGAGGGGACCGATCGCCTCAGCCTCGATCAGACTCTCGACCGAGGTCGCCACGCGCGACGAGACGAGGATCTGCCCACTCTTGGCCTCACCGCAGAGACGCGAGGCGAGGTTCGTGACGGTGCCGATGGCGCCGTAATCCCAGCGGCCCTCGAACCCGATGGCGCCGATGGTCGCATAGCCTTGGGCGATCCCGACGCCGAGGGCGAGCTCCCAGCCGCGCTTGCGCCACCCCACCCGCTGCGCTTCGATGCGCTCGCGCATCGCGACCGCCATCAGGATCGCCCGCTCGGCGGGGTTCGGCACCGGCACGGGGTCGTTGAAGAAGATCATCATGCCGTCGCCGGTGAAGCGCTCGAGCGTCCCCTCGTGCTCGAGGATGAGCCGGCCCATCTCGGCGTGATAGTCCCGGAGCACGCCCATCACCACTTCCGGCTCGGAGGTCTCGGCGAAGGCGGTGAAGCCGCGGAGATCGAGGAACACCACGGTGACCTCCCGCCGATGGGTCAGCAAGGGGTCGTCCGCTCCCCCGGCGACGATCAGCTCGGCGAGCTGGGGCGAGAAGAAGCGCTTGAGCCGACCCAGGCGCTCGACCTGGGCGACCTGCTCCTCTACCCGCTGCTCCAGCCTCGTGTTCCACTCCGCCAGCTCGCGGAGATGCCGTGCCTCCTGGTCCCGGAGGATCTCGTTCTCGCGACGGCGCGCGCTCTTCTCCAGCGCCTGGTCGATGCGATGGAACAGCTCGTCCGGCTCCCGTCCCTTCTCGGAGTAGTCGAAGGCGCCCAGGCGCATCGCCTCCCGCGCCGATTCCCACCCGGCGTAGGCGGTGAGGACGATCACCTCCGCATCGGGACGGGTGCCACGGGTCCGGCGTACCACCTCGAGACCGTCGCCCCCCGGCATCCGCAGATCGGTGATGACGAGATCGAAGGCGGCAGCGGCGAGCGCCTCGGCGGCGGCGACGACGCCGTCGGCCTGGATGACGTCGTGGCCGGCCTGCTTGAGCAGGAGCGCGAGGGTGGCGCGGGGCGACTCCTCATCGTCGACGAGCAGAATGGAGGCCATCAGGCGACCGGGAGCCGGATGAGAATCTGCGTTCCCTCGCCGACGACCGACTCCACTTCGATCCGTCCCCCGTGGGCGGCCACGATCCGGCGGGCGATGGGCAGGCCGAGCCCGGTCCCGCCCGAGCGCTTCGAGTAGAACGGCTCGAAGATCCGCCGGAGGTCGTCCGGCGGAATCCCCGGGCCGGTATCGGCGACCTCGATCACCGCCTCGTTGCCCTCGCGCCGCGCGTGAATGCGGAGCCGTCCGTGCCCTTTCAGTGCCTCGATCGCGTTGAGCGAGACGTTCCACAGCACCTGCGTGAGCTGGTCGGGATCGAAGGCGAAGCGTGGCACGTCGGGATCGACGCGCGTCTCCACCGCGAGGCTGGGCGCGCTGGCCCGATGCTCGCCGAGGAGGGCCGTCACGTGGCTCACGACGTCACCGAGGTGTCCGTCCACCCGTTTGGGCTCGCTCGGTCGAGCGAAGCGCAGGAAGTCAGAGAGGATGCCATTGAGCCGGCGGGCCTCCTTGCGGACGGCGCCGGTCGTCGCCGCGCGCTCGTCGGCGGTGAGCGGCGCCTCGCGCTCGAGGAGCGCGGTCGCGTTGACGATGGCGGCAAGCGGGTTCCTGATCTCGTGGGCGACGCCCGCGGCCAGTTCGCCGACCGACGCCAGCCGCTCCGCCTCGGTCAGGCGGCTCCGCATCCGCTCCCGCTCCGTGACGTCGGAGACCAGCTCCAGCAAGAAGACCTGGCCGTCGGGCTGGCGCACCGGCGAGCACGTCAGCTCGAGGCATCGATCGGCGGGCCCGGTGACGCGAAGCCGCACCGGCGCCGACAGCGAGGCCCGTTCGGCCATCGGGCAGCCCGGGCACTGGCGGCCGTCGGCGGTCAGGACCTCGTAACAGCGGCGGTCGGACGTGACCGGGAATTGCTCGCCGAGCCAGCGGTTGGCATGGCGGACGGCGAAGCGGTCGTCGACGAGCTGGAGCCCCTCCCCGAGGCCATCGATGAGCCGCTCGTTGAACTCCTTCAACGCGGCCGCCTCGCTGCGGGCCCGATCGAGCACGACGATGATGATCGGGAAGACGACGAGATAGTAGATGAGCCCATTGCTCGCATCCAACGCGACGAATACGCGATCGCTCGACGCCACCACAAACGGCGTGACGATGTGATGCAGCCCCCAGAGCACGACCGAGACGGCGAGGAACCGCCGACCCGCCAGCGCCGCCCGCTCCTGCCGCCGCGGCCAGTACGCCAGCCCGGCGAGCACGAGCACCACGCCGCTGACGATCCAGCCAGACCCGTGCGCGCCGGCGAGCCTGAGGAGGGGACCATAATGCGCGGCGTAGAGAGCGTAGACGGCCACGGGCAGCACGTGTAACGGCCGGATCGAGTAGTTCCAGCGGAGCGCAAGAGCCGACGCCAGAATGAGGAAATCCCCAATGGTGCCGAGACAGGCGGCCGTCTCAACGAGGGCCGGCGCTGCGGGCACGAAGTAGTGCGCCACTTCGAACGTCTCGGACCCGACGTAGCAGCCCCACGCCCACACCAGGTAGCGGAAGAAGCGGACGCGGTTCGAGAGATAGATATAGATGAAGATCTTCACCTGGACGGCGAGCACGACCGCCGCCACGAGGTTCAGCGTGACCGAGATAGGCATGGCCTCTCCACTGGTTCGCGGTCGGGGCGCCTTCGCGCTCGACGGTCGAGGAAGTCAACCGCCGCGTAGACCATTCTAGTCGAGCAGGCACACGCCGTGCCACGCGCAAGTCGAAGGATTTCCGCGGGGCACCGCTCGGGACCGGCGTTCCGTTCTGAAGCAGCTGTTCCGCCCCCTGAAACAGGGCCTCCCTTCGTCTCGTGGCTGCGGATTCCTCCTAGGTCGGCTAGGTGCCCGCTCAACCAGTAAGGACACGAGACAGTCTCGCCCTGAGGCCTTCTGCTCTGTGCCCGAGTGGTTAGTTCCCGACGTCACGCACGCTGCCCGGCCCTCCTCAGGGCCACACCCAAACATGGCCTTTTCACGGGATTCTTTCCTGGCATTCTTTATGCGGGGCACTTCGGCGGGCGAGGGATCAATCCGCCTGGTGAACACCTAGAGAAGCCCGTGAGAAGAGCGACCCGGACAGGAGCACGGCCATGGAGCTTGTCAGCCGCATGATGGACGGTTCGATCTCCTATGAGCTCACGAATCGACTAGAACCCATCTTGTCCGGATCCGGAGTCCAGCGGGAGGCGAAGATTGATCTCACGGAAGTCCCGCTGTTTGAGGGGTGTAGCGAGAGGCAACTTCGGAGCATTGCCAGGATCGCGCGAGTTGTCGACGCCCCGGCCGGCAGCGTGATCACCCGTGTTGGCGAACCCGGAAACGAGTTTTACCTCATCCTCGCTGGCACGGTGAGCGTCGACTTGCCGGTGGGAAAGCCCGTGGCCCTGCGGCCCGGAGCGTTCTTCGGCGAAATGAGCCTGCTGGACGGAGATCCCCGCTCCGCCACGGTCGTCACGGAGACACCGGTCCGCCTCCTCGTGATCAACCGCGAGAACTTCTCGGTCCTCCGTAGAGACGTGCCCGACCTCACCCAGATCTTGTTGGTCACCCTCTCGCGGCGTGTGCGACAAGTCGAACAGCGTGCGGATCGAACGGGTGCTGCGTCAGCCGCGCTGTGAGGCGAGGCTCGGGGCGGCGGGTCCACGCCCAGCTCAAAACAATAGCCCGGGTGGATTCAGAACCGGGGAGGAGCGCCCGCCAAGTGAGCTAGAATGCCTCACGCCCAATCCGCGGCGCGGGCCCCTAAAGGCTCCACTTACGCAGGGAGGAGCGTCATGAAAACCGCCTGCAGCGTCCTGACCGCACTGATCTCAGCGCTATGTCTCGTCGCGTCCGTGTGGGCCGACGCGGATCCGGCCACGCGGAAGAACCCCGAACAACTAGGACGCGTGCTGTTCAAGACCTCCTGCTCGCCGGAAGCACAGAAGCAGTTCGAGCGCGCCCTGGCAATGCTGCATTCGTTCTTCTTCCCCGAGACAATCAAAACGTTCTCGGCGATTCCCGAGACCGACCCGAGCTGCGCCATCGCCTACTGGGGCATCGCCATCAGCCAGCGTCCCAACCCGCTGGTGCCACCGTTTGACGCCGCCACGCTCAAGCGCGGGCTCGAGGCGATCGAGAAGGGCGAGGCGATCGGCGCCAAGACCGAGCGCGAGCGCGACTGGCTCGCCGCCCTCAAGGCGTTTTACAAGGACTACAACACGATCGACCAGGACACGCGCACGAAGAACTACGAGAAGGCGATGGAGGCGTTGGCCAAGAAGTACCCGAATGACGTCGAGGCCAAGGTCTTCTGGGCCCTCGCGCTCAACGAGACATTCGATCACAAGAGCATGGCTCCCTTGGTGAAGGCGATTCAGATCCTGGAGCCCCTCGACCGGAAGTACCCGGAGCACCCGGGCATCACGCACTACCTCATCCACAGCTACGACTTCGCGCCGATCGCCACGCGCGGAGTGCCCGCCGCCAACAAGTATGCCAAGATCGCGTCGTCGGCGCCCCACGCCCTGCACATGCCCTCGCACATTTACTCGATGGTCGGCATGTGGGAGGCCTCGATCGCGTCGAACACGCGGACGGTGGCCGCTAGCAATGAGTACGCCGCCAGGAACAAGCTCGACGGCCTCTATGGGGCGATCCCGCATTCGTGGGACTTCATGCAGTACGCCTACCTTCAGCTCGGCCGGGACAGTGAGGCCAAGGCGCTGACGGAGGAAGTCGCCGGGGTCAAGAAGATCTTCGCGTCGCGCTACGTCACCGAGTGTGGCGCGGCGGCAGTGGCGGCGCGCTACATGCTGGAGCGCCAGGACTGGAAGGGTGCCGCGACCCTGCAGGTGCTGGATATCGTCAAGGCTCCTCAGGCGCAGGCCATCACGCACTTTGCGCGCGCGCTGGGCGCCGCCCGCAGCGATGATCTC
>Ga0070708_100004850_pt1 | contig 10617 bp, 9 predicted proteins | sample KBSK5503metaG_FD_65469 | JGI IMG/M metagenome (GOLD analysis project Ga0070708, IMG submission 65469) | Corn, switchgrass and miscanthus rhizosphere microbial communities from Kellogg Biological Station, Michigan, USA - KBS K5-50-3 metaG | ecosystem: Host-associated > Plants > Roots >... | reverse complement strand
GGGGCGTCGAAGGCCGCGGGAGAGGCGGGTTCCGCCGCGCGGCCGAGCTGCTGCAGGCGGCGCACTCCCTGGGCGGCCTCCTGCGTCGCGGCCAGCAGCGCCTCCAGGGATTCGCGCGGCTCGCTCTTGCGCAGGGCCAGCTCCGCCCATCCGCCGACCGCCATCAGCGGGTTGTTCAGCTCGTGCGCGATGCCGGTGGCGAAGTGCACGTACTCCGACGAACCGGCGGTCGAGGGGGGCGCGTCGCCGATGCCGTGACGTGCCGGCGACGCCCCTCGCACGCGAACGGCGGTGAGGGCCAGGAGGATCCCGGTGGCGGCGAGCGCGACGACGAAGCGGGCTTCGGCGAGGGCGGGCGGGTAGGTGCCGGCTTCCCGCGTGACGAGGTCCACGACCAGCGGCAGCATCACCGCCGCCGGCGTCACCCAGCCGCGCCGCCGCGATACGGTGTCCGTGTCGTCGCGCCCGGGCACCCAGGCGCGCCCCCGCTCCGCCGTGGCCGCCGCGGCCAGCGCGAGAAGGGCCAGCACGCTGTCGACGTTGGCCACGGAGTACGACCCATAGGGACCCGCGGCGTGGCGCCAGTTGGGAAGGATGCCGGCCAGGGCGCTCGCCGTCAGTCCGGCGGCGAGGATGCGGTAGGGAGCCGCGAAGGGTGGCGTCCGCACCGTCCACGCGAGGATCGCGAAGCCGGCGGCGAGCGCACACTGCTGTACGGTGAAGATCCAGAACCAGGAGAACGACGTCTCGCCCAGGGGCGCGGCGATGAAATAGAAGACGAGGAAGTAGGCGACGACGGCCGCCATCGTCCACTCCACGATGGCGGCGCGGAGCCGGCCTGCCCCCAACGGGCGGTGCGGGCAGACGAACATGGACACGGCGACGAGCACGCTGAACGTGTAGTGCCCGGCGTGGCCCAGACCGATCAGGGCGGCGCGACCCGGAAGGACCGCGTGGAGGAGGAATGCCGACTCCGCCGCCATCTGCGCCGCCGCCGCCCCGGCCAGGAGGCTCCAGAACGCGCGCTCCGTCCCCAGGGAGGCGCGGGCGGCACGCGCGGTGGCGACGAGCGCCGCCAGCGCCGGCAGCAACAGGTAGAGGTGGCCGAGCCGGACCCGTGCTTCCGCCGAGGCCGGGGGCGGGACGGCCATCGTCACCAGCACGAACAGGGCTATGTAGATGGCGCTGGCGGCAAGCGCGCGGCGGACCCCTTCCGTCATGGATGCGCAGACTCTACCACCCGCCTCTCCTTGCCGCTGCGGGGCCCCGTCGGCTAGTCTTTACGACTCGCTCATGGATGCGTCCCTTCGCACCGGTCCCCCGGTCGTCACCCTGCGCAACGCGTGGGACCGTCCCTACGACGGCGCGATCGCCGCCGCCCGGACCTGTTACTCGCCGCGCGTGATCGGGCCCGAGGAGGTCACCCCCGGCCAGCGCGACTCCATCGGTCCGTTGACCTTCGAGGCCGGGCATCACACGGTCTACCAGCACGCGCACTTCGAGTTCGGGCTGGAGAACGTGAGCCGGCAGTTCGTCTGGGCCTTCCTCCATGCCCATCCCTTCTACAACTCCGAGCAGTCCAGCCAGCGGTTCGTACGGCTCGACCAGGTCGCCGCCTACGTCCCCCCCGGACTGGGCGGCCCGGCCCGCGAGCTGTACGAGGGCGAGCTGGAGGCGGCCTGGGAGACCTATCGCGCGTTGTCCGCGATCCTGAAGGAGGACACGCACCGCATCCTCAGCGAGATCCGGTACCTGACGCCGAACGCGTCCGAGAAGCGGCGGAAGAAGGTCGCGCGGGAATCGGAGAAGAAGGCCATCGAGCTGGCGCGCTACGTGATCCCGGTGGCCGCCTTCACGTCGATGGTGCACACCCTCTCCGGGATCGTGCTCCACCGCCTGCGCCGGATGATGCGGACGGGTGACGTGCCCACGGAGGCGGTGGAGGTGGTCACGGCCATGGTCGATCGCGTGCACGCCCTGGATCCGGCCTTCTTCGAGAAGGTCGGGGAGGCGCCGCTCGAGGCCGCCCAGGTCGTCGAAGGGCGATGGCCGGAGCTGCAGGGCGACGGCGACGCCCTGGCCCAGCGCATCGACGCGCAGCTCGGCGCGCGCACTTCCCTCCTCGTGGACTACACGGCGCGGGCGCCGGAGACGACGGCGGAGGCGGTCCGTGCCGTCCTCGGCGCCGACCCCGCCACCCTGCCGGACGCGGAGGCGCTGGCCCGGGTGCTCGATCCCTCTTACAACCGCTACCGCCTCGAGACCCTGAACCTCAACGTGCACTCGCCGCTCTCGCGCGCCCTGCATCACGCGAGCTACACGTTCCTCAAGCGCCTCTCGCACACCGCGGACAGCCAGGACCAGCGCCACCGCATGGTTCCGGGGTCGCGCCCGCTCATGACGCTCACCGACACCCGCCGGCCGGACTTCGTCACCCCGCCCCTGATCGCGGCCAACCCGCGGGCGCACGAGATCTATCTGGCGTCGATGGACCGCGCCTGGCGCGCCAAGGAGCGCCTGCTCGAGATGGGCGTGCCGCGCGAGGCGGCCCTCTACGTCCTCCCCAACGCGAAGGCGCTCCGCTTCCACGAGACGGGGAGCCTCCTGTACCTCGCTCACAAGTGGGTGATGCGCACGTGCTTCAACGCCCAGGAGGAGATCTACCAGGCCTCCATGGACGAGCTCGATCAGCTGCGTGCGGTGCATCCGGCGCTGGCGCGCCACATGGGCCCTCCCTGCGTGCTGCGCGCCGGCCGCATCACTCCGACCTGCACGGAGGGCGAGCACTTCTGCGGCGTGCCCGTGTGGCGGAGCTTCCCCGCGGTCGAGCGGCGGATTTGAAGCGCGGGGTGCCGATGCTGTCCGGCTGGGGCCGCATGCCCAGGCCCGGGTGCGAGGTCCGCTCCGAGGACCTGGTCGCGCTCACCAGGGACGCGGTGCTGACACGCGGGCTCGGCCGCTCCTATGGCGACTCCTCCCTGCCTCCGCCCAGCCGTCCCCAGGCCGCCAACAGCACGCTCGCCGACCGCGTGCTCTGGTTCGAGGACGGGACGGGCCGGCTCCGCGCGGAAGCCGGACTCTCCGTCTTCACGCTGAACCGGCTGTTCCGGCCGCGAGGGTTCGTCGTGCCCGTCTCCCCGGGCACGCAGTTCGTGACCCTCGGGGGCATGGTCGCCGCCGACGTTCACGGCGCGAGCCACCACGTCGACGGCTGCTTCGGCGCCCACGTGACCGCCCTGCGCATGCGGGTGGCCGACGGGCGCATCCTGGAATGCGGCCCGGAGCTGGAGAGCGAGCTCTTCTGGGCCACGGTGGGCGGCATGGGCCTCACGGGCCACATCCTCGAAGTCGAGTTCCGGATGAGGACCATCCCGTCTCCCTGGCTGTGGGTCGAGAAGCAGCGCATGCCGGACATCGATGCACTCATGGAGGGGCTCAAGGCCGCGGCCAAGGAGTGGCCGCAGACCAAGGGCTGGATCGATTGCCTGAAGCGCGGCCGGCACCTCGGGCGCGGAGTGCTCATGCGTGCCCGATGGGCGTCGGCGGCGGAGGCGCCGGCCAAGGCGCCGCCGGCGCGGCTACGCCCGACGGTACCGTTCGAGCTGCCGTTCTCCTTGGTGACTCCCCTGACCGTGCGCACCTTCAACTCGCTCTGCTATCACTTCCCGTGGCGGGCTGGCGGCATCGACCATCCCGACTCCTTCTTCTATCCGCTCGACGTGGTCGAGAACTGGAACCGGCTGTACGGTCCGCGCGGCTTCACGCAGTACCAGTGCGTGCTCCCTGCCGCCGCCGGCACGGGCGCCGCGCGGCGGTTCCTGGAGCTCCTGACCCAGAGAGGCGGGGCCTCGATGCTGTGCGTGATCAAGGACTGCGGTCCCGAGGGCAAGGGCCTCCTGTCCTTCCCCAAGGCGGGCATCTCCATCGCGCTCGACATCCCGGTGACGGATGACACCCAGGGACTCGTCGACGCGCTGAACGAGGCCGTCATCGCGGAAGGAGGGCGGGTGTACCTGGCGAAGGATGCGTTCACGCGGGCCGAGCACTTCCAGGCCATGGAGCCGCGCCTTCCGGCCTGGACGGCCGTCCGGCGGCGCTGGGATCCGGAGGGACGCATCCGCAGCGCGCAGTCGGTCCGACTGTTCGGAGACACCCCGTGAAGGTCGTGTTCCTCGGCGCCACCAAGGGGATGGGCCGCGCCCTGGCCCGCCTCATGTCGCAGCGGGACGACCGGCTCTTCCTCCTTGGCCGCGACACGTCCGACCTGGAGCGGAGCGCGCGCGACCTCGAGGTGCGCGGAGGAGCGCCGGTCTCGAGTTTCCCGTGCGATCTGGAGAAGACCGAGACGTTCGCGCCCGCGCTCGAGGCGGCAGAGGCGGCGCTGGGCGGGCTGGACACCGTCGTCGTGACCGCGGGCCTCTTCGCGACCCAGGACCGGCTGGAGGCGGACCCCGAGCTGGCCCGCCGGCTGCTCCTCGTCGACTTCACGAACACCGTCGCCTTCTGCGAAGAAGCGCGGCGCCGGCTGCTCGCGCGGGGCGGGGGCACGCTGTGCGTGTTCAGCTCCGTCGCGGGCGAGCGCGGGCGCAAGCCCGTCGTCCTCTACGGCGCGGCCAAGGCGGGGCTGACGCGCTACCTCGAAGGACTCGACCACCGCTTCCGCGCCGCCGGGTTGCGGACGGTCTGCGTCAAGCCGGGCTTCGTCCGCACGTCCATGACGGACGGTCTGCCCGCCCCGCCGTTTGCGGGCGAGCCGGAGGGGGTGGCCAGGCGCGTGCTCCGGGCGATCGACGCCGGCACCCCCGTCGTCTACGCGCCCGCGGCGTGGCGCGGGATCATGCTCGTGATCCGCCTGCTGCCCCGCTTCGTCATGCGCCGGGTCGGCTTCTAGCTCGACGCCTCGACGCAGGCGGCCGCCGTGCGCCCGCTACGGACGGCGCCCTCGATCGTGGCCGGCAGTCCCGTATTCGTCCAGTCCCCGGCCAGGACCAGACCGCGGACCTCCGTCCCCGGCCCCGGCCGGATCTCTTCCGCCTCCGGGTCGCACACGAACGTGGCCTCGGGCTCGCGGAGCACGAGCGAGCGCACGACGCGGGCCTGGGCCATGGCCTCCGCGAAATACCGGCGCAGCGCCGCCTCCGCCACCGCGACCAGCTCCGCGTTGGGCCGCGGGGCCGCGCGGACGGCCGCGCTCACGATGAACGCGAGGTGCTGCGGGGCCCCCTCGCGGCCGTAGAGCCGCCCCTTGTCGAACACCCACTCCACCTCCGCCTCGCGCAGGCCGGCCATGGGGCGATCGAGGACGACGCGGTCGAGCCAGAGCTCGATGGAGACGATCGGCGAGCCGCGCAGCCGCGCCGCGCTCGAGAACGGCGCCTGCGCGCGGATCCCTTCCGGCACGAGCGCGGGCAGCGCGGACCAGGGCACGGCGGCCACGACGGCATCGGCTTCCACACGATGGGAGACGGAGCGCGCGCCGCGGCGCATCTCGTCCCTGGTCTCCGCGCGCTGCACGTAATGCACGGCCCGCGCGCGCCCGTCCGCGACCTCGACCGCCTCGGCGAAGGCGCGCCGGCGCACGGTGCCCCCGCGGGCCTCCAGGTAGCGCGCGAGACGGTCGTGCAGGCGCCCATAACCGGCGCGAAGGAACACCAGCCGGGCGGCGTCGCTCCGCCGCAGGAACGCCTCGCGAAAGACCTCACGGAAGAGCACGGCGGCGGCACGCTCGGGCGTCTCGTTGAGGATCGCCGTGGCCAGCGGGTCCCACAGCAGGGTCCGCGTCCCGGCGCTCTGGCCGGTGCGCCGGAACCATTCCGCGAGGGTGAGCCCGTGGGGCACGCGCCCCCACCGCGCGGCCAGGCCGAAGCGCAGGACGTCGAGGCGCGACCGCCAGGGCAGCCGGAGGGGAAGGAGGCCGGCGAGGAGATGCCAGGGCGCGGGCAGGTCGGGGCAGTCGAGACTGGTCCAGCCGCGGCCGTCGCGATAGTCGATCCGCAAGTGGTCCTGCACGATCAGGAGATCCGAGGCCCCCGCGCGGCGCAGGAGGTCGAGGGTCGCCTCGTAGCCGGCGATCATGAGGTGCGTGCCGTTGTCCACGTCTTCGCCCGTCACCGTGTCCGGGAAGGAGGTCGCGCGGCCGCCCAGCACGCCGCGCCGCTCGAGAAGCGTCACCTCGTGGCGGTGCTCCTGCAGGGCGATGGCGGCGGCCAGTCCGGCGAACCCGCCTCCGACGACCACGACTCTCATCGGCCGGTGTACACGCGGGCCAGCGTGCGGGCGGAGACCCAGAGCTTGCGTGGCGTCGACAGCCGGAGCCGCGCTCCGGGCGGGAACGAGCGGCGCACCAGCGCGTCGAGCAGGGCGCGGTAGACGCCGGCCATCAGCTCCGCGGAGGCCATCGCCCGCCGATCGTCGGCGGGCAGGAGCGCCGCCGCGCGCAGGTAGTGCTCCCGGGCGCGATCGGCCTCGAAGCGCAGGAGAGCCGTCACTTCCGGGCGACGGACGGCCGCGGTCCCGTCGAGCAGCTCGGCCTCTTCCACCCCGAAGCGGGCCAGGTCCTCCAGCGGCAGGTACAGGCGGCCCCGCGCCCCGTCGGCGCCGATGTCACGCAGGATGTTCGTGAGCTGCAGGGCGACGCCGAGCTCGACCGCGTACTCGCGGGTGCGCGGCTGGCGGTACTCGAAGATCTCGATGGAGGCGAGCCCGACCGCCGAGGCCACCTTCTCGCAGTACGCGCGCAGGTCCGCGAAGGTCGCGTAGCGGCGCGGAGTGAGGTCCATCCGGCACCCCTCCACGATCTGCTCGAAGCAGGCGCGGGGAATCGGGAACTGGAAGAGCGCTTCCGCGAGCTCCTGCCCGAGCTCGGTCGTCGGCTGTCCGGCATAGCAGCGGTGCGCCTCCTCGAGCCATCGGCGCAGCCCGGCCTCCCCTTCCCCACCGGGCTCGTCCACGCAATCGTCCACCACGCGGCAGAACGAATAGAGCGCGTAGATCGCGCGTCGCTTGGGAGCGGGCAGGATCCGGAAGGCGTAATAGAAGTTGGTGCCGCTCTGACGTGTGATGCGCGCGGCGAGGGAAGGAGGCACCTCTTCAGGCGGCACGAGCGGGCCAGCGCCAGGCGCGCCAGAAAAGCCGCGCCCTGCCGAGCGCGCCATGCCGCGGCCGGCGGCGGAAGACGTCGTCGTCCGCGTCCTCGATGGCGTCCAGGATGCCCGAGCCGCCGAGCCAGGTCAGCCGCATCTCGAAGCGCAGGTCCCGGCCCACGAGGTCACAGAGCGGCCGGCCGCGCTCGAACAGGCCACGCGTCCGGGCGACGAGCTCGGCCATGAGCGCGTGGAACTCGGGCGTCATCCGCCCGGCGTTGAGGTCCCATTCCTTCACCGCGAACCGGTCCATCAACTCGCGGGGCAGGTAGATGCGGCCTTTGCGCAGGTCGAGGGCGAGGTCCTGCCAATGGTTCGCGAGCTGCAGCCCCGTGCAGATCGCGTCCGAGAGCGGTGGCAGGGCGGGGTCCCGGTAGCCGAAGATGAGGAGCACCAGGCGGCCGACGGGGTCCGCGGAGCGCCGACAGTAGTCGAGCACCTCCTCCCAGGTGTCGTAGCGTGTCTTCACCGTGTCCTGCCGGAAGGCGGAGAGGAGGTCCAGGAGGAGCGACTTGGGAATGTCCAGCCGGCGTACCGTCTCCGCGAGGGCAATGAAGATGGGATCCTCCGCCTGTCCTTCGTAGGCGCCGTGGAGGCGCGCCTCCCACTGATCGAGCTTCTCGGCGCGCATGCCTTCGTACATGGGCTCGTCGGCGAAATCGTCGGCGGCGCGCGCATAGGCGTAGAGGGCATGCACGTACCGGCGCTTCGCGCGGGGGACGAAGAGGCCGACCGGGAAGTTCTCGTAGTGCGCGCGCACGCGCGCCTCGCAGATCGCGAAGGCCTCATCCACCGTCAGCGTCATCGCGAGGCGCGCCCGGCGGCGGCGTTGTCGAAGGCGACGCGGTCGACGGGATCGAGGTCGAGCTCGATGACGCCGAGCAGGCGGCCGTGCCCGAGGCGCGCGGGGACGGCGAGGGCCATTCCGCGGTAGCCGTACTCGCCGGACAGCGACACCGTCACGGGCAGGATGCTCGGATCCGCGGACGCGAGCGCGCGCAGCACGCGGTCGGCGGCCGCGGCCAGGGCGACCGGGCCCGGCCAGCGTCCCTCGACGCGCGCAAGGGCGGTACGGGCGGCGGCCGGCGCCAGGCGATCGATGGGCAGTCCGCCGATGAGGGCCGTACCTCGGGGCAGCACCAGCCGCCCCGGCGGCCGCCCGATCACGATCGCGGCCACGTCGCGCGGCCGGCCGTCCACGGCGAGGGCGAGCTGCCGCCGCAGCGCCGCCGCGATCGCCACCGGCGCGCTGCCGATGACGCGGTCGCGGGCGAAGCCCTTCAAGGCGGCCAGCTCGACCACCCCCGGATGTCCGCCGGCGATGACGAGCGGGGCCGGGCCGAGCGACCCGCGTAACCGGTCCAGGATCTCCCCGGCTTCGGACGGCAGGCGGCCCGGCTCGAGGGCGGGGGGATCGGCGAGGACGACCGCGTCGACTTCGCCGAGCCCTTCCAGAGGCCCGCCCTCCACGAGGGTATCGAACCCCTCGACGGGGCCGGACTGGAGGATGTCGAGCGCCTTGCCCTTGGCCTTTCCGACGTCGGGGTCGAGCAGGAGGATGCGCCGGAACACCTCGCCCGCAGCCAGGCGGCGGGCCAGGGTCGCGCCCAGCTCGCCCGACCCGATGACGGCGATGGTCTGCGGCATGGGCGTGGAGGCCCGGATTCTAGCGCGATCAGCGCTGAGGACGCCGGGGCACCGTCCGCGCCCGCGGAGCACCGCTGACCTCGCTCGCGCGCACCATGGTCACCGTGTACCCGCTCAGGGCATCGAAGGGCTCACTCACGAGCTGCACCCAGATCGTTCCGCGCCGGGCGGTGAAGCCGGGCAGCTCGTTGTAGAACATGCTGCCGGCGTAGACGAACGAATAGCCGGTGTGGCGCAGGGCCGCCTGCGACTGTCGGGCGATGTCGGCCAGGCGCAGCGAAGCCGGGCAGGCATAGGTGACGACGGCGAGTTGGCCGTCGACGAACGCCTTCGGGAAGTCACCGGAGCGGTCGACGGGCCCGGACTGGAGCTCAGCCTCGTCGTAGTCGCGGGTGCGGCACTCGCGGATCTCGCAGCCGGAGAGGCGCGGCAGGATCGGGAGGTCGCGGCAGCCTTCCGCGTCCGCCGGCCAGGCGGCGGGAGCGAGGGACAGCAGGACGGCGAGGGTCAGGGCACGAGCGCGCATCGTCCTCTTCCACCATTACCACAGGCGGACCGGGCCGTGGCCGGGGGTCGTTTCAGCGCGCGACCAACATCATGGTCATGTCGTCGCGCGGCCGCACGGTCCCGCAGAACGCGAGCACGTCCTCGCGGACGCTCTCGATGAGGTCGGGCGGAGCCAGGCTGGCGTGAGCGACCAGCCAGGCCTGGAGCCGTTCCTCACCGTACTCGCGCTCCATGGCATCGAAGGCCTCGGTGATGCCGTCCGTGAAGAGGAACAGGCGGTCGCCGGGCTCGAGCCTGGTCTCGAGGACGTCGTAGACGGCGTCCGGGACGATGCCGAGGGCCACGCCGGTGGCGGGCAGGCGCTCGACGCCGCCCGGGCGGAGCACGAAGGGCGCGTTGTGACCGCCGTTGACGTAGCGGAGCGATCCCGTGAAGGGATCGTACTCGGCGTAGAACAGCGTGATGAGACGGTTGCTCGGGATGTTGGCGTGCAGGTGCGCGTTCAGGGTGCGCATCAGGTCCGACCCCCGCAGCCCGGCGCTGAGCAGCGTGCGCAGGCTTCCCTGGAGAAGGGCCATGAGGAGCGCGGCGGGGATTCCCTTGCCTGCCACGTCGCCCATGGCCAGGGCGACGTGGCGCTGCCCCAGCTCGATGATGTCGAAGTAGTCGCCGCCCACCGTGTTGGCGGGGCGCATGGCCGCGTAGACGGAGGTGCCCTCGCGGGTGAACGGCTCGAACGGGAGCAGCCCGAACTGGATCTGGCGGGCAATCTCGAGGTCACCCTTGAGGGCGAGCTTGTCCCGCAGCTCGATCATGAGAAGAGCGAACATCAGGGTCGCGGAGACGAGCGCGAACGTGAAGACGGAAGGGACTTCCCACTGCCCGCCCGCGATGCTGGCGAGCAGGAAGCGCAGCCAAACGAGGGCGAGGAGGGGCACGGCCAGCGCGAACATGATCCGCCGCGCCGGGCTGAGCCGGAACGCGGTGGCCAGGAAGACCTTCCAGGCCGCGAGAGGATAGCGCTGGTACCAGGGCCGCGGCCAGACGCCGTCCAGGTCGACCTCGCGCGTGAAGTAGCGGAAGGCGTCTTGGGCGTCGTACGCGAAGAGGTCGCGGAAGGCGCGCGCCGAGACGTCGCGCGTGAAGAGGTCCTGGACGTTCGCCCAGTAGTCGTCGGAGAGGGCGCCCGGAGCGGAACCGCCGGGCCGCGCCTTCGGTCGGGCCCGCTCGCCCACGCGGGCGGCGAAGGCGTCGAACCGGTGTCGCAGGTCGTCGAGGTGCGGGTTTGCCAACGTCCTGATGTCCTATACGCGCGCGCGAG
>Ga0070708_100004849_pt1 | contig 10618 bp, 9 predicted proteins | sample KBSK5503metaG_FD_65469 | JGI IMG/M metagenome (GOLD analysis project Ga0070708, IMG submission 65469) | Corn, switchgrass and miscanthus rhizosphere microbial communities from Kellogg Biological Station, Michigan, USA - KBS K5-50-3 metaG | ecosystem: Host-associated > Plants > Roots >... | reverse complement strand
CAGCCGCGATCCGGTGAGCGGCCGGATGCTCCATGTCGACTTCGCCCGCGTGTCGCTGACCGAGAAGACGCACGCCGACGTTCCTCTTCACTTCGTCAACGAATCCCCCGCCGTGCGCACACTCGGCGCGGTCCTGCTCCACGCGCGCTCGGAGGTCAACGTCGAGGCGTTCCCTCAGGACATGCCGCGCGTCATCGAGGTGGACCTCTCCGGCTTGCTGGAGATCGACGACGCTATCTTCGTCCGCGACCTGAAGGTCGACGCGACGACGCTGCGGATCACGGACGATCCCGACGAGCTCGTCGTGAAGGCTGTCCCAGTCAAGGTCGAGGAAGAGCCGAAGCTCGCCGAGGCTGCGGTGCCCGCCGAGGGCGAGGTCGCTGCGGAAGGCGAGGCCGTAGAGGGCGCCGCGCCGGCGGCCGGGGCCGAAGCCCCGAAGCCCGGCGCACCCGCCCCTGCCAAGGGTGGCGCGCCGGCGGCCGAAGGCGCCGCGAAGGGCGCGCCCGCGAAGGCTCCGGCCGGAGGCGCGAAGAAGGGCTAGCCGCCGTAGTCGGCTAGCGTCACCTCCGGGAACGGATTGTCCGCGCGCTCGAGGCTTCGCAGCTCCACCTCGTCCTCGGTCGCGTCGCCGCTGCGGGCGAGCGCGACCGCCCGACGGAAGCGCTGCGCGTGTGCGCGGAAGCGCTCCACGGCGTAGTCCGCGGCCTGCCCGGTGGTGACGAGGAATGGCCAGTCGCTGGACTCGGCGAGCAGGAGCTCGCGCACGGCCTGCCGCGCGGCGCGCTCGCGGAAGGGATCGTCGCGCGGCGGCGACGCGCGGAGCATCTCCACCTCGTGCGCCAGGCGCGCGAGCTCATCCCACATCCATGTCGTCGCTTCGTTGCGCCAGGTCGAGTGATCGTTGTTCTTGCCCCACGAGCCCTCGGCCAGCGCGACGCGCTCGCGCGGCGGCTCGCGGTCGATGTATTCGGCGGCGGTCGCGACGCGGACACCCAACTCGCTCAGCTGGCGGAGCACGAGGCCGAGCCAGTCCACTCCTTCGAACCACCAGTGGCCGAAGAGTTCGCTGTCGAATGTGACCGCGAGGAGCGGGTCGCGTCCATCGGCATCGCCCCGCGCGAGCTCGTCCTTCACGACCTGGACGAAATGGCTCGCGTGCTCGCGAACGCGCTCGCCCGCGCGCCCTGGCGAGTACAAGTCCTTCTCGCCGAGTCCAAGATGGACCGAGGTCACGCGCCAGTAGCGCAGACCGGTGCGGTCGTCCTTGCGGTGGAACTCGCGGTATTGCGGATCGCCGGGGTAGCCCATCATCGCCGACCACACTTGGCCGGAGACGCGGTCGTGCCGCGCGATGGCGACGACGTCGGAGTCACCGACGTAATAGGGGCGCAGCAGATCCACATCGGTCCGCGCGGGCGCGTTCGCGACCGCGACGCGCGGCTCGTGCGGCGCGTGGCGTCGAAGCTCGCTCTGTCCGCGGCGGCGGGCGGTCTCACCAGCGGCCTGCGCGTGCCCGGGCAGCAGCGCCGCATCGGTGAAGAAGTGGGTGATCCCGTGTTCTTCGAGCACCGTCTCGAGACCTGGCGCATACGCACATTCGGGGAGCCAGATCCCGGTCGGATCGAGCCCGAGAAGCCGGCGCGACGAGCGGCGCCCGATGCGCAGCTGCGCGTCGACCGACGCAGGATCCAGAAGCGGCAGGTAGCCGTGCGTCGCGGCGGAGGTGAGGATCTCGATGTGCCCGCTGCGCGCGAGATCGGCGAACGCGCCGACAAGGTCGCGCCCGAAGCGATGCACGTACGCATCGCGAAGCCGCCGGTAGGACGCGAGGTAAAAGTCGGCGAGCGCCGCGCGCCCCGTGTCGTCGACGTCGATGAAACGGCGCACGTCCTTCTCGGCCCGGCGGACCTGGTCGTCGATGTACTCGAGGTTGCGAACATCCACGTCGTGATCCGCGAGCTGCTCCAGAAGCACGGGCGTGAGCCCGATGACCATCCGATAGCGGATGCCCGCCTCGCGCAGGTCGTGAAGGAGGGCCAGGAGCGGAAGGTAGGTCCCGAGTACCGCCTCGTGGATCCATTCCTCGCCGTGCGGCCACCGTCCGGCGCCGCGGCAATAGGGCAGGTGCGAGTGGAGAGCGAGAACAAAGGTTCCCATCTACTCCAACATTCTGTGGCACGGCCGCTCATGGCCATGTTGTGGCGGGATCGTTACCTCTTCGCGCGGTGGGGCCCTAACGGGGCGTGATCCATGGCCTCGGCGATGCAGCGCCTGCTCGGTGGGCTAGCTGCCACCACTTAAGCCCAAAGAAGAGAGGGTTCATATGCCCGCGCCCGTCACTGATCTCACGACCGCGCTCATCACGGGCGTCACCGCCGGTCTGGTGACGCTCATCGGAGCGCTTCCCGCGATCCTCGGCGCCGTCGTCCTACTCGTCCTCGGCTGGATCATCGCCGGCATCGTCGGTGGCCTCATCGCCCGAGGGCTTCGCGCGATAAAGGTCGACGCGATGGCCGACCGCGCCGGCGTGACCGCATTCCTGAAGCGCGCCCAGGTCCGCGCTGATGCCGCCGGGTTCATCGCCGGCGTCGTGAAGTGGTACATCCGGCTCATCTTCGTGCTCATGGCGGCGAACGCCGTTGGCCTCACCGCAGTCAGCACGATCGTGAATCAGGTCCTCGCGTTCATCCCGAACCTGCTGGTCGCCGTGGTGATCCTCGCAGTGTTCTCATGGCTCGCCCAGCTCGTGCGGAACGTCGTCAGCGCCGCCACCATGCCCAACGCGAAGACCATGGGCATGCTGGCGTACGCGGCCACACTCGGCTTCGGCGTCATCGCCGCGGCGACGCAGATCGGCGTCGCTGCGCCCCTCGTCGAGCTCCTCTTCGCGGGGATCGTCTTCGGTCTCGCGCTCGCGTTCGGCCTCGCCTTCGGGCTCGGCGGACGCGACGAAGCCGCCCAGATGTGGCGCGGCCTACGCGGCTCGGTCCGCGAGGTCGCTCCGGCAGAGACTCCGACACCGATCGATCGTCACGGAAATGGCCGTCCCTTCGAACGCTCGGAGCAATCGGTCAGGACGTAACCCGCACGCATCCACGTCACTAGGCCGCCAGTCTCGATCGCAGACCGAGGCTGGCGGCCTCTTCGTCGCGTGATGACGGCGCGCTCCCAGCCAAATTGACCGGGTGTTTGGGCGCGGGTACGCTCGGCGAGACGTGCTAGCCGCGCTCGCGGCAAGCCACCTGCTGCACGGCACGTCAGCAGACTCCGCCGCAATGTGAGGCGAGGCGTCCGCAGAGGAGGCATGCCATGTCGCGATCCACGCGGTCCATAGCCGTCATTGCCCTCGCCGCTCTCGTGGTGGCGACCGCCTGTTCGTCGGGCGGGAACGCGCCCGGGACAGCGGCAGCCGGTAGCACGATCAACGTCATGTCGCTTTGGGGCGGGAGTGAGCAGGACTCCTTCCAGAAGGTGCTCGACGCATTCAAGACAAAGACGGGCGTCACCGCGAAATACGAGTCAGTCCGTGCGGACTATGCGACCACGCTGCAAACGCGCATTTCCGGCGGCAACCCGCCGGATGTGGCGATCATCCCGGGGATCGGTTTCCTGCGCCAGTTCGCGCGTCAAGGTTCGCTCAAGAAGATCGCCGACCTCGGCATCGACCCGAACTCACTCAAGTCGAACTATCCGCCGGGGATCCTCGAGATCGGCCAGGTCGACGGAACTCAGTACGCGATCATGGTGAAGTTCAACAGCAAGAGCACCGTGTGGTACCGGCCCGACAAGTTCAAGACGTTCGGTGTGCAGCCAGCCGCGGACTGGAACGCCTTCACGAAGCTGTTGGCCGACATCAAGGCCAAAGGCCAGGCGCCGCTCGGCCTCGGAGCCGGTGACTCATGGACGCTTACCGACTGGTTCGAAAGCGTCTACGTGCGCCAGGCCGGTCCCGAAAAGTACGACCAGCTCTTCAGCGGCAAGCTGGCCTGGACCGACGCGTCCGTGGCGGCCGCGGTCGACACGATGAAGCAAGCGCTCAAGGACGATTACGTCGCGGGCGGCGTGACGGCGGCTCTCGGCCGCAGCTTCACCGACGGCATCGGCCAGGCATTCAGCGCCAATCCCCAGGCCGTCATCTACTACGAGGGTGGGTTCGTCGGTGGCATCGCGACGGGTCAGACCAACACCGCACTCAAGGTCGGCGAGTCGATCGACTGGTTCGACTTCCCGAGCATCAACGGGAACAAAGGCGTGACCATCGGCGGCGACGTCATCGCCGCGTTCACCACCAAACCCGGCGTCAAGGAGTTCCTCCAGTACATGACCACAGCCGACGCTGGTTCGGTCTGGGCCGGCACCGGGGCGGTCATCTCGCCGGTCAAGTCCGTCCCCGCGACCGCCTATCCGAACGATCTCGCCAAGCGCGAAGCTGCACAGGTCGCGAACGCGTCAGCGGTGCGCTTTGACGGCTCCGACCTACTGCCCTCAGGCGGTGGCGACGACATGGGCGCGGCGCTGCAGGACGCGCTCCGGGGCAAGACCGTCGACTGGGCGAAGTTCGAAACGTCGATACAGGCCAAGTGGAAAGCGGAGAAGTAGGCTCGGACTGAATCCATGGAGCGGACGGGCTAAGGCCCGTCCGCTCCGATGACGAACGGAGTCAGATGGGGATCGCTCCTACACCAGGGATACCGCAAGCTATCCCCGCACGCGCGGGCCTTTCCGCCGTGCGCAGCGCGCGCGGCCCGGAGAAGCCAAACTACCTCGCCGCGATCCTCTTCCTCTTGCCCGCCGCGATCCTCCTCCTCGTCTTCCTCCTCTATCCCGCGATCTACACGGTCCTGCTCAGCTTCAACCGGGGCCGTAACGGCGTCTTCGACCAGTGGGTCGGCCTCGACAATTACGTTCGGCTCTTCAGCGATCCGGACTTCATCAACCTCTCGACGTTCCCGCCCTCCGGAGCGCTCTGGAACAACGTCCTCTGGATCGTCTTTTACACGAGCATCGTCATCTTCCTGGGGCTCATCATCGCGGTCGTCGCGGCCCGCGTCCGCTACGAGTCGGTCATCAAGGCGGTCGTCTTCATACCGATGGCGATCGCAGCGACGGCCCTCGCGGTCATCTGGAAGTTCGTGTACTCGCCGGACGCGAACATTGGCCTCCTGAACGCGATCCTGGGCGCCTTCGGCGTGGCGCCGATCTCGTGGCTCGGCGACGAGCACATCGTCAACTTCGCGCTCATCGGCGTGGGCATCTGGGGGTCGGTCGGCTTCGCGACGGTCATCCTCTCGGCGGCCGTGAAGAGCATTCCGGCCGAGGTCATCGAGTCGGCTCGCGTCGAAGGCGCGAACGAGCGACAGATCTTCTTCCGGATGATCCTGCCCATGGTCAGCCTTCCCATCTCGGTCCTGGCGGTCACGCTCGTCGTGAACGTCATCAAGCTCTTCGACCTCATCTACGTGATGACCTTCGGCGGACCGGGCAAAGCCAGTCGGGTGATCGCATTCACGATGTATCAGCAGGCCTTCCAGGCCGGGCAATATGGCTACGGGTCGGCGGTCGCGGTCGTCATGCTCGTCGTGCTGATCCCGATCATGATCTACAACGTCCGGCGCTTCCGAACCGGAGCCGTCACGTGAGCGTCCTGGCCGCCGCACCGATGGCCGGGTCGCGACCGCGGACACCCGCGGGGCGCGTGGTGGCCGCCCTCAACCGGTCGGTGATCCACGTCGCTCTGGGACTCATCGGCGTGATCTGGCTCGTCCCGACCCTCGGACTTCTGGTCACCTCGTTCCGGCCGCGCTCCGACATCCAGGCCACCGGCTGGTGGGACATCTTTCAGCTGCACCTCACCCTCGACAACTACCGGCAGGTGCTCGAAGCGCAAGGGATGCTCCAGGCCTTCATGAACACGGTCTTCATCGCGGTCCCCTCGACGCTTCTTCCACTCGCGATCTGCGCTCTCGCGGCGTTCGCGTTCTCGTGGATCCGGTTCCCGTTCCGCGACACGCTGTTCCTCATCGTCATCGCATTCCTCCTCGTGCCCGTGCAGGTCGCGTTCATCCCGCTGCTCACCATGTCGAGGGACCTGCTGCCCGATCTCCAGCTGACGCGCGGCTACGGCGCAATCTGGCTCGCCCACACGGCGTTCGCCCTCCCCTTCGGCATCTTCCTCTTGCGCAACTTCTTCATCACGCTGCCGCCCGACATGATCGAAGCCGCCCGAATCGACGGCGCGTCGGATTTCCGGGTCTTCAGCACCATCGTCGTGCCGGTGTCGGTGCCGGCGATCGCCGCCTACGGGATCTTCCAGTTCCTCTGGGTCTGGAACGACCTGCTCATGGCCCTCGTCTTCGTGCAGGACACGAGCAAGGCCCCGATGACGCGGGCGATCCAGAACCTGCTCAGCCAGTACGGTACCGAGTGGCACCTGCTTGCGGCGGGCGCCTTTCTCCTGATGATCGTGCCGCTGATCGTCTTCTTCAGCCTGCAGCGTTACTTCGTCCAGGGGCTCCTCGCCGGCTCGATCAAGTAGCGGCAGCGCGCAGAGTAGATGCACCCCGTTCCGATCGCGACGACGAAGCAACTCGCCGACTACGCCGAGATCCTCGGCGAGAGGCGGTACGAGGAGCTGCGCGCCCTCGCGAAGGGCGCGGCCGGCCGCAGCATGCTGCACATCAACGCCACCGCCTACGGTGGCGGCGTCGCGGAGATCCTCCAGAACCTCGTGCCGCTGCTGCGCGATGCGGGCGTCGATGCGCACTGGGCGGTACTCGACGCGCCCCCCGCCTTCTACGACATCACCAAGAAGATCCACAACGCGCTCCAGGGGATGGAGCTCGACCTTTCCGAGGCGGAGCACAAGCTCTTTCTGGAGGTCGCGCGGGAGAACGCCGCACAGCTCAGGGATGCCGACGTCGTCCTCGCGCACGATCCGCAGGCGGTCGCACTGCGCCACTTCGCGAAGGATCCGCGTCGCGGCAGGTGGGTATGGCGGTGCCACATCGATCTCACGACCGCGTATCAGCCGGTGTGGTCGTTCCTCCGGCCCTTCGTCGAGGAGCACGACGCCTCCATCTGGACGATGCCCGAGTTCGTGCGCCCGGACCTCAGGCAGCGGGTGCTGATCCAGGCGCCGACGATCGACCCGTTGTCGCTCAAGAACCGGGACATGCAGCTCAGCGAGGCCCGAGCGATCGTGCACAGTTGGCGCGTCGACATCGAGCGACCGATCCTCCTGCAGGTCTCGCGCTTCGATCCATGGAAGGACCCTCTCGGTGTGATCGACGCATACCGGCTCGTGAAGGCCGCCCTTCCCGGCGTGCAGCTTGTGATGATCGGCTCGCTCGCCGACGACGACCCCGAGGGCCAGGAATACCTCGACCGGACGCGCGCGCACGCGCGTGGCGATCCCGACGTGTTCCTCTTCACGAACCTCGACGGGGTGAAGGACCAGGAGGTCAACGCGTTCCAGCGGGCCGCGACAGTCGTCGTGCAGAAGTCACTGCGCGAAGGCTTCGGCCTCGTCGTCGCTGAAGCGCTCTGGAAAAGCGTGCCGGTCGTGGCCGGGAAGGTCGGCGGGATCGTCATCCAGATCGAGGAGGGCGTGTCTGGATTCCTGGTCACGAGTGTCGAGGAGGCCGCGAAGCGCACCCTCGAGCTTCTGAAGGATCCGGCGCTGCGCCGCCGCATGGCCGACGCGGGCCGCGAACGGGTACGGGACAGGTTCCTCATCACCCGCGACCTTCGCGATCAGCTTGACCTCGTGTCGTCGCTGGCCGCGCCGACCGCACGACCCTCGTAACTGCGCTACTAACTGGGCTCCCGCCGTTGGATCGCGCGCCTCAGGCGTTTCAGCGGACGCTCGCTGCGCTCCGCGGCGTAGCCGCTGACGATCTGCTCGAGGTCGTGACCTTTCGGCAGACCCGCCTGGTGGAGATACCAGTGGTGCTCCGTGATCCAGAGATAGAGGTCCGCCTCGCTGCGGTGGGGGAAATCGCGTAATGCGTCCGAGTGGCGGATCGCCTCGACGGTCGGCAGATACACACGGTCGTACCAGCTCGCGACGGCCTCCTCGTACGTGATCTCGCGTTTCTTCTCAATCCCCAGGTACCACCGGTGCGTCGAGATGTGCTGGAGCAGCTTCTCGTACTGCCCGGGAAGCGTGAGCTCGATGCGAGCGTCGGGCCGGAGCTCGGCGATCCGGGTCCGGGCGTAGAAGGCGAGCATGTCGTCCCGGCGGATCCAATCGAGGAGATCCTCGGCCGAAGTGATGGGAGCGGGCGACGCCACCTCGATCACGCGAGCGTCGACGAACGCCTGGCCGCGCTCCCGTGCCACCGAGACGCGGTGGTTGCCGTCCTTTACGAAGTAGGTCTCGCCGATCTTGTACAGCTCGATCGGCGGTAGCTCCACCCCCTCGAGGTACGCCCGATCGATGCTCTCCCAGCGGCCACGAGTGCGCACCTGTCGCGGCAGGAACGCGCTGTCGAAATCGCGGTAGCGCCCGACGCTGCCCACGATCTGATCGATGGCCACCTCGCGCATGCCGCCTTCGCGCTGTGCATGAGCGCGCAGCTGCTTGCGGACGTCCTCGAATGCGAGGAGCGCGTTGTCCGCGCGCACCAGCCAGCTCGCGAAGCGACGCCAGAATGCCTTTCGCCGGGCACGCTGGAAGTCGGCGTGCGCGGTGCTACTTGACAACATCGATGTCTATCTCGCGAGCGCCGAACGTATTCAGCACGATCGTGTCGTAGTACTGCGTGCGGGTGACCGTCCGCGCGTCGTAGACGTGGGAGTGGCCATGGAGGTGGTAGCGCGGTCTGAATGCGCGCAGGAACCACCGAAGCGCTCCGAATCCCCGATGGGCATTGTCGGGGAGGTCGTGAATGCCGCGTGGAGGCGCGTGCGTCACCAGCACGTCGAGGTACCGACCGCGCGTCAGCTTGTTCGCGAGGAGCGACGGGATCATCCCGACCATGGCGAGCCACATATCGCCCTCGCTGAGCTGGTACGGCCCGTCGCTATAGCGGCGTGACCCGCCGAGCCCTCCCACGAGCAGGCCGTTGACGGCAACGATCCGTCCGTGGAGATCGATGCCCCGCCACCAGTCGCCGATGGTCGGATCGTCCAGCATTTCCGGCGGCACGTCATGGTTTCCATGCACGGCGTACATCGGAACGGAGAGCTCCGTGGCAACGAAGTCCAAGTAGTCGTAGGGCAGGTCGCCGCAGCCGAGCACCAGGTCCACCCGCCCGAACCGCGCGCGCGCGGTCGGTGCGTGCACGGCTTCGTCGACGACATCACTGAGAGCGAGGATGCGCACGTGTTCAGTCTCGCACCGGTCGATAACATCGCCTGACGTGAGCGATGCGTTCTTCGAGATCGACCCGGACATCCGCGTCGCCCGAACGCTGCCGGCGCGCGTGTACTCGGATCCAGACCTCTTCCGGGCGCAGCGAGACCGCGTGTTCGCGCGCACCTGGCAGTACGCCGGCCACGACGATCTGGTCAAGGTGGCGGGGCAGGTCTACCCGTTCACGCTCCTGCCCGGCACGCTCGACGAGCCGCTCGTCCTGACGCGTGACCAAAACGATCGGCTCCACTGCCTCTCGAACGTGTGCACCCACCGCGGCACGCTGGTCGTCGAGGGCGCGGGCCACGAGCCGCAGCTTCGCTGCCGCTATCACGGGCGGCGCTTCACGCTCGACGGGCGCTTCCACTCGATGCCGGAGTTCGAGGGCACGAAAGACTTTCCCTCGCCGGCCGACGACCTACCGCGGGTCGGGCTCGGCACCTGGGAGCGGTTCCTCATGGTCTCGCTCGCGCCCGCCATGACGTCGGAGGAGGCAATCGCGCCGATGCGCGCGCGTCTCGCCGGACTTCCGTTCGACGCGCTCGTCTACGACGCGGCCGGGGCCCGCGACTACCTGGTGAACGCGAACTGGGCGCTCTACGTCGACAACTATCTCGAGGGCTTCCACATCCCGTACGTCCACTCGAGCCTCTCGGCCACGCTCGATTACGGCGGGTACGCGGTCGAGCTCGACCGCTATCTGGTGCTGCAGCTTGCGATCGCGAAATCGGACGAGGCGGCCTTCGTGCTGCCACGCTCGCATCGCGACCACGGGCGGCCGATCGCCGCTTATTACTTCTGGATCTTTCCGACGACCATGTTCAACGTCTACCCCTGGGGCGTGTCGGTGAACGTCGTCACGCCGCTCGCGGTCGAGCGCACCCGCGTCTCGTTCCTGCCGTTCGTGTGGGACGAGGCGAGACGGGAGATCGGAGCGGGCGCGGGGCTCGACCGCGTGGAGCGGGAGGACGAGGCGATCGTCGAAGCCGTGCAGCGCGGCGTCCGTTCCCGTCTGTACGAACGCGGACGGTACTCAGCCACGCGGGAAGGCGGCGTTCACCACTTCCACCGCCTGCTCGCGGAATTCATGAACCGGTAAACAGAGAGGCGCCGCGCGTGATCAGCGCGCGGCGTCTCGTGACGCGGGGGGTTCGGTCTCAGTCGTGCTTGTGCTCGTAACCCTCGTTCGGATGCGCGAGATACGGAAACGCTGAGAGATAACCCTCGGCGTTCGACGTACCGTCGGTCAGGTCGCCCGCGTGG
>Ga0070708_100004846_pt1 | contig 10621 bp, 5 predicted proteins | sample KBSK5503metaG_FD_65469 | JGI IMG/M metagenome (GOLD analysis project Ga0070708, IMG submission 65469) | Corn, switchgrass and miscanthus rhizosphere microbial communities from Kellogg Biological Station, Michigan, USA - KBS K5-50-3 metaG | ecosystem: Host-associated > Plants > Roots >... | reverse complement strand
TCGTCAACAGACGACATCTGAGTAATCACCAGGCCGACCGGCGTGTACGGATCGTTCCAGCGAATCTTCTGCCAGTACTGCTCCATCTGTCGGACTGCCGCTCCGCGAAGAGGCCCCACCACCTCGATGATCGTCCTTGCTCCGTTCGTATGCCTGATGATTTTCAGCATGACCTGTCCCTCCTGGCCTTTTTGATAATGGCAATTCGTATTCCAGGCACGAGCCGGTCTGGGAGAAATCGGCTAAGCGACTGAAACTACAGACGGTTGGGGCTTGCTAGAGGACTAGGAGTTGTTGAGAGAATGCTGCAGTGCCGAAGATATCGTGCCGAAATTTCGGCAGATGCCGAGATATCGGCATCAGGAGCGGCGGGAGATTTCGAGCTTTCTCATCTTAGATTGCAGGGTCGTCCGCTTCATGCCGAGGCGGGCAGCAGCACCGGATGATCCTCCGATCACCCAATTGGTTTCGCTGAGGATACGCAGGATGTGCTCGCGTTCTGCAGCTTCCAACGTGGTCGCTCCGTTGACGACGGCCATCGCCTGCGCTTTCAATTCCCCAAGCGGAACATGGAGATCGGGCCCACGGGACAGGATGACGGAACGCTCGATCAGATTTTCGAGCTCGCGGATGTTGCCCGGCCAATGGTACTGGGACATGGCTGTCATGGTATCAGTTGGTACCGTCTCGATCCGTTTGTTCATGCGGCGTGCGTACTTTTGCGCGAAGTAGCGGACGAGCGAGGGAATATCTTCAGGACGTTCCCGCAACGGAGGAGCCGTGATGGGAAACACGTTGAAACGATAATAGAGATCGCTGCGGAACTGCTTGTCGGCGGCCATCTGGGCCAGGTCCCGGTTTGTCGCCGCCACCAGGCGGACGTCCACGCGAATCGTCCGGTTGCTCCCCAACCGCTCGAACTCCTGTTCCTGCAGCACGCGCAGCAGCTTGGACTGTAATTCGAGCGGGATGTCCCCGACCTCGTCGAGGAACAGTGTGCCGCCGTGAGCCAGCTCAAACCGGCCGACTTTCTGAGCGATGGCGCCGGTGAAAGCGCCCCGCTCATGGCCGAACAGCTCGCTCTCGAGCAGCCCCGTCGGGATCGCCGCACAGTTCATCTTGACGAAGGTCCGCTCGCGACGCTTACTCAGGTTGTGGATCGCTCGCGCGATGAGTTCCTTGCCGGTGCCGGTCTCGCCCTGGATCAGCACGGTGGAGTCGGTCGGGGCGACGGTCTCTACTTGTTTCAGAATGCGCTTCAGCGCCGCGCTCTCCCCGATGATCTCCTCGAAGTTGTATTCGGTGCGGATTTCGTCTTCGAGGTAAAGCTTCTCTTTGGTCAGTTTGTCTTTCAACTCGGTGATCTGCTGGTAAGCCAGTACGTTATCCACGGCGACTGCGACTTGTTTGCCGACTTGCTGGAGGAATTCCACGTCCGCTTCACCATAGACCCCCTTCTGCAGGCTCGCAAATCCTATGGCTCCTAGCCGCCGCACGGCCGTGGTTAAAGGCACGCAACAAAAGGAGTTGATACCGTCTTCCTGCATGAGATGAGTGATCTTGGGCCAGCGATGTTCGCCGGTAATATCTGGAATAAGGAGGGGCTGTTGCGTTTGCCACACGAACCCGGATGGAGAATTTTCAATCGGCTCTTCGTGACCACCCACGATTTCAGCCGGAACATTCGCCTGAAGGGTGTGCAACCGCATCGTGTTACGCTCAGGGTCATGCAAGCACAGGCCCACGAAATTCACATGCACCACTCGCGGAAGGCGCTGGGCGAGATCTCGACATAGCTCGTGCAGATCCCGCTGGACAGAGATTGCTTCCACAACCTCCAGCAGGGTCCGGTACTGCTCCTCTAGCGTCTCGCAGGGAGATACGGCATGCCTATCCATTGGCATTAAGTATGGCGTATCGACCGTGATTGCTCAAGAGGGCTCATCCTACCCTCGTTTCCAGACCTTCCAATGGATAATTGCGCGCGCGCCAGGCCGGCGACCCCGCCGACGAGGGGACGGACACGCGAGATGCCGTTCTTTTTAAGCAGGAGCGCCATCCGGGCGCTCGTGACTTCGTTGGGGCAGGCGCAGAACATGACCACATCCCGATCGCGTGGGATTTCATGGTGCCGGTGCTCCAGTTCCTCCACCGCCATACGCACGGCGCCGGGGATGGTGTAGGGATCAACCTCGATCTCGAGGGACTAACGCAGATCCACGTAGTACCAGATAAAATCGCCCAGCAGGCAGGCGGTGACCCCCAACAGGATGGCCAGCGCGAGGCTCATCTTGCCGGCTCCAGCCAGTGCTCCGGCGGCGATCCCGATACCGGCCAGAAAGACCAATGCCACAGCCAGGCCAGTAAATCCGCCATAGTCCGTCCGCAAGAAATTGGGCCGAGTCACGGCATCTTTCCGATAGTGAACGTGCGCCTCTCCTCCGAGCCACTCTCCTTTGCAGCCCTCTTCGGTTCCTCGTACTGTGGGCGGAGTTCTATAGAATTCCGCCTCGGTCATGCGAGTCGCTCCAATAGAGCGACCGGGAACAGGCCAAGGATTTGCGCCAGCGGCAACGCCTGACGCCCCTCCGCCGTCACAGAGCACAGAGTCTCTCCCGTCAAGAGATTGCGGTATGGCGAGCCCGGCCGCCACGCGGGGACAGTGATCGCCGTGTCTCCCCATACGTCCGAACCGATCGGGGCGGTCTTCGCGTCGGGGTTCAACCCGGCCAGCAGACGCGGAACGACCGTGATGACCGCATCATCACCGTGAATCCGGGCGAAGGCGCACAGGTTGTCCTTTTTCGCTCCCTGGCTCTCCAGCGGCACGTACTCCCCGTTCAAGAACAGTGCGGAATGGTCGCGTCGGTAGGTCAGGGCGGTCATCGTGTTATACAGCTTAATCCTCCCGTCCGCGCGGTTCACCAGCAGATCCTGGACCACGTTTCGGCGGTCCGGACCTGCTTCTTCGCAAGCGCCCTGGAGGTCAGCAAGCATGCGAGCGCGTAACGAGTAGTCGACCGGGCGACGGTTGTCCGGATCTACGAGGTGGAAATCCCAGAGTTCGGTCCCTTGATAGAAATCCGGGACGCCGGGAGCCGTGATCTTAAGCAGGACCTGGGCAAGACCATTGTACATCCCGTACTCTGCAATCTGTTCCTGGAAGGGAAGGAAATCGGTCATAAACGGGTTGGGCTTCGAACGGTCCAGGAGTCTCTCGATGAAGAGGCGCACGGCGCTGTCATAGGCTTCGTCGGGATGGGCCCAATTCGTGTGGACCTTCGCTTCCTTGAGCGCTTTGGTCATGTAAGCCTGGATCCGGTCACAGAATGTTCGGTACTGGCTCTCATCGCACGGCGCGAGGGGCCAGGCGCCGATCAGAGTCTGGTAAAGCAGGTATTCCTCATTCCGATCCGGGGTCGGCTTCCCGTCCATGTCGGTTTTGTGCTTCTTATTCAGTTTGCTCCACCGAGCCAGACGGGTTTTCCAGGCCTGCGGCATTTCGGACAACATATTAATGCGGGCCCGCACATCCTCGCCCCGCTTGGTATCGTGGGTTGAAGTGGCCGAGAGGGAGCCCGGCCAGCGGGCCTGCCGCTCTCGCATCCGTTTGTGAAAGGTGGCTACGGGAATGCCGAACTGGTCCGGCGCCCCGCCCACCTCGTTCAATGAGACCAGCCGGTTGAAAATGTAAAAAGTGGTGTCCTCGATCCCCTTGGCGGTGACCGGAGTAGTTGTCTGCTGGAACTTCAGCGCGAACTGAAGCAGCTCCTCGCGACTGCCCTGGAGCCGTTCCGGCGCCTGCTTGAGCAGGAGACCCCGCACGAAGTCGAAGACGAGCCCGCTGAGGGCCGGGTTCTTCCGTTTCGCCCTGGCGACCGCCTGCTGAATATAGACCCGGTCGCGGTCCATGACCTCCTCGGGGCCCGTGGTGACGTACGTGCGGTACACGGGAAAACACGCAATGATCTCCCGAATGGCGTGGGTCAGGCTGTTCAAGGTGAAGTCGCGGGACCGGCGATCCCGCTCGGAGATCCGATTGAGCTGGTGCCCCAGCACGTTGATCTCGCTGGCCATCGAGACACGCATGACCAGCTTCTTCTTCTCGTACGCCAGGTCGTCATACGACAGGCGGTCGCGGATGAACCGGGCATAGATCGCATCGAAGGCGCGGGCGTTGGCGGTGTCCACGAACAGCCCGTTGACCATGTTCAGGAATTCGTATCCGGTGGTCCCGTGGACCGGCCAGTTCTCCGGGATGGGCTCGTCTTTCCCCAGGACTTTCTCCACAAGGAGAAAGAGCGGACGGTCGTCGGCGTCCCGGTCTTCCCCCGCCGGAAACAGCTCCGCGCGCGCCCATGCCTGCACTTGACGCAGGTAGTCGCCGGGGTCGTACAGGCCGTCCACGTGATCGATGCGGAGGCCCGTGATCGCTCCTTCCTTGAGAAGGCGGAAGATGAGCGCGTGGCATTCCCTGAACACCGCCGGTTCCTCCATCCGGATCGCGGCCAATTCGTTGATATCGAAAAAACGGCGGTAGTTGATTTCTTCCGAGGCGACGCGCCAGTAGGCCGGCCGGTAGGCCTGATCAGCGAGCAGCCCCTCCAGCAATTCGAAGCTTCTAGGCTCGCCTTTCGTCCCGTTGAAGAGCCCGACGTTTTCTTCAATAAACCTCGCCACCAGCCGGCTTTCACCGATAAGCACGGCCAATCTTTTTTTGCTGATCGCTTTTTCCCGGTAGCGCTCTTCCATGCGCGTGGGGTCGCGTTCGCTTCGGGAGGGCAGGTGACCGAGGGCCGTGATGATGCTCTGGAGTTCCTGCACGTGAGGGTCGGTCGCTCCGGCCTGCTGGATCAGGGCCTCCAGGCGATGGGAGAGGATCATCGCCCACGACTTGGGGGCGACCGGAAGCCTGTGATCATGGTAACGGATGAAGAAGCCCCCATTCTCGTAAGTCAGGATCATTTCCTGGTTTTCGAGGACGAACCCGTACAGGTCGCCCAGAATGGGCAACAACACCTTGTCTTTCAATTCCTGTTTGACCGGGTCCCAGTCGATGTCGAAAAACGTCGAGTACGGCGAACTCGGGCCGTTCTCCAGGACGTCCGTCCACCAGGCGTTCACCGACTTCCCGATCCCCATATGGTTGGGAACCACGTCCAGGATCGTGCCCATGCCATGGTCCTTTAAGGCGCGAGTGAACTCGCGGTACGTTTCCTCGGTGCCCACCTCCGGGTTCAGGCTCGTCGGGTCCACGAGATCATAGCCGTGCAGGCTTCCCGGGACCGCTTTGAGGAACGAGGAGGCGTAGCAGTCCGTGACGCCCAGCGCGTGCAAATAAGGAATGATCCGGGTGGCGTCCGCGAAGGTGAAATGCCGGTTAAATTGCAGCCGGTACGTGGAAGACGGCACGCGTCCTGAAGGTATCGGGGTCATCTGGTCTCTTCTTTGTAACTTTATACCCGTAACCGACTAAATAGTCTAACTTGACGATCTGGTGAAGAATTATCAGGACAGGCGGCCCTTTGTCAGATAAAGCAAGACTCCATATCCAGGAAGGGGCACCGTTGCGCCGTCGCGTGTGATGGTGAGTGTTTCCGGTGGGCCGCTCCGGCCTGGACCACCAAATTCCTTGGCTGAACCGTGCAGCCGTAAGGCCCATCTCCCTTCCGGCTCGCAGAGCTTCATGGTCGTTGCCTGCTTGCCAAATCCCAGAATCAGGAGCGCCTCGGGACCAGAAGCCCCACGGCGGTGAATGGTCAGGACTTGCGCGCTGTCGTGCGACCAGACGCGCAACGCATCCCCTTTCTCGGCCGCCCCCAGAGCAGGAATGGACTTGCGCAAACCGATCAGTGCGCGGTACCAACTGAGGAGCGGCGTCTGGTTCGAGTCCTTGGGCCCTTCCGGACGGACTCGGGAGCGTTCGAAGGTAGCCGGATCCTGGGGATCGGGGATCTCCTTCCAGCCGAAAGAAGCGAATTCCGACAGGCGCCCTTTGCGGACCGCTTCGATCAAGACTGGGTCTTCGTGCTCGATGAAGTATTGGAACGGCGCCGTTTCCCCGTACTCCTCACCCATGAACACCAGGGGGATGTTGGGCGCGAGGAGCACCGCCGCGGCGGCGACCTTCAGGGCTTCAAAGGAAACGAGGGTGCTCAGCCTCTCCCCGAAGGCGCGATTGCCGATCTGGTCGTGATTCTGCGCACAGACCACGAATTGCCGGGGAGGCCGGCCTCGCGAAGAATTCCCATGGCGTCGGCGGCGATGAGTGGACCGTTGACCGGAATAGATGTATCCCTCACGCAGAGCTGTGGCCAGTTGGTCGAGTCGGCCGAAATCTTCGTAGTATCCGAAATGCTCGCCGGTCAACAACCCGTGCAGCGCATGATGAAAATCATCGTTCCACTGGGCGTCCAGGCCGTATCCGCCCACTTGGACGGGTGAAATGACCCGGACATCATTCAAATCGCTCTCCGCGATCACCTGGATTCCCTGCCCCACGCGTGCGGCCTGGGCGTGGATGTCATCGGCGATATCGCGAAGAAGGTGCCGGGGGCTGTAGTCGAAGATGCCATGTACCGCATCGAGCCGCAACGCGTCGATGTGATACTCCGTGACCCAATAGAGTGCGTTGCTGATGACGAAGCGGCGGACTTCATCGCTGTCGGGCCCGTCATAGTTGATGGCTTGGCCCCAGGGTGTCCGGTAACGGTCCGTAAAGTACGGGCCGAAGTCTCCAAGGTAGTTTCCTTCCGGCCCGAGGTGGTTGTACACCACGTCCAGAATGACCGCCATTCCCCTGGCATGACAGGCGTCCACAAGAGTTTTCAATCCGCGGGGCCCGCCATAGCTGACCTGCGGTGCGAAGGGGCAAACCCCATCATACCCCCAGTTGCGGGTTCCAGGAAACTGCGCCACCGGCATGAGCTCGATCGCGGTGACTCCCACTTCGTTTTGCAGATAGTCGAGGCAAGGAATGATGGCCTGGAATGTCCCCTCGCTGGTAAACGTCCCGGTATGGAGCTCGTAAATGATGAAGTCCGAGAGCGGGAGCCCAGACCACTGGTGGTCAGTCCAGTAGAATGACTCGGGATCCACTACCGCGGATGCCCCGTGGACACCCTCGGGCTGGAACCGGGAGGCCGGATCCGGACGGTCCTTGTCGCCGTCCAGTACATAGACATACCGCGCCTCAGCCCCGACTCCTGATGCTGTGACCTCAAAATATCCGAGCTCGCGTGGCTCCATCGGAATGAGTTGTTGATCCTTTCCCACCAAGCGGACGGCCACGTTGCGGGCATGCGGAGCCCACACGCGAAACCGAACACTCGACGGACCGACCGGTCGAGCGCCGAGGTCTAATTGCCAACGCTCTTTCGTGAGTTCGAATGACATTGAGTGCCAGTGTGCCAGAAGCGGTCCGTCATGCCAAGAGTTTCGGCAAAAAGGTTCCCGGCGGGCTTGCAATCCCGTGCTCCGGAGAGTATAAAACCCGACGAAGCATCAGGTCTCACAGGAAGAACGGGGAAGAACCGGGATGAGGATCTGGCCGGGCCGCCCCTATCCGCTCGGAGCGACGTGGGATGGGGAAGGGGTCAACTTCGCGCTCTTCTCCGAGAATGCGACCGGAGTTGAGCTCTGCCTGTTTGAAGGGCCTGACCAGAAGCAGGAATCCCATCGGTTTCGGATCGAGGAACGGACTGATCAAATCTGGCATGTGTATCTGCCGGAAATCCGCCCCGGGCAGCACTATGGCTATCGCGTCCATGGGCCGTATGAGCCGGAGAGCGGGCACCGATTCAATCCCGCCAAGTTGCTGATCGATCCCTACGCGAAGGCGATCTCGGGGACCATTGAGTGGTCCGATGTCGTGTTCGGGTACCGGGTCGGCGATCCGGCGGCCGATCTTTCGCGCGACGATCGTGACAATGCCGGCAACGTCCCGAAGTGCGTGGTGGTCGACCAGGCGTTTACGTGGGGCGGAGACCAATTATTGCGGACTCCGTGGGATAAAACCGTCATTTATGAAGTGCATGTCAAGGGCTTTACGATACAACATCCGGAAGTGCCGGAGGCCTTGCGCGGCACCTATGCGGGGCTAGCCTCACGCACGGTCATCGAGTATCTTCAGAGTCTGGGGGTCACGGCCGTCGAACTGCTGCCGGTTCACCACTTCGTGCGTGATAAGCACCTCCATGACCGCGGGCTCACGAACTACTGGGGCTACAACTCCATCGGTTTTTTCGCGCCGGAAATCCGCTATGCGACCTCGCAGTTCCCCGGCCGCACCGTGAGGGAATTCAAGACGATGGTCAAGACCCTGCACAGCGCGGGCATCGAAGTGATCCTGGACGTGGTGTACAACCACACGGGAGAGGGTAATCACCTGGGGCCGACCCTGTCATTTCGAGGGATCGATAACGCGTCCTACTACCGGCTCGTGCAGGATGATCCTCGCTACTACGTGGACTACACGGGTTGCGGAAACACGTTGAACGTCAGGCATCCCCGGACGCTCAAGCTGATCATGGACAGCCTGCGCTACTGGGTTCTGGAAATGCACGTGGATGGCTTCCGGTTTGACCTCGCGTCCGCGCTGGCGCGGGAGCTGCACGACGTGGATCGGCTGAGCGCCTTCTTCGACATCATCTGCCAGGATCCGGTGCTCTCCCAGGTCAAACTGATCGCCGAGCCCTGGGATCTAGGGGAAGGGGGCTACCAGGTGGGCAACTTCCCGGTCGGCTGGGCGGAGTGGAACGGCAGGTACCGGGACACCATCCGGCGGTACTGGAAAGGGGAGGGGGGGCAAGTCGCGGAACTTGCCTACCGGCTCACCGGCAGCAGCGATCTGTACGAGACGGGCGGGCGACGCCCTCACGCGAGCATCAACTTCGTGACTGCGCACGACGGGTTCACCCTTCAGGATCTCGTGTCCTATAACCAGAAGCACAACGAGGCCAACGGGGAAGACAACCATGATGGGTTGGACGAGAACCTCAGTTGGAATTGCGGCGTGGAAGGGCCGGCCAACGATCCGGCGACCCTCGAATTACGGGACCGACAGAAGCGCAACATTCTGGCGACCCTGCTGCTCTCCCAGGGGGTCCCGATGATCTGCGGGGGCGACGAGATCGGCCGGACCCAACGAGGCAACAACAACGCCTATTGCCAGGACAACGAGCTGAGCTGGTTTGATTGGAAGATCGACGGGAGAGCGCGGTCTCTCTTGGCTTTCACCAGGCGGTTGCTGATGCTGCGGCGGGAGCATCCGGTCTTTCGGCGGCGGCGATTTTTTCAGGGGCGCCGGATTCAGGGGTCCGAAGTCAAGGACATCGTCTGGTTTCGTCCCGACGGAAAAGAGATGACGGATGAGGATTGGGATGCGGGGTTTGTGCGGTCCCTGGGGCTGCGCCTGGCAGGCGACGCGATCGAGGAACCGGATGAGAAAGGCCATCCGGTGACGGATGACACTTTCTTGTTGTTGCTGAACGCTCACGATGAGCCGCTGGCCTTCACCTTGCCCGCCCACAAGCGGGGGGTCCGCTGGACGTTCATTCTGGACACGGCCCTGCCGGATCATGGGAAGCGGGCGGCGTTTTTCAAAGGCGGAGACAGCTATGAGCTGGAGGCCCGGTCGGTGGTTGTGCTCTGTTTGCCGATGAAGGAACGGCTCCGACGCGCTCCGCTCTCTTAGCTGCTTTTGCGATGCATCGCTGGCCCCCCGCCTTTAATAGGTTGAGCGCGGTGTTGACCAGGACGGCATGATCGGGACATTGCACGGTCACCCGTTCGGCCCGACCGTTGGAGTGATCAGTGACCGTCATCACCCCGTCCCCCAATCCTATCCGTTCGATTTTGCCGGATGAGACGCGTGCGAGCGGCTGCCCGACTTGGAACAATGCAAACTTGATGGTCGATGAACGGGCGTTGATGGTGAGGATGCTGGCATTCGTATGAACAGCGCCGGACATGCCGCGGCCGGACGTCATACCGCTTCCGTTCCCAGACCTTCCAGGGGGTAATTGCGCGCGCGCCAGGCCGCGACCCCGCCGACGAGGGGACGGACCCGCGAGATGCCGTTCTTTTTGAGCAGGAGCGCCATCCGGGCGCTCGTGACTTCGTTGGGGCAGGCGCAGTACAGAATCACGTCACGATCGCGTGGGATTTCGTGATGCCGGCGTTCCAATTCTTCCACGGCCATGTGAACGGCGCCGGGGATGGTGTAGGGATCAACCTCAAGCTCGAGGGACTGACGCAGATCCACGATGAACACCTCACAACCGTCGTCCAGCATCTTCTTGAGTTCGTCCGGCATGATCCGCGCGATGCGTAGTTCACGCAGAATGAGTTGCCGGTGGATGTATTTGTAGGCGATGTAGAGGGCCAGGGCCCCCGCAACCAGCACCACGAGCGAGCTGCCGAAGCGAGCCGCCTGCGCCGCGGCCCACTCGAGCTGATCGCTGAACAGGTATCCTGGAGCGATGAAAGCCGCTGTCCAGAGGAGCGCGCCGAGGCCATTGTAGAGCAGGAAGCGCTCGACGCTCACGCCGAAGAGACCCGCCAAGGCTGGCGTCACCGTACTCAATCCCGGAATGAACTTGGCGAGGACGAGCGAGCGCGT
>Ga0070708_100004845_pt1 | contig 10622 bp, 7 predicted proteins | sample KBSK5503metaG_FD_65469 | JGI IMG/M metagenome (GOLD analysis project Ga0070708, IMG submission 65469) | Corn, switchgrass and miscanthus rhizosphere microbial communities from Kellogg Biological Station, Michigan, USA - KBS K5-50-3 metaG | ecosystem: Host-associated > Plants > Roots >... | reverse complement strand
CCCGTCCTGGTTCCCCACGTCGTAGAGCGCGCAGATGTGCGGATGGGACAGGGCTGAGATCGTCTTGGCCTCCCGTTCGAAACGCTGCCTGACCTCGGAGCTTTCGGAGAGATGCCGTGGAAGGACCTTGATCGCCACCGTCCGGTCGAGGCGTGTGTCCCGCGCCTTGTAGACCTCCCCCATTCCCCCAGCCCCGAGAGGCGAGAGAACCTCGTACGGACCCAGGCGCCGGCCGGTTTCGATGGTCATCTCAAATCACAAATCACAAATCTCTTCTGCTTCTTAGAGCGGGTCGTGCAACCGCAGGCCCGGAAAAGCGGCGAAGCGGCTGTCGTGGGTCCAGATCTCGACCGCCCCGTTGTCGACGGCCGTCAGCCCGATCTCCAGGTCGAAGACACGAGGTCCGCGGATACCGAGCTGCCCCGCGAGCTCGACCAGCCGCTCCCAGAAGCCTTCGCGAGGGGTCCAGACCGCCGCTCCCGCCTCCGCGATCAACGCGCGCAGGAACCCGCCGGCCTGCTTCGCTGTCGACGGGCCGCCGCGGCTCTCGGGATGCGTGACGACGCTCCAGAATTCGCTGATGCTCGCCAGGGCGATTCCCCAGCCGCGCGGGTCGCGGCTCGCCCGCTCGATCGCGCGCTGGGCCGGCCGGTGCTCCGGCAGGGCGGTCCGGTGGGCGTAGATCAGGAGGTTGGTGTCGATCGCGATCACCGCTCCCTCCGGATCCATTCATGCATCCGGGCGCGGTCTCCGACATCCAGACCCCGGGGCAATCCCCCGCGGGCGGTGACCCAGCGGATCCTTCGGGCCTGCCGCGCGCCTCCGGAGCGATCGGTCAGTTCCCGCCGGAGGCCGCGCTCGAAGATCTCCCGGAGCGTCGTGCGGGACTCCGCCGCCCGCTTCTTCGCCTCGATCAGCAGCGCGTCCGGCAGGTCGATCGTGGTCTTCATATGGAAAAGAATATTACCATAAATATGGGCAACGTCTCACGATCCGAACGGGACCTCGTACGGACCGAGCCGGCTGCCCGGTGACAGGGTCATTTCACTTCACGATACACGGGTCGTTCCGCGCTCAGTTCTTCGAGAGCAGCGCCGTCCAGTGAATGAGAAGGTCGAGAGGAGGCGAGCCCACCTCGGAGGCCAGGCTGTTGACGAGAAAGCGCTGGCCGTCGTGAGTCACGTCGTAGACCGTCCCCGCCCCGGAAGGACGAACGGGGAAGAGAGCCACCGGGGGGCCCGCGTGAAACTTCGTGTCCGCGCTGACGGGCACGGCCATGAGCTTGAAGTCGAGGCCGAGGTAATACATCTCTTTGCCGTCGCGCCTCCAGGCGGGAAATGCTCCTCCGGCCGTCGAGATCTGCCACGTCCCGGGTCCCGAAGGAAACGGGCGCACGTACACTTCGGCCGTTCCGGACTGGTCGGAGGCATAGGCGATCCAGCGGCCGTCCGGCGAGAAGCGGCTCGCCCCCTGGGAGAGCGCGTCCGCCAGGAAGGGCGACGCGCGGTTTCCGCCGCCCAGGTCCAGGGTCCAGATCTGATTGTTTCTCTTCCCCTGGGCCGGGATGGCCTGGAACGAAAGGAAGCGTCCGTCCGGCGACCAGTCCTCCGAGATTCGGTTGTCGGCAGACTCCGCGAGGAGCTCTTCCTTGCCGCCGTCGATCGGCTTGATCCACAAGTCCGTGCGCACGTTTCTCGCCTTCCGGTCGGAGGAAAAAACGATCCGCGCGCCGTCCGGAGACCAGACCGGGTTATTTTCGTGCGCCTGCGTCCCGGAGACGAACTTCGTTCCGATCCCGCTGGAGGCGTCGTACACCCAGATGTCCGACGTGTCGTGGACGGCATCATAGATGTCCGCGGCGACCCTGCGGCCGTCCGGAGAAAGGCGCAAGGAGCCGAAGGAAGCCGCTTCTCCCACCGAGCCGGTCTCCTTTCCGCCGCGGTCGAGCCACGCGAGCCGCGAGGCGGGAGCGAAGAGAGGGGCCGTGACGAGCACGCCGGACTCGGAGGCGGAGAAGAGAAAGAAACTCTGCCAGTTCGCCAGATTCACCCTCTGCACGACGGGCATCGGATCTCCCTGGGTCTCCAGGCGCGACAGGTCGAACCGATGGGCGAGGAGCGTGCCTTCCTGCACGTACAGCAGGTGTCCCGAAGAGTAGGAGGAGTTCGACAGGGTTTTCACGACCGCCTTGTCGAGGCTTCCGTCGAGCGACCCGACGCGAATGGCGTTGGCGGGATCGTTCGCGGCGCCGCCGAGATTGACGGCCATGTAGAGGAAGTGGCGTCCGTCTGGAAGGAACTTCGGATAGCGGTGGGCCGTCTCGTGACGGGCCGCGTCGAGCTTCGTCAGCGGGACGGACTTGCCGCCGCCCGCCGCGACGCGGTGAAGAACGGACGTGGGCGTCGGGGCGAAGACGATCGTCCCGTCGCGGTTCCATGTCCCACCGACGCCTCTCTCGGCGTCGCAGATCGTCAAGACCGCCCCGCCGGAAGCGTCCATGCGTTTCAACTTTCCGTCCGCGAAGAAGCCGACCGACCGGCCGTCGGGCGACCAGAAAGGAAAGTAGGCGTTCTCCGCCCCGACCACGGGACGCGCGGAGGATTCCTGGAGGTTCCGGACCCAGAGAGCGGGCTGCCCTCCCGGTTTTGCGGCCGTGAAGACGAGTCGGGTTCCGTCGGGCGACACCGCGAGCTCGCCGAGGAACATCCTCTCGGGAAACGGGAGAGTGGCCCGGACGCCGGGCTCGGGGCGCGGGGCACGCCGCACGTAGCCCGCGGCCAGCGCCACGGCGGCGAGGGCCGCGACCGCGAAGCCCGCCCAGGCGAGGCGCTCGCGGCTCTTCCGCCGCGCGATAACCGGAGCCGGCACGCCGGCGGCGGACCCGGACTCGGCGATCCACTGGAGCTGGAGCTTCACGTCGTGCGCGGTCTGGAAGCGGTCCTCCGGGTCCTTGGCGAGACAGGTCTTCACGACGCGGTCGAGCGCCGGCGACGTCATCGGCTGGAGCGTCGCGATGGGCGCGGGCTCCTCCCGCATGATCGCGGAGATCAGGGAGGCCTGGCTCGCTCCAGAGAAGGCCTTCTTCCCCGTCGCCATCTCGTAGAGGACCGCGCCGAAGGAGAAGATGTCGGACCGGACATCGGCCTCTTTTCCCTCGAGCTGCTCCGGCGCCATGTACTGGAACGTCCCGAGGATCGAACCTTCCTGCGTCAAGTTCGAGCCCACCTGCGTCGCGAGGACGGAAAGCCCGGACGCCGGGGAGGCCCTCTGGACCACTTTCGCCAGGCCGAAGTCGAGGAGCTTCACGCCGGACTTCGTCAGCATCACGTTGCCGGGCTTCAGATCCCGGTGGACGATCCCCTGCCGGTGCGCCTTGTCCAGCGCGTCGGCCATCTCGATTCCGTAGCGCATCACCTGCTCGGCCGGGAGCGGTCCTCGTCCCAGGCGGTCCGCCAGAGTCTCCCCTTCCAGGAACTCCATGACGAGGTACTCGACGCCGTCCTGGTTGCCGACGTCGTAGAGCGCGCAGATGTGCGGGTGCGAGAGCTGCGAGATCGTCTTCGCCTCACGCTCAAAGCGCTGCCGCACCTCCTCGCTCTTGGAAAGACGTTCCGGCAGGACCTTGACCGCAACCGTGCGCTCCAGGCGCGTGTCCCGCGCCTTGTAGACCTCTCCCATCCCACCCGCGCCGATCGGCGCAAGGATCTCGTAGGGCCCGAGACGCGTGCCTTGTGAGATGGCCAAGGGGGAGAGGTTACAACGGAACCGGCTCCGAGTCCGCCTGGACGATCGTCCTATCTCTTCAGATCCGGCGCCCAGTGGAAGACGACCGTGGCGGTCGAGGGCTTCTCGGCGACCGGGGCGTTGAGCAGGAACCGCTGGCCGTCCGGCGTCGCGTCGTAATCCCACGAGTTGGGGGCGTAGGAACGGATCGTGGAAGCCTCGAAGAGCGGCTGGATGCGTCCGACCTCGAGAAGCGGGCCCGTCATGATCTCGGCGGCCATGAGCTTCCGGTCGTCGGCGATATAGAAGAGCTCGCGGCCGTCCCGGCGCCAGCGTGGGGCTCGGCCGCCTTCCTGCGAAACGCGGACCTCCCTCCCGGGTCCGGGGAAAGGGCGGATGTAGATCTCCGCCCGACCCGATTCGTCCGAGACATACGCGACCCACTTCCCGTCGAACGAAAAGCGGCCGTCCTGCTCGTGAAAGCGAGTCGCGACGACCGGAACCGGCTTGCGGTCTCCCGACATGGGGAGGCTCATCAGATCGGATCCGCTCTCCCTCGTCGCAAGCTCGTTGTAGAGGATGTGTTGTCCGTCAGAGGACCAGTCCGCGATGGATTTCAAGGAAAAGGAGTCAGCCAGCTTTTCTTCCTTCGCCTCTCCGCTCGACGCCTTGATCCGGACATCTCTCGCGGTGGCGAAGGCCAGGCGCTGCCCATCCGGGGACCAGGCGGCTTCGCGATAGCTGCCCGGCTCGAAGGTGAAGCGCAGGGCGCTCTCTCGTCCGTTGCCGTAGATCCAGATGTCGCCCAGCTGTGTTCGAGGATCGATCAGCACGACCGCAATCTTCCGGCCGTCGGGCGAGAGACGCGGAGCGCGGAAGTACGCCGCGTCACCGACGGAGCCGGCTTCCTTACCCTCGCGGTCGCGCCAGACAAGTCGGGATGGGACGATCGTGCTGTTGCGGTACGCGATGACCTCTTGCGCCGAAGCTGAAAAATCCGCGTGAGCGAAGCCGAGCGTGTAGGAGACCTGATCGCCGACGAGCGCCGGCTCGCCGCGGACTTCCAGGCGGGAGGCGTCGAACGGCTGCGCCAGGAGATTCGACTCCCGGACGTAGAGGAGGTGGCCGGGCACCGCGTAGACCGCGTTCGAGCCAAGGCTTTCGAAATCGACAACGCGCTTCCTGTCCTTCGAGTCAAGAGAGGCGACGAGGAGATGGCCCTCGGCCAGGATCGTGCCGCCGAGACCCAGAAAGACGAAGTGCCGGCCGTCGGGAAGGAAGGAGGGCCATCGGTGGCTCCCCTCATCCGCCTGCAATTCCGTGACCGGAGCCGGCGAGCCTCCTGCTGTCGGCACGCTGTAGATTGCGGACCGGAAGCGGGGCGCGAAGACGATCACTCCGTCCCGATTCCACGAGCCCCCCCGCCCGTTCGGCGCGTCGCAGATCGTCTGGGAGGCGCCGCCTGCGGCCTCGATCTTCTTCAGTTTCCCCTTCGCGAAGAACCCGATGAAATGCCCGTCCGGGGACCAGAAGGGATAGGAGGCCCCTTCGCTGTCACCCAGCGGACGGGCCGTCAGGGAATCCATCGGCCGGACCCAGAGGAGGGTCTTTCCAGCCGGGGTCGCCGCCGCGAAGGCGAGATCCCGGCCGTCAGGGGAGAGCGCGAGCCCGTTGTCCAGCACCCACCCGTCGGGCGGAAGGATCGTGGCGCGCACCGGGCGGGAGGCGAGCCGGGCGCGCTCGAGGGAGCGGATCGCCGCTGCTACGCCGGCCAGCGCGCCGAGGAGACCCAACCCCGCGAGGGCCCAGGCCAGGAACTCCCGGCGTCTCGGCCTCGCGGGGCCGGGAAGCGACATGGCGGACTGCGAAGTCCCCTGCGCGATCCATTTCAGATCGCTCGCGACGTCGTGCGCCGACTGCCAGCGGTCTTCGGGGTCCTTGGCGAGGCAGTTTCGAACGACACGGTCCAGCGCGGGCGGGGTCATCGGCGCGAGCGCCGCGATAGGCGCCGGCTCCTCTTTCATGATGGCCGAGATCAACGACGCCTGGCTTGCGCCGCTGAAGGCCTTCTCTCCCGTCGCCATCTCGTAGAGAACGGCGCCGAAGGCGAAGAGGTCCGACCGCGCGTCGGCTTCCTTTCCTTCGAGCTGCTCCGGGGCCATGTACTGGAACGTGCCGAGGATCGTCCCCTCCTGGGTGAGGGGACTGCTGGCCATCGTCGGGAGCGAAGTCATCCCGGAGGGCTGCCTGGCGGGAGCCACCGCCTTGGCCAGGCCGAAGTCCAGCAGCTTCACTCCGGACTTCGTCAGCATGACGTTGCCGGGCTTTAAGTCCCGGTGGACGATCCCCTGCCGGTGCGCCTTGTCCAGCGCGTCGGCCATCTCGATGGCGAAGCGCAGGGTCTGCTCCGTCGGCAGCGGACCCTTCAAGAGCCGCTCGGCCAGCGTCTCCCCTTCCAGATACTCCATGACCAGGTACTCGCTGCCGTCCTGGTTGCCCACGTCGTAGAGCGCGCAGATATGAGGATGCGAGAGCTGCGAGATCGTCTTCGCCTCCCGCTCGAACCTCTGCCGGACTTCGGGAGAAGAAGAGAGGTGCTGCGGCAGGACCTTGATCGCAACGGTGCGCTCGAGCCGCGTGTCCTTCGCCTTGTAGACCTCCCCCATCCCGCCCTTGCCGAGCGGCGCGAGGACCTCGTAGGGACCCAGCCGGCTGCCGTTTGAGATCGTCATCTCAATCCAAGCCTTCTACCAGATCACGCGGACCAGCCCGGACTCCTCGATGTCGCCGTCGCGCGTCAAGAGCGGCAAGGAGAGGCTTCGGGCGGCTGCGCAGATCAGCGCATCGAAAGGATCGTCGTTGGGACGGTTCTCATCGGCCAGGAAGACCTGCTCCGCGGTCAGGTCCAGGGGCTGGTAGGCGGGATTGCTGAAGAGGTCTTCGAAAAACTCCCGAAAAGAAGGGCGCAATTCGATGCGTGCTCTTCGCGCGAGGAGGGAGCACTCCCAGAGCACCGCCATGGGAACGTAGGTCAGAGCCGAGCGCTCTTCGCAGGCCGCGAAGTGCGCCGCCGCTTTCCGGGAGAGACGGCGGTCTCTGCTCGCGAAAAAAAGGAGAGGATGCGTGTCGGTAACGACCGCAGTGTCAGGCATGCTTGCGCCTCGAGGCCGCCGGGCGGTCGTTGCGACTCCCTCCCGGGCTGACCCTCTCCTTTCGACGAATCGAACTGCGGAACGAGGCGGCGACCTGCGCTCCCGCCTCGGACAGGGCCTTCTCCGACCTCGGGATCCGGGCATTGCCCACGACGGAACGGCCTTCCGCGGCCGAGGCTCCCGTCCCGGAGCGCGCCTCCGTGATGATCCCGTCGAGCGCCTCGCTCAGGCTGCGGCCTCCTTTCGCTTTGACGCGGGCCCTCAACCAGAGGAGATTGTCCGGGTGCAGCGTCACGGAAACGGCCTTCTTGCTCATACGATAACTATACGATAAATGCTCGGCCGGTCTCGCAGAGACCGAGCCGAGCCTCCATCACGAAATTCCGAGTCCTCTCAGTTCTTCCCGAGCAGAGACGTCCAGTGGATGAGAATGTCGAGAGGAGGCGAGCCCGCCTCGGAGGCCAGACTGTTGACGAGAAAGCGCTGGCCGTCGTGAGTCACGTCGTAGACCGTCCCCGCCCCGGACGGACGAACGGGGAAGAGAGCCGCCGGGGGGCCCGCGTGAAACTTCGTGTGCGCGCCGTGCCTTGCGAGAGGGTCAAGAGCGGCATGATTACAACGGGAGCCGGGCCGGCACGCCTACTTCTTGAGGTCCGCCGTCCAATTCAGAACGACTGTGAGCGGAGCCGTTTCCCCCTGTTCCGCGCCTCGGATTACCAGGAAACGCTCTCCGTCCGACGTCACACAGTAGGGGTGGCGAAGGCCAACACCGGGCGTCGTGCCGACCTCGAACAGAGCTACGGGAATTCCCGCATCGAAGGAGGGCCCGGCGGTCACGTGCACGGCCATGAGTCTGTTCTCGGAGGAGACGTAGAAGATCTCCCTGCCGTCGCGCCGCCAGCGCGGCGCCGTTCCGCCGGCAGTCGAGACCCGCCACTTGGTGGCCGAGATCGGGAAGGCCTGCACGTAGACCTCAGGGCTGCCCGACTCATCCGTGACATAGGCGATCCAGCGCCCGTCCGGAGAGAATGCTCCGAGAGACTCGTTGAAGAGAGTCTGAAGGAGGGGAAAAGGTTTGCGATCGCCCGAGAGGGGAAGGATCCAGAGCTTCACCTTCGAACCCGGGGCTCTCGACTCGAAGACGAGAAACCGGCCATCCGCCGACCAATCCACCGGAAGATTCACCGCGTCCGAGTGCAAAAGCTGCTCCTCTTTTCCGACGCCTCTCGAAGGCTGTTCTTTGAGATCCGTCGTTGTCGCACCCTGCAGATTCGACGCAAACGCGATCCGGGTTCCATCGGGCGAAAAGACCGGGCTCATCGTCTGCTTGTCCCCCAGCGTCAACCGGGATGGGACTCCGCGTGTCAGCTCGACCTGCCAGAGCTCGCGACCGCCGACATCGAAATTCACGACGTCCAGGGCGACGCGCTCTTGATCGGGCGAGAGGTTGATGTCCAGACAGTATCCGGGAGAATCGACAGTGCCGAGTTCCTTGCCGCCGCGGTCGAACCAGGCCAGCCGGGAGGGACCTGTCCTGACCCCCTTTCCGTAGGCGAGAACGCCGGTTTCCGAAACGCTGAACATGGCCGCCGTAAAGGGATCGCTCGCCTGGACCCTCTCCGCGATCGGAATGGGCTCGCCTTCGAATCGAAGGGTCGAAACGTCGAGGCTGCGCGTGACGAGCCATCTGTTGAGCTCGAAGAGCAGATAGCCCCGCGACCCAACCGACGGGCCGGGAGAAAAGAGGACGTTTGTCGTGCCGGCCATCAGAAACCTGGTCTCCTTCGAATCGAGGGAGCCGACGAAAATCGCATGGTTTTCCTTCAGCCGGCTCCTCGCGAAATAGAGAAAACGTCGGCCATCAGGAAGGAAGACCGGCCAGCGGTGGGAATTCTCCTGTCTGGAGACGTCGAGCTTCGTGACGGGCGCGGTCGCGCCTCCCGTGTCCGCAATACGGACGAGAGGACCACCCGGATTCGGGGCAAAAAGAATGACTCCTTCGCGGTTCCACGTGCCTCCCCGCCCGACGGTCCCCGCACTGAGGGTCCCTGTCAGGTTGGTAAGGATCTGGGGCGGACCGCCGGAGGCTTCGACCTTCTTCAATTTCCCTTCGGCGAAGAAGGCGAGGAAACGGCCGTCGGGAGACCAGAAGGGGGCGTAGGCGCGCTCGGTCCCGGGGAGAGGCCGTGCCTCGAGCGCGTCGAGAGATCGGATCCAGAGAAGGCTCCTGCCGTCGGCGTCCGCCGCGACGAAGGCCAGGCGGGTCCCGTCCGGAGAGAGGGCAATCGTCCCGGGCATGAATCTTCCCTTCTCGGGAGGCAGCACTGAGAGCCTCACGGCTCGCCCTTCGCTCGAAGTTCGCGCCCGCCCGAGGTATGGGAGAACCAACGTCAGCGCCAGCGCGATGGCGAGGAGTGCCGACAGAATCCACGCGACACGCTCACGGCTTCTCCGCGCGGCGACAGCTGGGGGGGTCGTGCCGGCCTGCGAACCCTCGGCAATCCACCCGAGCTCGAGGACGACGTCGCGCGCCGTCTGCCACCGGTCCTCCGGGTCTTTGGCGAGGCACGTTCGGACCACGCGATCGAGGGCCGGCGGCGTCATCGGCTGGATCGTCGAGATCGGCGCCGGGTCTTCCTTCATGATCGAGGAGATCAACGACGCCTGGCTCGTGCCGGAGAACGCCTTCTTGCCCGTCGCCATCTCGTAGAGCACTCCGCCGAAGGCAAAGATGTCGCTGCGAGCGTCCGCCTCCCTACCCTCGAGCTGCTCTGGCGACATGTACTGAAAGGTACCGAGGATCGTGCCTTCCTGTGTGAGGTTGGCGCCGCCCATCGCCGTCGGCAAAGACGTCAAAGCGGATGGCTGCACCGCCGGCGCCATTGCCTTGGCGAGTCCGAAGTCGAGCAGCTTCACGCCCGACTTCGTCAACATCACGTTGCCGGGCTTCAGGTCCCGATGGACGATCCCCTGCCGGTGCGCCTTGTCCAGAGCATCCGCGATCTCGATGCCGTAGCGCAGCGTCTGCTCTAGCGGCAGGGATCCCTTTACCAGGCGCGCGGAGAGCGTCTCGCCTTCGAGCAACTCCATCACCAGGTACTCGGTCTCGCCCTCCCGCCCCACGTCGTACAGCGCGCAGATGCGGGGGTGCGAGAGCTGCGAGATCGTCTTCGCCTCGCGCTCGAACCGCTGGCGCGTCTCGGGAGAAGCCGACATGTGCGACGGCAACACCTTCACCGCCACCGTGCGCTCCAGCCGCGTGTCCCGCGCCTTGTACACCTCGCCCATACCGCCGGCACCGATCTGGCCGAGGATCTCGTACGGGCCGAGACGGGTGCCGGGCGCCAGCGTCATTTACTTCTTCAGCCCCGCGGTCCAGTTCTGCACGACCGTCAGCGGCTCGCTCTTTCCTTCGTCGACGAGCGTGTTGATGAGGAATCGGGAACCGTCGGGCGAGACGTCGTACTGCGTGCCGAAGTCGATCGACTTGACCTGAGTCTGGAAGAGCGCCTTCGGCGCTCCGACTTCGAACGTCGATCCGGGCATGACTTCCGCAGCCATGAGCGTCTTCTCGGGGAACTTGATGAAGAAGATCTCCTTCCCGTCCCGTCTCCATCTCGGATAGGCGCCTCCGCCGATGGAGACCTGCCATTTCTGACCCGGACCCGGGAAGGGCCGCACGTAGATTTCGAACCTTCCGGACTCGTCCGAGGCATAGGTCAGCCATCGTCCGTCGGGCGAGAACTG
>Ga0070708_100004842_pt1 | contig 10622 bp, 10 predicted proteins | sample KBSK5503metaG_FD_65469 | JGI IMG/M metagenome (GOLD analysis project Ga0070708, IMG submission 65469) | Corn, switchgrass and miscanthus rhizosphere microbial communities from Kellogg Biological Station, Michigan, USA - KBS K5-50-3 metaG | ecosystem: Host-associated > Plants > Roots >... | reverse complement strand
GGAAGTGGCAGCTCTTTGAGAGATCCCTGGAAGGCCATGGCACTCCACTCATCGGCGATGGCGGTGGTCGGAGTATGTTTTTGAAGGGTAACGCAGCGTCCAGATGCCGTCAAGAACTTGAGAACACACGAGTTTTGACTCGTTCGACGGCGGTTAGAGCCCAGAACGCGAACGCCGTCCCTGCGAGGAGACCGGTGACAAGCCGCAGCGGATTCGTGCTTTCCCGGATTGTGGCGAGCTGAGTGAGGCCGTCGATAGCGAGCGGGATGCTTGAAGCGACCACGAGGACCCTCGCCGTCATCTCTTCCATGTGAGGAAGAAGCCAGAAAAGAAGGATGCCGGCCAGCAACCCGCTGTAGATAGCGACGCATCGGGCGCAGATGGGCATCGGAACGTTCCACAGGTACAGGCAGCGGCGCGGGATGCCGTGGCAAAAGATCCGAAACAGAAGCCGCCACTGCATCGACGCCCCGTGGGCGATGGCCCACGTACATGTGATGCTGGCGGAGAGGATTGCGCCGGCGATCATGGCGATCACCGCGGCGACGATTCTCGTGTCACGTTTCATTTGACGGTGGAGAGCCGGTATGTCTGGGCAAATGCATATGCCGCTACGCAAAAGGCCCAGAAGAGCGTAAAGAAGATGCCGACGCAAAGGAGCAGAAAGCCGAAGCCGGCGCCGAACCGGGCCACGAGCCAGACGACAAAGGCCAGCAGGTAATTGCCGACATTTGCTCGAATGAACGCCGCGATCCGCCGGTAGTCGAACGCCGCAGAGAACTGGCCGGTGACGATGGCCATCAGCAGTGCGCCGGGCAACCAGACGGCCATGGCCAGGCTGATCGGAAAGACGAGGCACCACATGCAGGTCACGATGCCGCCGCCGAGGTTCCGCGAAAGATCGGAGTCATCATTGTTGGAGAGGATCGCCGCTGGAATGACCATGAGCATGATCAACAGAACGATGGGAATGGCGTACACCAATGCGACGCAGAAGAGCTTCGCACCTTCGCCGAAGAATTCGCCCAGCTCGTCCCACTCGGGCAGCGGATTGGGCACGCCGGCGATGACGTTTCGCACCAGTCGAGCCAGATACCCGTAGACGAAGAATGCGCCCACAATGAAGACGCTGGCCAGGGTGAACAGACCTCCCATGAGGATCTTGGGGATCCAGCGGGGATCGTCGAAGACGAAGGTGAATGGACGGACGAAGTCGAAGGTCGGCCGCGAGGGGGGAGAAGACGGCGGCACGACGGTCGTCATGCGAGCGCAAGTGTAACTGCAACCTGGAAGAAAACGCGAACGTCAAAACTTCTACCAGACGACCTTGGACGAACCGCTTGATTTTGTGCTGGAGGAGAAGCCGCGCGGCCGCGGCGTGAGCATTGCCATCGTCGTCTCCGTCATCCTGCACGCGCTGTTCCTCATCTACATCATCAAGACCTATCGGCCGATCACCGCGGACCAGATGGTCACGCCGATGGTTCACTACGTCGAGCTGATTCGGCAGAATCCGCAGTTTACCGAGGCGCCCGGTCCGAAGGTCGACTCGGCGCGTCTGACCGCTCCGTTCTCGGATGCGAATCGCCGCGCTTCCACGCCGAACCCCAACGGTGACCGTCCCACCACCCGCCCGGGCGAAGGCGGCTTCTACGCGCCGCCGACGCAATCGGCTCGATCGGCTGCGAGTGATGCCTCATCCAGTCCTCCGGCCACCGCTTCCCCGTCGCTCGCTTCATCGGCCGACCCCTCCAACTCCGGCGGCACGTTCGCATATCACCCCGCCCAGGCGAACGCGCAGGGCCGCATCGACTGGCGCGGTGCGATCAAAGAAGTGAGCAAGATCGCCTCGATCGGCGCCGGCCAGCAGGGGATCGACCTGGGCAACACCGGAGGCGAAAAAGGCTATGCCGAGTCGGGGCCGCTCTCCTTCGAGACGCAGTGGTATGACTGGGGTGAGTATGCCGAGTCCATGGTCAGCCGCATTCGGGTCAACTGGTACAACAACATGCCGCAACTGCTGCAGACGGGATTGAAAGGCGTGGTCACCATCCGATTCACCATTCAACGAGACGGACGGCTCACCGACCTCACGATTCTGAACACCTCCGGGATTCCACCCTATGATTTCGCCGCCCGGAAGGCGATCGAGCTTTCATCGCCCCTCAATCCTCTGCCGAAGGATTTTCCGAACGCCACGGAGCGCGTCACGTGCATGTTCTTCTACAACCAGGAACCGCCGGCGCGATAATGATCGCCGGGTTGTCGAACTGTCCATGTCTGTTGAGCGCACCCTCTCCCGTATCGACGTCAATCTGCTCACCACCGCGCTGATCATTGCAGCGATCGGCTGCACGCTGGTGTACAGCGCGACGCACTTCAGCCCCGACGCTCCGCTCTACCGCAGGCAGGTCATCTGGACGCTCATCGGCATCATCCTGATGATGGTCTTCATCGCCGTCGACTACCACGCCCTGATGGAGATCTCGCCGTTTCTCTACGGCATGGGTCTCTGTCTCCTGGGATACGTGCTGGTTTGGGGGCGGCTGACGCGCAACGTGAAGTCGTGGATCCACATCGGATCGTTCCAGTTCCAGCCTTCGGAGTTCATGAAGATCTTCACGGCGCTGCTCATCGCCAAGTATTTCGACTCGAACGACCGGGCCTATCTGAATATCCGGACCTTCTTCGCCGTGATGGCCATCATCGGCGCGCCGGTGCTGCTCATCGCCGCCCAGCCGGCGTTCGGATCGGCGGCCAGCTTTCTCCCGCTGGTCGGCGTGGCGATGTTTTTCGGCGGCATCAAACCCCGATATTGGCTCATCGCCATCCTCTGTTTTCTGATCGCCCTTCCCATCGGCTGGCATTACCTCAAGCCGTTCCAGAAAGAGCGCATCAAGATTTTTCTCGACCCGGCGCGCGATCCGCTCGGATCGGGATATCAGGTGATGCAGGCCAAGATCGCCACCGGCTCCGGCGGCATCACGGGGAAGGGCTTCCTGCACGGCACGCAGGTGAATCTCGAGTATCTCCCGGCGCGGCACACGGACTTCATCTTCTCCGTGCTGGGCGAGGAGTGGGGATTCGTCGGCGTGGTCGTTGTCCTGACGCTCTATCTTTTTCTGATCCTGGAATCGCTCGCCGTAGCCAAGGCGGCTCGGGATCGCGGAGGTACGTTCCTGGTGTTGTCGCTGATCTGCTTCTTCATCTTTCACATTCTCATCAACGTGTCGATGCAGATCGGCCTGCTGCCGGTGACCGGAATTCCGCTGCCGCTGATCTCGTACGGCGGCTCGGCGACCATGATGTTTTTCATGGCCATCGGATTGATCCTGAACGTCGATTTCAGAAAGTTCGTCAACGTGTAAGCAGGAGCCCATGGCTCAGGCGTTGATCACGATCCGTAAGCCGATCACCATCCTGCTGCTGATCGCGGTCACAGCGTGCATCTGCGTGGTGACCCTGGAGATCACCGGAAAGAGCTATTCGAAAGTCGATCCGATTCCGTTCGAGGACCTGCGCCACCTGTGGCATCGGATCGCCCATCGGCCGGTGTCGACGCACATCCTGGCGGTCATCATCGTCCCCATCGTGGCCAACGTTCTTCTCTTCGTGCCGTGGGGATTCCTGATGTTCCTGGCCCTCTATTCCGTGGAGCGCCCTACCGTGCAGACCTATGTGCTCACCATCCTCCTGGGATTCACTTTCAGCTGCACCATCGAAGCGTGGCAGTACTTTCTACCGTCCCGGGTGGCCGACATCAACGATGTAATCTGGAACACGGTGGGCACATCTCTTGGTGCCGTGGCCGGACACCTGCGACGCCGAGTGCGCTTTGAATTCATCTGATCTCTCGCGCCCGCTATAATTCTCATGTCCCGGACGCCAATGCTGAACGAGATTCGAGCGCTGGAGCCGCAGCTCAAGGAAATCCTCTACGGTTGCGTGGAACACGTGAAGGCAACCAAGGCGGCGCTCTATCTCGCCTCGTCGCACGATCTCACGAAAAAAGAATACGAGCTGGTGACGAGCTACCAGTTCAACGACACGGCGCGGAAGACGCTCAGCAGCAACGATGATCTGGTCGACCGCCTGGCGGTGAAGCGCAACGCCTTTTTCGTCAACGGCGTGGGCACTGACATGCGCCTCTCGGACATCCTCTTCCGGCAGGGAACGGATCGCCTGTTGGCGACCCCGCTCTTCGCGGGTGGCCGCCTGGTCGGATTCATCGACATGCGCGACAAGGCCGGCAAGAAGCCCTTCGATGTCCCGGATGTCGACGCTGCACGGCGCATCGCCGATGAAGTCATCCATCTGCTGAGCGCGCGCAGCCTCTACGGACTGGAACCCAATGCGCTGGGACTTGATGAGCCGACCGAGCGCTCGGCGATGAGGACGCTGGTCCAGCCCACCCCGGTCGTTCTCGACAACCGATACGATCTTTCACCGCAGGCGGTCCGGGTGATCGAGGCGGCGCGGGAGATCATGACCCGGCGCCAGCACGCCCGCGGAAGCGGCCGACGCGTTCTCAGCGAAAGCGATCTGGAAGTCGTCCGCCTTCTCCTGCCGGCTGCATTGGCCATCCGCGGCGCCGTACTCTCCGCGTTCACTGCAGTCGGACATGTGGACAATCCCCAAGCCATCGTGGCCATGGCCACGGTCACCGATGACGCGATGGAGCTGCTGCAAAACCACCTGCAGAACTGGTTGCGGAAGAATAGCCTCCCCAATGTCCAGATTCAGCCGTCCCCGCCGCAACTGATGTATCCCTTCGGCACGCAGGTCGTGCCCATCAGCGCCGACGCGATCAGCACGATCCTGAGTGCAGCGGTCAATCCGCAGACGTTCGACGGACTCGTTTTGACCATCGCCTTCGAACGAACTCCCGAAATGCAGGGGCAACGGGCGCTGAGCATGTTCCTTCGGCAGATCGAACAGTCGGTGGAGACGGCCATCGCCGCCGGTACGGGACGCAGCGACAGACTGATGGTCGCGGAGAAGCTCCTGGAGCCCGATTTTCAGAAATATCCCGAGCTGCTCGAGCACTGCCGCCAGGTATCTCGTATGTGCAGTCGGCTGGCGGAGCTTCTCGGACTGCAGCCGCAGCAGATCGAGACCGCTCGCATCGCCGGGCTGGTTCACGATGTTGGTCTTCGCCTTCTTGATTACGAGCGGCTATACCGGCGGCCGAGTCTCACCGCGGAAGAGCTTCGCGGCCTGGGCGAGCACCCGGTGGTGGGGGCGGCACTCGTTGAGCCGTTGCTGGGCGAGGAGGTAGCGCAGGCTGTTCTGCGGCACCACGAGCGCGTCGACGGCAAGGGTTATCCCAGCCGCATCACCGGCAACGCCATTCCCGTGGCCGCGAGAGTGATCCAGGTGTGTGACGCCTGGGTGGCGATGACTTCGAGCGACTCGTATCACACGCCGCCGGTCAGTCAAGAAGATGCCGCGCGAAGGATCCGAGAAGGCGCCGGCTCGCAATTCGACGAAGCGATCGCCGACCGATTCGTCCGATCGCTGCGCGACATCCTCGACTGACGTTGGCCAGCTTCCGCGAAAACCTTCGCGCTCTCCCCGCGCCGGCGTGGATCCTCTTCGGCGGAGTCTTCATCAACCGGTTCGGCACGTTTGTGATGCCGTTCCTGGTCCTCTACCTGACACGAATCGGGTATTCGGTGGCCCAGGCGGGACTGGCCGCCGGCGTGTACGGTGCGGGACATCTCGTGGCTTCGGCGCTCGGTGGGCATCTGGCCGATCGCATCGGGCGGCGGAACACCATCGTCTGGTCGATGTTCGGATCGGCGGCAGCGATGCTCGCGCTGTCGCAGGCTCGAGGCTTCGCGCCGATTCTCCTGGTCACGTTCATCAGCGGAGTATTCGGTGAGCTGTATCGGCCGGCGAGCTACGCGCTGATCGCCGATCTCGTTGGCCCGCAACAGCGACCGGTTGCCTTCAGCTTGTATCGCTTCGCCGTGAACCTCGGATTCGCCGCCGGCCCGGCCACCGCCGGCTTCGTGGCCGAGCGATCCTTTCTCTATCTCTTCATCGGCGACGCGGCCACGTCGCTCGTCTACGGCATGATCGCTCTCGTCGCTTTGCCCCACGGATTGCGCACCTACACGAAAGAAGAGCGATTCGGCGAGGCGCTTCGCGTCGCCGCTCGCGACGTGCCGTTCGTGATGTTTCTGCTGGCCACGATCTGCGTCACCTGGATCGACTTCCAGATCAGCTCCACGTTCGCCCTGCATGTGACCTCGCTCGGCTTTCCATCCCGCGATTACGGCATGCTGATCTCTCTCAACGGCGTGCTCATCGTCCTTTTCGAGCTGCTGATCACCGCGATGGTGCAGCGATACCGCCCGCAGCCGGTCATCGCCCTTGGATACTTCCTCTCCGGATTCGGATTTGCTCTGACCGGTCTTGCGCTGACCATTCCTGCGCTCGCCGCGACGGTGGTCATCTGGACTCTCGGCGAGATGATCGCCTCTCCCATGGCAGGGGCGTACGTCGCGCGGCTTGCTCCGGAGAAATATCGGGGACGCTACATGGGGCTTCTGGCGGTGGCCTGGTCCTTCGGCATGCTGGCCGGACCGCCTCTCGGCACTCTGGTGTTCCAACACAATCCCACCGCGCTATGGATTTCATGCGGAATCCTCGGCGCGGTGAGCGCGATGATTCTTCTCGCTCAGGCGCGCCGGCAGACGACCGCGTCCTGAAACGTCGCTGCGCCCGGACGACCGGACCAGGAGCCGTATTCGATCTGCTCGACGATCAGCCCTGCATCGGCGGCCATGCGCAGGACGGCGTGCTGCTCGATGGCCACGCCGACGCCCGGATTGTCGGGATCGAGAAGGCGCATCGCGTCGCGAACGAAGGGAAAGTTGAACTGATCGCGCCCGCCGAGGCCGGCCAGCGACACATCATTCAGCAGAAAGAATGTGCCCAGCAGCCTTCCGTCGGGAGCGAGGAGGCGCGCGGTCTGGCGAAGGTATTGCTGCATCTCGTCGTCCACAAGATGCGTGAAGACCGACGTGGCGAAGGCGAAGTCGAATGACTGATCGGCGAACGGAAAGCGAAAGTCCGAGGCGGGAACGCCGCGGGAGCGATATTCCGAGTTGGCCACATCGACATGATGAAAGCGGAAGTTCGGATAGCGCGGGGTGATGTTGCGCTGGCACCACCGGATGGCGCGCATCACGACGTCGAAGCCGTCGTATGTCGCGTCGGAATCGAGATAGCGGGTCAAGGGGATGGCCACTCGCCCCACACCGCAGCCGATGTCGAGCACGCGGTCGGAGGGATGCAGTTTGCCCACGTTGATCAGCAGCGAGGCGAGCTCCTTCCCGACCGCTCGGAAATCGCCCACGCCAACGAATCGCAGGCGCAGCGGCGGCAGTTCCGGATCGCTCTTCCCCGTGAGCCACAGCCGCAGATCGACGTGAGCAGCGGACAGATAATCAACGATCCGGCGCGCGGCGCGACGCAACCGTTTTGTGCGCATCGCGGCCGAGTCTACCGTGTAGGATGGCGCCCATGCGTCTGCGAATGTTTCTCCTCTGCGCGGCAATCTCCGCCGTCGCAATCGGCAAACCGGTCACCGTGCCGGTCGTCTACTACCGGCTGCCGAACGGACTGAAGGTGGTCATCAGCGAGAGCCACGCCGCTCCCACAGTCACGGTGGCGCTCTACTACGGCGTCGGATTCCGCGTGGAGCCGAAGGGGCGCACCGGCTTCGCCCACCTCTTCGAGCACATGATGTTTCAAGGCTCGGCCAACGTGAAGAAGATGGAGCACGCGAAGATCGTCGAAAGCAACGGCGGGAACCTCAATGGCTCGACCCGCCTCGACTTCACCAACTATTACGAGACGCTGCCCAGCGACCGGGTGGAGACGGCGCTGTGGCTGGAGTCGGACCGCATGCGTTCGCTCGATGTGAGCGAGGAGAATCTGAAGAACCAGAAGAATGTGGTCAGCGAGGAAGTGCGCGTCAACGTGCTCAATCAACCCTACGCGCTCTTCGAGTGGCTGGACATCTGGCAGAGCGCCAATCAGAACTGGTTCAACGCCCACAACTTCTATGGCGATCTGCGCGACATCGAGGCAGCCAAACTGGATGAGGTGCGGCAGTTTTTCAAAACCTACTACGCGCCGAACAATGCCGCCCTGGTCATTGCCGGCGATGTGAGTCCCGACGCCGTGCGGGCCCTGGTGGAGAAATACTTCGGCGACATTCCGCTCCAGTCGGTCCCCGAGCGTCCGGACGTCAGCGAGCCACGGCAGACCAAAGAGATCCGCCTGAAGCAGACGGACAAGCTGGCCACCGTGCCGGCCCTGGCCCTTGGCTATCACTTGCCCGATCAGAATTCCGCGGATTACGCACCGATGGTGTTGCTCGATCTCATTCTTCAGGGAGATGAGAGCTCTCGCCTCTACCAGCGGCTGGTGAAGGAGAAGGCCATCTCCGTCGATTGGAGCGGCGGAATCAATTTCGAGCTGGGCAACGAATTCGACTACGACGGCCCGATGCTTCTCGTATCGCGCACGACGTACAAACCGGGACATTCCGGAGATGAGATCGTGAAAGAGGTCGATGCGATCGTTCTGCAGGTGCAGCAGCAGGGCGTGACGAAGAAAGAGCTGACCGACGCGAAAGTGCGCTTCCGATCGAACTTCTACGATCAGCTCGAATCGACGATGGGAAAGGCACATCTTCTCGCCACGTTCGCCCTCTTCCACGATGACCCCGCCCAGATCAACAAGGTGCTCGACGCCATCGACGCGGTCACGCTCGATCAGGTACAAAGCGTCGCCCGAAAATATCTCGTTCCGGAGAATCGAACGGCGATTGACCGCGTACCGGAGAAGAAGGAGGCGAAATGAGGCGCTTCGCGCTTGCACTGCTGTTGGCGCTTTGCGTGCCGGCGTTCGGCGAGCAGAAGACTCCTCCCCCGCCCACCCCGCCCCGCCCCATCCCCTGGCCGGCAATCACGGAGAAGAAGCTCGACAACGGGCTGACGGTGGTGATGGCGCCGCTGGCCAGCGTTCCGAAAATTACGACCGAGCTCACCTTTCTCGCCGGCCGGGGAACGGAGTACCGCACCCACCCCGGTCTGGCCCAGCTGGCCGGACGCGTGCTGACCGAGGGAACGAACGGGCGCACGAGCAGGCAGCTCAAAGAAGAGCTGCGATCGATCGGCGGCTCGATGAGCGTGAGCGTCGACGATGACGCGACCACGATTACGGCATCAGCTCTGTCGGAGTTCTCCCCCCAGCTCTTCGATCTGCTGGGGGATGTGGCGCGGCATCCGGCGTACGCGAAATCGGAAGTCGCACTGGCCCGGTCGAATTTCGCGTCGGAGATCGAAGAAGAGCGATCCACGCCCGACTTCGTCGCCGAGGAGCAGCTCGATAAGGCGATCTTCGGGCGGCATCCGTACGCGTTCGTCGTTCCCGAGCCGACCGAGATCGAGAAGGTCACTCCTGAGCAGTTAAAGGCCTTCGCCGGCGCGCGATATGTGCCGAACAACGCGCACCTGATCATCGTCGGCGACTTCGATCCTGCCGCGATCTACGACCAGGCGCAGAAGGCGTTCGGATCGTGGCAGCGCCAGCCGCTGGCCGCCGAGGCCACTGCGGTTCCGCCGCGGCGCGACAAACGTCAGATCTACTTCGTCGATCGACCCTCGTCGGTGCAGTCGACGATCGCGATCGGCGCGCTGGCCATGCCGCGCCAGTCGCCCGACTACATGTCCCTCCGCACCGCACATATGATCTATGGCGGCGCGTTCTACTCGCGCCTGACGCTCAACATCCGCGAGGCGAAGGGCTACACGTATTCTCCGTACAGCCAGGTCAACTTGCGCCGACGGTCCGGCAGTTTCTCGGCCAATGCTGCTGTGCGGAACGAAGTGACGGGGCCGACCATCCTGGAGATGCTCTACGAGCTCGATCGCATGCGCGTCGCTCCTGTGACCAAAGAGGAGCTCGACGCCGCCAAAACCTACAGCATTGGAGGGCTCTCTCTCGAGCTGGAGAGTCAGGCCGGAATGGCCAGCCGCATCAACAGTATCTATACCTATGATCTGGCTCGCGATTTTCTTCAGATGTTCCAAACCCGGCTCGATGCACTGACGCCCGACGACATCCAGAAAGCCGCGGCGAAGTATTTCGACACCTACCGCGGCGCGATCGTAGTGGTCGGCGACTACGGGCAAGTGAAGGATCAGATTGCGCCCTTCGGCGACGTGGTCGTCGTGAAGCACTGAGGCCCGTATGCAGGGAAAGACGCTGATCAAGCTCCTGATCGTCGCGGCCATCGCCGTCTTCGTCTGGAAAAAAGGAATTCCCTGGTGGAACGAACATCACAGCACGACGAGCGCCGCCTCCGCGGCGGACGATTCCTGCGTCTCCGCCGCCGCGGCGGCGAGTGAGGCATGGGGGTCGTCGATCGGACGCTTCGCCAACCCGCCCTACGACCTCTCCGCGTGGGGCGAGTTTCACTCGCGCGTCGAACAGGGCATCCGGAACGCCGAGGGAAAGTGCCGCTGTATGGCGGACTCGTGCACCACGGCCAGAACGGCCATGAGCGAGCTGCGATCGCTGGTCAACGAGCTGGACGGCTC
>Ga0070708_100004837_pt1 | contig 10626 bp, 7 predicted proteins | sample KBSK5503metaG_FD_65469 | JGI IMG/M metagenome (GOLD analysis project Ga0070708, IMG submission 65469) | Corn, switchgrass and miscanthus rhizosphere microbial communities from Kellogg Biological Station, Michigan, USA - KBS K5-50-3 metaG | ecosystem: Host-associated > Plants > Roots >... | reverse complement strand
GGATCCACGAGCTCCATGCGATTGTCGGCGCCCCTCACTCGTTGAAGAGACGTTCCTCGATGAGCTTCTCGGCGGTCACACGGCCGGTTGGGTCGAAGCAGCTGTACTCGAACAGCTTCTCGTACTCCAGGTCGACGTTGTCCTGGCCGCCACGGTTCTTCTCGACCGTGACCACCGCCCAATCGCGGTAGCGCTGTGCCTGGTAGGGGTTGAACTCGATGTTCACCTTGGCCACGATGTTGTACTTGTCATTCAGGATCAGGATGATGTCGCTCTCGTAGTTGATGGCACTGCTGCCGCGCAAGTGGTGGTTGCGCAGGCGCTTGGCCTTCAGGCCTTCGCGATCGGCAGCGACGATGGCGATCACCGGGATCTCCATCGAGAGCGCGATGTCCTTCAGCCCGGACACGATGCGCGTCACCTTCTCCGCCTCGTCGCTGGGCTCGGGGTGAACCGGAACCTTCTGCAGATAGTCGACCACCAGAACCAATCGGCGGTGCTCGGGGCCTCGGTACTCCGCGACCAGGCGCCGCATGTTGTCGACGGTGCTGGCGGTGGCGGTGCCCCGCATCAGGTGAAGTCCACTCCCGTAACGAGCGATCCGCTCGAGCGGCGGTCGAAGGCGGGGGTTGCTTCCCAGCTTGGCCTTCTGACCGGACTCGGCCGATGCGGTGTAGCTGCCCAGGACCTCCTTCTTGACGTCCTGGATCTTCACCGCGCCGCTCTTCTGGGGCAGGTGCGCGAGGGCCGACTCCATCGCGATCAGCCGCTGGATCAAGTACTCCTCTTCGTGCTCGAAGCAGACGTACAAGACGCTGGCCTGGCCGCCGGCCGCCATGTTGCGCGCCATCTGGAGTGCCATGGTGGTCTTGCCCGATCCCTGGGCCCCACCGATCAGCAGCAGTTCGCCAGGTCGCATTCCCCCGCCGATCGTCTTGTCGAGCGGCACGAATCCGGTCGCGATGGGCTGGAATTCATCGATCTTGCCGGAGGCGATGCGCTCGTTCAGGCTGGTGAGCACCTCGAGAGCGGAGCGCGGCGCGAGCGTCCCTTCACCGGCCTCGAGGCCCCACTCAGGAGCGTCGGTCGTGGTGGTGCTTGCGAGCGGATCGTCAGTCATCGGGATGGCAGGCTCCCACGGATTTCACTCGGGTTCACTCGGGTGCAGGTTGCCTGCACGCAACGGAGGCGAGTATACGATCCGCCTCCTAGCGTCAACATGACCCGAAAGGACTAGCGCAAAGACACGAGCGGCCCGCCGGGAAGGCGGACCGCTCGTCCATGTCCAGGGCGCAGGATCAGGCGGGTTGCGGCGCCGGCCCGCGACGCCGCCGCTGGCCATCGCCGCTCGGGGCCTCTCCCCCCTCCACCGGTACCTCGCCGGCTTCCGGCGTGGCCTCGCCCATCCGACGCGGCGTCGGACTCTTGCTGCGCGGCGGAAGGATGCCGGTAAAGAGCGACTCGAACTCCTCGCCCTCGATCGTCTCCTTCTCGACGAGCAACCCGGCGAGCCGGTCCAGCACGGCGCGCTGCTGGGTGAGTGCCTCCTTGGCTCGGTCGTATGCGCGGTCGATGATCTCGCGGACCTCTTCGTCGATCTTGGCGGCGACCTCATCGGAGTAGTTGCGCTGCTCGCTGATCTCGCGGCCCAGGAAGATCATCTCCTCCTTCTTGCCGAAGGTCAGCGGACCGAGCTTGTCGCTCATTCCGTACTGGGTCACCATCGCACGGGCCAGGTTGGTGGCCTTCTCGATGTCGTTGGAGGCACCGGTGGTGGTATCCCCAAAGACAATCTGCTCGGCGACATGGCCTCCCAGCATCCCGGCGAGCTTGTCCTCGAACTCACTCTTGGAGTGGAGGTATCGGTCCTCGGCCGGAAGGCTCATGGTGTAGCCGAGGGCCATGCCGCGCGAGACAATCGTCACTTTCGAGACGGCATCGCACTTGGGGAGGACCCGCTGCACGACGGCGTGCCCGCCCTCGTGATAGGCGATGACCTCCTTCTCTTCCTCGCTGATGATCCGGCTTCGCCGCTCGGGGCCGGCGATAACGCGATCGAGCGCCTCGCTGAACTCGGACATCCCCACTGACTTCTTGTTGCGACGGGCGGCCAGGATCGCCGCCTCGTTGACGAGGTTGGCGATATCGGCCCCTGAGAAGCCTGGTGAGCGACGGGCGAGCTCGTCGAGGTCGACCGTCTTGTCCAGGGGCTTGCCCTTGATATGGACGTTGAGGATCTCGCGACGGCCCTTGATGTCGGGCCGGTCGAGCACTACCTGGCGGTCGAAGCGACCAGGCCGCAGCAGCGCCGGATCCAGGACATCGGGTCGGTTGGTGGCCGCGACCACGATCACGTTGGTGTTCGTGTCGAAGCCGTCCATCTCGACAAGGATCTGGTTGAGCGTCTGCTCACGCTCGTCGTGCGAGCCGCCCAGTCCGGCGCCTCGTTGACGCCCTACCGCGTCGATCTCGTCGACGAACACGATGCACGGCGAGTTGCGCTTGGCCTGCTCGAACAGGTCACGGACGCGGCTCGCGCCGACGCCCACGAACATCTCCACGAACTCCGAGCCGGAGATCGAGAAGAAGGGAACGCCCGCCTCGCCCGCCACAGCTCGTGCCAGCAGGGTCTTACCGGTACCAGGGGGGCCAACCAGGAGCACGCCGCGCGGGATTCGTGCTCCGAGGGAGTTGAACTTCTCCGGGTACTTGAGGAACTCGACCACCTCGGTCAGCTCCTGTTTGGCCTCGTCAACGCCGGCGACGTCATTGAAGGTGACGACGGTCTTGTTGCCCAGGAACATGCGCGCCCGGCTCTTGCCGAAGCTCATGGCCTGGTTATTGGTGCCCTGCGCCTGCCGCATCATGAAGAAGATGAAGGCGCCGATCAGGAGCACTGGGAAGATCGAGATCAGCAGGGTGGTGATGATGCTGCCCGCGGCGCTGGCCTCTACGGCCCCGAACTGAATCGGGCAGTCGGCCTTGCTCGGCGCCCCAGCGGCGGTGCAGACGTCCTGCTGCACATCGATGTTGCCGATGTCCGGCACGACCACGGTCTTGGGGGCATCTTCCGCCTTCAGCTTGACGGTCAGCTTGGTGCTGTCCTGGCTGATGGAGTCGATGTGGCCGGCCTTGGCGTCGGCCAGCATCTGGCTGTAGGTGTAGGCAGGGGGTGCGTTGTTGTCGACGATGTACGTCCAGAGCAGCGCGAGCCCGAAGACGGCAAGGACGACGAGCACGACACTGTTGCGAACGAGTCGGCTGCTCAAGGTTGGTCTCTTCTAGCCTCCGTACGGATAGGCGTGGGACCGATGATCTGGTCCGCCGCCTGCCTGCGGCGACCGCAGGCTGCGCCAGTATAGGTGTGGGCTCCGCCGGTCAACAAACAGCCGTTCGGGCCATCCCGATGCATGACTCGACGGCGATCCCTGCTTCTCTATACGAACCCCGGATACCGATGCGTCACGTGCTCCGCACGATTCGTACCCGGCCGCCGCGCAGGACCACGCTGCGCCCGCTCCCCAGCTCGATGACTCGGCCGCCTCGCCCGTGGTTCGCCGCCGCCACCAGTGCCTCGGTGCGTTCCGACGACAGTGCCGGTGCGCCGGCGGCGGCGCGCATCATCCGCGCGGCGATGGCCGACGGAGGTGCCGGTCGCCAGTCGATCCAGCCGTCAGCGGCGCGCCGGGCCGCGAGCGCCGTCATTGCCAGGGCGTCGAGCAACCGATCGTCGTCGGCCGCCTGCAGCGCCATCCGACTGACCGCCTCAATCGCTCGTCCGTGCAAGCCTTCGAGTGCGGGCAGCAGGTCCCTCCGCGCGCGGTTGCGCGCGAAGCGCCGATCCTCATTGCTCGGGTCCAACCGGTAGCGGATGCCTGCGCCATCAAGCGCAGCACGAAGGTCCGCCCGCCGCTCGCCCAGCAGTGGCCGGAGGACGCGGCCGCGACGCTCGGCGATTCCCGACAGCCCAGCGAGACCGGTGCCGCGGGCCAGGTGCAACAGGACCGTCTCGGCCTGGTCATCGGCGGTGTGCGCGGTCAGGACCACGGCATCGGCCCCAGCCGCGGCTGCCACCTCCTCGAGGAATGCGTAGCGCGCCACGCGTCCTGCCTCCTCAATCCCGCCGCCATGCTCGGCGGCCATTGCCGCGACATCGGCTTTGCGGATGGATACCTCAAAGCCGAGCCGGGAGGCCGCATCGGCGACGAAATGGGCGTCGTCAGCGGAGCCCTCTCGTAGGCCATGGTCGAGGTGCGCGACCAGCGGTCGCCAGTCGTGCCGGCGCGCGGCCTCCACGGCGAGGTGCAACAGCGCCATGGAGTCCGGCCCACCCGAGACGGCGAGGATCAACGGCGCGTCTTCGGCCACGCCGAGACGAATCAGGGATGCCTCGAGGCGGGCGGCAAGCGCAGCCATCGGTTCAGACGGGGAAGGGCTGGTAGCGGAGGGCGGATTCGAACCACCGACCAAGGGCTTATGAGTCCCCTGCTCTACCACTGAGCTACTCCGCCATGGGCGCACGATTCTAGCGCGTGGCTTGCTCCAATTCAGGATCCGAGCATCGGGAACCCGCCGCGCCGATTCGCGGCAGCGGATACTTGGCGACCATTGCCAGGAGGGTGGCCGTGCGCCTGCCCGCGACACTCGAGGTGCTCCGCGATCGAAATCTAGCGCGATACGCCGCGGCTACCGCCGTCTCGGCGCTTGGCAACGGCATGGCCGACGTTGCGCTGGCGTTCGCGATCCTTGGCCTCGCAGGTCCGACCGAGCTAGGTGTGGTCTTCCTCTCGCGCGAGATACCCCTAGTGGTGCTGGTGCTGCTGGGCGGTGTGTGGGCCGACCGCATCTCGCGAAGGATCATCTTGGTCAGCGCCGACGCGGTCCGGTGTCTCGCCCAGGCATCGACCGCCGCACTGCTGCTCACGGGAACCGCCGATCTCTGGAAGATCGTCGTGCTGCAGGTCGCCTTCGGCAGCGCCAATGCGTTCTCGCGACCGGCGACGACGGGGTTAGTGCAGCAACTGGTGGCGTCCGAGCGGTTGCAGAAGGCGAATGCGCTGCTCGGCCTCGCGAGGAGCCCCGCGCAGATCGCGGGTCCTGCAATCGGAGCGGTGATCGTCACAGCTGCATCGCCCGCGTGGGGGCTCGCGGCCGACGCCGCCACCTTCGCGATGTCCGGGGCGCTGATCTTCTCGCTGCGTCTCGCGACCGTCGCGCGACGCGCGATGGGCAGCGTCCGCGAAGACCTCCGCGAAGGCTGGCATGAGTTCACCTCGCGGACATGGGTGTGGACGATCGTGAGCTACTTCGGGCTGTACCAGCTGACGTTGTTTCCGGCGCTGCTCGTGCTCGGTCCGTTCGTGGCAAAGGAGCAGCTCGGCGGAGCCGGCGCATGGGGGACGATCCTCGCCGTCGAGGCCATCGGCTCCGTTGTCGGTGGTCTCCTGGCGCTCCGGCTGCGCTTTCCCCGGCCGCTCATCGCCTGCACGGTCCTCGCAATGCCGGAAGCCGTCATCCTGCTGCTCCTCGCCGTCCCAGCCCCGGTGCCTGTCATCGCCGGGATGGCCTTCATCGGCGCCGCCGGCCTCAGCATCGGTAACGTCGTCTGGTTCAGCACGCTTCAGCGACACATTCCAGAGCACGCCATCTCGCGGATCAGCTCGTTTGACTGGCTCGGTTCGGTCGTCTTCAACCCGATCGGCTACGTGCTGGTCGGTCCGCTTTCCGGAGCGATCGGCGTGCCGGAGACCCTCCTCCTGGCGGGGTCGCTCAACATCCTCTTCGGTTTCGTCCTCCTGACCGCCCGCGCCATCAGGAGCCTGCCTGAATACCCTCCAGGTTCTGTCGGACAGCCGTCAAGCACCACCGTGCAACCTCCGGACGTGGTGCCGAGCCCTCCTGGCGGCTAGCGCCGCCAGACCGGCATCTTGACTCCGAGCCGTCCGAGCCAGCGCTTCATGAAGGGCAGCCAGACGGCACCGCCCGCGAGCTGGAGCAGCAGGACGCCGAATAAGACGACCAGTGGGACGGCGATGGCGAGCGGAGGGAGACCGATGGCGCCGATTCCGCCTCCAGACCCGTCCCCTGCGGAGCCACTGCCCGCGATGGGGGCGATGCCCTCAGATCCCGCGGGCGGTCCCCCCGAACCGCCGGCGGGGAAGAACGAGGATGGCGAGCTCAACGAGCTGGCAGCAGGCGTGGTCGGCAACTCTCCGGCCGATGGATCGTGCGATCCCGAGCCAGGCGACACGCTAGCGGACGGCGACACCGAGCCAGAGTGGAGCGGGTCGGACGGCAGGGGCAACGATGCGCTGACGCTCGGGAGCGGAATCGAGGCGGTGATGGATGGCAACGGGAGCGAGGCGCTCATGGAGGGCAACGGGAGCGAGGCGCTGATGGAGGGCAACGGCAGGGACGCGCTGACGGATGGGAGCGGCAGCGTTGGAAGCGGTATGGACGGAAGCGGCAGCGATGGCAGCGGAAGCGACGGCAACCCCAACGAGGGTTCTGCCACGAACCTCGGATCGCTCGACCACCTATCGCCTTTGGCAAGGCCCCGCGCCTCTTGAATGCCGGCGGCGAGGACAACGGCGAGGAGGAAGGCGACCGAAGCGATGATGCGAATCTGCCTAGGCAACGGCGCCACTCATTCTCCACAGGCGAGCGGGAGTCGGGTCCCCCCCGGGTGAGACGATCTCTGGCTGCTCCGTGATCATTGCGACGAACACTGCGGCAAACTCCGGGTCGAGCTGCGCACCAGCGGCTTCGTGGATGCGCCGAACCGCTTCGGCGATCGGAAGCCCGACGCGATAGGTGCGGGTGGTGGTCATGGCCGAGAAGGTGTCCGCGACCGCAACGATGCGCGCGATCCGCGGGATCTCCTCACCTCGGAGCTGGTCCGGATAACCCTCGCCGTCCCAGCGCTCGTGATGGTGTCGGATTCCGGCTCGCACGATCTCCATGTCAGGCAATCCACCCACGATCAGGTCACCGACAGTGACGTGCTGCTGGACGACGTGGGCTTCCTCATCGGTGAGCGGGCCCGGCTTGCGCAGGATGGCGTCAGGCACGCACACCTTGCCGATGTCATGGAGGAGTCCGGCCTGCCGCACGGCCTCCTGGAAGGGCGCGTCCAGCGTGAGGCGCTGGGCGATGGCGACGGCGTAGTGCGCGACCTCTTCGGAGTGCCGCTTGGTGTAGTGGTCCTTGGTGTCGATCGCCGTAACCAGGCCGCGCAGGACCCCGAAGTTCCGCAACTCCTCCGTGGATGCCGTTTCGCCGGGAGCGTCGATCCGGATCGTGTCCCCTCCGCTCGCCTTAGCGTCACGCAGAGTCACCGTCGCGGCGGCCAGGAGCTCGCTGACGGCTGCCGCATGCTCCGGGTATGTCGCGATTCCGGCACTGATGGTCAGTGGGACCTGTTCGTCCAGGGCTGACGCGCCATGGATGCTGCGCATCCGTTCCTGAACCCGATGAATCGCCGGGCGGATCTGATCGGCGCAGGAGGCCGGTCCGGCCAGCAGGAACTCATCGGGCCCATAGCGGCCAACGATCGCGCCGGACGGCATCTCCTCGTCCAGGGCGCGAGCGACCTCGGCCAGCACCACGTCCCCAGCCTGGTGACCGACCGCCGTGTTGTAGAGATCGAACCCGTCGATGTCGAGGAGCGCCACCACCAGCCAGCCGCTCTCCCGACGAGCCTGCGCAACCAGTGCCGTGAGCTCTGCGACCACCATGCCGTGGTTCGGCAGGCCCGTCAGCCGATCGCGTCGCGAGGTCTCCAGCAGTGCATCCGCCTGCCGTGTGAGCAGGCTCTGGACGGTGCTGAATGCGACGATGAGCAGAGCGGCGAGCAGAGCGCCCGCCGCCAGCAGGGCGAGGATCACCCCAGCACGGGCAGAATCGATCGCCGCGGCCAGAGATTGACCGTCGCGCTCCAGGCGGACGTTGAGTAGATGGGTGCCATCGAGGCTGATGGGCAGCTCCTCCTCGATGATCGGTGCGTTGTCGCTCCCGAATGCCACGCTGGGAACATCGCTCACGAGCTGTGCCGTCTCCTGGCTGCTTGTCGACGATTGACCGGCGCTGGCCAGCAGCCGGCCGCGGGCGTCATAGATCGCCACCGCCTGGATCTCGCCGGGTGCAACGAGGACTTCGAGCGACGCCGCCAGCGATTCCTGCCGCGGCGAGCTGAGCTCACCCTTGAGATCGTCCGTGGTCAAGAGCCCTGCAATGAGCGAGCGCACCAGGGTGCGGTCGGCATCGGCTGTCGCCTGGAGCCCTGCCGCCGAAACCTGCGAGCCCACCACCGCCGCCAGTCCGAGACCGGTGATGATCGAAAGCGCAAGACACGCGCCACACGCCACCACCAGCAGAGGCGGCCGGGCGCGGCGCGCGCGATACGGTCGTGGACGGGTGCGATCTGCCACGCCGGCACGATGAACCTCGTGTCATGGGGCGGCACTCGCCCACAGGGGTAACCAGTCACCGTACCTTTGAAGCAGGCTCAAGTACGCAGCGGCGGCCGTACCGAGCCACGACGTGATCGGTCGATAATTAAAAACAGTGGTTCTGACCACAATGCATACTTCAGCGCGAACTGACGCTGTCCCTGAGTTTCGAAAGGCATGCCCAACCTGCCTCGACGCCGCTCCGACCTTCGAGTAGCCGTCCTTGCGAACCGCCAGGTTGTCGGGGACGCGGTCGCGCTCGCGATCAGTCAGGAGCCTGGCGTTCGGATCGTGGTCGGCTCGACCCAGCCGACCAAGGCGGGCAGGCACGCTCGGGTGCCCGATCTGGTGGTTGTCCTCGGCAGCCGAGCCGACGGCTCGACGGTTGCAGCGACCGCGGCGAGCCGTCGCCGCTGGCCGCGAAGCACCATTGTGGCCACCGCCGAATCCGATCGGCTGGAGGAGGGCCTGGCACTCGTTCAGCGGGGAGCGGATCTCTGGCTGTCGCGCAGCCAGGGCGTCGATGAGCTTCGGGCGATCGTGGCGAGCGCTGTCTCGGGCAACCTGGCCGTTCCGCCGATTTCCGCGCTCGCGCAGATGACGCAGACCATTCGCGAGGCGCCAAGGCAACCGGGACGAGTGACCGGGCGCTTATCGAGCCGCGAATCGCAGGTGCTTGCCTGTCTCGCCATTGGCCAGTCGCGCGCTGAGATCGCGGAAACGCTGGAGATCAGTCCGGAGACGGTCCGTACCCACGTGCAGCACATCCTGCACAAACTTGAGGTGCATACCGTCCAGGAGGCAGTGGCGATTTCGCTGCGTGAGGCAACGGACGAGCCTGTGGCTAGACGCCCGCGAACCTGAAGCCCTTCGCCACTCGGGCCATGCCGGCCCAGATCACCACCTCATACTGGCCTGGATATGCGTACAGACGACCCAGCGCGCCGCGTGGAGCGGACCTATCTCGCGCTCACGCTCTTCACCACGCTGGCGGCCTCGTTCATCTGGGGCATCAATACCCTCTTCCTGCTGGACGCCGGGCTGAACAACGCGGAGGCCTTCGCAGCGAACGCATTCTTCACCGTCGGGCAGGTGATCTTCGAGGTTCCGACCGGCGTCGTGGCCGACACCCGCGGGCGCCAGTTCTCGTACGTGCTCGGGGCTGTCACCTTGCTGGTTTCCACGCTGCTATACCTGGTGATGTGGCAACTCCACGCATCGCTGTGGGGATGGGCGATCGCCTCGATCCTGCTCGGCTTGGGGTTCACCTTCTTCTCCGGTGCGACCGAGGCATGGCTGGTCGACGCGCTGACCGCAACCGGCTTCCAGGGACACCTCGAGCACGTCTTTGGTCGAGCGCAGACGGTCGCAGGCGCGGCCATGCTCGTGGGTTCCGTGGCTGGAGGCTTCATCGCGCAGCTCACCAACCTGGGCGTGCCGTACGTGCTGAGGGCCGCCCTGCTGGGCATCACGATCGTCGTCGCCGTGCGATACATGCGCGATCTTGGCTTCAGGCCACAGCGTGACCTCAGCCCCGTCACCGCAATACGGAACGTGATGCGTGGCTCGATCGACGGCGGCTTCCGCAATCCTCCGGTGCGCTGGCTGATGCTCGCCGCGCCGTTCAGTGCGGGAGTGGGGATCTACGTCTTCTACGCGGCGCAGCCGTACCTGCTCCAGCTCTTTAGGGATCCGCATGCCTACGGGATTGCGGGCCTCGCCGCGGCGATCGTAGCCGGGGCCGGCATCGTGGGTGGGTTGCTCGTTTCGCGCGTTCGGCGCTTCTTCCGTCGGAGGACCGATGCGCTCATCCTCGGCACGCTGCTCAACGTCGTGATGCTCGCGGCGATTGGCTTCACTCGCAATTTCTGGCTCGCGCTCGCGCTGCTCACTGGCTGGGCACTGATCTTTGCCATCACTGGACCGATGCGTCAGGCGTTCATGAACGGCCTCATTCCCTCCGAACAGCGGGCGACCGTCCTGTCGTTCGATTCTCTGATGGGATCGGCCGGAGGAGTGGTCACACAGCCCGCACTGGGGCGAGCGGCAGACGTGTACGGCTACGCGACATCGTTCGTGATTGCTTCGGCGATCGAGACGCTGGCGATCCCGTTCGGCTTCCTCGCGCGACGGGAAAAGGCCATCTCCGACCCGATCGGCGACGAGCCTCGCTCCA
>Ga0070708_100004836_pt1 | contig 10627 bp, 9 predicted proteins | sample KBSK5503metaG_FD_65469 | JGI IMG/M metagenome (GOLD analysis project Ga0070708, IMG submission 65469) | Corn, switchgrass and miscanthus rhizosphere microbial communities from Kellogg Biological Station, Michigan, USA - KBS K5-50-3 metaG | ecosystem: Host-associated > Plants > Roots >... | reverse complement strand
TCCCCCACCCTCTGGGATTTCATCGGCCGGGAGCCCCTCGTCCCCAAGGACTACACGATCAAGAATGGGGTCGAGGCCGTCAACGACCGCGCGGTCGGGACGGGCCCGTGGAAGCTGCTGGAGTGGAGGCGCAAGGACTCCATGCGGCTCGAGCGAAACTCCGCCTACTGGGGCCTCCAGCCGCAGTTCGCCCGGCTTCGCCTTCAAGTCATTCCCGAAGCGGGCGCGCGGGTGGCCGCGCTGCGGGCGGGCCAGGTCGGCCTCGTGGACGCCGTGCCCCCGCTCGACGCCACCGTGCTCGCTCGTGATCCCGCCGTGAAAGTCGTGAGCAGCCCGCAGAAGCTCCACTGCCGGCTCTACCTGAATGGGCGGCCCAAGGACGCCTTCGACTCGGGCGGCCGTGACGGTCTCTTCACGGACTCGCGCGTGCGCCTGGCCCTCAACCTCGCGATCAATCGCGACGCCATCATCAAGAAGGTCTTCCATGGCTATGCCATGGCCAACGCCTCGCCCGTCTCCAGCGTCTCCTCCGGCTACGCGGCGCAAGAGCCGTACCCCTACGACATCACACGGGCCAAGGCCATGCTGGCGGAGGCGGGCTGGCGGGACCGCGGTCGAGGCATTCTCGAGAAGGACGGCGCGCCCCTGACCATGCAGCTCCTCTTCCCGAGCAAGCACTACGGACAGGCCTTCGACGAGGTGACGCTGGCCGTGGTCGAGATGCTGAAGGTCCTGGGCGTCCAGGTCACGGTCCGGCCCATCGACTTCGCCACCCTCCTGCAGACGGTGACCAAGGGCACCCTGCCCTACGACGGAGGGTTCACGAGCTGCCGGACGAGCAACAACCTGGACGCCGACGACTACCTGCGGGACTGGACGGCGCTTTCGCTGATCAACTGGGCGCCGTACCCGCCCGAGCTGCTCGAGCTCTACAAGGCCACCCGGCGGGAGCTCGACCCCCGCAAGCGCCTCGCGCTCCTTGCCGACCTCCAGCGAAACGTCCGCGACTGGGCTCCCGTCGTGTCGCTCTACCAGGAGATCAAGATCTATGCGCACAGCCCGCGGGTGGTCAACTTCACGCCCCTGACCGAGCTCAACATGGACTTCCGCGGAGTGGCGCTGACGAAGTAGCCGGCCGGGATGCCGCGCTTTCTCGTGCGACGGCTGCTGCACACCCTCTTCGTCGTCTGGGGCGTGGTGACCGCGGTGTTCTTTCTCGTTCGCCTCACCGGCGATCCCACCGCGCTCCTCGTCGACCCGTCGGCCACCCAGGCGGAGATCGCTCACACGCGTCACCTCCTGGGACTCGATCGCCCGTGGCACGTCCAGTACGTCGACTTCCTCTTCGCCATGCTGCGCGGCGATTTCGGGCAGTCGATCCAGCTGCGGCGCCCCGCCATGCAGCTCGTGCTCGAGCATCTCTGGCCCGCCACCGTCGAGCTGGCCGTGGCCGCCACCGTGCTCTCCACCCTGCTCGCCATCCCGCTCGGCATCGTGGCCGCCACCCATCAGAATCGAGCTCCCGACCACCTCAGTCGTCTCGCTTCGCTCCTTCTCCAGTCCATGCCGAGCTTCTGGCTCGGGCTGGTGCTCATCCTCGTCTTCGCCGTCCAGCTGAACGGGCTCTTGCCCGCCTACGGCGCGGGAACGTGGCGACACCTGATCCTGCCCGCGGTGACCCTGGCCGCAGCTCCCCTCGCGCAGAACGTCCGGCTCCTCCGCGCCGGGCTGCTGGATGTCCTGCCCCAGGACTACATCCGGACGGCGCGCGCGAAGGGGCTGCCCGAGCGTCTCATCCTGTATCGCCACGCGATCTGGAACACGGCCATCCCGTTCCTCACCGTCACGGGTCTGTCCGTGGGCTTCATGCTGAGCGGCGCCATCGTGATCGAGACCGTCTTCTCGTGGCCGGGGCTCGGACGCCTCATCGTCCAGGCCATTCCGGGCCGCGACTTTCCCGTCATCCAGGCGGGCGTCTTCGTCTTCGCGCTGATCTTCGTGCTCGTCAATCTCGCCGTGGATCTCCTCTACGCGGTGGTCGATCCGCGGGTCCGGCTCTCCTGATGCCGCGGGCCGGCGCGGCGAAGCGGCTGCGTCGTGACGGCGCGGCAATCCTCGGCATGCTCGTCCTCGTTGCGGCGCTGGGGGCCGCCCTCCTGGCGCCCGTCCTGTCCCCCGGGGATCCCGTGAAGAACGATTTGCTTGGTCGGCTGTCCCCTCCCATGTGGCTCGACGGCGGGGACCGGGCGCATCCCCTCGGCACCGATACCCTGGGCCGCGATGTCTTGAGCCGGCTCCTCCATGGCGCGCGTGTCTCGCTGTGGATCGGGCTCACCGCCGTGATGATGGCGGCAATCCTGGGCGTGCCCATCGGGCTCTGGACCGGCTACCGGGGGGGCTGGCCCGACGATCTCTTCATGCGGCTCGGCGACATCCAGCTCGCCTTTCCCGTGCTCTTGCTCGGCATCGCTCTCCTCGCCGTCCTCGGAGCGAGCCTCGTGAACCTGATCCTCGTGCTCGGCGTCAGCGGGTGGATCACGTATGCGCGCATCGTGCGGGGCGAGACGCTCTCGCTCAAGGAGCGTGGCTTCGTGGAGGCCGCCCGCGCCCTCGGAGCGCCGGACCGGTATCTGATCTTCCGCCACATCCTTCCGAATGTCTGGGCGCCCATCGTGGTCGTCGCGACCTTTTCCATCGCGCGCGTCATCATCGCCGAGGCATCGCTGAGCTTTCTCGGCCTCGGCCTGCCGCCCCCGGCGCCGAGCTGGGGCGCCATGCTGGACGAGGGACGCAACTACCTGACCACGGGTTGGTGGCTCGCCCTCTTCCCGGGACTCGCCATCTTGCTCGTCGTTCTCGGCATCAACCTCGTCGGCGACTGGCTACGCGATCTGCTGGACCCACGCCTCGAGCGCGGGATCTAGGTAGCTCGGAGGGGGGCTCCGCCCCCCTTCCGAAGCCTCCTCCCAGCGCAGTGCGAGCCTGAGGTCGTCGCGGGGCTGGGGCCCCGCCGTCCGAGGCGAGCAATCTGAGAATTGCGCCGGCGAAGCCGGCGCTCGAAGCGGAACATCCCTGCTCGCGAGGGATTGAAATTACTCCGACAGACAATCTAGGCGCCCGCCATGGCACATGGTTTGCCTCCTACCCCTGAGACGCCCAGAACCGGGTCTCAAAGACCCCCGGACTGCACAGGATTGTCACCGGCGGTGACGGAGGTGCGCACATGGAGCCACTTGAAGCACCCATAGGCCCCCGCACAGACGGACCCAGCCCTTTCAAGCGGCCCGCTCCCAGCAGGCCCCCAGCTGCGCCGAGCATGGGCACGTCCACCCCCGCCGTTCGGCTCCTCACGAGCGTTCCTCCGCCGCCGCCCGCATCGCCGGCCTCCCCCGCGACGACCGCAGCGGCCACGCCCGCGAGCGCCGAGCGTCAGCAGCTCGAGGCACAGAGCCGGCGAGGCGCGTTCTGGTTCTACTGGATCGCCGGATTGTCGCTCGTCAACTCGGCCCTGGCATTCGCCGGGCAGGACTGGCGATTCATCATCGGGCTCGGCATGAGCCAGATCGTCGACGCGCTGGCCGCTCGGGCGGGCCGTGGCTGGACGGCCGCGCTCCTCTTCGACGCGTTCCTGATAGGCGGCTTCGTGCTGCTCGGCGCCCTCGCGGTCCGCGGACATGCCTGGGTCTTCCTCGTGGGCGTCAGTCTCTACGGGCTCGACGGTCTGCTCTCTCTCCTCGTTCATGACTGGCTGGGCCTGGGATTCCACATCTTCGTGGTGATCATGATTCTCAAGGGCTTTCAGGCCGCGCGTCACCTCGCAGCGCGTGCCACCTGAGCACCGCGCCTTCCCACGTCGCTGTGCTCGAGCGCGGCTCGAGCGGAAGGGGGCTTCCATGACTCGCCATCGTCTCGTTCGCCGTGTCTTGGCCGGCACCGCCGTGCTCGCCGTGCTCGTCATGGCCACGCCGGTCCTGTCTCAGCAGCCACCCGGCCAGAGCCAGGAGCAGCTGGCGCGCGACATCCTCGCCCTCGCCTGGCAGCGCGGGCCGACGGAGGGACGCGTGGGGAGCCTGGCCAGCGTCAAGGTCCCGGAGGGCCAGGCGTTCCTCGATGGCCCCAACACGCGCCGGTTTCTCGAGCTGAACCGCAATCCCCCGCGCGACAATCACTACACGCTGGCCGCGCAGGACTTCTCGTGGTTCGCCGTCTTCTACTTCGAGGACACCGGATACATCAAGGACGACGAGAAGCTGGATCCCGACGCGCTCCTCAAGTCCCTCAAGGAAAGCGACGCCCCGAGCAACAAGGAGCGTGAGCGCCTAGGCATGCCCCCGATCTACACGGAAGGCTGGAGCGTGGCGCCCCACTACGACCTCAACACCAGGCGCCTGGAGTGGGGTGTGCGGCTCCGGAGCGGGAGCGGACGCTCCGTCGTCAACTACACCACGCGCATTCTCAGCCGCCGAGGGGTCATGCACGTGACCCTCGTCTCCGACCCGGAGAGCCTCGACCAGCACATCGCCGTCTTCAAGACGTCACTGACCGGCTATGACTTCGTGCCGGGCGAGCGCTACGCGGAGTTCAGGTCGGGCGATCGCGTCGCGCAGTTCGGGCTGGGGGCCCTGGTCCTCGGCGGCGCCGCCGCCGTGGCCGTGAAGACCGGCGCGGGCAAGGCGCTGGGCAAGTTCCTGATCTACGGCGCGGTCGCCGCGGGCGGAACTATCCTCGCCTTTCTCCGCAAGCTCTTTCGCCGGGGGTAGTCGGCGGTGCTGGACCAGGTGCGGAGCTCCGACTACGTCATCTGGATAGTGGCTCTGCTCCTGTACGTCTGGGATTCGGCTATCTTGTTGTCGCCCCGCCATCTGCTCCTCGTGGAGGCGGGGCGCCGGCGCTTCTCCCCCGTCTTCAGCGAGAGCCCCTTCACGATCTCGGGACGCGTGCTCGCCTTCTGCCCCCTCCTCCTCCCCTTTCGCGGGGCCTTCATCGCTCCCTGGGGTCATCGCTGGGCCGACGCCACCGCGCTCGGGGCGGTCCTCGACGCCGTGGAAGAGCTCCGGGGCGCGCTCCTCGTCGTGCGCATGCTCGCCACCTGGGCCTTCCTGCTTCTTTTCGTCCTCGGACCCGCCCTGACCCTCTCGATGGGCCCCAATGCCGCGGTCGTCTACACGGCGATCGCCGTGTATCCGACGGCCCTCGCCGCCATCGTCGTCCTTTGGTGCCAGCGCCGAAGCCTGCGCCTCACCACTGCGCGGGCCGCGTGGTTGAGTCTCGACCTCCTCGTCTGTCCCGCCTTCCTCCCCAACCTCGTCCGCAAGATCACGACGCCCCAGCCCATGGAGGCGGACGGGGCGCAGGTTCTCTTCGCCGGCGCCGCCGTCGAGGTCAAGGCGGAGTTCCTCGCGCGGCTCGAGAGCCGGGCCGGAGACCTCATCGACGAGGTGAGCGCGGACGAGCCCGCCCGGGAGCAGCTGCGCTCCTACCTCGCCACCGTCAGAGCCGCGCAATGAGCACGGCCGAGCTGCTCACGGTCGTCTTCGGGCTCCTGCTCGGGTACGGAATCATCTCGCGGTGGATGGGGCAACGCCGATCCAATGCTGGCGATGCAGGAAACGGAGAAGGCCCCGGGGATCCCCGGCGCGAATGGATCCGAGCGCATTGCCACGAGATCCTGGGCGTCAGCCCGGACGCGCCCTTCGAGGCGATCTACTCCGCGTACAGGTTCAAGGTGCAGCAATACCACCCGGACCGGACGGAGGGGCTCGGCCCCGAGCTCAGATCGCTGGCGGCACGGAAGATCGAAGAGCTGAACGCCGCGTACGCCTGGGCCATGCGCCCGCGCCCCGGCGCCTAAGCGGCTCGGAGGGGGGCTCCGCCTCCCTTCCGAAACCTCCCCGAAACAGATTGCGCCGGCAAGCCGGCGCTCGAAGTGGAACAGGCCTGCTCGCGAGGGCAGGCGCCCGTCGCTCGCGAAGCGCGGCAGCCGTGCGGCGGCGCGGCTGCGCCTCTACAAGCCGGCGCGCGCCGGCGTGGGGTCGATGTAGTCGGGCCGCACGGCGTAGGGATGGGCCCCCTCGACCGTCCGGCCCTGGGCGAATCGGCGAATGTTGAACGGCTCGATATCGACGGTCTTCGCGCGGCCCTCCGTCACGAGCTCCGCCATGCACAGGCCGACGGCGGGCGCGATCTTGAACCCGGAGCCGCTGAAGGCGGTGGCAAGAAACAGACCGTCGAGGCCGTCCACGCCTCCGAGGATCGCGTGGCGATCCGCGCTGTACCCGTCGAAGGCCCGGTAGCCGCGGGCCAGGGTCGCGCGCTCCATCAGCGGGATGCGATGCATCAGGAGCCGGGCGCCGATATCGCTCGCCTGCGGAGGCAGGCCGGTCGGTAGCGTGTCGGGGTCGATGTCCCACTCCTGGCACGGCACGCCGGCGAGGGTGAGGCCACCCGCCTCCGGGCGGAAGTAGTTGCCCTGGACGTTGTCGATGAAGACCATGTGCGCATTCCGGAGCTCGGGCGGCCGGGTCACCGCCACGGTGTCGATGGCCTTGGGCCGCGCGGGCAGCGCCAGCCCGAACTCCCGGCATAGATGCGTCGACCACGCGCCCGCCGCGACGATCACGCTGCCCGCGTCGATGCGCCCGGCCGAGGTCTCGACTCCCGTCACCCGGCTCTCCCGGCGAACCACTCCGGTCACCGCGGTCCACTGGAGAACGCGGGCGCCCAGCTCGGTCGCGCGGCGTCGGAATCCCTCCACCGTCTCCGCGGGGTTGGCGTAGCCGCTGTCCGGCTCATACGCCGCGGCGCCGATATCGTCGACATTGGCGAAGGGCTGGAGCTCCTTCAGCTCCGCGCCCGTGAGCGCTGTCGTGTTGACGCCCAGGCCCCGGAGCATCTCGACGTTGAGCCGGAGGTTGTCCGCGTAGGGCGGCCCGACGACATTTACGAAGCCCGTATGGGTGAAGACGGCGGGCCCACCCATGAGCTCGGCCCAGTGCTTGAACACGGGGAAGCTCGCCCAGGCCAGGCGGGCGTCCCACTCGTTGGTGTAGTGCATGCGGACGAGGGCGCTGGATCGTCCCGACGCGCCACTGGCCAGCGCGCCCTTCTCGAGGAGCACGACGTTCACACCGCGGGCCGCCAGCGTGTAGGCGATGCTCGCGCCGTTCACCCCCCCGCCCACCACCACCACGTCGGCTGTCTGGCTCATCGCGCCGCCCACATGCCGGGCATGTTACCTCAGCTCGACAATGGCGGCCGGAGAGTGTAACCGATTGGCCCGGTCAACTTCTGGGCGTAGCCGAAGTTTACGATCCGTGGTCGCCGTCGTCGCCGGTGCTTTGCAATCATCGATCATTCAAGCATTCACGCTCCCGGTATGGATGATGCTTCTTTCGTTGCAGACATCGAGAAGTGTCGGAAGAACTGGAGGAGGAGGCACACGTCATGAAACGCACCGCATCGGCAGTGACCACGCGCCACCGGACCATCGACGAGCTTGACACCGACCTTCTCGCGAACCTCGAGGAGCGAGACCGGCGACTGTACGCGATTCTGAGCAAGACCACGCGCTACCGGAACATTCTCACGGGGGAAATCAAGCGCCTCCGCGCCGGGAGCGCGCCCGAGATGGTTCGGGCCCTCGTCGCCCAGTGGGACCATCTGCGCCGGGACATCAAGCGGCTGGCCCAGGACCTCTAGCAGGCTGCAGGCTGCTGAAAAAGGCCCATCTGCGGGAGTGCGGCGCCCTCGATCGCACGCTCAACGTACAGGGAGTACGCCTCGCGTGCGACCTTCGGGCGCCGCCTCGCATCTGGACCTTTTTGAGCAGCCTGCTAGTTCTGGAGCAGGGTGTAGGAGATTCTTACAGTTCGTCGCTGAGGCTCGTGCCCTGAGGTCAGGCTGCTGGCTGCCCCCTTGACTGCATCCCGGCCGGGGGCGAGTATCGACCCGGGAGGCAGCTCAAGCGTGCACTTCGGAATCTTCGTCGAGGAGATCCGTCACGGAGCGAATCAAATCGCGTCGTTCCGGGACGTCTTCGAGCAAGCCGACCGGGCCGAGGCCTGGGGGATCGACTGTGTCTGGCTCGGCGAGATCCATTTCACCCCGTCGCGCTCGGTGATCTCCGCCTCGCTCCAGGTGGCGAGCGCCATCGCCACCCGCACGCGGCGGGTCCGCGTGGGCACGGCCGTCCAGGTCCTTCCCCTGAACCACCCGCTCCGGATCGCCGAGGAAGTCGCGACCATCGACCACATCAGCGAGGGCCGCTTCGAGTTCGGCATCGGCCGGAGCGGCGTCGTGCGCACCTATGACACCTACGGCGTGCCCTACGCCGAGAGCCAGGCCCGCTTCCGCGAAGGGCTCGAGATCATCCGGCAGGCCTGGAAGGGCGAGCCCTTCAGCTACGAGGGCGAGTTCTATCGCGTCAACAACGCCACGGTGGCGCCGCGCCCGTATCAGGATCCCCATCCGCCCATTCGCATGGCGGCCACGAGCGAAGAGACCTTTCCCGCGGCCGGTCGGATGGGATTGCCGATCTTCGTCGGGCTCCGCGCGACGGAAATCCCCGACCTGCAGGCTCAGCTCGCGCCGTACCGCCACGCGTGGCGCGAGGCGGGTCATCCCGGGGAGCCCAGCGTCTATCTCCGCATCCCCGTCTACGTCTCCACCACCGCCGAGGGAGCCCGGGAGGAGCCTCGCGAGAGCCTCGCGGCCTTCTTCGCTCGCCAGACCGAGCTGGCCCGCTCGGCGGTGGGCCGGGCCGGCGCCGGTCCCGCCGATCGACGGCGCTTTCAGGCCGAGCGCATGGCCAATCTGTCGTATGACGACATCCTCGCCAAGAAAGTGGTGTTCGGCACCGCCGCGAGCGTGGTCGATCGGCTCGGCGAGCTCCGGGAAGAGCTGGGGCTCGACGGCGTCGTGGCCGAGCTGAATCCGGGCGGCCGAATTCCTCCGGAGCTCGAGACACGAAGCCTACGGCTCCTGACGCGCGAGGTGATGCCCGCGTTCAAGTGAGTCGGCTCGGCTGGGTTCGTTGCACCACGACAGGAGGACGTAGCGATGATCGAGGTTCGCCGCCTGGGGCCGCAGATAGGCGCGGAGATCCACGGAGTCGACGTGCGGAAGCTCGACGACGCGGGCTTCGCCGCCATCTATCGGGCGTGGCTGGATTCCAACGTCCTCGTGGTGCCGGGTCAGCAGCTCGAGATCCAGGACTTCCTCCGCTATAGCCGCCGCTTCGGGGTCGTGCACCCGCATCCGTCGAAGATGACGCGCCACCCGGACTACCCCGAGATCACCCTGCTGGGCGTCAACAAGTTTGGGCCCGACGGCCAGCTCGATCAGGCGAACTATCGCCGCGGCGCCGAGGGCTGGCACACCGATGGCGCCTACGATCGGGAGCCGTTCAAGGCGACCCAGCTCTATGCCCTTGCCGTGCCGAGCACGGGCGGCGACACGTTCTTCGCGAGCATGTACGCGGCCTACGAAGCGCTGCCGCCCCGGCTGAAGGAGCGCCTAGAGGGACGGAAGGGAGCCTTCACGTACGGCGGCCGCCGCAAGGCCACGGCCCTCCTCAACGAGGAGGACCGCGACTGGATCCCCGTCTTCCACCCGATCATCCGCACGCATCCGGAAACGGGGCGCAAGGGCCTCTACTTCGATCCCGGCAAGATCCTGCGCATCGAGGGCGTCGAGGCGCGGGAGAGCGACGAGCTGATCGACGAGCTGACCGGCTACATGATCCAGCCCGGCGGCGAGTACCGCCACAAGTGGCGCAAGGGCGACATCGTCATCTGGGACAACCGCTGCTCGTATCACAAGGCCGCGGGCGATTACCCTCCCGCGGAAGACCGCATCCACTGGCGCGTCTCGATCAAGGAGCGCTCCGCCGCGGACACGCGCGCCTCCGCCTAGCATGCTGTCCAACTGTATTCCCATGCCCTCGCGAGCAAGAATGTTCCGCTTCGAGCGCCGGCTTCGCCGGCGCAATTCTCAGATTGCTCGCCTCGGACGGCGGGGCCCCAGCCCCGCGACGTCCTCCGGCTCGCCCTGCGTCGGGGGGAGGCTTCGGAAGGGGGGCGGAGCCCCCCTCCGAGCTACTTAGCATGCGCGCCATCGACGTGCACGCCCATCTCGTGCCGCAGTCGCTGTGGCGCGCCGCCGCGGCCGGAAAGGAATGGTACGGTTACCGGCACGAGCCCGGCCAGGGCCTCGGCGTCATGGTGGGCAACGGCAAGCGCACGGCCTTCAGCTCGCCCAAGGTACGCTTCACCACGGACGAGCGGCTGAAAGACATGGACGCGCAGGGCGTGGACGTCCAGGTGGTCTCGATCCACACCCCGTTCTTCGGCTACCACCTCGATCCCGCGCAGGGCCGCCAGCTCGCCCGCGAGGTCAACGACGAGATCGCGGGCCTGACCCGCCAGTCGCCCCAGCGCTTCACCGGCCTTGCCACCCTGCCCGTGCAGGACGTCACGGCGGCCATCGACGAGCTGGAGCGCGCCGTCACCGTGCTCGGCCTCAAGGGCGCCGAGCTCGACACGAACGTGAACGGCGAGCAATGGGACGAGCCGAAGTTCCGGCCGTTCTTCAAGGCCGCCGAGGCCATGGGCGCCGTGCTCTTCTTCCA
>Ga0070708_100004834_pt1 | contig 10628 bp, 15 predicted proteins | sample KBSK5503metaG_FD_65469 | JGI IMG/M metagenome (GOLD analysis project Ga0070708, IMG submission 65469) | Corn, switchgrass and miscanthus rhizosphere microbial communities from Kellogg Biological Station, Michigan, USA - KBS K5-50-3 metaG | ecosystem: Host-associated > Plants > Roots >... | reverse complement strand
CAACAGAGCCTTCGCTTCGACTTCGGTGGTCACACGTATCCCCTGAATTCCAGTCTTCACCGCTTCAGATGCCAAGACCGCCTGAAGTCTCTCGAACGTAGGCTGGTAATTCGGGCAGCCTGGGACGTACAGAATCTCAATCCTCATTGACTCACTCCTGCTACCTCTTCGAGCACCGGGCAAGCGCAGGCTGCGTGCCGCCGACGATGGTTCAATTCGCGGATGCACATTCGCAAATCCGTTTCTAGCTCCGACTCCAGATGCCGTAGCTCTTCAAGCTTCGCTTGGACGTCGATCAGTTTTGCCTTTAGCAACTCTTTTACCGATTCGCAGGCATCCACCTTCCGCTCTCGAAGCTGGATCAATTCACCGACCTCGCGCAATGAGAAGCCGAGTCCCTGCATTTGCTGGATGAAGCGAAGGCGCTCGATAGCGTCCTCTCCGTATAATCGGAACCGACCAACGCTCCGAACCGCCTTGGGCAGGAGCTTGCGCTTCTCGTAGAATCGGATCGCGTCTACGGTTAGGGAACTGCGTTTCGCGACCTCGCCGATCTGCATCGTCGTGGTCTCAGTTTCGTGATTGGTCGCCATGACAAAATCATACAATCTGGAGCGCAGTCCAGAGTCAAGTGAAATGGGGCGCATGGCGAGCATCGCGCTTTCTAAGCTGGTCGATAGACTTCAGAAACACTATGGCGCTCCTGCCCAGCCGCCCTCGACTGACCCGCTGGAGCTAATCATCTGGGAGAACATCGCGTATCTGGCGAGCGACGCGCGTCGGGCAGCAGCGTTCGCCGCACTCAAACGAGACATTGGAACACACCCGGAGCAGATTCTCGCCGCCAAGCACGCCGCTCTAGCTGCCATCGGCAAAGCGGGCATACTTCCCGACGTGAGTGCGGAAAAGCTTCTCGCGATTGCCAAAATTGCGTATGAGGAGTTCGACAGCGACCTGCGTTCTGTTCTCAAGAAGCCATTGCCCCACGCGAAGAGAGCTTTGAAGAGATTTCCGAGCATCGGTGATCCGGGCGCGGAAAAGATACTCTTGCTTACTCGTTCACATCCAGTGATGGCGCTCGACTCGAATGGCTTGCGAGTGCTGTGTCGAGTGGGCTTCGCCGAGGAGCAGAAGAATTACTCAGCGACATACCGTTTGGTTTTGGATGCGATACATGGGCAGCTCCCCAGAGACTACGATTCTCTGATCCGGGCACACCAGTTGCTCCGGCAGCACGGTCAAGAACTGTGCAAGCGGTCAAAGCCGCGCTGTACCGAATGTCCGGTCAGAGGTAGCTGCAACTACGGTAGGAAGGTTTGATAAGCGGTTTACCAAGGGTGCGAGGCGTACCCGGTGAGGTCAGCAAATGGAGTATTTGATCGGCTTGATACTGTCTTTGGCTGTGGCTGGTTTTGCGGCGGTTGTTGGCTTTGACCGCGAGCGTGCCTTTTACCCAACCGTGCTGATCGTGATCGCCTCCTACTATGTATTGTTCGCTGCGATGGGAGCCTCTAGGCGCACACTGATCATTGAAATCGTTGTTGCAGGCGGCTTTTTGCTGGTTGCCGTTCTCGGCTTCAGAAGAAACTTCTAGTTAGTAGTCGCTGCCCTTATTGGGCACGGCATTTTCGACTTCGTCCATCACCTCTTCATCGACAACCCCGGTGTGCCGCACTGGTGGTCGGGTTTTTGCTTGGCATTCGATGCGCTTCTCGGTGTGTTCTTGGCGGTGCGCCTGATGAGACACCCCGAACGAGCGTCCTTCGAGGGGAGGTAAAAGGAACAGAGCGTAAGTGTAGGCGTCAGGAACGGCAGCAGATGAGCGGGAACAAGACTTCGCCAACAACAGATTGGCTTAGGGGGGGTCGGCATCTTCCCGAACCCAGTCCGACGCGAGACGCCGCTAAGATGTGGATCAATTCTCCGGGTGGTGCCGATTCCGTGATCATATCTCCAAATCTGAAGAGGAACTGATTACGTGGTTGAGCGTTCGACCGCTGGCCCTTGCCACTACCCGGTGCGCCGCCGCAGACCAGAACGACCGATAACAGCAACAGCATTGCAACTCTTATCTTGGTAGGCATAACGATCTCTCCCGGGGTGAGAACATGATAACCGGTGGCAAGGTTCGGAGCTACGGTTTCCGGCGGGCATCAACGTGCGGCACGCCCCCAGGCGAGCAGGGATTGGGTTGAATTAAATCCAGGTCACCAACCCCGATTCGTTCGCGGCCAATCAATCCGCCATCGTCCGCCCGGCATTGGTGCCCAGAACAGCCGCTTTGGAGCCGTTCCCCGCGCATGGTGATATAGCGCAGCAGTGCGCTCGTAGAAGCCGCGTGTATGCCACGAGTCGCGAAACCCGAACCACTGAAAATCTAAGTGGTGGCAAAACTCGTGGCACAGTGTGCTCAGGAATGTTCCGAAGGACGTGATCTCCTTGCGCACTGCCGTCCGCATCCACAAGCGTATCAACATGGTTTCGGGATTGTAGTCGCCGAAGAGTTCGGTCGCCCAGTGTTCGCGGACTCGCAGCGGTCGGGCTGCAAGGACGCGAACACCGCATGTCGGTGTTCTGTAGAACTCTGATGTGGCTGCTAGAAAATCTACGCAGGCGCGGCGTACATCCACACCTTTCCCGAACTCCATTGCCGATTCGACGAATTTCGCGCATGTGAGCCAGCATCCGTCCTGTGGCAGGTTGAGTGTCCTCATCCGGTCGCTTTCGAGAAACCCTGCACGGTCCGCCTTGCGCGGTGGAGAGTCCGTCAGCATTGCACCCTCATTTAAGACTTCGCGAAGATTAAGAGATACAGCAATAGCAAGAGTGCCGCACCACCGAGCACGCTTCTTACGGCATGCAACGCGCCCCAGCGTACGAGTAGTTGGCTTGTTTGTGCCGACCGTCTGTCCAGCGTGGGGCTCAGCAATCGCTTATTGGTCGGTAGGATCACAATCAGCGTGAATGGGATGACGGAACCCAGCAGGACTCCGGCAACGACCCACCAGAACGTCGCCCCGGTAAGCCACGCTGCAATGGAAGATAACAGACCCACGGCGGCCAAGGTCGCCTGCATGATACTGGCTCGCAGATAGCTAAACGGGAATTCGCTCGCGGCCTATCCACACTGCATTCCATTCTGGCCGGATGTTCAACGAGACTGATGTACAGGGCGGCTCCCGTGAACAAGCTACGCGCAAGCACAGCAACGAATTCAGCAATCTGGCGCATCGGTTCTTCCCTGCGACAGCAGCGTCATCTTCTAGCCACGAGAAGCGGCATGATGGCAAACACCCCGAGCATCGCGTAGTAGACTGTTCCCGACACAGGGTCTCGGGTAGCGAGATACTCTCTGATCGACAGGCCCCGAAGCCCGAGCACAAACCCGAATTCCGCGACGAGCAGGAGGACGAGCGCGATACCACCCATCCCGAGGCGGGCAGACGGCGCGGACGGCACAGCGAGTCGCAGAACCGTCCATCGCGCCGCCACAATGGTGACCACGAGCATGATGGGCGTTTCCATCAGTTCGGCCGTCCTCGTGCCGACCCGTGGGACGATCCACAGTGTGCGGATAGTTCCCAGCGCCAAGCCCGCCCCGAACACTACCCCGAAATAGAGTGCGCCTGCTTTCAGAACCTGCATGACAGTTTGCTGTCCCTCGGTGCGCCGCTTGCGCCGCCCATTGTCGCTACGTCGCCAAGGGCTACGAGGCGTAGCATTGAACATGAGCAGAATACATCCAGAATGCCCCGCCTCAGACCCTTCTGCTCGGTCGGTGGTTGCCGATGTCCTCCTTCGACAAGAGCCAGACAGGGAAGAAGACGAAGAGGAAGACGAAGGCGACGGCAAAGAAGATGACGACGACGAAGACGGCGACGGCTACTCGGAGTGAGCGTGCCCTTATTTATTTCAGTGGGTGAAGGATGAAGCGTGAACGTTTCGTCCAGGTAGTCGAGGAAGCGCTCGACTCGCTGCCACAGGAATTTCGCAGTCGCATTCGTAACGTTGCTGTTCTGGTAGAGGATATGCCGCCGAACCAGCCATCACTGCGGTCGGGGCAGCAAAGGCGGCTGCTTCTGGGTCTCTTCCATGGCGTGCCCACGACCAAGAAGAGCATATTTGACCTACCGACGGGACCCGATCACATCGTGCTCTATCAGAAGAATATTGAAGCAGTCTGCTCCAGCGAGGCCGAAGTCCGCGAACAAATCCGCCTGACAGTCATCCATGAACTGGGCCACTATTTCGGGATGGATGAGAACCAACTGCTGGATGTTTAGCTAAGATAGCAGTTTTCTCCGGGCAATAGTGGAAGCGGCGTTTGTGGCTGATCTCAAGCATTAGAGCCTGCCGCGGCCCGTGCTGCTAGAGCTAAAGGAGATTCATCTATCCGCACATGCGTGAAGAAGACCTTAAGCGCGACCAAGCAATAGGGTTCAAACTTTAAAGTCTCCGGGGCGACCGGAAAATTTTCCGCGGCATACCCACGTCCTCAAAAAATGAACCCCAAAACACATTAGACCTGTTTTGGTTAGGGGTTCGATGGGACGTGAATCTGCTGGCCAGCGTGCGCAGATCGCCACCGAAACAGGCGATCTTGCAGGGCGGAGCTTCAGGAGCCAGCCTCTGAGCCGCTTTGTCGGCAGCTTGCTGCGCCCATACGACTGAAACGCACAACCCTCCTACCAGAGATAACTGAAAAGTCGATCTGATGCGGCCTCCATGAATCGAACATTGCGCAGGGTTCTACTCCGGTATTGCAGCCGGAGTCACCGGAAAGCCATTGGACAACGAAACCGTGCTGGCGCTCGGAATCGAGATCGCAGATGCGCTCGATGCCGCCCACGCCGAGGGCATCGTTCATCGAGACATCAAGCCCGCCAACATTTTCGTCACCAAGCGCGGGCACGCCAAAATTTCGGCAATTGCGCTCGCTACAGCGGAGCATATGAGAAAGCTATTCAAGCATACGAGACAGTCTCTGGTCTCATTGATTTTATTTCAGACCCAGAATTGAGAGGCCGAGATCGCTCGATCTTGGCCCTCAATATGGCAATCGCGCATCGGCAACTGGGGCATTATGGCAAAGCGATCAGCCTCTTGCTCGACGAAGCGGCAAGAGATCCCAATAACGATCGCTTAATCACAGTCTCGCTGTCGTGTTTTCAATCATAAATCGTTTCGACGACGCCCTTCGGCACATCAACCGCAGTGTGGAACTGAATCAGGGAGAACTGAACCGAGCGGAGCAGACTAACTGTCTATTGACGCGGTCATTCATCCTGAGAGCTGCAGGCCGCGACGCAGACGGCCTAGAAGACCTCTTGCGCGCTTTTGAAAGTACGAGGGATGACGAGACGCCTGTCAGGGCCAGAGCGGCCTCGGCTGCCATGCGTTTCTTCCCAGTGGAGCCGCGCGGGCGGGCGTTCGTAGATAACTGTCAGGAACTGCTACTCCGGCTTCTTTGCGATGCATCGTTCCATCGATTTCGCAACCAGGCCATGACGGCGGTTATCTCAGTTGGCCAGCGTTTCTTGAAGCTGGGCAAGGTCAGCGAAGCCGAGCAGTTGCTTACTCCCTTCCTCGCCCAGTTCGATCCCAACTCGGACGAGCTTCCCTGGGAAATGTATTTCCTAAAAGGATCGTTGCAATACTCGCGTGGGCATCTCGACCGCTGCTGGGCCGACTTCGTGAAAGGTCTGGACAAACTCAATGCAAGAGTACCAGCTGGGGAGGACGTCACATTTTCGCTCACTTGGCTGCTTGACAAGGAGGAGTATCAGACCACGCTAGCGACCTTCGCACTTCAATTGGCCGACCTCGGGGTGATCGGAGCACAAGAACTGCTAAAGATTTTTGAGTTCATGAACGGCCGAGAAATTCAGGCACGATTGATGACACGATCCGCTGCATTGTCAAGCGATGAGAGATGCTGCGAGCGATTGAGGGCAAGGACTTCGAATGCTTTTTCTTTGTTGAAGCCAAGGACCAAATCCGACTGGTCAATATTTCTGGCCAGGATAGAGCCGTTCGTCTAGTAAATTGCAGGTTGCCAGGCCCGGAACAGGTTCGCGAACTCCGAACCCGCACGCGGGACGCCCTTAAATGGGCGAACCCCGCGGATCTTTCCGTGCTCGACACAGAGCTCCGCGACTGGGACGACCTAGCCCAGAACATCGGGGCGGGCATCGCTCCACTGGTCACCAAGAATCAGCGAGTCTGCTTTCTTCCCGGCCGGCTGTTTACAGGCCTTCCGCTGCATCTCGCGAGAATGCCGGACGGCAGTTTCCTTCTTGAGCACCACGAGGTCAATTACGCACCGAATATGGCAACTCTGCTCGGGCAGCCGAAGCTGGACAACCAGCAAACTGGCTATGCACTTGTCACCGTGACCAAGGAAAACGATAGCGCCGACTTCCGAGAGCGAGCGCTATCAACATCCAGCACCTTGAAGTCCCGCTTGGAAGCGTTGGGTGAAACGGTCTGGTTAAGGCAAGAGGAAGCGACCCACCAATCGGTTCTTTATATCCTGCCCGCTACGCGCGAGATTCTATTTGTGTGCCATGGCCACTATGCGGGTCCGACAAATGGTTATGGAATCTGTTTGGCGGACAGCGGCCATTTGCCACCGCCCACATTGGCAATCGAGGAGTCGCCCGATCTAGCGCGGTTCCTGCTCACCTGGGCCGACTTGGAGAACTTGACGGCTACGCCTACCATAGTTGTGTCCATCGGTTGCTCATCGGGCTTGACACTGGTTGCCCCGGGAGGCGTCCGTTACGGTCTCGAGCAAACTCTTTTCCAGACGGGAACATGCAGTATCATAAGCCCTCTCTGGGATGTAGAACAGTCGACTGCTCTCGAATGGTTGGGCTTGTTTTACAAAGCTCGAGGCGACAATTCCACAGGAACAGTCGCCGCCGCCTGGCAACGCGCTACTCTGGAAATGAAAGCCCGTGGTTTGCATCCTTACTTCTGGGCCCCATTTATCTGTAACGGTTCGATCTTCACGGAGGAATTATGAACGATCTGGTTGAAAGAATCCGCAATCTTTCTAGTGAACAGGCTCTTGAAGCCGCTCAGTTCCTGAGCAAGTCGGTCGCCCCGCAACCTGCCAATGCTCCCGACGCAACATCGGCGCTCGCGCCGTTAATCAAGCAGCCCTATAAGAACCTGCCGCAGATCGAGCAACGGGCGCGGCTGTTGCTCCTTACCGCGGCTGTGACGTCTGAATACCACGAGGAAGCACGTAAAGCTGTCGATGGCGCGGGCAAGAAGCAGTTCATCCTGGGCGGAGCCGAGATCGTGCTGCTTGCGATGGTAGGACTCGGTGCACTCCAAACGATCCTCGCCAAGGGAAAGGTTTCGGAGACCACCAAAATCAATGTCACTCCGGGTAAAGACGGCGGCGACGTGACAATATCGGGTGAGAAAACAATTGTTTATGGAGTTGGCATCGATCTTGCTGCAATCTTGAAAGCATCGTTTGGAGGACCTGCGACAATGGTGGCCCCAAAGTAGTGATGGCGCGCTAGCCTACGCTACGCCGCGCGTGGATTTCCAAATCAGAAAAATGGTCCGGGTGGCAGGAGTTGAATGTGCGTGGACATGTGCCCAAGACATGTGGGTGGCCGCTACCCTACACCCGGATCAATGGAGAGGGCCTTTCAGCCCTGTCCTGGTTTATCCCTTTACGCAGACCACCTGGCGCAACGTGTGGACCACGTCCACCAGATCGCGCTGCGCTTCCATCACCGCGTCAATGGACTTGTACGCCATCGGCGTTTCGTCAATGACGTCCGCATGATCGCCGAAGGCGATCACATCACGCCGCCGCGCCAGTCAGAGCCAATCCTGTCGAAGGTGAGCAGCACCGACAAGGAACTATTCCTTATCCCGGGCGGGCACATCGGAATCATGGCCGGGAGCGGGGCCAGCGAGAGTACGTGGCCTCGCATCGATGGCCGGCTAGCCCCACGCTCCAAAGAGCTAGCGTCTGCCATTTCTCCGGCTGCCTTTTAGGCGCGAGGAAGCCGGAGGGCCTGTTGCCGCTCGATCCCCCACTCCTGGGTCACCTGCATCCGCGACGTTGCTTTAGTCGTGTTTGTGCGACCGGTTGCAGAATACTCTCCCCGCAGCTTACAGGCGGGGCAATTCCCGACTCCTGCGTACAGCGGACGAAAGCCAGCAGGTTCTAGAATGGGCACTCACGAACTGCTGTTATGCGGGTGAACCGTTATAGACTTTCAGATTACTATCGCTTCCTTGTACTCGCCGAAAATGCGCCGCATGGTATCAGAAATTTCTCCCACAGTGGCATAGGACTCAACCGCCTGCATGATGTGCGGCATAAGGTTGTCACCTGATCGAGCCGCGTCCTCCACGCGCTTGAGTGCCGCCTCGCAAGGCTGGCGATCGCGCCGCGCCCGCAGGGCCCGCACGCGTTCGATCTGTTTGCGCTCCAGCGCCTCGTCAATGCGCTGTAGCGGGACGGTTTTTTCCTCTTCGTGTGTGAACCGATTGATTCCCACGACTATGATTTTCAGCCCGTCCACCGCCCGCTGGAATTCGTATGCGGCGTTCTGGATTTCCTGTTGCACGTAGCCGCGCTCGATGGCCCGCAGCATCCCGCCCAGGGCAGCGATCTTTTCCAGGTACCCGTTAGCGTTCGCCTCGATCTGGTTGGTCAGTGACTCCAGGTAGTAGGAGCCGGCAACCGGATCGATGGTCTGCGGCACGCCCGATTCATAGGCAATGATCTGTTGGGTGCGCAACGCCACCCGCGCCGCCTCCTCGGTGGGGAGTGCCAGCGCCTCATCAAAAGAATTGGTGTGCAGCGACTGCGTCCCACCCAGCACCGCAGCCAGCGCCTGCAAAGCGGTGCGCACAATATTGTTCTCCGGCTGTTGAGCGGTCAGCGTGGAACCCGCGGTTTGCGTATGGAAACGTAACATCCACGAGCGAGGATTCTTGGCCCGGAAATGTTCGCGCATGATGTGCGCCCACATACGGCGCGCGGCGCGGAATTTCGCCACCTCTTCGAGGAAGTTGTTGTGGCAAGCGAAAAAGAACGACAGCCTCGGCGCGAAGCGATCCACGTCCAACCCGGCGTCGATTGCCGCCTTCACGTACGTCATCCCATTGGCCAGCGTGAACGCCACCTCCTGCACCGCGGTGCAGCCGGCCTCGCGCATGTGGTAGCCGGAAATGGAGATCGTGTTCCACTCCGGCACGTGCTGATTACAGAAGGCAAACAGGTCGGTGATGATCCTCATCGCCTGCGCCGGTGGATAGATGTATGTTCCGCGGGCAATGTATTCCTTCAGCACGTCGTTCTGCACCGTGCCGGAAAGTTTGTGGAGCTCGACCCCTTGGCGTTTGCCAACCGCCAAATAGAGGGCCAGCAGGATGGAGGCGGTGGCGTTGATGGTCATCGAGGTCGAAATGCTAGTCAGGTCGATGCCCTCGAACAGCCGCTCCATATCTTCGATGGAATCAATCGCTACGCCCACCTTGCCCACTTCGCCTACGGCCAGCGGATGGTCAGAATCCAAACCAATTTGGGTGGGCAGGTCGAAAGCGACCGAGAGCCCTGTGGTCCCGTGTGCAAGCAGATATTTGTAGCGCCGGTTCGATTCCTCGGCATCGCCCATGCCAGCGTACTGGCGCATGGTCCAGAGCCGGCCGCGGTACGCGGTGGGCTGCACGCCCCGGGTGAACGGGTACTCGCCAGGATAGGCGACATCCTGTTCCTGGTTCCAGCCTGCCAGGTCAGCGGGCGTGTACAACGGATGGACGCTGATGTGGGAGGAGGTCTCCTGGATGTCGGAGAGCACCGGCTCCTCGCCAGCTTTCTGCTGCAGCTCGGACCCGGCTTTGACTCTTTCCACCATGATCGGCCGTCGACCTCGACCTCTTGCGCCGCACACGCCCCGAAGGAATTCACCCCAAAACAAGCAAACAGTAGCATAAAGTGCGGGCAATTGGAGGAGACTTTAAAGGAGGACACTGCCCGGCCTTCCGGGGCTGCTGGCCGTCGATTGTAGAAGTGTTCCACGTGGAACATTCTGTACTGGCGGAATTGTCATTGCAATACTATACGTACAGAACACATCTACTGTGCAATGAGATGTTTAGGCGTGGAATGAAGTGTTTCCCGACCGGCGGCGGCTAAACTCCGTTGCTGGTCTACCAATTCTCGCTACAACATCACTCGCCCAAGGGGCAGAGTCTGGGGCAGAGGTAGTTCAAGCCACGATGCGTCTTTTCGCGCCTGCAGGTCGCATCTCGGCCATGGCCTCGACCGTTATGTTTGCCAGCAGATTTAAGTGGCGAATGTCATTGTCGTCGAAAGCATGGGCGGTGCTAGAAAGCACCTCCAATATGCCGAACGCCTTGCCGCGATCAAGCAGCGGCACAGCGATCATAGATCGAGCGCCAAGCCGCCGGCAGGCCGCACGATCAACTCGTGGGTCCGTCGCCGCGTCATCGCAGAATAGAATCCGGCCTTTCCGCACACACATTCCGGAAAACCCGAATTGTGGATCTAAACGCGTTCCCAGATCGGGAGCAGTCCCCTGTGCGGCCAAGCAAACCATTTCCTTGCCTTCGTTCAAGGCTATCGC
>Ga0070708_100004832_pt1 | contig 10631 bp, 6 predicted proteins | sample KBSK5503metaG_FD_65469 | JGI IMG/M metagenome (GOLD analysis project Ga0070708, IMG submission 65469) | Corn, switchgrass and miscanthus rhizosphere microbial communities from Kellogg Biological Station, Michigan, USA - KBS K5-50-3 metaG | ecosystem: Host-associated > Plants > Roots >... | reverse complement strand
CAGGCAGCGACGATGCTCGCCACCGATTTCTTCCACGTGGACTGCGCGGTGTCGCTCCGGCGCCTGTACTGCCTGTTTGTCATTGAGGTCGGCAGCCGTTATGTGCACATCCTCGGGGTCACCGCGAACCCGGACGGCCCGTGGACTGTGCAGCAGATCCGCAACCTGCTGATGGATCTGGGCGATCACGCCGAGGGCTTCAGGTTCCTGGTCCGCGACAGGGCCGGGCAATTCACCGCATCGTTTGACGCAGTCCTGGCCGACGCCGGTATCGAGGCCGTGAAGATCCCGCCGCGCAGCCCGCGAGCGAATGCTTTTGCGGAAAGGTTCGTGCTCACTGCCCGGGCCGAGGTCACCGACCGGATGCTGATCTTCAGCGAACGGCATCTGCGGCTGGTCCTGGCCCAGTACGAGGCCCACTACAACGGCCGGCGACCGCATCGCAGCCGCCAGCTCCGCCCGCCCCGGCCCGACCACCCTGTCGCTGACCTCTCCCGGGAGCGGATCCAGCGCCGGCCCGTCCTCGGCGGCCTCATCAACGAGTATGAGCGAGCCGCGTAGAAGCCCAGGCCAGGAGCAGTGACCGAGTTCTGGAACCCCACACCCTCGCACGCGAGCCACGGCAGGATCCCGTCGCCACCTCTCCAGCCCACGGTAGAGCAGGCCGAGCTGGCTGACTACCCGGCGCGAGCCGAGTCCCTGAGCAAGCGCCATGACCTCATCGGCGGCCGCGCAGGCCCGCTCCACATCGCCCGCAGCGGCGTACGCCAGCGCCAGGCGTGACACGCACAGGGCGTAGTCGCGGACCTCTGTATGATCTGCCCATTCGGATCGGCTTTTCTCCAGGATCGGGATCGCGGTTTTCGGATGCCCGAGGAGCACCCAGGATGCTCCGGCTTCCATCGCCGCGTACGTCGGCGTGCAGTAAGGCGCCCGGTCTTCCTCACCCTGATTCTTGCCTGCGACCGCTTCGGTAACTGCTTCATCAGAGTCTTTGGCGGTAGCGATGACCTCGCCCAAGACCGCGTTCGAATAGGACCGCTGGCGCAAGATGACCGCCCTGAGCCGCGGGTCAGCGCCTCCTTGCGTTTAAGGGCAGCGTCGGCAATGCCCAGGCCCTGCGCAGGGCTTCTGCCCTCTGTCGCGATCATCGCCTTCCGCATGAGCGTGTAAGCGATCACGCGCTCATCCCCGAGCTCCAGGGCGTAATCGAGCGCCCTGTTCGTCCACTGCATCGCGCATGCCAGGTCCCCGGCATCCTGGAAGATCCAGCCGCCGAATTCTGAGAACTGGCAGGCGAACCTCAGCATCTCGACCCGGTCCGCGCCCCTGCTCACCTCGCAGGCCCTCTCGATGACCGGCATCTGAAGCTGGATAGGACCGGCCACGCACAAGGACCCCATCAGCCGGTCCGCCTCGACATAGCCGCGATGGATGCCGCGAAGCGCCGACAATACCGGGACAGCACTGGTTCTCGACAGATTGCTGAGCAGAGGCCGCACATCCCCCAAGTCGGCCCGCGCGATAGCGGCTGGCCGTCCTGCAGCAGATTCGGGGGAATCGGAGCTGGCGCCCTCAGGGGCGAGCCCAAGCGCAAGACGCGCAGCCGGAGGCAACCCCAGGCCATCAGCGAACGCCTCGAATGTCGCCGTAGCGGTCGGAACGCGCTTGCGCGTCTTGTACTCGCTGATGCGTCCCTGCGGTATGCCGGTGAGGGTGGCGATCTGGGCCTGGGTGACGCCGTTCGCGCATAGGACCGTGATCGGCATGCTGAGATCACGGCGCCTGCACGCCGTGAGCACGTCCGGGCGTGCGAAGACGCGCTCCACTACTTCCCGGACACCCGGGATGTCCACCGCCATGGCGCGCGTCCCGTTCCCTTGGTAGCTCGCCTGATATGAATGGTGACTTTAAGTCAACCACACACGAATGGACACGGTCCGGTTCGCTGGAGGGTTCAATCTCAAGCCCAGGCGTCATATATCGGTAAGTCATCCATGATCACCAGTGGTCCCGTCAATGTCATTAATTGATCTTGAGCAATGCCACATCGGTGTGGTTGCCCATCTGCCGGGCTCGAGTTGTCTACCCTGATGCACCAGATCGGCAAGATGAATGGAGCAGCCATGGCTCAGAAAGTACAGACACTTTTCATCGACGACCTCGACGGCAGCGAGGCCGACGGTACTGTCCGTTTCGGGCTGGACGGTGCCGAGTACGAGATCGACCTGAACACCGAGCACGCCCAGCAACTACGAGACGCCCTGGCGCCGTACATCAGCGCCGCCCGCCGAGCCAGAAACAGCTCCGGGAGCCCGGCCCGCAGAGCAAGCAAGAGCACGAAGGCCGGACCCGACAGTACCGAAGTTCGCGAGTGGGCTAAGGCCCAGGGCATCGAGGTCAAGGACCGTGGCCGGATACCCGCCGAGCTGGTGGTCAAGTTCAAAGCAGTCACTGGAAGGTAGGACCGTCACCCTCCCGACCTATCTGAGCCGGGCCCGCACGTTTCTGGCGCATCTCTGCGCTCGTAGTGGAGCAGCATCTTCTAAATCAAGACCCGGCTCAAACCGATGCAGTACCGGCTCGGCCTCAGCTGCAACTCCGATCCGGCTGCCCACTTCTCCTGATGCCGGGCGAGCCAGGCAGTGCGTAGGGTGTACCTATGCGGTGGCCGTTCGACAAGCGGGCAGACTTTGGTCTTACAGCAATCGTGCTCGGGGTGGGCGTGACTGTCCTCATCGGTTTGCCCGCCCTGCTCGCGCTTCAGCATTTCCGGTGGTGGTGGCCGACGAACTGGATGGCGGTCCCGCTTGCGGTGTGCGTCGTGGGCGTTGTGATGCTCTTCGTGCCGCTGCGGAGGTCAGCGGTTCGGCGTGGTCATACTCCCGTGGAATCGACCGCGCCAGGTGCAGTGGGTCAACCGGATAGCATTCGGCAGTCCGCGCCACCTCTGCCGGTGCCAGCGCCTATTGCCTCATCGGCCTTCCCGCTGACCGGGAGTGCTGGCCCGAAGCGCGCTGCTGGTGGCGTCAGTCGGCCTGGCGAGTTGGCAGGCCTTCTTGGCGCGATTCCTGAGATGGCAGAGCCTTCATTCCGCGAGCGGGTTTACCTGAGCGTGCCGCAAGACGTAATGCAACAGGTGGACCGCAGCGACAGGACCCGGCTTGATCTCATGAGTCTTGCGAAAACCTTCCAGACCTATGAGCACCTGCATCCCTGGCAGGCTTTGCTCGATCAGCTCCAAGAACTTCTTCCCAACAATCCGCACGTCGCCAATCTGACTGCCCGGCTGCGCGAGCTCGGGCTGGCCGCGGAGAACGCGGCACAGTGAATCAGCTACTGAGCTGGGACGCGATGTAGTTCATCAAAACGGCGCTGTCATCACCGTCCGGTTCTGCAACGGCTACGAGTTCCGCCGCCGGGTTGGCGCCCTCTAGGACCCGCGTCACCCACCGAGCCAGGACTGCTGTTTCCGGGGCGGCGAGAAGAGCCGGCAACGCACGATCGAGACTGCTGCGGGCCAGGGGGTCACCGCGGACGGCGGCGACCACAGTGTCGGCGAAGACAGTCGGCTGAGCCGACAGGACCCGCCCCTCATCCTTATCGGCCTCGATCATGGCTGGTTCCGCAGCCGCAGCCAGTACCCACTGGAATGCGCCGTTCGCAGCTGCGGGGTTTGGGGACAGGGCCGAGATCAGCGCCCCGAGGCGGACGCCCTCGGTCTGCTCGGCGACGCTGATGAGGGCGGCCAGCGTGAGGCCGATGGCCGAGCCGGACGGCGTGCGGATGGTTCGGGCCGCCGCCCGCAACGCGCGGGCGAGGTCATGCGTGGCGCCGGTCAGTCGGAAGATCAATGCCGCCGCTAGCTGATGGCTCAGGACATCGTGGTCTGCGGCGCCGCTCCCGAATAGGTAAGCAGCAAGGTCTTGGTGGGATGCCCCGATGGTGGCCGGAACGGGACGCGCATAGGACAGGCGCAGTGCCGTCGCCTCGAGATCTACGGCTGCCTGCTGATGGCCAAGCGCTGCTTCCAGACTGGCCCGGGCGGACAGGACGTGCGCGAGCATCGTGGTGTCCGCGTAGTCCTCGAAGACCCGCTGGCAGGAACTCAGCAGCCCTCCGGCCTCAGCGAGGCGGCCGAGGCGGATCAGCGGCGCCGCGTCGTTCAGCTGGGTTCTCGCAATCTCATAAGGGCCCGCCCCTCGGCGTCGCATGCTGGCCGTGACCTCGGCGTTCAGCTCGAGAACCATGGGCAAGTCGGCAATGGCCAGGGCTGAGTTCCGCATCGTGTCCAGGACCGTCTCATAGACGTTCCATGGCTGAACCGACTCGTCGGCCGCAGCAGACGGCAGCGCGGCGAGCTGGTCGCGCAGCGCACCGCCTTCTGCCAGCAGCCGCTCGTGCTCACCCAGCATGCCAAGCACCTGTAGCCTGGTCGCGCGGCAGGCCGCCTGGCTCCACGGGCCTAGCCTGGCCCGCTCCGCCCAATCCGTCATCGCGGGCGTAAGGTCCAGGGCCTCCCGCAGCCTGCCGCTGCTCACGAGCAGCGAGATCAGGGAACTTGCCACGCTGACCGCGACCCGGAAGTCGCCATCGCCTAGCGAGTGCTCCATGGCCTCGCGCTGTAGACGCTCAGCCTCGGCGGGGTCCACCGCCTCAAGAACCCGCCCGAAGACGGCCAGATCCCTGGTTGCCCCGGTGGCTGCGGCGATCTGCCGCAGCGCCGGAAGCACCTGCTGGGCGACGGCCGGCGAATGGTCGCGCGCCACGGCTCTTTCGAGCAGGGCGCCCACGGCATCCCACTGCTCTCGGCGGAGTAGGTAGGGCGCGGCGGCCAGTGCCGCCCGCACCACCATGCTGGTGTCTTCCCCGCCCGATGGGTCGCTTGCCTGGTAGGCAATCGCCTGCCAGAAGGCGCCGAGCTCGACGTCGGCCGCGGATCTAACACCCGCCCCTGCCAGGTTCTCCGCCGTCGCCGCCACCGCGGGGTGCATCTGGTACGCCAGTGGCACTGGCTCGCCAGCGTCCTCTGGAGCCGCGAGCGCCTCGTGCTGGATCAGCGCGGCGCTGACCAGCGCGTCCAGCGCCCGCTGTGGATCCGGTGGCTCCCCCGGGCGTTCCAACCGACGCCACAGGTCCGCCCAGTTGGCGCCGACGATGGCCGATTGCCGGTCACCCTCCTCCAGGCAAGCGAGGAACTCCGCCATGAGGCGCGTGGGGCCCGGGAACCCAGACAGCATGGTCGAGGTCCATGTGGCGAGCGTGTCAAGGAATTCCCGCGCATCCAGGATACTGGCGCCTCTCTTGAAGAACGCCTCCAAATGCTGACCGGCCGCCGCCGCCTCGGCCGCTTCGAGCTGGGCGTCCAGTCGCTGCCTGTCGGCGGCGGCGGCGTCGGCGAGCTCCATCAGCTTCGGATGTCCTTGGACGACGCGCAGAACCCGGCGCACACGGTCCCGGTCCGCGGCCACCTCCGCTTCCTGGGATGCCTGCGCCGCGCGCAGCGGACCGGCGTCCGCGTGCAGCAGCAGCCGCAGGTTGGGGAGCTCACGGGCCAAGGCCACCGACTCGCCGAGCGAGAGCGCGTGGACCGGTAGCGTCGCCGCGCCGGCCCCAAGTCCAGCGGGCGCGATGCGGCTGGTCATGATCACCCGTGACTCGCCGTCATGGTCAGTCAGGGCAGCCATCAGCGGCCCCCACCGCGGGTCCCGCCAAGTCCCGGCGGGGGTGAGCAGGGTCTCCATGTTGTCCAGCACCAGCAGGACCCCGTTGTCTTCGAGCAGCCGCCTTAGCCGGGGTGTGAACCGGGTCAGCGACTCGATCGTGGTGATCTTGTCCGCCATCGCGAACCCATAGTCGCCGAGCTGAACCTCTAGTTGAATGGCGAGGGAGGCTAGGGCCGCGCCGAACTCATCGTCGGCCGGCGGGGCCTGCCAGAACGTGGCGGCAGCGAAGGAGTCCTGGTGCCGGTAGGCGAGTTCGAGCGCGCAGGCGGTCTTGCCCGCCCCCGCCATCCCGTACAGCAGTACCGCCGCCCGCCCGCTGCCCGGCGCCAGCGCCGCGCTGGCCCGCGCCATCGCCTCAGCCCGCCCGACGAACCGCACCGGCTCGGCGGGGAAATGCGCCATCCGCTGCCCGGCCGGGTCGATCACCGGCGTCCCTCGCGGCGCGTCCAGCCGCAGCCCGGCCGCCCGGGAGCCGAACACCATGGGAGTCACCAGCGAGACGGCCGGCCGCGCAGCTGACGGCGACGCGCCAACGGCTTCCGCCACCGCCCGTGCCACCGCGGCAGCAACAGGCTGGCCGCGGCTGAGCAACTGCTCGTAGAACGCGTCGGCGAACGCGTTCGCATACTCGTCCGTGACCGGATACCGCATCGCGACCACCGGGCAAGCGAGGTCCCGCATGAGTGCGCGTGCGAGCCCCGAAACCTCGGTGGCATCCCGCGTGACGAGCTCAGCCCCCGTGACCGGCTCATCTGCGAGGGCCGCCCCCTCCAGGGCTTCCGCCTGTTCGGTGAGGCCGAGGAGGCGGAGCGTCTGCGCCGTCGTGTCCGCTCCGGACTCGCAGGCGGACACCACCGCCAGCTTCACCCGCCGCTTCACCGGCCGCAACAGCCCCACCAGTTCGCCGGTCGCCACCAGATCCGGCGAACCGTCGTCCTTCTCCAGCGCGAACATCCCGACGCCCCCGTGCCCAGACAGGTGGAGCACATCCCATCCGTCACCGGCATCCGCTATATTCGCGAGTCGCTGCCTGGTCACTCCGTACTGGATGATCCGCAGCGCTATATTCGCCCGCTCCCGGGCGGCGATCCGCCGGATCAGCCGGGATAGCTCGTACCGCTCTTGCCGCAGTGCCAGCACGCTGGTCTGCGTCGGCTGCGAGAACACGGCGAGCATCCGCAGTTGGTCGCCTGGCGCAGGCTTTGCCGGCCCGCCGAAGTCGCGACCATCGATGTCGTAGACGAAGGACACGTCGCCCTGCGCCGCGAGCGGCCTGCCGCCTGCGTTGGCCAGCTCAAGCGGCCATAGCGATACATCGTCCAGAGTTTCCGGCACGACGACGCGGACGGTTACCGGTGCCTCCGCGATGACCGCCGCGACAATAGGCTCCCCTAGGAGCTCATGTGCGGCCCATTCACCGGCCTCGCCGACGATCCGCGCCCCGTCGGACACACGCCGGTCCGGGGCGGCGTACGCTTCCACGTATCCGTACAGGTTCCGGAAGCGTGCCACCTCGCTGGCTGCTGGATCTAGGGCGACCTGATGATCGGCAAGCGGAGCCCCTGTCTCCTCGTCAGTTAGCAGCCACCGCCACCGCAGCGGCCCCGCGACATCCAGGGCTCGTAGCAGCAGGCTCATGGCGTCCGCTCCGGGGCCGGCGCGGAGTGCTGCGGGGTGTAGGGGTCGACAAGCATCACCGGACGCTCCCGGCCCGTGGACTTCGCGCCAAGAAGCTGCCCCTCGGGAACCGGCCGACCAGCCGCGAACGCGATCGACGACGTGATCGTCAGCCCGCCGGCAGGTTCGGGTAGCACCTGATGGCCGCGGATGGCGACCTGCCGTTCGCCAATCCGATAGACGATGTAGCCGGCCGCCGGGTCAGGGACCGCGGGCGCGCCGGCATAGCTCCGAGCCAGGGATGTCGCGCTCGCGGACGGTCCCCAGCCGTGCAGCACGAGATCGGGGTCGGGCAGCGCATCATGGAAGGCACGCGCGTCAAGCAGTCGGCTCGCCGGGTCATGGTGCATGACCACTATCCTCAGCCGGGAACCGGTGCCTAGCGCGCCCAGCCAGGCCAGCTGACGCCTGCCGAGCGCACCGAAGTGACCGGGGCCCGTGACCTGGGTCGAGTCAAGTACCGTCACGGACACGTCGTGGGCGGTCAGGTCCATCCGCCACCAGGTATCCGTGCCATGCTCGGGGCAGCCGAGCGCCTGCTCAAGCAGGAAGGTTGCTTCGCGGCCCGCTACGGCCCGCGCGTACTCATAGGCGCCCCAGCTCTGCCAGCCGACGGGGGAAGGAGCGAGGATGAGCTGGTCCGCGGCGAGGTGAAAGCGCGTCAGCAGGCGGCCGAAAAACGCCGCGGACCGGGCCACCTCGGCGGTTGTCGGAGCGGAAATGAGGTTCTCGCAGGCGACAAGCACATCAGGCCGCGCCTGCGGGTCGGCCTCGATACGGTCGGCAAGCAGATCCGCGACCGCGGCACCATCGCCCGGCAGCCGGGCTGGGCCGTCGACCTGGATAATGGTCAGCGTACCGGACAGTGCCGTGAACTGACCGTCCCTGATCAGCCTGAAGTCCTCGGCGCCGCTCTCGAGCCTGGCGGTGATCCGGCCCGCCAGGTCCGCATAGGCCGGGCCAAGGGTGGCCAGGACCCTGACCGCGACACCCGCGAAGTGCTTGGCCTGCTCGGGCAGCGGCGGCGTGCCGCCATCCGGATCGGCGAGCAGGCGGAAATTGAGCGTACCTCCGAAGGCTCTCGCCACCGAGTCTGGCGCCCGGGCGACGGTCTGGAGGGACGCCAGGACTTCTCTCCTTGTCAGGGTGCCGAGCAACTGCTCCCTGATACCTGGCGCGAAGTCATAGATCACCTGATTGGAGTCTTCACCTGACAGCCGCGGTGCTGTCCTGGTCATGAGCCCGGACAGCAGGATTTCGGCAAGCAGGTCCGTTCCGTCGCCAGATGTGATGTCCGTATGGACCATGCGGATCACGGGCAGCGACAGCGGTACCGCAGCCAGCCGGGCGGCGAGCCTGAATGCGGCGCTTGATACCGATACCCTGAACCTGGTCACCTGCTCGGCTGGCGACATAGCAGCCACGGAGCCGCCCGGATGCGGCCGGGTACCGCTATACAGCCCGATTTCCATGGACTGGCCTGGCTGTTCCCTGTCGCTGGTTCCTGCAATGAGCCGAGCCCAAGCGCCAAGCTCGATCGGGTCGAGATGCCAGACCGGCAGCCACTGGCGCGACTCGGCGGGTGACCGTGGGGTCCTGGCGTGCCTGACCGCCAGCGTGTCCTGCGCCCCGGTGACCCACTGATACATAGGCAGCGTACGCATGCCGGACCGGTGCCACATCCGGTGCGGCAGCGGGTTGACGAGTGAAACGGGGGAACGCCTCGCCAGGTGACTAAGCGTGTCCGCCATCGCTGCCTGCCGCCAGGCCTGACCGACCCCGTCGGAGATCACCAGGAACGCGCGCGGTCGCGGTGACCTGGTGAGCCCTTCCGCGGTGCTCGTCGTGTCCGGCACGGTGGCCGTGCCGCCCCTGACGGGACAGAACCGTAGCGGCACCTCATCGGCATCGAACGACCAGGCCAGTACGGCGCGGAATGCGCCAAGCCTGGTCAGGACGTGCAGCAACTCCGCGGCCACGTCCTGCCATAGAGCCATGGACGCCGATATGTCGATCAGCACGGCAAGCTCCAGCCAGCGTTCCTGCTGCCGCCGGTACCTCAGGACCAGGGCACCGGCGTCGGCGCTTGTCTCAGCGGTGCGACGTTCGTCAAGCTCGTCGCGACGCGCCGCCGAGCAGGCCCGTTTCAGCGGCCGCAGTGCCCGAAACAGGTCTGCCCGGTCCCGGCGCTGGCCGCCCACGGCCACGACGCTCCCGCCGTATGGCGCCGAATCGTCCCGTGCGCTCTGAGAGCCCGGCGCCGAACGGCGCCCGGTCATCCAGCGCCGCGGAGCAGGCCGCTGTGGCCTAGCCCCAGGGGACGCTGCGGTCCGGCGCGGCGCGGGCGCGGGAGCTGCGGGTGCGGGGGCCGCGGGCGGCATGGCCGTGGCTGGCGGCTCCCCAAGACCCGATCCCGCTTCGTCTCCCGCCGTGTCGGCGACCGCGCCGGCCGGCTCCGCGGTGGCCGGGGCCAACCGCGCGGCAAGCCAGATGGCCTCTGCCAGCTGAGTACCGTCGGCGTCGTAGCTGGCAAGTTCGTCGCGATCCCAGAGCTCGCGCCAGCGCGCCGGGGTGGGGGGGATCGGGGGAGTCATTAGCTAGCCGACTCGTCAAGCGGATGGGTGATCCGATCCGCTGCGGCGCGGCGCTGCTGGCCAGGCGTCCCCGTCGGCCCGGACAGCAGCGCCAGGGCATTGAGGAGCTGGTCTGTGGCGTGCGTCTCCCCCCGGTCCCACGAGTCCCAGAACTGCTGGACGCGGACCTCACCTTCGCTGTCGAGGCTGCCGAGATGCGCGAGAACGATCTCCCTGAGCTGGCCGACAGATGGCTTCTTGATCTCAAGCTGAAGGCATCGCCGGAGGAACGCGGGAGGGAAGTCCCGTTCCTTGTTGCTGGTCATGACGATCACCGGGAACACGGTGCATCGGACCCTGCCGCGCCGCACGGCAACACGGGTCTGGCTGTCGTACGGCAGCACGTCTACGGGACGGTCCGACGCCAGCCGTTGAAGCTCGGGAATGGTGAACTCACCCTCCTCGAAGACGTTAAGGAGATCGTTGGGCAAGTCGACGTCACCCTTGTCGATCTCATCGATGAGCAGCACCCGCGGTCGCTCGGCTGGCAGCAGCGCGGTGCCTAGCGGGCCGAGGCGGATGAACTGCCCGATATCCTCGGGGTCGGGACCAGTTTCCTGGTCAAGTCCGCCGCGGCGCATGTTGACCTCATGCA
>Ga0070708_100004831_pt1 | contig 10631 bp, 7 predicted proteins | sample KBSK5503metaG_FD_65469 | JGI IMG/M metagenome (GOLD analysis project Ga0070708, IMG submission 65469) | Corn, switchgrass and miscanthus rhizosphere microbial communities from Kellogg Biological Station, Michigan, USA - KBS K5-50-3 metaG | ecosystem: Host-associated > Plants > Roots >... | reverse complement strand
AGTGGCGTTTCGGAGTCCGATGTCTACGCCGTCGAAATCGCCACCGGCAAGCTGCAGAATCTGACGCCGCACCAGGGCAAGATTCTCTTTTCCGCCTCCTCGCTCTCGCCGGACGGCATGACTCTGCTCATCACTTCCAACCAGAAAAACGGGTATCAGAATGTCGCGCTGCTCGATGTAACCACCAAGAAGCTGACCTGGGTGACGGATACCAAATGGGATGCCGACTCAGGAGACTTCTCTCCAGACGGAAAGTCTCTCACTTACGTAATCAATGCCGACGGCCGCACCGATCCGTATCTTTTCGATCGAGCCACGTTGCAGGCGGAGAAAATCAGCCTGCCAGCAGGGCTGAACTTCTTCACCGGCAGTCCAACTGCGTTTGCGCCGGAGGGGGCCCGGCTCCTGGTCTCGCACGAGAGCTCGACCAAACCTGCCGACCTGTGGGTCTGGAACGTGGCCAATCGCCGTGCCGTCCAGCTCACCTTCTCCGCCATAGCCAGCCTTGAAACAACACCTTTGCCGCCCTCGCAGATCGTGCATTACAAGGCTTTTGATGGGAAAACGATCAGCGCCTTTATGTGGGTTCCCTTCAATTTCAAGCGCGATGGCAGCAATCCCGCGCTGGTGCTTCCCCACGGTGGTCCGACGGGTCAGGTGGTTGAGTACTTCAATGCTGAAGCCGCTGCTTTGGTGTCACGCGGTTACATCTGCATTGCTCCCAATGTCCGCGGCTCGACTGGCTATGGCATCGATTTTCAAAAGGCCAACTTCCAGGATCTGGGCGGGGGGGATTTGCAGGACGAGGTTTACGCCGCCAAGTTTCTCCAGGCAACCGGTTACGTGGATCCCAGGAAAATCGGCATCACCGGCGGTTCCTATGGCGGGTACATGACTTTGATGGCAATGGGCAAAACGCCGGATGTTTGGGCCGCCGGGGTCGAAGAATACGGCATTATCAACTGGTTCACCATGCTGCAGCATGAAGATGCGCTGTTGCAGGAATACGAGAAGAGCTTGCTTGGCGATCCGGAAAAAGACCGCAAGGTCTATGAAGCGGACTCGCCAGTTACCTATATCCACCAGGTAAAGGCGCCGCTCCTGGTGCTGCAGGGCGACAATGACCCGCGCGTGCCCAAAGAAGAGGCGCAACAGGTAGTGGATCTGCTAAAGAAGGACGGCAACAGCGTGGACGCGCATTACTACGCTAATGAAGGTCACGGATTTGAAAAGCGTGAAAACAGGATTGACGCGATCCAACGCACGGTGCAGTGGTTCGACAAGTACCTGAAGGCGAACCAATAGCTTCGGCGATCGATCTCGACCATAGGTTGTGTCCAAGAAGCCGGACGGAAACAGCGGTTGCTTGCTGCCGGGAACAGGATTTGAACCTGCACGCCTTTTGGGCATTGGATCCCAAGTCCCAACCCGCCTTTCTTCTCAACCCGCGAGACACCAGTGTTTACATGCACTTGGCCCTTCCGTGCCTCGGCAATGTACACCCTCCTGTCACACCTCATCATTATTACTACCCGTCGGGCAGAGTTCCCGTATCAGGTCGTCTGATGACGGGGGACCAGTCCTAACCTCAAGGGCCTGCGCCCAGTTCGAGCCGCGGACACCCACAGAAAAAAGCCTGGATTCATCCCCTGCTAAATGGTACCGAGCCTTCCTGACTGTACCAGTCACATGGTCAGGCACCTCCCCGTAAAAAATGGGCCCACATTCGGCTCAACATGGCACGTAATCTTCTGGACACAATTCAATCTGGTTATCATCCAACCAGACCTGTGCCGCGATTGGTACGGATAGCGGGCTGATCACGGCAGCTCCGTCGGTCCCTAACGCGTGTTCCTCGGACGTCACAGCGAGTTTTGGGCCAGTCACCTCGTCCACAACAACCGTGGTCGTAACCCGAGGCGCGCGCTGCAGAGCATCGACCTGACCCCCTCCACAACCACGCCGACCGGGGGGCAGCCCAATGACGTTTACTGCCATGGGCGCTTATGGAGCCAGCCATCCCGTCGACATCACCACGCTCGTCGCCTGGCATAGCGACAGTCCTTCCGTCCTGACGTTGAATCCGGGAAGTGGGGTTGCTGCGGTAGCTGCCGATCCCGGCCAGATCGTGCACGTCTACGCCAGTTTCATCGGGATAAATAGCCAGCCAGTAAGAATCGCCGTGCAATGATTCAAGATCGTTTACTGATTTTCTCTGAGGTGATCGACCGAGACAGTGCTTTGCGCGAAAGAAACGGACTGGCGTGCTATTTTCGTCAAATCATCGCGCTGTAGTACTTCCCGGGCCGCGACCATCACCATCGCTTCCGCAAACCTGTCAACATCCCAGGATTTCAGGTGGATCTCGACGGCAGAGTCGGTGCGAACTACTTCGTTGTTATTCGTGCCCAGGATGAGAAGAAATCTGGGATGTAGTCGCGGCGGCTTTTCGGGCCTGACGGTTCGAGCCAACAGTTCGCAGGCGGAATAGTAGATCTTATCGGCTTCTTCGGACGACCACTTCTTGTGTTTCGGGTTTGAAACCTGGAAGGGCGATGATTCCTGCGCGAAAACGCTAGGGCTAAGGCCCGCGGTGAAGAGCATCAGGAATGCGTAACTGATAGCTTTTTGAAAATGCCGCTTCCTCTGGCGCAGAAGCGTGGGCCTGCCGCAGTGAAACACAGAGGCGTCACCATCCATTGCTTCGGCGCTGTCCCTGTGCTCCATGGGTTCCGAACCTTTCTTTCGTGATGAAAGAGTGCCCTCGTAGCATCCACCAGGCAAGATACCTTCGGTCTAGGGTGGAGACTGCACTTCCAGTGCCTAAATTCCTGCGGTCGCTCGCGAGCCATCCGCAATGGCTGAAATTCATCGAGATTTAATAACCGCGCAACCCGCCCGAGGCCTGGGGCGAGGTAGACTTCTACCTCCGAGCGGTTCTGCGGCGTGCAGCCCTGCAGTACGCCAACCGCATGGCTGCCGCAGCATCCTCAGGTGTAAGCGCTGAACGTAGCGGGAGCTAGGTATCTGTAGGCGCCGCGTTGGCAACAGGGCCCTGCAATCAGCACGCTAAGCCGTTTGGCCGTTCGGAACGTTTGGTCGGTTACCCATTCCCATGGCTCACCAGGCAATACCGCAGGTCGATGGTTTCGGTCTGGTCGCTCGCGATGACTCGCAGCCTGAGGAGAAGGGAAGGGTTCAGATTAGAGCAGATGAAACTGCCTTCGCACTGTTGGGCAACTCGTCGTCCGCCCAGGCGTCTGGAAGGTCACTCTCCGATCTGGCGCTCGACCTCGTGCTTAATGAGATTGTCCAGCAGGCCCGTTTGGCGACCACAGCAACGGGGGCAACCATTCGATTGGTGCGCGAGGGGGAGGTTGTCTGCCGGGCGGCAGCCGGCGCCACCGCGGCGGAAATTGCGGCTTACCTGAAACTACGTAGTGCAATTGTCGGGGCTTGTTTTCAGACCGGCCATGTGCAGCGCTGCGAAGATACAGAAGCCGATTCTCGACTTGATGCCACTAGTTGCCGGCGACTCGGCCTTCGCTCCATCCTCCTGGCACCTATTAAAGACGTCAGCCAGAAGACACTTGGGATGATCGAGGTTTTTTCCGCGAGAGCCCGCGCGTTCTCTGATCGCGATGTTTTGACGCTACAAGCACTCTCCCGGCGGGTTCAAGCCAACCTTGATCTGGCCGCAAGAATCATGCCACCGGCGGCTGCCGATCCCGTCGCCGCCCTGTCGAGAGAGAATTGTCTTCAGCCTGAAGTGTGCGTGGCCGACTCTAGCGCTGGTTTGGTAACGCGAACCGGCACCTATTCCGCACGCAATGGGATTTTCCTACTCCTAGTTGCCGTGGCCGCATCAGCCCTGCTTGTGGGATGGACGGTCGGGCGAACCGGGAGGGGGAGTGCTGGCGTGCGCGTCGACATGAGAGCTGACGGGTCGCGCGCGGAACGACTAGCAGTCAATTCATCTGCCATCGCACCCAATGTCGCCACCTCTGCTCCCGTTAGCGAAAGCGTTACGGCAATTGCTTCGGGCGCGGGACCTTCAAAAACAGGGTCCAGAGCGGGCGCCGCGCCCACGAACGTCCTCCAAGCCAGAACATCCAAAGTGAACAGCCTCGGCAAGGCGACGCCGAACGACAGCCTGGTGGTCTACGAGAACAGAAAATCGGCATTTCAACAGGAACAATCGCTGCGGTCGTCTGAATCAACCCGCGCTGACTCGACTGGGGCGCCAGTCCCAGGAGCGCCAATCGCGCTTGCGCCAATTCCTGAGGGGTCCACGACTGATGTTACCGGCCATATGGTATGGCTGCCGGAGGAGATTGCGAACGCAAACGTGCTTAGTCGAGTCGATCCACAATATCCAAAAAACGCAATCGACCAGCACATTCAAGGCCAAGTAGTGCTGGATGTCGAGGTTGGCCAAACGGGCGTAGTGCGAGGAGTTCGCGCTATCAGCGGACAGACGCTACTGGTGGCAGCCGCCACCGACGCGCTTCAGCGGTGGCGTTTCAGGCCTTATTTCGTGAACGGCAAAGCGATGAATTTCGAGACTCACGTCTCTGTAAATTTCGCGCTGCCGTAGGATCTGTCTTGCAAACCGAGTGCTTCGACTGAGTCAGCTTCAGGGAGAAAGCTTTGCCGCCCATCACCAGCAAATTCGTCCTGCTTCTGCTGATGACTAGTTTCGCTTCCTACGTCGGCACTGCACAATCTGGCATTCAGGCCGCACCCTCCGAGATTTCGCAGGTAAAGGTCCTTCGTGAAAGAGATTCGCTCGCAGTGGAAATTACGTCTACGCATCAAGTCATTCCGACCATCACCGGATTGGGTGGACAAAAGCCGCGCCTGATAATTGACCTGCCGAATGCCCAGCTCTCAGTGCGTCGGAAGCGGACGGGCATTCATAGCGACGATATTGGCGCGGTTCGCCTTGTGCAATATTCTATGAGCCCGCCTGTTGTTCAAGTAATTGTGGATCTAGTCAGGCCGCGCGCCTATACGTGGGAGGCTGCTGGGAACCGCCTCATCGTTCGTTTGCAGTCAGAGCAACAGGGGCGCCAAAGAGAAGAAGTCACCTCCGAGGGCTCGTCGATCGCCTTCACCAAATCTGTTGAGCAGACAGCAGCTCCGGCGAGTCTGGTCAATTCCAGTCACGTGGTTTTCCTGGACAGTCTGGCGTCTGGAGGCTCGGTGTCGGGAGGCGCCGATCCTGCGGTCCTGCGTTTGAGCCGTGGCGAAGTTCACGTCTGTCCCGGCACCACGGTTTCTGTTATGCAATCTCAAGGTGGCCCTGAGATGATGCTGGCAGTCAGCACGGGAGCTTTGGAAACGCATTACGCTCTGGGAGACTCAACTGATTCAATTCTTACACCAGACTTCCGCATTCTCCTGCATGGTCCGGGCGAGTTTCATTACGCGATTAAGGTCGACTCGCAAGGAAATGCATGCATCAGGACCATGCCCCGCAACACCGGCTCGGTTACGGTGTCCGAACTGATCGGAAATGGTGAGCGACAAATGGGACCCGCCGATCAGCTGGTCTTCCACTCAGGACGGTTCGCCGATGTCGATTCCGCCTCCGCGGACACTTGCGGATGTTCGGCCCTGGAGCTACCGATGATGCGGACATTCTTGCCGTCACCACCAGACAACGCTCCGTTGCCGGCTCTCTCGCCGGGCGACGTGCACGTGCAAGTGGATGTGCCGCTTGTGTTCCCGGATCGAATTTGGCCGGAGAATAAACTTATGGCGATTGAAGATTCAAGAAATCAGCCACGCTTGGATAACGTCGCGCCGGCGTCGGCGCTAGCCGGAGCTGTAACCCTAACCCCACAGGCAACCACTCAATCCAGGCCACCCCGGGCCGGCTTCCTGGGCAGGATCAAGGGCTTCATTACGGGAATGTTTCGATAAGACCGGACAGGACCGATGCGACCGGGAGGGTCCATGGTGGCCAGCGCTGACGACGCTTGTCCGACCTTCGGCGTGTCGCCGCGGGAAACGTGCCACAGGGCCAGCTCAAGCCGGCTCCATACGCCGACCTTGTCGTAGATCATCCGAAGATAGTTTTTCACCACATGCTCGGTGGTGCCGATCTCACGAGCGATGTCTTCGTTTCTCAATCCTCGTGAGACAAGCTCAATGATCTTCTCATCGCGCGGTTTAAGAATGCGGCTCCCATACAAATCGTGGTTCATTGAGGACCTCCAACGCGATGCAGGATGACGTTCGCCGTCCCTGCGATTTGGCTAACCCATCGTTTGACCACCGGGGTATCGAATTATGAATATGAACAAAAAACACGCCGGCAAATTTGCTGCCGGTTTGGGGGTTTATGCAGTTTGCTTTCGTGACACTTAGACTACGAACCGTAAGACTCAGGCTGGCCGCGAACCCTGCGTGAAACTACCTGAGTCCGAATACGCCAATGCTATTGGTCGTGCCGACGAATACCTGCCCGCCGGCAATCGGCGATGTGATGAACTTGTTGCCCTTCCCGAAATGATCTCTTCCGTTCGGTGCCTGGTTGCTGTTGTAGATTTCCTGCAGATCGGATGCCTTGTAGGCGTGCAAGACCGCTGTGCTGCTATTCTCGGCGGCCCAAAACGATGGCATTTGAGCCGCCGTTTGCCGAGATGGATGGCGTTGCTCCGGGGTAGTGGTGCCTATTTCTCGAGCGATGTCCTTATTTTTCAATCCCTGGGAGACAAGCTCGATGAGCTTCTCATCTCGTGGTTTGAGTCCGCAGCTTCCGTAGAGATTGCCTTGCGCTTGAGACTCCGATACAAGGTGATGGCTCAACTCTAACCAATGCGCAAGCGGTGGTTCAAAGCATGAGCCCATGGACGAAAATCACAATTAGTTACAGTTGATTTGCGGGCCAGCGTAGCCCGTCGAGCATCTGGTTGGATGACCGTCAGATGAAAAATAAGTAAAAATTAGGACAGCGAAAGCTCGAGAGGCTAATACTAAGATTTAGCACTAACCGCCTTCATCGCAAGCAGGAGTTCAAGCCGCAGACAACCTATTGGTTGGTGGCGAACCCGACCTCTAATGTGACACTATCGAAGTCCAAATACGGCAACGCTATTCGTCGTACCGACAAATACCTGTCCATTGGCAATGGTCGGTGTGATGAACTTATTGCCCTTCCCGAAGTGATCCCGCCCGTTCGGCGCCTGATTGCTGTTATAGATTTCCTCCAGGGTGTATGCCCGATAAGCGTGCAAGACTGCCACATTTCCATTCTCCACTGCCCAAAGGATCGCATGCGTGACGCCGTTCGCCGAGATAGAAGGAGTTGCTCCAGGATAACCAAAACTATTGGTGGTTTGCATCACAGGGCCAGTGGATAGCCGCGCGTTGGAAAACTGGAAGGCGTAAATAGGACGTCCCACGGATCCGTAATAGACCTTGTCACCGAAGAGAGCTGGTGCGGACCATACGCCTCCGGGCAACGCTCCGTCGATTTCTTGTCGGACGTGGTTAGCGTTGGGATCGAACCTCCCCATGGCTGCCCGGTCTACAAGATAGATGTTCGTATCCTTACCGGCACCAACAGCCAAATATCGGAGTCGACCCATGGCGTCCGTCATTTCGGGCACAACCATTGCTCCTCCCGAACCGAGATCGACGTCACCATCGTTCTCTTCCATTTGATTGCGCATCTGGAAATAATCCGTCACTGCCAGCCCCTTAGCCGTGGAAATCTTCACGAACGCATTCCCATAGTTGCCCGCACTCGGAAATCCTCCCGCATCCAACTTGGTATCGAAGTCGCCGTTGCCTACGAGCATGTAGATGTTTCCCGAATGGTCCGCTGCAAGTCCGGCTCCCGACATCCAGACGGCTGCCCCGGTCCCATTGGGCGCGAGGTTCAGGACGGCCTGCCGCGCAAGGGTAGATGCGTTGTAGCCGATCACCCAGCCGGTGTACGGCCTGATGTCGCAGTGCGATCCCCAGGCAGTGTAGATCACCCCGTTAAGCAAGAGTAGCCCCGGCCGTCCCACATACTGTTTAGGATCAAACACCACGCGGCCTCCGGAGCTATTGTCACCGGTTCCGGGGTAGCTCGCTTGAATATCCTTGGGGCCGCCAAACAACTCCGCGCCGGTCGTGAGGTCGAGAGCATGAAGACGCTGATGGTAATTGCCCGAACCGTCTTTCGACATCGCCACCAAATAGATCGCACCATTCGGCCCCTGGGTGCGACTAATCACCGGCGTGGCAGTGACACCGATTTCAGGCACTATCTGGCCACAGTTCATGGAGTCTGAAGGTGTCTCCCCAGCCTTGAGCACAGACACCTGCCAGAGCTTGATGCCGAGGCGAGCAGCGAAGGCGTAAACACTGCCATGTTCGGTCGCGACAAGCAGCAGATTGTACGCCCCCTTTCCCGGGATCGCTACGTTGGAGACGTACAAGGGCTGAGCGTCAACCTTGCCGTCCACCGGAAGATTCAAGCGCAATCCAAAGGAACTTGAATTCACGTTGCTGGGCGTCAGAATCGTCTCGACATTATTGAGTCCCTGTCGAGCCGGATTGTTGTGATAAGTCAACACGTCTTGTGAATTTGCCCGAGGCGACAGAGCGACGCAAAAGAATGACAGCAGCAAAAATTCAAAGAATTTACGGATGATGAAGAGAACGAACCGCAAGCTCATGACGTTTACCCTCAGGACGTACAAAAGAAAGTTGGGAAATCGATGCTACAGAGCCACCGTCTCTCACAGATCAAGAAGCGGGAGCAATCAAGACATTCTCTAGGCCAGAACCTTGGAACCAGCAAAGGACGAATACGAAGAGCGCGCAGGACTCTTTTGTTGACTTGTTTACTTAAAGATATTTGTTCCGAGCTCTTGCTTCTGCGACCGGAATGTTAAGGTTCGGAGAATTTCTCTCGCTGAGATGTTCGCTCCTGCCGCCTCCCACACACCAGTCTGGCTCGGTTGCTCGGCCCGCGAGCTTCAGCCGAGCTGGACTGTTCTTACAACGATTTGAAAAGAATTTTCATGGAACTTTAATCGCGCTGTCGTTCTTTCCGGGCCTCACTCCAGTTTAATTCGATTCAGCCCTCCCAAAACAACTTCACGGCGAGCCGAGTAAGAAGGAGCATTATGCGACTGTCCGGCATTCCACGAGCGGCTTTGATTCTGGCGCTGATAGTTGGCACAGGCTGGCTTACGTCTGCTTTTGGTGACGGCAATATCAAGAAGGTCAACCACATTATCGTTGTGATGCAGGAAAACCATTCATTCGACAATTACTTCGGGGCGCTGGCTTATTCGCCTGGCACTCCCTATCACAGCAGAAACGGCGCTTGCGCGGAAACGGACCATGCCTGCGTGGACGGTTTGACCTGTTCCGTCGACGAAACGGGAACCTACCGGTGTTCTAACTCGAACCTCGATGAAGACGGCACCACGGTTTTTGCCTTTCATGACCCTCGACGATGCGTATTGCCTGATCTCGATCATTCCTGGTTTTATACGCATCTCGAGCTTAATTTCCTGAATCCGAACCACACGTTCAAGGGTCGGGGCGATGGATTCGTGCGCGTGAACGATCTGACCGAACAACTGGACAACGGCTCGGAGAGTCCTAGGGAAGACCAGACCATGAGCTTTTACAACCAGGATGAGTTGCCTTTCTACTATGCCCTGGCGCAGAACTTTGCCATCAGCGACAGGTACTTCGCCTCGGTACTGGGCCCAACGTTTCCCAACCGCTCCTACCTCCTGGCCGGCACTTCGTTTGGGCACCTCACGACAAACGACACCTTTCCGCCGCCGGGCGGTTACAAGCCCATCACAGGTACCATTTTTGACTTGCTCAACGCCAACGGCGTCTCCTGGGCCGACTACTTCCAGGATGCACCGCAAGGGGCCACATTTCTTCCGTTCAGTGCGACTTCCATTGACCCGCATTTTCTGCCCGTTCCCATCTTTCTAGCGCAGGCTGCGGGAGCGCCGGGCGTTGGTACCCTGCCTCAGGTCTCGTTCGTAGATCCCAATTTTGGCTTGGCGGGCAAGGCCGCCGAGAACGACGAGCACCCTCCTACGGATATTCAGAGGGGCCAGGCCTTTGTTTCTAAGGTAGTGAACGCGGTTCGCAATGGCCCTCACTGGGAGGATTCAGTCATCTTCATCATGTACGACGAGCACGGTGGATTCTATGATCACGTTACGCCGCCTCGCGCTGCCCAAGGCGGGGCACCAAATCCGGACGGAATTGATCCTGGGCAATGCGCCGATCTTTCCAACCCTCCCACAAGCCAGCAGCCTGGCGCAGGCGCGGAGTGTTCAGTCAATCCCTTTAGCACCACTGACACCACCGTCAAAGACGCGGAGTTACTCTGCCCGGCTCTCGCACTCGACCCAACGGGGCCGTATCCCGCGCATTGTGCCAACTTCAATCAATTGGGTATTAGAGTTCCGTTCCTCGCGGTCTCGCCGTTTTCCAAGCGACATTATGTGTCGCATATGAACGGCGATCACACCTCAATATTGGCTTTTATCGAGAAGCGTTTCCTGAACCCGAAGGGCCAACCGCCGCTGCATCTCACGGCGCGGGATCAAAGTGCGCACACGCTCGAAGATCTGTTTGATTTCAACCTG
>Ga0070708_100004829_pt1 | contig 10633 bp, 14 predicted proteins | sample KBSK5503metaG_FD_65469 | JGI IMG/M metagenome (GOLD analysis project Ga0070708, IMG submission 65469) | Corn, switchgrass and miscanthus rhizosphere microbial communities from Kellogg Biological Station, Michigan, USA - KBS K5-50-3 metaG | ecosystem: Host-associated > Plants > Roots >... | reverse complement strand
CTTTGCAGGCGCGCTGCTGGAGCCTTCGGGCGAAGATTCCGGCGGATTTCACTTGCGCGGGCCTTCCTCGACCGGCAAATCCACAGCGTTGAAGCTGGCCGCTTCAGTGTGGGGTAAACCCTCGTCTTACTCTCGTCTCTGGCGTGCAACATCAAATGGCCTGGAAGGACTGGCGGCTTTGCACAATGATGGTTTGCTGATCCTCGACGAACTGAGCCAAATCGACCCGAAAGAAGCCGGGGAGGTAGCCTACTTGCTCGCCAATGGACGGGGCAAGACACGAGCCACGCGCAACGGGACAGCGCGACAGTCAGCAAGCTGGCGTCTGCTGTTCCTTTCAGCTGGAGAGGAATCACTATCGACGCTGATGGCACGGGCAGGGAGAAGCCAACAGCAGGGCAAGAGATACGGCTGGCCGAGATCGACGCAGACGCGGGTGCAGGCATGGGCGCAATTGAAGCGCTCCACGAATACGAGACGGCAAACGCTTTGACTGTGGCGCTGAGAGAGGCTGCCGGCAAGTATCACGGGGCAGTCGGCATGAAGTGGCTTCGGCTGATCGTAGCTGATCGCGCAAAGCTGGCTGCCGTGCTCGCGGACGGCATCAAGCAGTTCGTGCACGAATACGCGACGAAAGACGGACAGGGCGAAAGAGTCGCTCGACGCTTCGGCGTGGTGGCTGTCGCGGGCGAGATGGCCACACGGTACGGCTTGACGGGCTGGCTGCCGGGTGAGGCCTTTCAGGCAGTTGGCAGGTGCCTCAGCTCTTGGCAAGAATCTTTTGGAGGCGCGGGAAACCACGAAGAACGGGCACTTCTGAATCAAGTCCAGAGCTTTTTCGAGCAGCACGGCGCCAGCCGATTCGAGGATATTGGCACCGAGGGGCAACGGGTTATCAACCGGGCAGGGTTTTTCCGTACCGACGCCGACGGGATGCGAGAATACCTCGTCCTCCCCCAGGCCTTCCGGCGCGAGGTTTGCGCTGGGGTAGATTCCAGATTTGCGACGCGAATTCTACGGGAGCACGGCTGGATCCTTCCCGGCAGCGACCGCGGATCAACCCAAAAACCTCGCTTACCGGGTATTGGCCCGACGAGAGTTTATGTGGTCGGCAGCAAGATGTGGGGGAACGAATGAACCTGGATTTTCTTGAACTTCTTTCGCAACCCACGAAAAAATGCGCGGAACGAGCGGTACATGGGGGACAACCATCGAAGAAGTTGTCAGTGGTTTTAACAATCAACTCGTCAACGATGAGATATTTTCGAAACATCGGGAAGTCATGTTTGTGTGCCATAGTCTAGGTGGATTAATCGTCCAGCGGCTGTTGATAGAACACCGAGAGTACGCTCCTGCCGTCAAGTTCCTGTACTTGTTCGCAAGTCCAGAGACGGGCTCAGAAGTAGCAAAGCTAGGAACATATTTCAGTCGTGATCCTTTGTTGAAAACTCTCTTATCGGGCGATGAGAATGTCTATTTGCAATCACTGGAAGACGACTGGAGAACGCTCAAACCTCATATTCAAACACTGTGCGCATACGAGAAAAAGCCTTTGCCTGTAGTTGGTGTTATTGTGGATCGTCTTAGCAGCACGCGAAACTGCGATGATTTTCCGATTGAGATTGATGGGGATCACAATGAAATTGTGAAACCTGACAGCGCACGGCATCCATCTTATATTGCTCTTAGAGTGGCGATCCGCACGCATCCGCTCTCTGTTAAGCAGACTCAACGTTCACCTGCGGCATCGGTTCCAAATCCTGCTACACCTAAGGCACAGGGACAACCTTTAAAACCTCAAGTAGACCTTCCTCCTGCTGCCGTGATGTCTGTTCAGACGGATGCTATGAGTCTAATCAAACGTTACTCGGAGAGTATCGCTCATGCCTATTCTCAGAAAAGACATTGGACAGACCCTACGAGAAACATTGACCGCACAAGCATTCCGTTTCATACACAGGTTGTTGATAAGGAGTTCAATCAAAAATACCGCAAGTTTTACGAATCTGAAGTTGTGAGAATCGAAGGGGAACTGATTGGGCAGATAAAACGGGTTCCTCCAGTACCGACGGGCTTTCCCGAAAGAGACAATCTGTATTTCTTGAGAAGCGATAGTGTCGTGTCGCCCGAGGAAGTTGAGGGGCAAATACTTGATATATGCTCGCTGTTGGGCCAGATGCAGGGGGAAAATGGCTTGCCGACAACGTGCTCAGAAAAGGACCTTAAATATAAATTTCATCCCGATCAATATCCGAATCGAAGCAACTAAGTCCTGAGCAATCTAAGTCCTGAGCAATCTAAGTCCTGAGCAATCTCGTACCCTGCTCGAAAATAGCGCCGCTCTAGCCAGCCTTGTCATGCGAATCAAATATGGGATTGCGTTCGTTCTGAACGGGCTTTCTCATACAAGAATGGGTGACGTGGTAGTCATAGCAGAGTTCGCAGAAGGAATCTCCGCAGCATTCCACGCAACAGTCAGTACAGATCCCAGATCCGCAATCACTACACTTCGCCACGGCAGTCTTGCCGCATGGCATACCTACGTCGCTGTCACTGGAGACATATTCAATCTGACAATGCATTCTCCACCTCCGCACAAGCCAGTTCACAACAATGCCAGCCGGGTACAGGTTCCTGATGGCGTTCACGTTCGAATAATTCTTCACGGCCTGCCATCTGAGAATAATTACGGTTCTTGATCTTGAACCATGTCGTGCGCTCCGTCGTGTACGGCGCGAGGCTGTGCTTGGCAACGATGCCCTCAAGGTCCATCTTGCACACATGCTGAAATAACGCCGTGCCGTGTTGTTCTACGTGATCTACATAACGCATTCGAGATTCAGGAACCTTTAGCATCAGACGCCTGAGTTCTTGCTTGCGGTCTGTCAGTCTTTCCGACCGCAAATCCTTGCCATCAGCCATCAGCAGGTCGAATGCGAAAAAGCACGGCTCACCGCGATGAAAGAGCAGGTCACGGAACTGCGGTCTTCCGCGCTTATCCAGACAAACGATCTCCCCATCGAGCACTGTCTTTCCAGCAAGTGGCAGAGTCAGTCCCTTGCGAGTCCGCGAAAGAGTTAAATGGATTTCCGTTGCGGGAGATTAGCTGTGTGCGCCCGTTCTGGATGACAGCGAGTGAGCGGAAGCCGTCATACTTCAGCTCGAATATCCATTCGGGATGATCGAAGGGCGCGGGTCTGCGTAACAACGGCATGGGCTGGAATGCCATCGGTCGGGAGAATAGCAGACCAAATGGCGAAAATTGGGCGAAGAAGAGTGATGCTCGGCTGAGAATTAGACCTACGGCCACTGCTTCTTGGCTTTGTCTTGCCATCCACTGTGGTCGGGTTGGGGAGTGTCATTTACTGCACGCAGCGATGTCGGCCGGTTATCATTTTCCGCTTCCCCGTCCTCCGACAGAGGAGGTGCTACAACCCGCAATGCCTCAACTTTTGTTTCTAGCCTCGTCACTTCAAGCTCTTTCTGTCTCAGAACTTCGTAAACGTTCTTCATGCGCAGGCACTCCTAAGAAATATAGCGTGGGAATTGTATGGAAAATACAACTTCAGAATAGCAGGGTTCGATAGTGCCGATCCAGTCAGCTGACGTTTGGGCAGTGGGCTACTTTGAAATGAGAGTGATTGCAAACCCTCATGCCCCACTGGAACGCACGAGCCTGCGCCTGACGTAGAAAACGGCAAAAGACAGCCCCAACAGTACGACCGTAAACAGGTTCGCAGCGATCAAGAAGGCAATTACCCCTACGCACCCGTGGCCGTGGCATTTCTGGCCGGCGAACGCGATCCCTATCAACTGGCGGCGCTCCGGAATTGGCGGGTTAAGGCGAGCGAGGAAGAAATCGCACGCAGTCTGGAAGGCAACTGGCAAGAAGATCTGCTGTTTGTGCTGCAGCAGGAGCAGGATGGCTACGAGTTTTGCCAGAAGCAGATGGCCGAATGTGATCAGCGGCTACAGCAGTATCTCCAACAACTAGAGGACCGAAGCCATGGCGCCGGTCTGCCGGAAGAAAAGCGCAAGGAACGGCTCCGGAAGAAAAAGAAGGGGAATGCGCCCCAGTTCGACCTGCGCGCAGAACTATTTCGCATGACCGGGACCGACCTGACCCAAATCGACGGGATTGACGTCACCACGACCATGACGATTCTCAGTGAAGCCGGATGGGATATGAGCGTGCTTGGCGGAGGCAGCAGCATCAATGCCATGGTGTGGATGCGCGGCATGCAACGGGACTACGACGGGTGGGCGGAGAACGGAGCCAAGGGTTGGGCCTTCGCCGACGTGCTTTCGGTCTTCAAGAAACAAGAGGACTGGGAAGGCGGCGCGAATGAATGGCGGGGTTCCGGTGGCCCCATACACATCCGCCGTCCAAAAGATCCTCACCCAACGGCGCCAGCTTTCATCGACGCTGCACGACAGATGGGCATGCCCATTCTGGACGACGTGAACGGACCGATGCGCCACGGCGCCGGCTACATCAACATGAACATCGCCGCGGATGGGACTCGGGTGAGCGCCGTTCGCGCCTTCCTGCGCCCAGCGTTGTCGAGGCCGAACCTCACTCTGCTGCTCAACACCAACGTGGTGAAACTGAACTTCAAAGGTACTCGTTGCGTGGGCGTCAAGCTAATGACAGACGGCGCCGTAAAGGATATCGCGGCCGACAAGGAAGTGATCCTTGCGGCTGGCGCCATCAACAGCCCGAAGCTTCTGATGCTCGGCGTCGGGGAAGCGAAGGCGCTTCGCAGTCTTGGAATCGACGTCGTCGAGAACCTGCCCGGCGTTGGCAAGAATCTGCAGGACCATGTGCTGGTGTCCGGCGTCGCGTTCAAGTACAAAGGCAAGATGCCGGATCGGCCGGCCGACAGCAACGCAGTCGAGGCAGAGGCTTACTTGTCGAGCGGTCCTTCGGGTGACACAGACATTAGTCTTGTGCTTAATCAACTACCGGTGGTTACGCCCGAAGTAGCGTCGCGCTTTGGAACTCCTCCACCGGACACGTTCACAATCGCGCCAGCTCTTGTGCAGCCGACGAGCAGAGGCTCCGTCCGTTTGGCCAGCAATAAATTTCAGGATGCCGCGGTGATCAATGGCAACTATCTCGGCACGGATCGTGATTTTGCGGCCATCGTGCGCGTCATCGAAGCCGCGCGTGAACTTGATCCATAGGAAAATCAAAGTGCGGAGTCGGCTAGCGGGGCTATAGCTGGCTGCGGACTGTGACTAGCGAAGCGTGACTGGTGCCAGTCGTCGGATCCGTCTCATCCTGTTGTCCTTGCCGTCGAGGAGAGGGTCCCACCCAAAGTCTCGCCTAATAGAAACGGCCCATGGAATCCGTTTGGGTCGTGGTTTGCGCTCTTGATCCAAGATGGCAAGAATGGCTGCAGATGTATGGCTTAGCGCTCTGGGAGCAAAAAGACCAAAGTAGCAGATCTGGCAGATGTGAAGTGTGAAATGTATCGGCTCAACCGGGAGGTCCTGGTGTTGGGCATCGAGATTCCCTGGTTAGCTCGCGGGTAGATTTCAATCTGAGCCTTTCTGATGCAGCTCGACTCCGCTGTTTGTGCCTACTCCGCTAGCTAAGCTAGGGGGTGGGGGGATGGTGGAGTCTACGGTTTTCAAGGCGACTCTCAAGGCTACCATGCTGGTCTAAACAGGGGCAGGCGCGGAAAACACCACGAGCTAGTGCAAGGGATTCTCCGCGAATTAGATATGCTGTCGGCGAGTTCCGCTATGGAAATTCCGCTTTCGGAGGTAGGAGGAATTGGACTGGCCAACCTTCGCTCCGCTGTTCATCGCGCCGCAATCTCGCACGGACTGGAGATTGAAACATTGGCGGACGAAAAGAACTTTTACGTATGGAAGCCGAAGAGTGAGGCGAAATGAGGCCAGCTTTACGTTTCAGCACGGCCCAGTGAGGTTCATCATGACTGAATACAAATGGCAGGAGGCTTAAAAAGCCGCTCTGCTTGAAACTGATTGGTCGAAGATGGAGGAACGCATTCAAGTTGCGGAGACTGCTTTACACGAACGGAAGCGCGAGTTCGATCTGAACCATGGCGGAACGCCCGAAGAAAATCAAGCCATCGAGGACGCCTTGAAGGGACTCAACGTCCTGCGGCAAGAAATCAGGGATCGAAACGTGCGGGTTAGGCGGGTGTTTCCCAGAAACACATGTAAGTAAGATTCCACAGTGAGGAGTAGAAGAATGCACCGCCCTCCCCGGAATTACTATCAGATTTACAGAGTTGACCACAAACGAAATCAGGAGCAGATGGTCGCTGAGGTCGAAGGGTTGCACGAAGCGGAAAAGCTGGTTGAAAAGTACCTGCGAAATATGAGTGCATCTGAAAAAAAAGATGAAATCAGCTATTACCGGAGCACTCTTTCGAGCAGCGTACCAAAGATGTTCGGGTTATCGAGGGCCAGCTAATTCGCGATCCAGTGGAAGCGACGTAGACGCCAATGCGGCAAGACTGCCGTAGGCAAACCTCGGAGCTGTTCACAATGTCGGATATTTTGACGCGAAGCGGCAGACTTTCACACATCAGCAACGAATTGTTGCAACTGTTCAACCAACAGAGGGAGTTTTTTAGAAAGGGTGGTCGGGCGAAGCAGACGCAGGCTGCGATTGCTGAATACGAGACGAGGCGTGAGCGCATTCGAGGATTGTTTGCCGAATTAGACGAATTGAGAAAAGTGGCATAGCGCTAAACTCATGCCGCTGATGAATCCATTCTGTCAAAACGAATACGTATCGAGCGACAGCGATCTAGGTATGCCCTGCGGCAAGCCTGCAGTAGCGAAGTGGCTCCGACTGTGGTACTGCGATCTGCCCCGACTGTTGCGAGGAATGCTGCGGTGATTCGTTCTGCGGTCAGCGCTATTACTACCACGTAGCGAGTTCGTGCCTAAGGAAGCCTGTGCAGAACGAGCGCGCTCCCCCTTTCTGGTTTTGAATCGGAACCGTGAAGCAGTTCAAAAACAAGGCGTCGGTCATGAAAGCCTGTGAGCCCCTTCGCGTAAAGATAAACCGGGAGGCACGTTCCCCGCGCACCGTGGCGGAACTGTTGACCCACTACACCGAGAAAGAATTGCCGAACAAAACGCCGTACACAGCGGAAGTTTACGCGGGCTACCTGAAGACGTGGATTCAACCGACGTGGAACGGCCACTCGCTCTCAGATGTTCGTACCGCTGCCGTTGAATCGTGGCTTGGCACTCTGCCACTGGCAAACGGCACGCGGGCAAAGCTACGGAATCTGATGCACGCGCTATTCAATCACGCGATGCGTTGGGAGTTCTTCAGCCACAACCCGATTACGCTAGTGCGGCAGTCAGCAAAACGGGAGCGAGTACCGGACGTGCTGACGGTTGAAGAGATCGGCAAACTACTCTCGAAACTGTCGGACACATGGCGCACTGCCGTCTTTGTGGCCGTCACAACCGGGCTGAGGGTCAGCGAACTGCTGGCGCTTAAGTGGGCAGACGTTCACTTCGCCTCGGGAGAGATCATCCTGAGTCGGGGAATCGTGCGTCAGCAGATCGGCACCATGAAGACGGAAGCCAGCCGTAGGCCTGTACCGCTAGATGCGGGACTCGCTGCCGTGCTGACGGGCTGGCGCGGCATCTGCCCGTACAATCAGGACACCGACTATATTTTCGGCAGTCCCGACATGGACGGGAAGCAACCGTACTGGCCCACCTCGGCAATGGCGGATCACGTCCGGCCAGCAGCTCTCCAGGCAGGGATCACCAAACGATTGGGCTGGCACACGCTACGCCACACGTTCGGGACCTTGGTCAAGAGCCAAGGGGCGGACGTGGCGACTACACAGGCGCTCATGCGGCACGCGAACGCAAGTATCACGATGGACAGGTACGTCCAAGCGGTGACGCCTGCCAAGCGGGAAGCCCAATCGCGCATCGTGCAGTCGATTCCGTTCCCATCCGTTCCCACGCGGTTGACGGGAACGGCTGTAACTGTTTGAATATAAAGCAGTGGGCGCTTAACTCAGCGGTAGAGTGCCATCCTCACACTGTTGCGTGGCACGCAGAATGAGAGAGTTACAGATACTGGCGGGAGCATTTGAGCGCTGCTAGAGCAGTCGGGCATCGCTAACGTTCCCGCGTTTGTTCCCACGGCGGACGGGTTCTGGCACCCGGTCTCGTCTTCGTTTCGGATTGCGATGGCCGAGTCATTAAAGACAGTCAGCTTTGAGCCGGATGCGTCTCTTCCGCAGACCTTTCAGTAATCAGTACATTGATCTGCTTCGAGGCTTTCGAATCCCTGTGCCTCGTTCCGCGGTAGCCAGCCGGGTCAACAATCGCGATGAAATCGAGCACGAGTTTGTAAACGGGGAGAAAGTCATGCTTCTGCGAGCGGACTGCTCACAGGCAATTTACAAATCACGGTGGGGTTATTCATGACACCGTATAGGATGGCAGGAAATGCGTCATTCAGCCTCGATGACGAAATCTAGTATTTGTGCATTAAGCCAAGTTTGATGTAGCCAGCTCGAATTGCCAACAGTTTCCAAGTCATGTTGTCATCCTGCTCAACTAGCTCTACTAGGAAAGAATCAGGGATATTGATGAGTCGGTCTAATCGGGCATCGTGTTTCCTCACGCTCTTGAATGTGAGACTATGGCATTTCCGACATGCGAACAGCCCAGAACCTGGAGGCCGGTAGAGCTTGAACATGTTTCGACTGCAGGTCGGACATCTGAAGCAACGGCGTTGCCCGCCATTGCGACACGGTGTCATACCCATGGTAATTCCCAGACCCAAAAAATTGACCTGCTGAGACACGGCAATTACGTCGCATTCTTCGACAAGCATTTTTCGGAATGAGCTCTCCGGTCTACCCATATTGATTTCCTAAATCATAATCCGACATGTGTCAACGGCCAGAAAAGCGGGGCTCAGACGGGCTGGCATCGTGCCGGCCCGTTTTCATGTTGTGCGAACCTGTTCTTTCAGACGGAAACGGGTACCCCGCGCTGAAGTTATAGCGGTTCCGCTGAGGCCGTGCGATACTTGGCAGGCGTTAGATGAGGGAGCCCCGAATGTTGGAGTCCGCAGGAACCATGGAAGAGTTGAGCGCGTCTCTAGCCGAAGAGCTAAAGGTGCACGGTTTGGTAGATGAGTACGCCGGTGAAATTGCAAAAGCCCTTGTCACAGATTGCGCGACGTTCTATGTGCCAACGCCTCGTCCAGGCACTCTCAGCCTACTCATAGGCCGATACGCGATTCGCAAGGACGACATCAAACTCTTTGATCTGCTAACTGATGGATTAAAGGCCGCAGCCGCAGTTAATTTCTTTGCCAGCCACCAGCCGGTCCTATCAGCCAACGTTGGGATCGCTGTGTCATTGGCCAAGCTTGTCCGCGGGCTCCTGATGCGAGGTGGTGTTCTCGACCGTGATTCAATACACGTCCTCACCGTTCTAAAATGCAATGCCACCGTTCCTGGTGATCCAGGGCTCTCACCAGAGGAAGTGCTCCAAGTGATACATCGCACCAAGCCTGAACACAATATTGCCTGGGTTAACCAAAAACTGGGCTATTTGAAAGAGGTTCCAATGCGGGATGGTAGTCGCGTTGTGTTAGCGTCGCCAGACTCGCTTGGGCGATGGCGCTCGCACGCCTGAGGCTATTATCGGTCGTTGGAGATTTTATGTTTTCAAGTCTGATTGCTCCTTCACTGATGCCGCGAGCGCAGTTCGAGCAAACCGGGGGAGCAGCCTTTAATGATCCCCTCTCTAACGTTGTATATCTCGGTCAGACACTTTCACGGGCGGAAGTATTACAGTCTTTCCGGGAAGGAACGTATCCTCCTGAATGCCTTGGGCCTTTTCTCCATGAAGGAACACACCACCGATGCTTTGATACGCCTGCGGGGTATGCACTTCTGGGTATCGAAAGTTTTTCCCGGATGTCCTGGATGAATACACTGAAGTGCCGTGCTCCAAGAAGTTCATCCATCGCCTGCTCCTCGAATCCGACTTGTTTCAATCGAGCGTTCATCCGGGCCCTTTACCATCTTCTGACGCCGCTCGCTGAGGGCCTAGCCTTATTTGGGGAACTCGATGCCACTCCAGGGACCTCCTCCGCGGCGTCTGCCCTTTTGTTTAACACGTTGAGTGTGTTCTTCTACAGCAAGCAGCGCGCATTATTGACAGAACCAAATGCCAACTTGCAAGTATTGATCGGCCAATACCAAAGCTGGCTCTCCGGGGAACGAGCTCGCGAAGGCGGGACATTTGTTCAAACGCGGGCGCTTCTCGCCCAAGAGCCTCCATCGCCAGCGGTCCAACCGTATAAGGCAGGATACGCTTGGATAACAAAACTAGTTGAAACCCTCCATCGTTATTCCCCTGAAGCACGAAATGATTTGGACGTCACACTAGCGTTCTTTTGCTCGTATTTCTTCGATGACTCTAAGCTCGCAGCGATGATTGCTGCTTCGTCATGGAACATGCTCAGCGGCGAGCCAGAGCAAACCCTGAAAGACGTTGGACAATACCTCCGAGAACGCGCCGAGAAATTGCGTCATCGTCGCATCGCACGCCTCTTTGACGAATATTGCTCCGCTCTGACGGCGGGTAACAT
>Ga0070708_100004827_pt1 | contig 10633 bp, 7 predicted proteins | sample KBSK5503metaG_FD_65469 | JGI IMG/M metagenome (GOLD analysis project Ga0070708, IMG submission 65469) | Corn, switchgrass and miscanthus rhizosphere microbial communities from Kellogg Biological Station, Michigan, USA - KBS K5-50-3 metaG | ecosystem: Host-associated > Plants > Roots >... | reverse complement strand
GCGGCCTCAAGGACCGACGAGCTCCGCTGATCGCCGAGGGGGACGGATACCGCTATGTCGCTCGCGCACATTAGCCCGAACGCCTGGCGTGGGCTGAGCGCGCGGTCGACGACCAGCATCCGGTCCGCAAGGCCCGCAGCGGCAGCGCGCACCGCGTCCAGATATCTGTCCCCGGCGCGGCGCGCGGATGCGCGGTCCGGGCGATGCCCGGCCAGCACGACGAGGAAGAGATCACTCCGGTGCGCGGCTGCCTGGGCGAAGGCCGACACTATCTCGCGGGTCCGGTAGGTGGCCGAGGTGCTGCGGATCGAGATCACGACGATGGCATCCGCGGGAACGCCGAACTCCGAGCGGACCGCTGCGGCTGAGATCCGGGGCAATTCGCTGATCAGTTCCGCGGGCACGCCCCAGGAAAGCACCCGGATCCGGGCCGGGGGCACCCGGTAGCGGTCCGCCAGTTCGGCGGCCACCTCGGCCGAGGTCGGCAGCACCAGGTCGGCGCGGCGCAGGGCCAGCCGCACCATGGCGGCCCGCGCCGCCGAATGCCGCGCGGCGCGCAGTTCGCTTCCCCAGGGGGTCACCACGCGGGCGGGGCCGCGCGGGAGGGCCAGTGACAGCAGGCCGTGCGCCCCGAGGGAGTGCACATGGATCACGTCCGGCCGCACCGCTGCGATCAGGCGGCGCAGCCACGGTGCCGCGAGCGGAACCCGGCAGGCCGGCCTGGCCCGGACGGCTGGGGCTGTCCGTATTTGCACGCCGGGCAGGTACGGCCCAGCTTGCCAACTCGCGATGACGATCCGGTGCCCGGCGTCAGCCAGCACCGACGCCCACCGGCGGGTATGCACTGAGCTGGCCGGGGCGAGCAGCACGACGGTCAGGCCCTGCTGGTCAGCCACGTCCCCTCACCAGCCCTGGCGACTAGCGGCACTGCGCTGGGGGTCATGCACGGCCCGGCCTCGTGCGGCGGCAGGTGCGCTCCGAGTCTTGCAGAGCCTGCAGGTACACCGCCTGCACGCTGGCCACAGTCGCGTTGATGTCGAATTGCCGCAGGCAGTGATCGCGGCCCCGGCGTCCCATCTCATGCCGCCTGGAGGCGTCGGCGAGCAGTTCCGTCACCGCGGCGGCCAGGGCTGCGGGATCTGCGGGCGGTACCAGCAGGCCGGTCTGCCCGTGCTGCACGGTGTCCGGCAGCCCGCCGACATCGCTGGCCACGACGCCCTTCTCCATCAAAAGGGCCTCGACCATGGTGTACGAGGCCGATTCCTCAATCGACGGGTTTACCACGACGTCGAGCCCGGCCAGCACGGCGGCGATGTCGGACCGGTGCCCGGTGAAGTGCACGCTCCGGCTCAAACCCAAGGCTGCGGCCCTGGCTTCTAGGCACTGCCGGTAATCTCCGTCCCCGACAAGCTCGTCGCCGACGACGAATAGGTGGACGTCAGGCACCCGCTGCAGGATCAGCAGGGCGGCGTCCAGGAAGACCTCGTGGCCTTTGACCCCAGTCTCCTGGAAGGCACGCAAGCGGGTGGGGTACATGTGCGCCACCATGCCGACCGTCGGCGTGCCGTCAGCCAGGCCGAATTCCTGGCGGAATCCTGCCCCGGAGGTGAGCGGATCGAATGTGTGCACGTCACATCCGTAGTAGCTGACGGCCACCGTCCGTGCCCCCATCGCCCGGTACCGGTCGGCGATCGCCCGGCAGGAGCCGATCACCACGTCGTCGCGCGACAGCGTCGACTTGTCCAGCCATCGCAGCAGCGGACTATGCAGATGAACAACGCCGGGCATCTGCGTCACCCGGAGCGCTGGGCGGTAGCCGAGCGTCGCCAGGCGACAGGACATGACGGCCTTGAGCAGATGAGCGTGGATGACATCCGGCCGGAAGGCGCGGATTAGGCGGAGTAGCCGCAGCTCGGCAGCGGTTACCCGGGGCAGCTGGTGCAGGCGCTTGCCCCGGAACGAGATGATCTCGACGGGGATGCCCGCGGCCCGCAGCCGGTCCGGGAGCGGTCCCGCGCCGGGCAGGACCGCATGCACCGTGTGACCCAGCCGGGCCAAGCCGGTCACTTGATCATGGAACCAGGCGCCACCAACGGACGTTGCCGTGACCTGGAGGATGCGGAGCTGCTGGTCAGGCATGGCAAGAGTCGCTCGCGCGACCATTCCCGCGTTGCGTCATGAGCATGATCTGGCTCGCTTAAGCTCTCGCATCGACTTCCGGTAAAGTCCCTCCACCTGGGCCACGGTGGCGTGGATATCGAACTGGCGCAGGCAGCGCTCGCGGCCCCGGCGTCCCATCTCGCGCCTGCTGCGGGGGTTGGCGAGGAGTTCCGTCACTGCGGTGGCCAGCGCCGCGGGGTCGCCAGGTGGCACCAGGAGGCCGGTCTCGCCGTGCTGCACAGTGTCCGGCAGCCCGCCGACATTGCTTGCCACGACGCCCCGCTTCATCAGCAGCGCCTCGACCATGGTGTAGCAGGCGGACTCCTCGAGCGACGGGTTGACGACAACGTCCAGGCCGGCCAGCACGGATGCGATATCGGTGCGGTGCCCGGTGAAGTGCACTTGCCCTGCTAGTCCCCGGGCGACCGCCCTGGCCTCGAGCCCGCGCCGGTAGTCCCCGTCGCCGGCGAGTTCGTCGCCGACTACAAACAGATGTGCGCCGGGCGCCTTCTGCAGGATCAACGGCGCGGCGTCCAAGAAGACCTCGTGGCCCTTGATGCCCACGTCATGGAAGTCGTGCAGTCGGCTCGAGTACATGTGAGCCACCATCCCCACGGTCGGGGCGGCGCTGGTGAGGCCGAACTCACGACGGAACGCGGCCCCAGAGGTAAGTGGGTCAAGTCGGCGCACGTCGCAGCCGTAGTAGCTGACAGCCACCGACCGCGCCCCCAGCGCACGGTACTGTTCGGCAATCACTTGGCACGAGCCGATCACCACGTCGTCGCGGAACAGCGTCCGCCTGTCGAGCCATCGCAGCCGGGGATTGTGCAGACTGAACTTGCCTGGCGCCTGGCTTACCCGCAGCGCCTGCCGGTGGCTCGCCGAGGCGACGCGGCAGGCCAGGACAGCCGCGATCAGGTGAGCATGGATGACGTCCGGCCGGAAGGCGCGGACAAGGCGCAGCAGCCGAAGCTCTGCGGACGTAAGCCGGCGAACCTCAGTGAGTCGGCGGGTCAGGCCGAACGGGATGATCTCGACATCGATGCCGCTGGTCCGCAGGCGATCGGCGAGGGGTCCGTCACCAGGCAGCACCGCACGCACGATGTGACCGAGCCCAGCGAGGCCAGTCACCTGATCATGAAACCAGTCGCCCCCGACGGATGTGCCGACTACCTGCAACACGCGTAGCGGCCGGTCAGGTTTCGCGGCCGGCTCCCGTGCCGCGAGCAACTCAGTCACGTGCCGGCGCCACGGTCACGCGCGCGGCCAGGACAGCCAGCAGGAAAGTGACGAGGATTGGCGGGACGAGAAGCACCTCACCAAAGGCAGAGCAGACGCCGACGCCGACGAACGCCAGTATGGCGCTCTCACCTGCCCAGTCGCCGGATCGGGCGGCGGACCATGCTCGGTGCCAGCCGACGACGATCAGGGCACCAGCGAGGACCACGCCGACGATCCCCGTCTCGGCGAGAACCGTGAGGTAGATGTTGTGGGCAAAGTCGAGCTGCGAAAGCTGAACCGGGAAGGAGCTGTAGTTGCCGGTGTCGACAAAATAGGTGGGTAGCTGGTTGGCGAAGTTCAGATAGCCAACGCCGAAAACAGGGTGCGCATCGAACATGCGCAGCGCGCTGCTCCACAAGTCGAGCCGGACCGCCGAGTCAATGTCCAGTCCACTTGAGTTCGATATGGTGCCGAGCCGGGCAGTGACTGCCACCGGCAGCAGCGACACCAGACAGCCGAGGCCCACGGCGGTACCGACCAGGCCGCGGATCGACCGGCGCACCGCGAAGACGGCGATCATCGCGAGGGCCCCGAGGTAGGCGGCCCGGCTGAAGGAATAGGCCACCCCGACTGCCAGCGCCGCAATGCCGGCGCCGGTCGCCAGCTTGGCGATGCCATCCCGGGCCCGGGGGAGCAGCGCCAGCAGCACGCCAAGAGCCAGGACGAACAGCGCACCCTCAGCGTTGTGGTTAATGGCACCGGTCTGACCCGCCGCTGTCGCGGCGCTGGTCACTGCGGAGAGGTCTGCAGATGCCACCAGGGACGCGCCGGCTGTCAGCATTTCGACCACCGCCAGGCATGCTGCCGTGAAGCTCAGCAGGACCAGGGCGCGACGGGTATCCACGCCATCACCCGCGCTCAGCGGCAGGCACAGCAGCGGTATCCCGAGGATGAGCACATAACGCCAGTTCTGGCCGCCGCTCCCCCCGTCAGCCAGGATCGCCGAGGCCACGAAGTAGCCAACCAGCGCGACCGCGAGTGCTGCCGTTCGCGCCTTCGGGCGTGCCAGCCGGTCCATCACCATCTGGCCCACCAGGGAGATGATGACGATGAGGGTCAGGTTCTTGCTCGTCAGCAGGGAAGCGCCGAGTGTGGTCTGCGATATGGGGATGGCGATGGCGAGCACGTAGAGCCCGGCGCTCGGCAGTACGAGAACGACGAGCAGGATCAGGACTTCAGCGATCGCGGTTGCCCTGCTTGACACAGAGAGCGCTGCCCCGGCCAGCCCGGCTGCCCCAGCAAGGCCGGCCAGCAGGCTCGGCCGCACGCTTCTGCGTGCTGTTGCGCGAAGAGCCGCGGCGACCCGTAGGGCCTGGCGCCAGCCTGAGCGCAGCAACCGCATGACGTGTTCGGCTGCCTGGGCGGGTCGGCCCAGGCCCCCGATGAGAACGATGGTGAACGCCAGATAACCAGCTGAATCAGCCGCTGCGGCTCCTGGTGCCCCGAACCGGGACGAAAGCACCAGCAGGCCAGCCAGGCAAACCGTGACCCCGGCCACAGTGGCAACGATGATCAGCCTGAGCTTGTCGGTCGCGGCGAGGTAGGCCTGGAGCGTCCGGCCGCCGCTGAAGATGACCAGGCCGGGCAGCATCCACCAGATCACGGCAACCGAGCCGCGGTACGCGGGGCCGTAAAGCAGGGGGATGATCACGGGGGCTGAGAGCGCTGCGGCCGCCGCGACAGTCGCGGTACCAGCCAGCACCGTGCGGCCGATGCGGTTCGCCGCCTTCCGGTCGACCGCTCCGGAGGTCACTCGCGGGAAGATCACGAGTGCCACCGCGCTGGGGAGCAGCAGAATTGCCTCGCCGATCGGCAGTGCCACCGCATACAACGCCACGGCGCTTGCTCCGGCCAGTACCTGGATGATGGGCACGTCCATCCGCAGCAGGCCGAACTGGGCCAGGTTCGGCAGGTAGGCGCGGACGGCATAACTGCAGTACCGGCGCATTGGGACCAGGTCACCGTCCGGATGCACTCGCCGGGTCGCCAGCACCAGCAGCGAGACAGTGCCTACTAGCTGGCTCATCCCGCAGGCGATGAAGCATCCGACGACTGAAAGACGTCCAATCGCCAGCAAGAGGATCACGCCCGCGGTGTAGGTGGTAGTGGTGGCGATGGCCACAAGGTTGTAAACCGTCACCCGCCCCCGGCCGATCTCGGCTGCGCCAAGCAGGATCACCAGCAGGCTGAACGGGCACAATCCCGCGCTGACCAACGCAAGCGCGGGGGTAAGGCCGAGGCGCACCAGCGGCCATATCAAGCCGGCCAGCCACCATGCCGCGGCCATGGCTGTGCCCGCCACAGCCGAGAACAGCACGGATCGGCGGATGATCTGCCGGAAGGCAGAGTGGGACCGCCCGGCGAAGCGGGCATTGGCGTTGTCCAGCCCCAGCACGGCGGCGACACTGAACAGGCCGGGCACGGCTACCATCACGGCCAGCTGGGCGCGCCCATGCGGTCCGAGGCCGCGTGCGGTGATGACAGCTGCGCCGAACCCGAGAACGGACGAGGCGATCCGGACGCCGACCGTGCCGCCGACAATGGCCGGACGGACGCCCGGCAGAGCCCGCCGCAGGCGACGCCGCCACCCGAATATGTCCGAGGGCCCGGATGGCGTTGGCGCGTGCTTCGAGGATGTGAGCAACGGCAGGGCCTCGGCTAGGCATACGTGAACTCGGACAACTCACGGTAGCATTCTAATTACAAGTAGTGACTTTGACCCGGCGGGCAGCACGGGGACGGGGAATGCGTGAGAGTGCTGAGCGTGGTCGGGGCACGGCCGCAGTTCGTCAAGCTCGCGCCGGTGGACCATGCGCTGCGCGAGCTTGGGCATGAGCACGTGATAGTGCACACGGGCCAGCACTACGACCAGCTGTTGTCCAGGGCATTCTTCGACGACCTCACCATCGCGCCGCCGGCCGTGAACCTCGGCGTAGGCTCCGCCGGCCACGCCGCTCAGACCGCCGGGATCCTGGCCGGGCTGGATCCAGTTCTCGACGATCAGCGGCCAGACTGGGTGCTGGTGTACGGCGACACCAATTCGACGCTCGGCGGTGCGCTCGCGGCGACGCAGCATGGCTTGCACATGGCACACCTGGAAGCGGGGCTGCGGTCGTTCGACCGGGGGATGCCCGAGGAACGTAATCGCATCGTGGCCGATCACCTGGCGGACCTGCTGCTCGCGCCGTCGGCGGTGAGCGTCGCCAACCTGGCAGGCGAAGGGCTCGCGGCACGCACCGTACGGGTGGGTGATGTGACGGTAGAGATTCTCGCGGCCGTGCGCGCCAGAGTCACGGCCGAGCCCGCGCGGTACCTGCCGGCCTTCGCCCGCGAGGGGCCGTACCTGGTGGCAACCATCCACCGGGCGGAGATCACCGACGACCCGAGCCGGCTCGCGGCCACGCTCGACGCGCTTGCCGCCTGCCCGCTGCCAGTCCGGCTGCTCGCACATCCGCGGCTCGCGGACCGGGCCGCCGTGATGGGGCTGCGGCTGTCGGCTGGATCCGTGGTGGCCGGCGATCCGCTGCCGTACCCCAGCATGATCGCGGCGATGAGCGCGTCCCGTGGCGTCGTCACCGACTCGGGAGGACTGCAGAAGGAGGCTCTGCTGCTCGGCATTCCGTGCACCACGCTGCGGGCGCGGACGGAGTGGCCAGAGACACTGCACGGCGGATGGAACGTGCTGGTGCCGCAACCAGGCGATCTCGCAGCGGCGGTATCGCGCCCTAGACCTCCGGGCGGACCTCCCCAGCCATACGGTGATGGCCGTGCGGCGGAGCGCGTCGTTGCGGCGCTCGCCGGCTGGCTGCCGGAGCAGGGGTGCTGCCGGTGAAGATCTGGATTCTCAATCACTACGCCTCCCCGCCGGACCGGCCTGCCGGGACACGCCACTACGAATTTGGCCGCGTGCTCGCAGCACAAGGACATGAAGTAACGATCTTCGCGAGCAGCTTCAGTCATTTCAGCAGGCAGGAGGAACGGCTGGCCCCCGGTGAGCGCACGCGGGTGGAGTGGGTCGATGGCGTCCGTTTCGTCTGGGTACGGACTACCAGCTATACGCGCAATGACATCCGCCGGGTGCGCAATATGCTCAGCTACGCGGCGGGCGTACTGCTCATCCAGCGCCGGTTGTCCCGCCCCGATGTGGTCGTTGGCTCATCTGTGCACCTGCTGGCCGTTGCCGCGGCCTGGCTTATCGGCCGGACCCGCGGCGTGCCCTTCGTCTTCGAGGTCCGCGACCTGTGGCCGCAGACGCTTATCGACCTAGGCGCACTTCGCGAGCGCGGTGCCGCCGCGCGAATGCTGCGGGCAGCTGAACGCTTCTTCTACCACCAGGCCCGGGTAGTGATCACTCTGCTTCCCGGCGCGCCCGAGTACATTGCCGGACGCGGGATAGCACCAGAAAGAATCGCATACGTGCCGAACGGAATCGCGGACGCCAGTTCGGGCGAGGACGGCAGTTCGGGCGAGGACGGCTCCGGGCACGATGCGGCAACAGAACTCGCGGGCCGGATCGAGGAATGGCGCCGGGCCGGCCGCATGGTCGCTGGGTACGTCGGGTCGCACGCCCGGGCCAACGGAATCAGCACGCTGGTCGCCGCCGCCCGCGAGTTGCGGGACCGCGGGGAGGACCACATCGCCCTTGTCTTCGTGGGCGAGGGACCGGAGAAAGCGGCGTGCCAGCGACTCGCTCGCGAGCACGACCTGTCCAACGTGCTGTTCTGGCGGCCGGTGTCCAAGCGGTCGGTCCCTACCGTGCTCGGTGCGCTCGACGTGATGCTCTTCGCCGTGTGCGACGTGCCGGTCTTCGAATACGGGCTGAGCAGCAACAAGCTATTCGACTACCTGGCGAGCGGGCGGCCAGTCGTGGCGGCATGCGCGGTGCCGGGCAACCCGGTCAGCGAGTCGGGCGGCGGCATCTGCGTGCCGCCCGAGTCACCGAAGGCGGTCGCCGATGCGCTCATCGACGTGGCGGCGCTGGGCGACGCGGGCCGTCGAGCTATCGGAGACCGCGGCAGGCGCTGGGTGTTCGAGCACCACGGCAGCACGGCCCTGGCCGGGCAATTCTTGCGTGCGCTCAACCGGGCACAGCGGTGACCTTCTACATCGCCGGAGCCGGAGGCCTCGGCCGCGAGACGCTTGACGCGCTTCGCGCGGCGGCACCGCGCCGCGCGGCCGACGCTGTCTTCCTCGACGACAAGGTTCGGCGTGCGGTCACTGGCCGGGTGCCGGTGCGTCGGCCGACGGACGCCGGACCCGGCACCTTCGTCGTGGCGATCGCCGATCCCCAGGCGCGGCAGCGGCTCGCCCGGGTGCTGGTCTCCCGCGGCCTCGCACCCGGCCAGGTGATCGACCCGCAGGCTGTGATCTCCCCCGGCGCGGCGCTCGGGCCGGGTTGCATAGTGCTGGCCAACGCGTTCGTCTCGACCGGCGCGGTCCTCGGCGCGCATGTCCATGTCAACTACAACGCCACGGTCGGGCACGACGCGGTGCTCGGCGACTTCGTGACCGTGCTGCCCGGCGCTAACATCGCCGGCACGGTGATGCTCGGCGCGAGCGTCACCGTCGGCTCGAATGCCTGCGTCCTGCAGGGACTACAGATCGGGCCAGCCGGGACGATAGGCGCTGGCGCCGTTGTCACCCGCGATCAGCCCGGGGGCACGGTCGTCGTCGGTGTGCCCGCGCGCCCGCTGCGCCCGGCCGGGCCAGAAAGTCCCATGCAGCTGCGGTGACCCAGGGAAGTTGGAAAGCCCGCAGCCGATCCCGGTGCCCGCCGAGCACGAAACATCGCCGCCCCCGGCCGGGTGCCGCGGCAGCGACGGGTGCCGCGGGCGGGGCGGGTTCCTGGGCGGGTCAGCCCTGGTTGCCGTGGACGGCGATGTTGTGGAAGAGCAGGGTCGAGGCGGTGTCCCTGATGATCTGGCGCAGGTACTTGGCGGGCGGCATGTGCACCCCGTAGTGCGCCAGCACGTGGTGCCAATACGGCAGGTTGCGGTTGAGAACATTGCCCGTGACCGTGACATTGTGCAGTGCCTTCGGCGCTACCGACCACAGGTCCACCGGGTTGGCCGCGCCGGATATGTGGTTGCCTTTGAAGGTCGTGTCGGAGGCGACGATGTTCGCCCCGCGGTAGTAGCCGCGCACGTGGTTGCCGGTGACCCTGACGCCGTCGCCATGCACCTCGATGGCGGCGCAGTGGTAGGCGGCCAGGCCGACTAGCGTGTTGTTGCCGACCACCGTGCTGGTGCCGCTGGTGTAGATCGTCGAGTGATCGTGCAGCAGGACGTTGCGGGTCTTGAAGACATTGCCGCTGATCGTCACGTTGCGGGTTCCGCCGGCTGTCACGATCGTGTTCAGATTATCGGAGTCGACGAACCTGTCGTTGGCGATCTTGATACCAGTCCCGGCGCCGATCAGCAGCACGAACCGCGGCTTGCCGCTCAGGAGCTTGGCGGCGCTGCGGATCGGGTTGCCTGAAGCGTTCTGGTCGAAGGTCACGCCGGTGATGGCCAGCCCGGACAGGTCCGCCGACGCGGTCGCCCCGGCTAGTACCGCGGAGTAGTTGCCTGAGCCGGAGGCGACGCGCAGCGTGGTTCCGTGGCCGACGATCCGCTCGCCGTGCTTGAGCCGCAGGGTGGGCCGGATGGTGAAGGTGCCGCGGGGGAGGTTCACGGTGCCGCCGGCCGGGCTGTCGAGCAGGGCCTGGATGCGCGCGGTGGCCTTGGCGGGGGAGGATGCCGCGGCGTTCGCGGTCGCGGCCTGTGCTGCCGGGGCGAGTGCCGCCACCGAGAGGAAAACGCCGGCCGTGACCGTCGATGCGATCGCGTACCTGGCGGCCCGCCGCCGGGCGCCGCGAGCGGCGTTGCTGCCAGTTTGGATTTCCTTCGTGCCGGACATTTCGTTCCCCCGAGATCTTGATCGGCGCCCGGTTGGACCGGGCTTCCGTCGCTTCGATCTCAGCGTCGGAGTTGGGGGTTATCGGCACGGTGCGCAGCGGGTTGCACCTGGGTAGCAGCACAAAAGATGGTGATTTGGGGCTTGCGGGCGCCGGGCGGGGATGCGCGCGCCGGAGCCGGGACGCCGGCCCGGCATCCGGCTCGGTTCAAGGTCCCCAGCGCAGATCAAGGTCCACAGCGCAGGCGCCACCGCGGACCGGCAATCGGCCTCTCCGGCGGCTACCCGGCCTCTCTAG
>Ga0070708_100004826_pt1 | contig 10633 bp, 12 predicted proteins | sample KBSK5503metaG_FD_65469 | JGI IMG/M metagenome (GOLD analysis project Ga0070708, IMG submission 65469) | Corn, switchgrass and miscanthus rhizosphere microbial communities from Kellogg Biological Station, Michigan, USA - KBS K5-50-3 metaG | ecosystem: Host-associated > Plants > Roots >... | reverse complement strand
CCTGAACTATGACTATGCGCACCGATATCCCTTTCACGTGCATTCCCATGAATGGCAGACCATCGGTTTGATCGAAGCGCCTGGAGGTTCCTCTAGTTCCCTTTTTGATCTGCGATGCGACGGTTTGCCGGCCGGCTGGTCGTGTAGAGCGACATCGGCCCACGGGGGCAAGGCCTTCGGCGGCCTTCTGAGGCAGGGCTGTTATATTGCGCGACCGTGCTGGCAGCGATCGATTACCGCTGGTGGGTCTTCATCCACCTGGCAGGCGTGTTCGGGTTCCTGCTCGCGCACGGGGCCTCCGTAAGCGCGCTCTTCAGGCTTCGGAAAGAGCGAGACCGTGAGAAGATCCGCCAGCTGATCCAGTTCTCCGGCTCCACGATCCGGCTGTTCTACATCTCGCTGCTGGTGCTCGTCGGGGGCGGCGTCGTCGCCGGCCTTAAGGGCCATTGGTTCAAGCAGAAGTGGATCTGGGAAGCGATCATCGTGCTCGTCGTCGTCACGATCTTGATGTACGTCGTCGCGCGGCCCTATTACCGGCGGGTGGCCGAAGCAACAGAGTTGCGCCCGAGCGGCGTCCCGCGCGTAAGCGACGAAGATCTCGCGTTGCGTTTGCGGTCGCCGATCCCCGTCGTCGTTGCCTGGCTCGGCTTCGGCGGGCTTGCAGCGATCCTATGGTTGATGATCTTCAAACCGATGTAGCTACAGGGCGGTCGGCGCGAGCGGCTTCGCGGCAGGTCCGTTCAACACCTCGCCGGTGGCGGTGAAACGAGACCCGTGACAGGGGCAGTCCCAGCTCTTGTCTGCCGCGTTCCATCCGACGGTGCACCCCATGTGCGTGCATTTCGCTGACACGGCAACCAGGTCCCCATCGTCGGTGCGGTACACGGCAACCTTCCGGCCGTCGACCGACACGATGCCGCCTTCGCCCTTCTCGATCTCTGTTGAAACTTGCGTGATCGTGCGCGCGACCAAGACGTCGCAATGGGCATACTCGAGCACCTTCTGCGGAATGGAGCCGAGGAGGAACCGCGACGCGCCGGTCATCCCTTTGTTCCCGACAACGATCAGATCCGCGCGCTCGGTTTCCGCAACGTCGACGATGCGCTCGGCGGCGTCGCCACCCGCAACGCGGAGCTTCGCTTCCATCCCCTCCCCCATGCCTTCGAGCGTGTCCTTCAACACGAGATCACCGGTGCTCGCATGTCCTACGAACACGAGCGTCGCAGCGGCGCCGAGCTTCCGCGCAAGGTCGAGACCTTTCCGAGCCGCTCGGTCCGCCGTCGGAGAGCCGTCCGTCGCGATGACGATCGAGTGATAGGTCGCGCTGGGAGGCTTATACGTGAAAGGGCGCGCGCGCACGATGAGGACGTCGCAGGGCGCATGATAGGCGATGCTGTGCGAAACACTCCCGAGGAAGAACCGCTTCGCGCGACTAAGGCCTCGGCTTCCCACGATGATCAGCCCCGCATCTTTCTGGTCCGCGATCTGGGTGACGATATCGACAGGGTCGCCTTCGTGAACCTCCGTGCTGGGCGTGACGCCTTCGGTTAGGACCGCTTCCTTCGCGTGCGCGACGACTTGCTCACCGTTCTCAGCGTGAACACAGCCGTGCACCAAGATCAGTTGCGCGCGCGATGCTTTCGCGAGCGACGCGGCGACGCGTTGGGCGTGCTCAGCCGTCGGCGAACCATCGGTTGCGCAGACGATCTTCTTGTAGGGCATGTGGCGGCTCCGGAGGACGAGCAACGAGCCTATCGAAGGCCGCGGCGTCGCGCGCGCGGAGCGCTGGGTCATGCCTCATTCAGGCCGAGCGGATCGGTGTTCCCGTTGCGCGCGCATCGACGGCTCCACCACGCGAGCCGGTGAGCGTCGCGCTCGACCAGCGGCGAGTCACCGCAAGCATCCAGCGCGCGCCCTTCGCCACGGCGGCCGCCCCGATGGGGTCGGCCGCAAGTTCCGCGGCCATCTCATTCGCTCTTCCCAGCGAGGCGGTCTCCGAGGAACGTTCCAGATCGCGGGCGCGCTCGGCTTGGCCCAATCGCCGCGCCGCCGCAGCGAGCTCTCGGTCGGCCCGAGCCGCAACCGACTCGGCCACCGCGAGCGCCCCGGCGAGGGCAACACCATGCGCGCGGTTCAGCGCAAGCAGCCACAAGACGTTCGCGCGCGCAAGCGACACGCCCGGAAGATCGTCGACGGCGCAGTCTGCCGCGTCCTCTGCCACCGATTCACCGAAGCGGATGATCGCCGAGCGGCCCGTGGCGGGCGCGCGAGGAACCAGCCACGTCCACGTGTCGGCGATCGTGGCGGTCATCATCGCCCGCTGCCGAAGGAGCTCCTCGAGCTGCTCCGGTGAGCCTGAACGGGCGAGCATCGCGGCCGGCGCGTGCACACGATCTTGCAGCGTCGTTTCTTCTACCCGACGTCCGTCAGTCGCAGTGACCGGATCCGAGCTCATCGCGAGAGCCGTCTCGAACCGCCGCTCGAGGCCCGCGCGGAAGTCGACGAGCGAGGCGTTCCATTGCCAGAGATCGTCGACGCCGTCGAAGGAGCGTCCCTGAACCTGGAAGGAGCAGAGCAGAGCGAGGTGGAAATCGTCCCCTCTCAAGGGGTCGTCAACGGGCGCAAGAAGACCCGGGAGCTTGTGGGGTGCGCGGCGAAGGTGCTCGATAACGAAGTTACCGAGCGGGCCGCGCGCGGCCGGAAGCCGCACCGTCTTCCTTTCCGGCCGGCACGTCTGCGACGGCCTTTCCTACGGATGCTTGGCGCATACTTGCCCTTCGCATCGATCTGGTAAACCTGGAATAACGGTGTTGCTTCCGGCTCGCGTTTTTAAGTCTTACGCCGCGACTGCTTGAGCAGCGCTCGCTTCGGCTTCGATCTCGATCGTGACCTTCTTGCTCACCACCACGCCGCCTGTTTCCAGGGCCGCGTTCCACGTCATGCCCCAGTCTTCGCGGTTGATCTCAGCGCGCGCGCTGAAGCCTGCAACTGTGGCTCCCCACGGGGCGCGCTCGACCCCTTCGAAATCGACGTCGAGAACGACCGGACGGGTCTGGTCACGGATCGTGAGGTCGCCGGTCACCTTCAGTGTGGTCGGTCCGGTCTGCTTGACTTCGGTGCTACGGAATGTGAGCGTCGGGTACTTCTCGACGTCAAGGAAGTCCGGCGAACGAAGGTGCTCATCACGCTGCTCGTTCCCCGAGATGATGCTGGCTGCGTCGATCGTCACCTCTACACGAGAGTCTTCGGGGCGTTCCCCGATGATTATCTCGCCGGAGAGGCGGTCGAAGTGTCCCCGCACCTTGGTCACCATCAAGTGCCGGGCGACGAACGTCGCCGTCGTGTGGCCGGGGTCCAATGCCCATCTCCCCGGAGCCGGCGCGTCTACGTCTCCGATCTGTCTGATGCCTGCGTGTGTCGCTGTCTCTGCCATGTCTTTCTCCTCCTCCTGGGGCCTCGAGCCCTCCATCTTCAAAGCTCTTGCCTGTGCAATAGTTGCAGACACAAAGACTATTCCCGCAATGGTTGCGCTGTCAACCATCTTCTGCGATGATGCTGGTTATGGGCGCTGCCGCGAAGAAAGACCCTGCTGATCTCTGGGCTGCATTGATGCACGGGCAGGCTCTGCTGGCGGACGCGGTAAGCGACCGTCTCGAGGCGGAAGCAGGCATCCCTCTCGCATGGCACGAGGTCCTTGCCCGCCTGGCCGACGCCCCAGACGGAGCCCTCCGGATGCAAGAGCTCGCGGACTCGGTTTGGATCAGCAAGAGCGGATTGACGCGCTTGTGCGACCGGATCGAGGAGGCGGGGTACCTTTCGCGCGCAAGCTGCCCCACCGACCGCCGCGGCACATTCGCAGTTATCACCGACGCCGGGCGTGCGAAGGTTCGTGACGCCGCGCCGATCTTCGCGCGCGCGTCAGAGGATCTGTTCCTTCAGCATCTGTCCGGTCGCGAACGAGACGTTCTCCGTTCTGCCATGCGCAAGGTGATCGGTGCGAACGTGCCCCAAGCAAGGAAAGCGGCCCAGAGAGAATCGGAAAACTCTGGTGGGTCGCGGCAGCGTTCGTAAGTCCGAGCACGCCGTATTGCGCAGGATGAACCGCGCTTGAACGCGAATACAATCTCTCTGGTTGTTGCCGATGATGGGCCCGGGAACCCCCGAAGATCTTCAGCCTTATCTGTTCGAGCCGTTCTCCCGTGCGACCGACGCCCAAGCGAAGGAAGGGTCCGGCCTCGGGCTCGCCATCGTTCGGTCGTTGGTCGAAGCCTTCGGCGGGCGGATCACGTATGAGCCGGGCGAGAAGGGTGGGTCCCGGTTCATCGTCGAACTACAAGCGACAGGCTGAGAGAACGCACAAAATTGATGCTTGTTGGTCTCTTCCGGAGACTCCTTGCAGGATTCGGTCGTTCTGCCAACGAAGACCTCCGAACCGCACTCATCGGAGGGACAAGTATGCACTCGAAGCTCCGCTCGGCCGTTGTGGCCACCGCGATCCTCGCGTCGTTTACCGCAAATTCACTTGCAGCAGGACATACGCCTGCGGTGCTGCGTGTCGGAACCTACAACGGCGTCGCCGGCTCATACTCCAGCGTGCAAGCAGCGGTGCACGCGGCGAGTGCCGGTGACTGGGTTCTCGTCGGTCCCGGGGACTACAAGGAAGAGGGCTTCCACGGGATGGACGAAGCGGCGGGCGTGCTCATCGAGACGCCGCGTGTGCATCTCCGGGGAATGAACCGCAACACCGTCATCATCGACGGTACGAAGGCGAGCGCGCCGGCGTGCTCCAGCAAGAAAGCGGACCAGACAACGACGCCCGGGGGAATGAACGGTGTTGTCGCGTTCAAAGTCGACGGCGTTTCGATCGAGAACCTGACAACGTGCAACTACCTGACCGGAACGCACGGTGGTGAAGGCAACGAGATCTGGTGGAACGGTGGGGACGGTACGGGCAAGATCGCGATGGGCCCCTACTCAGGTAACTACATCACCGCGACGTCGACGTACTCGGACGGAGTCGCGGACCCGCGCGGTGAGTACGGGATCTTCGTGTCCAACGTGAGAGGTCCCGGAATCATCGACCACAGCTACGCATCGAACATGGGCGACGCTGCCTACTACATCGGCGCATGTCCCGACTGCGGCTCACTACTGACACACGCGCACGGTCAGTTCAGTGCCCTCGGCTACTCGGGCACGAACTCCGGCGGTCATCTGATCATCGAGCACAGCGAATTCGATCACAACATGTCCGGGCTCATCTCAAACTCACAGAACAACGATGACGCGCCTAGCCCTCAGAGCGGGCTCTGCCCAAGTCCTGCCGAGATCAGTGCCGCTGGAACGAACTCTTGCACGATCCTTCGCGACAATTACTTCCACGACAACAACAACCCGAACGTACCGGGAGCGGGGAACGGCGGTCTGGCCGGGAGCGCACCGGTCGGATCCGGTGTTGTGCTCGCAGGAACGGAGTTCATCACCGTCCTTCACAACCGTTTCGCGAATAACGGCTCGTGGGGCATCCTCGTCGCCGACCTGCCGGATCAGGAAGACCCACCGAAGGATCTCCCGAACCAGAACTGCAACGGCGGCATCTCTCTCCTGCCCACCGGCGCGCCCGCCGTCGACCCCCTCTACTCCGGCGGCGCTCTCTGCTATTTCCAAGCGTTCGGGAACGACGTCCGTAGCAACGTGTTCACCGACAACGGTTTCTTCAAGAACCCCGGCAACGGTGACATCGGAGTATTCGGGCTGCCGCACGATCCTGGAAACTGCTTCAGTGGGAACACCGACCCCGCCGGGCTGACGGCCACGCCACCGGCGGCCGTCCTCCAGTCGGACCTCTACGCCTGTGATCGTCCGAGCGGTGGCGACCTGACGTTAGAAGCGTTGCAAGGGAACTGCGCGACGCATGGGCTCCTTTTCCCGTGCCCCGACACACCCTTGACGCACTATCCGCAGACCAGTCGCGTCGTCCTGCGCATGCCGCGTCCACAGCCGACGATGCCTGACCCTTGCAAGGGTGTACCGGCGAACCCATGGTGCCCGGGAAGCCAAGGGGCTTCCTTCGGAGTAACGGGTGTTGCGACGATGGGAGCCTCCCTTGCCTGGATGCTTCTCGGTTGGAGCATCATCCGCAAGCAACAGAACGCCGACGTATCGCGCTAGCCGGCGCTTGGCCGGTGGATGGGCGCGCGGCTACAGTGCGCCGTCGGTATGGATGAGGGGCGGTCGTGACCGAGTACATGGGGCATGGGATCAAGCAGCGCGCGCAGATCGCGATGTCCCAGGAAGAGATCGACGTCTTCCTGCACGGCCGCCGCTCGATGACGATGTGCACGATGAATCCCGACGGAAACATCCATGCGGTCGGGATGTGGTACGGATTCCTCGAGGGCGCGATCGCCGTTGAGTCCAAAGCAAAGGCTCAAAAGGTTCTGAACGTGCGCCGCGACCCGAGGATCACCTGCATGATCGAAACAGGTGAGTACTACGAAGAGCTGCAAGGAGTTTCGGTGATCGGCAGGGCAGAAGTTGTCGACGACCCTGAACGGATGTGGGAGCTGGGGGTCAGCGTGCTCGAGCGCTACTACATGCCCTACACGGACGAGATGAGACCGGCCGTCGAAGCCATGCTGAACAAGCGCGTCGTGATCAAGGTGGACCCGATCAAGGTGATCTCCTGGGACCACCGCAAGCTCGGGCTCCCCTCGACGCGACTGGCTGCGCCTCAGGCGTAAGTTGCGGTCCGCCTAAGAGACACCACTTGACACGCCCGTCCGGATCGGGTGTTTATGGACGACGCAACGTCGGGTTGGGGGAGAAGCGGTATGGACGGGTCAAGGGGCGGCGCCGTAGGGGGCCTTGGGATCTCGGTCGAGCAGCCGTCGGACGGCGTCATCGTCGTCGCTCCGAGCGGCGAGCTGGACATGTCGAACGGCGAGGTACTGGAAGACGCGATCGACCAGGCGCGGCGGGACGGCGCGACGACCCTCATCGTCGACCTACGCGAACTGAGCTTCATGGACTCATCAGGCCTTCGGCTGCTGCTCGATACGTGGAACGAATCGAAGCTGTCCGACAGGCGGTTGTCCATCGTCGTGCCAAGAACGGGTCTGGTCCGCCGCGTGCTGGAAGTCAGCGGCTGCCTGACGATACTGCCGGTCGTCGACGACCTGAACGACGCTCTTTGAGCTGACGAGCCCACGAAGAGGCGACCCCTCCCGCGAGCCTTGACCTCCTTATCGGTTGCGGGTTGTATCAACGTGATCGGACACGAGTAAGAGCAGTTGGCGATGTTGGGCTGCTGATAGCTGGGTCTAAGGAGGCGAAGGGCTGAACGTGTCCGTTTCGCTTGAGATCGACAGCTTTCGTCTGCTTATCGACAGCGTGCAGGATCACGCCATTTTTCTGCTCGACGATGCGGGATACGTCTTGAGCTGGAGCGCGGGCGCGCGCCGGATCAAGGGCTACACCGCACAGGAGATCATCGGCAAGCACTTCTCGACCTTCTACCCGGAGGAGGATCTGGCGTGGGACAAGCCCGGGCATGAGCTCGAGGTGGCGAAGAGAGAAGGCCGTTTCGAAGACGAGGGCTGGCGGATACGGAAAGACGGCACCCGCTTTTGGGCGCGCGTTGCTATCACTCCTCTTTACGGCGACAAAGGTGAGCTGCGCGGCTTCGGCAAGGTCACGCAGGACCTTACGGAACGGCGGGAATCGGAGGAGCGTCTCCGTCGCAGCGAGGAGACGTTCCGCCTCCTCGTCGAGAACGTCCTCGAATACGGCATCTTCATGCTCGACCAAGAAGGCCGTGTCCGTACGTGGAATCTGGGCGCGGAACGAATGAAAGGGTGGAGAGCAGCCGAGATCATCGGTCAGCACTTCTCGGTTTTTTACGCTCGCGAGGACATCGACGCCCGGAAGCCAGAGCGGGAACTGGAGACGGCGATCAAAGCCGGGAGGCTCGAGGACGAAGGTTGGCGCGTACGAAAGGACGGCACTCGCTTTTGGGCGAATGTTGTCATCACCGCCCTCTACGATGACAAAGGTGAGCTGCGCGGCTTCGGCAAGGTCACGCGAGATCTGAGCGAGCGTAGAAGTACCGAACTGGCAAAGGATCGCTTCATCTCCAACGCGGCGCACGAACTGCGAACACCGCTATCTGTGATCATCGGCCTTTCGAGCTATCTGCAAAATCCGAAGGTGGCGACGGACCCGGAGTTCCCGCAGTACGTCGACGCGCTGTTGCGGCAGTCGACGAGGATGCGGCTCCTGGTGAACAACCTTCTCGACATGGCTCAGCTCGACCAGAAACGGATGCGAGTGTCGAGCGAGAGCGTCCCTCTCAAGGCGGCGATAGAACGAGCGCTCGCGACATCACCTCCTCCCGAGGGCAAGCGGGTGACGGTCGAAGCAACCGAGGTGAACGCAGACGCAGACGCGATCAGGCTCGATCAGGTGATCACGAATCTCCTGTCGAACGCGTACCGATACGGGGGCGACCGGATCACGGTGCGCGCGCAACCTCATGAGCCGGATCTCGTGCTGCTCGAGGTATCCGACGATGGGCCCGGCATCCCCGGCGACCTGCTCCCGATCTTGTTCGAACCCTTCAAACGTGGCGACACCAGCTCTGGCACCGAGGGATCGGGCCTCGGGCTCGCAATCGTGAAAGGATTGGTCGAAGTGTTCGGGGGAACCATCGAAGTGGCGGAGGACGATTCGGGAACGCACTTCCGGGTCTTCCTCAAAAGAAGCGAGGGCTGATGAGCGGTCGCATCCTCGTCGTCGACGACGAGCCGGACATCGTTTTCATGCTGAAAGTGATCTTGCGTTCGGAGGGGTTCGACGTCATCCCGGCTACAAGCGTGGCGGAAGCACGCGAGCAGCTCTCATCGGAGGACCCCGATCTCGTGCTGCTGGACCTTCGCCTGTCCGACGGTGAAGGATGGGAGGTGCTTCAGAACCTCCGCGACGAAGGCCGCCTCGATCGCAGCCCCGTCGTTATCTTGTCCGCGCATGCATCACCCGGCACGATCAAGCGGGCGCTTGACGAAGGCGCCGCGAGCTATGTCACGAAGCCATTCATCGCGAGCGAGCTGGTTGGAACGGTTCGGTCCTGTATGACGCCCGACTGAACCTCGATGCCAAATCTGCTCGAGGCGAAGATCAATCCAAGCCGGCAGGCGGCCGGCGAAGCGCGCAGGCTCGTCGCCCAGCTCAAGACGAAGGGGATCGCCCGTGTCCTCGACGATCTCGCGCTTCTCGTCTCGGAGCTCGTGACGAACAGCTATCGGTACGGCGGGATCAACAAGGGCGATTCCATCTCACTCAGCGTGTCCCAGAAAGGAAAGACGATCCACGTGGAGATCGAAGACCCAGGACAGGGGACGACGGTTCCGGCACCACGGCGACCCACCGCAGACGGCGGTTGGGGCCTCGAGATCGTACGGAAGACGGCTGACCGATGGGGCGTGCGTAAAACGCGAGGTCGGACCGTCGTCTGGTTCGACCTCGACGTGGACGCCAAGCGCTAGCGCTGCGCGGAGACGAGAACATCCGTCTGAGAACTGTCTGGGAATCGAAGTCTCCGTTACGCTGATGTGCGATGAGCATCGAGATCAAGTTCGCGCGCGTGGGCGAGCAGCACGTCGCCTACGCGCTTGCCGGCTCCGGACCGATGAATCTCATCCTCGCCCCACCCGTCGTATCCAACATCGAGATCGCTTGGGAGAACCCGCTCTACCAACACTTCGTCGAGCGACTGGGATCGTTCGCATCCGTCGCGATGTTCGACAAGCGTGGCACAGGCCTCTCCGACCCGATCATCGGGACCGGGGTTCCGACACTCGAGCAACGGATGGACGACATCCTCGCGGTCATGGACGCCCTCGGATGGCAAAAGGCCGCGTTGCTCGGATACGCGGAGGGCGGCCCGCTCTGCACGCTGTTCGCCGCGTCCTACCCCGACCGCGTGAGCTCCCTCATCTTGATCAACGCCGCTGCACGTCTGCTGAAAGACGAGGACTATCCGTGGGGGTGGGGATCGACCACCCCGATGCACGAGGCGGCCCGGCTTTGGGGAAGTGCCAATCCTGCATTCATGGAGCGTTTTGCGCCCGGCATGGAAACACATCCCGATTGGGAGGGGTTCGTTCGGCGCGAAGCACGGGAGCGGCGGTTCGGTGCCAGCCCCGGCATGTTCGTTGCGCTTCAGCGGGTTGCGATGGAGATCGACGTGCGCGACATCCTGCCCGCGGTCCGATGCCCCACGTTGGTCATGCACCGGAAGGACAACATGATCGTCGACGTCGGCAACGGGCGGTACCTGGCGGAGAACATCCCCGAGTCGAAGTACATCGAGCTGCCCGGTGCCGATCACTATCCATGGTACGACGACGCAGACACAGTTCTAGACCACATAGAGGAGTTCATGACCGGCCACTTGCCGACGCCCGTGCTCAACCGGATCTTGGCCACGATCCTCTTCACGGACATCGTCGGTTCTACCGCGCGCGCGGCATCCATCGGCGATCATGCATGGAAGGGTCTCCTCGCTCAGCATCACGCGATCGTTCGGCGAGAGCTAGATCACTTCCGAGGCCGCGAGGTGGACACAGCCGGAGAC
>Ga0070708_100004825_pt1 | contig 10634 bp, 7 predicted proteins | sample KBSK5503metaG_FD_65469 | JGI IMG/M metagenome (GOLD analysis project Ga0070708, IMG submission 65469) | Corn, switchgrass and miscanthus rhizosphere microbial communities from Kellogg Biological Station, Michigan, USA - KBS K5-50-3 metaG | ecosystem: Host-associated > Plants > Roots >... | reverse complement strand
ACGGCTCCCGCGGGGAACCCGAAGCGATAGGGAGCGTTCGCCGTATACGCCGCCTCAGAATTGGCTGGGGCGAAGTGAATTATCTGACGCGAGGCTTCCGCGTCGGCGTACGTCCCCGTTGCCAGGGGGAATCCGTCGGCGAACGCCCCGAGGTTGTACGCGGTCTGCGCGTCGGCGCTGGCACTCGCCTGCCCCGTGTTGGCCGACTCGCCGAAGAAGCTTCCTCGGCCGTTGAACGTCTTGACGACGACCCTTCGTCCGTACAGTTCGTACTGCGTGTTGAAGTAATTGACCAACGCCTGCGTGTCGTGAAGAAGAGAAGCGAAGCTCGGCTGGCCGAGGGTATTCGCGGTCGAATCCCAATCGCTGGGGTTCCGCATGACCAGCGTGATCGTCGACGCAGTCACCCCATGAGCGGTGGCGCCGCCGTTCGGCCCAGACCAATCCGCCGTACACATGGGGGCATAGGGCGACCACGTGAACTGCCGAACGCCCGGCTTGCATCTCATTCCCCCTGTTGTGATCCCCGAACGTGATGGGCTCGGCAAAGGACCGCCCACCGTCGGGACGGCGGTTCCTCCCTGAGCCACCGGCGCGTTGCTCGTCGCCCCGGTGACCGGCGTTGCGCCGCCCGGCCGGAACGCCGAGGAAGAGCCGCCCTTCGTTGCGTCCGGAACCACCACGATCAAGAGCACCAGCGCCATCGCTCCGGCCAAGACGGGCGCGTATCGACTCGCGACCACGGTTATCCGCGACGGAGGCTTGCCGGGCGCCGGTGGCTTCGACTCTGGATCGGGCACGGAAACCAACCTCTCTGAGACCGGCCTGATTCGTCTTTACGTCTGCTACATCCTGGCGTTCAGTGAGATATCACAAATGTTTCTTGTTGGTCCCTAAACTGTCCACGCCTGGGGGGAGGCTGTCAAGAGTCCGGTCGAGCTCTCCGGGCACCGAGCAGCGGTTGTTGACACCCCCTCTGCGCTGGTAACCGGTACGATTCTCCCGGCCGCTGCCGCTCCATCGGAAGACGCTGAGTTACTCTGAGGCTGATAAACATCGAATATCGCAGGAATCTCAGGAGGGCCCGTGGCAGAGCTCGATAGTCGCACCAAGAAGCAGCCGCTGACCGAGAGGATCCACCAACGCCTCCGAGACGACATCCTGCACGCCCGCCTGCAGCCGGGGCAGACCATCCTGGAACCCGACCTCGCGGCGAGGTTCAAAGTCTCTAAGACTCCCGTGCGCGAGGCTCTCCGTCTCTTGGCCCAAGATGGTTGGGTCGTCGTTCTGCCACGCAAGGGGTACCTCATCAGGCCGCTCGGACTCGACGATCTGCAAGAGGTCTTCCATCTTCGCGAAATGCTCGAGCCCGGTTTTGCGGCAGAAGCGGCGCGGAGGTCGGACGACCGCGGATTGCAGGACATCCGCGAGGCGGTTAAGGCGCAACGTTCCGCTCGCGATGACGTTGACGTAGCCCTTGCAAGTGCGGCCTCGTTCCACGTTCGCATCGCTGAGATGGCCGGCAGCGCGCGTGGCGCGAAGATCGTGGCCAACCTGGTCGACGAGGTCACGCGACTGCATTACCTGGTGCCGAGTCTCGCTGCGCATATCGAGTCGCGGGAAGAGCTCGAGGCGCACGACCAGATCGTCAAGGCGATCGAGTCGAGCAACCAGCGAGAGGCTTTCCGCGCGATGCGGGATCATCTCCGCGTCACGGATCGAGCCCTGGTCGCGGCCTTCGGCGTTCCCCGTCGCCGAGCCCGGGCCGAGGCTGCTCAAGGATCTCGGTAGCTCTGAGTTCCCCTTCAGCCGAGGGTCGAGGGTTGACACGCCGAAGGGTGCTGATATATCTGTGAGATTTCACTAGACCCGGGCCCCGGGTGGGGTGCCTGCCGTGCATGAAGCGAACGAGAGATCCGCATGAGCGAACGGGCTTCGGTCGCGGTGGTCGGCGCCGGGCCGACTGGGCTAAGCGCTGCGATCCTCCTCGCGCGATACGGCATCCCCTGCACCATCTTCGAGCAGGCATCGATCCCCTCGGATCACCCGAAAGCCCGGGGCGTGCGCGTGCGTACGATGGAACTCTTTCGCCAATGGGGCCTTGAGCCGGCGCTACGAGAGAAGGCTCTTCCGCAGAAGGCTCTTCGATTCATCTACTGCGACACACTCGCCGGCAAGGAGCTCGCACGCACCGAGGATCTAGAACCCGATGTCTTCGCGGCGAGCCCCACAACCAGCTGTCGCGTCTCCCAAGATGTGGTGCAAGGTGTCCTCCTCAGCAAGGCACGTTCGGAATCGACGATCGAGTTCCACGAAAAGACGCGCGTCTCGAGTGTCGCGCAGAGTGCGGACGGCGTGACTCTCGAGACCGAGGACGGAGGCACGTTCGAGTTCTCCTACGTCATCGCTGCGGACGGCGCGGGATCACGGACAAGAGAGAGACTGGGGATCGCCCAGGAGGGCCCGCCGCTGATGATGTGGTTCCAGAGCGTCTACTGGCGGGGCGATCTTCATCGGTGGGCCGCAGATCGACCCTGTATCCATTTCGTTACCGGTGCGGACAGCGGCGATCACGTGAACATCGCGTCGGTCGATGGGCGTCATCGATGGGTCGCTTTGCGAGCGCTTCCGGCGGACGTGGACCGACCCTCCGACCTCACGCCACAGGAAGCCCTGAGCATCATCCGACGCGCCGTTGGGGACCCAGACATCGAGGTCGACATCCTGGACATCGCGACCTTCAGGATCAGCGCACTCAACGCGGAACGGTATCGGGCCGGACGTGTCTTTCTCGTTGGGGACGCCGCACATGTGCTGCCGCCGACCGGTGGCATGGGCATGAACAGCGGGATCCAGGATGTCCACAATCTCGTGTGGAAGCTCGCCTTCGTCCTGAATAAGTGGGCCGACCCCGGTGTGCTTGATACCTACGAGACCGAGCGAAAGCCGGTGGCCGGATCCAACCTCGCGTGGAGCGTCGAGAACGGCCGGCGATTCGGCGAACTTCGTTCCGCGATGGCGGAGGGCGACTCGAAGCGAGTCACGTCATTGCTGGCAGAACAGAAAGGCCACATCCGCGCCCTGGGACAGGATCTTGGTTTCGTCTACGAAGAGGGACTTGTTCTCGCGGATGGAACACCACGGCCCGCCCTGACGCCGGATGAGTATGAACCACAGGCACGGCCGGGTCACCGGGCGCCGGCGCACTGGCTGGACGCGAAAGCAGGGCACATCTCAACCATCGACCTATACGACACGTCCTTCACCCTCATCATCGGCGCCGACGGGGAAGCGTGGCGCTCCGGTGCGCCCTCGAGTCCGGCCCTTCAGATCTTTCGCATCGGAAAGGACCCCCTGGTCGGCGACGACATCGATCTGCACGCCGCACACGGCATCGCTCGAGATGGGGCGCTTCTCGTCCGTCCCGACGGTCACGTCGCTTGGCGGTCTGCCGGCCGTCCGGCCGATCCCTCGGCTGCGCTCCGTTCCGCTTTCCGATCGCTCGGTCTTCAGCCACTTGAGATGGCGGGTGCGTCGTCATGATCAAGGGGTTCAGCGCGCACCTCAACACTCTCTATGCTCATCTCGAGGAACAGGAACGTTGCGCCGCGGCCGCCGAGGACGGCTTCCGATGCGTCGAGATCTGGGCGCCGCCCGAACCAGATTCGTGGTCGAGGACGATCGGCGACATCGAGCAACTCGGTTTGTCACTCGCCACCATCAACACGAACACCGGGACGTCGCCCGAGGACTTCGGCTTGGTCGGCGACGCTGCATACAGCGACATCTGGCGCGACGAGTTCCTCACCACACTGGCGTTCGCTCGTCGTGCCAAGTCTCGCTGCATCAACGTTCTCGTCGGCGGGCGTCGTCAGAGTGCGACCCGTCCGGCCCAACGCCGATGTCTCACCGACAACCTGGATTGGGCGTTGCAGCGACTCGAGGCCGACGATCCCGTTCTGCTGCTGGAGCCGCTCAATGGAGCCGATCGCCGGTCGCCCATCCTCCGAACAGCAGACGAAGCGTTATCGGTCATCGCCGAGTTGGGCAGCCCGCCACAGCTGCGTCTTCTCTTCGACGCCTACCACCTATTCCAGGAAGAGGACGACCCCATAGAGGCGCTTCGATCGGCGGCCGGCATGATCGGGCACGTCCAACTCGCCGACCATCCGGGGCGGGGCGAGCCGGGCACGGGGGACCTTCCCATTTCCGAATTCCTGACGGAGCTTGCACGGACGGACTACGACGGCTGGATCGGACTCGAGTACTTCCCCAGCGGGCACGAAGAAGGGCCTTTCGCGTGGCTGCGGGAGTTCGCAGAGTTGGACGGCCGCTTCCCTCCAGTGGTCGCTTCGTGAGTCGTCCCGTCGACAGCTCACGGCTCGACGGGGACGAGGGCTTCGCCGCACGCTCCTTCCTCCGATCCGGCGGCCTATCGGAAGCCGATGTGCGGAGACGACCCGTCGTTGGGATCTGCACGAGCTGGAGCGAGCTGAACCCGTGCAATCTGCCTCTTCGCGAGTTGTCCGCGGCGGTGAAGCGAGGCGTCCTAGCTGCCGGCGGCCTCGCTCTCGAGTTCCCGACCATCTCACTGTCCGAAGCGTTGATCCATCCGTCGACGATGCTTCTTCGCAACCTGATGGCGATGGACGTCGAGGAGATGATCACGGCAAGCCCCATCGACGCCGTCGTCCTTCTGAACGGATGCGACAAGACGGTGGCCGCCCAGATGATGGGGGCGCTGAGCGCGAATAAGCCGGCTCTGATGCTCGGGTCCGGTTACCGCCCGGCCGGATCCTGGAATGATCAGAAGCTGACCATCGACGACTCGTGGCGTCTCGCCGACGAACGACGGGTCGGCGCGATTAGCGAGGACGAATGGCGGACATTTGAGGGCTGCATCAGTCCCGCAGCCGGCGTCTGCAATGTTCTCGGGACCGCGATCACCTTGGCGATGCTGTCCGAGGTCCTGGGGTTCGCCTTGCCGGGAAGCGCGCTCGTCCCTGCGTCCAGCGCCGAGCGGATCGCATTGGCGGAGCAGACGGGGCGTCGCGCGGTCGATGTAGCGAAAGAAGAAAGACGCCCACAAGGGTTCGTGACGCGAGCCGCGCTGCACGACGCATGGCGCTTGGTGTGCGCCGTGGGGGGCTCGACGAACGCGATCCTCCACCTCGTTGCGATCGCAGGACGCGCCGGCGTGTCGCTCGGGTGGAACGAGCTTCAAAGCTTAAGCGAGGACACCCCAACGCTCGCACGCGTCAAGCCGAACGGGCCGTTCGAGCTGGCGGACCTTCATCAGGCTGGAGGGGTACCCGCGATCGCGCGCGAACTCGCCGACCTGTGGCACGTCGATCGCACCACGGCGAACGGAGCATCATGGGCCGCCACGATCGACGGCACACATGCGACGCCCTCGCCCGCGTTGGCCCCGCGCGAGGACCCCGTTCTCCCCAGAGGCGCGATCGCGCTGCTGCGCGGGAGCCTCGCCCCGGAAGGCGCCGTCATCAAGAGGAGCGCCGCGACGTCTGCATTGCTGTGCCACGTGGGGCCGGCCGTCGTTTTCGACGGTGTCGCAGACCTCAGAGCTCGGATCCACGATCCCAACCTCGCGGTCACGCCGAGCAGCGTGCTCGTTCTTCGGAACGTCGGACCCGTCGGGGGGCCGGGAATGCCCGAGGCGGGGGCGCTCCCCATCCCGGACAAGCTCTACAGAACAGGCGTCCGTGACATGGTTCGGATCTCCGACGCGCGCATGAGCGGAACGGCGGCGGGCACGATCATCCTTCACGTCAACCCTGAAGCCGCGGTCGGTGGGCCCTTGGGTTTGGTCGAGGACGGTGATCAGATCGAGGTGAACGTCGATGAAGCCAGGCTCGATCTCCTCGTGGACGAGAAGGAACTTGATCGCCGCCGGCGCACCCGCGCCCAAGCGCCCGCCCCTTCGACCGCGCCGAGTCGCGGGTACAGGAAGATGTACGCCGACCACGTCACGCAGGTAGATCAGGGCTGCGATTTCGATTTCCTAATCAAACAGCCGGCGCAAGAAGAACAACCTATGGAGGTCCATTGAAACTCGTGAGCTTCGGTGTTCGCGGCGGGGAACAGCCGGGCGTTCTGCTCGGGGAAGAGATCGTCCCGTTGAGCGGGATGCTCGACGACCTCGGTCTCCAGGGTGTCGGCATGAACGGCGTGCTCGGACTCATTGGATTCCTTCGGCCGCGCGTCCAGGAGCTGATCGACGATCCTTCCGCGCCGCGGATCGACGTCTCAACCGTCCGCTTGGGCGCGCCCGTGCCCGCTCCGCGGACCCTCATCGTCATCGGCGGGAACATGCACAGCCACGTGCAGGAGATGGCGGGGATGAATCAAGGAAAGCCCCCGCTGCAGCCGATCATCGTCCCCAAACCGACCACGAACCTCGTCGGTCCATACGATCCGGTGGTGAAACCGGCCGTGACCTCTCAACTGGATTACGAGGCGGAGATGGCGGTCGTCATCGGAACGGGCGGGCGGCACATCGAACGGGCACACGCCTTGGATCATGTCGCCGGCTACATGAACATCCAGGACATGACTGCGCGTGATCTCATCCTTCCACCGGGGGAACCGTGGATGCACGTTCAGATGGGTCGCGCGAAGGGATTCGACGGGTCGAGTCCGAGTGGGCCTTGGCTTCTGACCGCCGACGAAGTCCCCGATCCCCAGGCGCTCGAGCTGAAGATGTGGGTCAACGACGAACTGCGCCAGCACGGCAGCACGGCCGACATGGTTGTGGACGTCGCCGGCCTGATCGAAAGCGTCAGCGCCGTCTTCCGTCTTCGATCGGGAGACATCTTCATAACGGGAACGCCCGCCGGGGTCGGAGCGAAGATGGACCCTCCTCGATTCTTGCAACCGGGGGACAGGATCCGGATGAGCATCACCGGGCTCGGTGAGACCGGCAATCTGATCGTGGACCATGACTGATCGATCGACCGTCGTCGGGTTCGTCGGGCTCGGTGCGATGGGCTCGCGTATGGCAGCCCGACTGCTCGAGGCCGGGTACCCGCTCGTCGTCTATAACCGGTCGCCGGAGCGCGCGGCAGCGTTGGAGGCTGCGAGCGCGGAAGCCGTCGCCACCCCTGCGCAGGTCGCGGAGCGAGCCCAGATCGTGTGCGGATGTCTCCTCGACGGTGACGCGATCGAGCAGGTCTACGGCGGGCCCGATGGACTCATCAGCCGGAGCCGGCGCGGCCAAGTCTATGTGGAGCATGGGACGTTCGCGCCCCACCTCGCAAGAGATGTCGCTGCGCGCCTCGGTGCGCGCGGTGCAACGTTTCTCGACGCGCCGGTCACCGGAGGGCCCGAAGCCGCGTCCTCAGGCAACCTCACGATGATGATCGGCGGTCCCGCGAAAGCGCTCCCGGAAGTGTCGGACGTCTTGGGTAGTTACGCGGCCCGCATCCGCTACATAGGCGATTCTGGCGCCGGCCTCGAACTCAAGCTCGTCAACCAGCTCCTCGTCAGTTGTCACGTGGTAGCGGCCGCCGAGGCGATCGCGATACTTCGGCAGCTGCGACTGCCGCTGGATGTCGCATCCGAGGTTCTCAACGCGGGCTGGGCCGCCAGTGCCATGCTGGAACGTAGTCTCACCCGACACAGGAACGAACTCTCCGAGGAATCCGACGTGACCATAGACGGACTCGTTGAGCCGCAGCGGCTCGCCGCGCAACTCGCGGCCGGACTCGGTCTGGACCTCGCCCTGCTGCCCACGGTGGCAAAGCTCTTCGCAGACGCGAGCATGAACGGCATGGCGAAGAAGGATCTCGCCGCTTTGGTCCGGATGTTCCAAAAAGAAGAGTGAACCGGCGCTCGAACTAGACCGCGTTCACCGGAAGCGTGATGCGGGAAGTCCCGTGGTGCACGACATGCTTTGAGGGAGCGAGGGTTCGGCCGCTCGCAACGGGCTCATCGGTCCCGAGGTTTCGTGCGAACCGCGGGTGGGCGCCTCCCGATACCTGCAGTCTCAGCCTGTGGCCGGCACGCAAAAGATACGCACAAGGATCCAGTTCCAACGTCACTTGCTGCTCTTCGTTCGGCGGCACGCTAGGATCGAGTCGAAGCATCGCGTCGGCGACGTTGAACGACCGCCCGCGGCCATCCACATCACAGAGACGAACGAACGCATCCGCATGCGGATTGTCGACGCTCATGGTTAGGTTCATCACCGGGCGCCCCAGGATCTCGACATCTTTCTCCAGTGGTTTGCCGGTGAAGATGACAACATCGTTGCGCTGTTCGAGTTTCTTGTTGTCCTTCGCGCCGGCGTGGCGAGGACTCATCACGCGGCCCCCCAAGGCGGGGGTTGGATCTGCGGGATCGTAAACGAACGACGATGAACCACGTCCCGCAGACTCTGAAAGGGCCCCCTCGTCATCGAGGAAGAAATGCCGCTCAGCGGAAGGGGGTGGCCACTCCGGATAGTCACGCCATTGATCGTGGCCGACGACGAAGACTCGGACCGGACTGGTTCTCCTCTTTGAACGGGCCCCGAGATGATGATCCAACCAGTCGAGGCTTTCCGCCGTGATCACCGCTGAGGCTTTGACGGCCGTATCCATGTGCGACCACGGCCCGACCGTCAGCGCGACGTCTACCTTCCGTCCTTGCAAGGCGGAGTATTGCTCGAGCGTCTGATCGAGGAATGCATCGTGCCAGCCGGTGATCAGAAGCGTGGGAACATCTGACTCGCGCAACGCGCGCGTGTGGCGAGCAACGTCCCAATAGTGATCGGAGCGGTCGGGGTGGAGAAGCCATTCGCGATACCAAGGCGCTCGTCCATCGAGTAGTGGGTCGGCGGCCTCCGCGAGTGGCAAACCGTCCAGACCCGGCTTAATCCTTCTGTCGGCAGTCATGAGTCGCGTCATTCCCCGCGCGAAACTGAGCTCTTCTTGCTCCGCAGCCCCTTCGCTCCAGGCAAGCCAGCTTCCGAGAGCGAACGCGCCGGTCCCGTACATCGCTTCACTCATGTCGTGCGGACCGACGACGATGACGGACGCCTGAAGTTCAGGGGGCGGGTCGGCGAGAAGCGCCCATTGCGCGAAACCCATGTACGAGCCGCCTAAGGTCGCCAAACGCCCGTTGAACCAGGATTGCGATCGCATCCACGTGACGGTGTCTTGAGCGTCCTGTTGCTCGTGCACGAAGGGCTGGAACGTGCCCGTCGAACCGAACCTGCCACGGACGTTTTGGATCAGCACGTGGTAACCAGCCGCCGCGAAGATGCGGCCGTTGAACAAGCTGACCGGGAAGCCCTTTCCGTACGGACTACGAACGAGGATGGTGCCGGAGGGGGCTCGCTCGGGGATGTAGTGGTCGGTCAGGAGTCGAAAGCCATCACGCGTGGGAACATCGATGTCCTGCACGATCTGGTAGCCGCTGTCGCGCCCGCGAACGCCCAGGAATCTCTGCGTTGCTCGATCGATGGCTCTTGCCCGACGCCCTCGCTTCATTCCTCGAGTTTCCGGCTTCGTCATCAGACCCTCAGCTTTCGAGGCTGGATAAGATTCCTGAGATATATCCAGCCGGCTTAACCGCCGTCAAGGAACCGCCCCGAATGGCCCCTTTGGAGCCCCTTGCAGGACGATTGGAGCCGACGTATCCTCTCGCCATGGCCCCCAGTGATATCTCACAGATGTTCTTCCCGCTCGAGGGCTGGGACCATATCCGCTTCGTGGTCGGCAACGCTCGCCAGGCCGCCCACTTCTACGCATCGGCGTTCGGGATGGTCCTGACGGGGTACCGCGGCCCGGAGACGGGATCCCGCGACCACGCCGAATACCTCCTCGAGAGTGGGGGTGTGCGGTTTCTGATCACGGCACCGGTCGTCGCCGGCACGCCCGAAGGCGATCACCACGCACGGAAAGGCGACGGTGTCGTCGACGTCGCACTCAGAGTCTCGGACTGCGAACTCGCCTACAACCTCGCCCTCGATCGTGGCGCCGCCGGCGTCCAGGAACCGACCGTCGCTGAGGACGAGCACGGCAAGGTCACCACCGCCGCGATCCGAACCTACGGCGAGACCCGGCACACTTTCGTCCAGCGCAGCGAGTACACGGGTTTCCTCCCCGGCTTCGTTCTCATCGAGCCACTGATACCAGCGCCGCAGAAACGCTTCTTCCAAGCGATCGACCACGTCGTCGGGAACGTCGAACTCGGCAAGATGAATGAGTGGGTGGACTTCTACAAGGATGTCATGGGCTTCGTGAACATGAAGGAATTCGTCGGCGACGACATCTCTACCCAATATTCAGCTCTGATGTCCAAGGTGGTGAGCGACGGATCGTTCAAGGTCAAGTTTCCCCTTAACGAGCCGGCTATTGGACCGAAGAAGTCGCAGATTGATGAGTACCTCGAGTTCTACGGGGGTCCTGGCGTGCAGCACATCGCGCTCGCCACTAATGACATCGTTGGCGCAGTGAGGGGAATGCGTGCGCGCGGCATCGAGTTCCTCGACACTCCGGACAGCTACTACGAAACTCTCGGCGAGTGGGTGGGTGAAACGCGGGTGCCGCTGGACGAGTTGCGAGAGCTAAGAATCCTGGCCGATCGCGACGAAGATGGTTACTTGCTCCAGATCTTCACGAAACCCGTTC
>Ga0070708_100004824_pt1 | contig 10634 bp, 8 predicted proteins | sample KBSK5503metaG_FD_65469 | JGI IMG/M metagenome (GOLD analysis project Ga0070708, IMG submission 65469) | Corn, switchgrass and miscanthus rhizosphere microbial communities from Kellogg Biological Station, Michigan, USA - KBS K5-50-3 metaG | ecosystem: Host-associated > Plants > Roots >... | reverse complement strand
CGGCCGAGGAGCAGATCATCGCCGGCAACGTGATCGGCTACGGCGCGACCGGCGGGGAGATGTTCCTGCGCGGGATCGTCGGCGAGCGGTTCTGCGTCCGCAACTCCGGCGCGGTCGCCGTGGCCGAGGGCACCGGGGACCACGGGTGCGAGTACATGACCGGCGGCACCGTGGTGGTGCTCGGCCGGACCGGGCGCAACTTTGCCGCGGGCATGTCCGGCGGCACCGCCTACCTGCTCGACCCCGACCCGCGCCGCGTGAATACGGGCATGGCAGACCTCGAACCGGTGGACGGCTGGGACGGCGACCTGCTGCGCGGGCTGGTGGAGCGGCATCACGCGGAGACCGGCTCGCCGGTGGCGGCGCGGCTGCTGACCGACTGGGACGCGGCCCTCGGGCGGTTCCGCAAGGTCATGCCGCATGACTACAAACGGGTGCAGGAGGCGGCCCGGCGGGCCGAGCGGGAGGGCCTGGATGTGAATGACGCGGTCATGGCCGCCGCGCACGGGTAAGCCCTTCTGGGTGCCGGTGCCGGGGCACTGGATGGGTTGTACTTAACTAGCTAAGGCAGACGCTCGCCCGTTGCGGCGCGCGGCACGTAAGGGAGAGGAGTTGAGCCCATGCCTGACGAGGCTCGCCACGAGTCCGCTGATCTCGAGGACTACGAGGTGCTGGACACGTCCGACACGCTGGCCGGAGAGCCTGGGGACGACCCTCTCGACCGGGGCGTGGTCGCGCCGGAGCGGTGGTCGGCGGGGATGAGATTCGGCACGACAGCCGGCGAGCAGCAAGAGGGCGAGTCCCTCGACCGGCTGCTGGCCAAAGAGGAGCCGGACATTGCCTTTGACGCCAATGATGAGGACCCCTCGGACGTCGCCGGAGACGAGGACGCGGCGGATGAGGACATCGACGGGCTCCTGCTCGATGATGGCGCAGATCCCCGGGCGGGCCGCCTGGTAGCCGAGGACGAAGGCGCGCATCCAGACAGCGAGGCCGACCTGGTCGCGCGCGACACCGGGATCGATGGCGGCGCGGCGACGGCAGAAGAGGCGGCGATGCACGTGGTGGACGAGGACGACTACGACATCCGCTCCGGATACTGACCGGCCGGTGCCCCGGGTGCCCCGGGTGGGATTCGAACCCACACTGCACGGTGTTTGAGACCGCGGACTCTGCCGGTTGGTCTACCGGGGCGTGACCAGGTGTGGCCGACGTCAATCTACCCGCTTTGGGTACGCTCGTGGCTGTGAGCCAGAGACCGGTCCGCGTCGTGATCGCCGAAGACGAGGCGCTGATCCGGCTCGACTTGAAGGAGATGCTCGAGGAGGAGGGCTACGAGATAGCCGGGGAGGCCTCCGACGGGGAGCAGGCGGTCGAGCTTGCCGTGAGCCTGCGACCCGACCTGCTGATCCTGGACGTCAAGATGCCGGTGCTGGACGGGATCTCCGCGGCCGAGCAGATCGCGGCCAAGCACATCGCCCCCGTCGTCATCCTCACCGCGTTCTCCCAGCGTGAACTCGTCGAGCGGGCGCGCGACGCGGGCGCGATGGCCTACCTTGTGAAACCGTTCACCAAGGCTGACCTGGTGCCTGCCATCGAGATCGCGGTCAGCCGCTTCCGGGAGGTGGCCGCGCTCGGGGCCGAGGTCGACACGCTGCGCGATCGCCTGGAGGTGCGTAAGCTCCTCGACCGGGCCAAGGGCCGCCTTCAGGCCGATTGCGGCCTCACCGAGCCAGAGGCGTTCCGCTGGATCCAGAAGACGTCGATGGACCGCCGCGTCGCTATGCGCCAGGTCGCCGAAGAGGTGCTCGCCGGCGCGCTCCCCGCCCAAGATCCCACCCCCGGCGACCAGCCCTCCGCATAGTCCCGCCCAGACTCAATGGGTCACCGGCGCTGAGCAGAAGCCGGCCAACGGACCGGTACCGGGGGCGTGAGGTTGCGGGAGTTCACCGGCGCTGAGCAGAAGCCGGCCAACGGACCGGTACCGGGGCCGTGGGGGTTCCGGGGGCTCGGCCCCCGGGCTAGCACCGCGGGCCCGTGGCGCAGGCGACCCCGGAGGGGTCGCCAAGCATGCGAAGCCGCCTCGGGAGCCCGGGGCGCCTTTGGTGCCGTGTCGGCCTTCCCCGGGTCGACACGTTCTCTACTCGGCTGCCCCGGGCCCTCTGCACCACCGTAGCGACCTGCGGGCCGGCGGCGCAAAGGCATCTCCATTCCACGGACGGTATGCCGTAAACGTCCGGTCGTGTGCCGTTTCCCCAGATGGGACGCATCTTTGGGTATTGCGTGCCTGGTCAGGCCGGGGTCTGTCGGCGGACCGGCCGGGATCCGGCCGCCGGGGCCTGGCCGGGGACCCGGTCGGTGAGCAGGCAGGTGAGCCGTGCGGTGCAGATCCGCCGCCCCGCGCCGTCGCTGATCACGACCTCGTGGGTCGTGATCGTGCGCCCGCCGTACAGAAGTGTGGCGACACCGGTCACCTGTCCGGCCGAGGCGGCGCGGTGATGGGTGGCGCTGATGTCGACGCCGACCGTGATCCGGCCAGGCCCGGCGTGCAGCGCTGATCCCAGCGAGCCGAGGGTCTCGGCGAGCACGCACGACGCCCCGCCGTGGAGCAGGCCGTAGGGCTGGGTGTTCCCGGCCACCGGCATGGTGCCCACCACGCGCTCCGCGCTGGCCTCGACGATGGTGATGCCCATCCGGTCGGCCAGCGAGTTCTTGGCCGCGGCGAGGTAGGTCTCCATGACCCGCGACGTGCCGTCCTGATCCACCGTCACCTCCGCGTCGTGGCAAGCGGCTGCCCGCTCCAGGAAGCCTAGCCCCAGGCCCTTCCGCAGCCGGCGGAACAAGAGGCGACGTGAGCGGGGTAATGCCCGCTAAAACCTTCGGTGTTGTACGCGCCCCGGCTTGGCGGGGCCCGGCCGGAACCCCGCCGATGTCGTGACCGGGCACTAGACTTCCGGCGTGGTGACACCGTCGGCCGGATCGGACTCAGCGGCGAAGGCCCAGGCTGGACAGGCGCAGGCCGGGCCGCGCGGCCGGCTCCTCCTTCTTGATGGGCACTCCCTCGCCTACCGGGCCTTCTTCGCCCTGCCCCCCGACCTCGCCACCACCACCGGGCAGCCGACCAACGCCGTCTACGGCTTCACCTCGATGCTCATCAAAATGCTGCAGGACGAGCAGCCCACGCACGTGGCGGTCGCCTTCGACCGGGGCGAGCCGACGTTCCGGCACGAGCAGTACGTCGAGTACAAGGCCAACCGGAAGGAAACCCCGGCCGACTTCCGCAGCCAGCTTCCCCTGATCTTCGAGGTGCTCGACGCGCTCGGCATCGCCCGGCTGTCGAAGCCCGGCTACGAGGCGGACGACCTCATCGCCACGCTCGCCCGCCAGGCGGTCGAGGCTGGCCTCGACGTGCTCATCGTCACCGGCGACCGCGACGTGCTCCAGCTCGTCAGCCCCGAGGTCACCGCGCTCATGACCCGGCGTGGCATCAGCGAGATGACCCGCTTCACCCCGGACGAGGTCGTCGCCAAGTACGGCCTCACGCCCGCCCAGTACCCGGACTTCGCCGCGCTGCGCGGCGACCCCAGCGACAACCTGCCGAGCATCCCCGGGGTCGGCGAGAAGACCGCGGCCAAGTGGATCGCCGACTTCGGCTCGCTGGCGCAGCTCGTCGACCGGGTGGACGAGGTCAAGGGCAAGGCAGGGGACAAGCTACGCGAGCATCTCGGCGACGTGCTGCGCAACCGGCAGCTCACCGAGCTCGCCCGCGACGTGCCGCTGGAGGTCGGCCCTCTGGACCTGGGGCCCGCCCCGTGGGACCGGGAGCAGATCCACCAGCTGTTCGACACGCTCGAGTTCCAGGTCCTCCGCGACCGGCTGTACGCGACGCTGCCGGACGGCATCGCGGGCACGGCGGCGGGCCAGCCGGGACCGGCGGGTGCGGCGGAGGCCGGCTTCGACGTGGAGGTCGCCCGGCCGGGCCCCGACGAGGTGGCGCAGTGGCTGGACGAGCACGGGACCGGGGCGGGCCGGGCGGGCCTGGCCGCGCGGGGGACCTGGGGCCGTGGCACGGGCAGACTGACCGCGCTGGCCGTGGCGACCGCCGACGGCGCCGGCGCCTACCTCGACCTGGCGGCCCTGACCGAAGAGGACGATGCGGCGCTGGCCGCGTGGCTCGCCGACCCGCAGCGGCCGAAGGCGTGGCACGACGCCAAGGGACCCATGCACGCGCTGGCCGCCCATGGCCTGCAGCTGGCCGGCCTGACCAGCGACACCGCGCTCGCCGCGTACCTGGCGCTGCCCGGCCAGCGCTCGTTCGACCTGGCCGACCTGACCCTGCGTTACCTCCGGAAGGAGCTTGCTGGCGGGGGCGAGGAGACGACCGGTCAGCTCGCCCTCGACCTCGCCGGTGAACAGAATGACGAGGAGGCCGCGATAGCGTCCGCGACCGCGCTCGTGTGGCAGGCCAAAGCCACCGCGGAGCTCGCCGCCGCGCTCGACACGGACCTGGAGCGCCGCGGCGCCACCCGGCTGCTGCACGACGTGGAACTGCCGCTGGTCGACGTCCTGGCCCGGATGGAACGGGCCGGCATCGCCGCCGACTCGGGCCACTTCGCCGACATGTCGGCCATGCTGGGCGGCGAGGTGAAGGCGGCCGAGCAGGGCGCCTACGCGCTGATCGGGCACGAGTTCAACCTGGGCTCACCCAAGCAACTGCAGGAGATCCTCTTCACCGAGCTCGGCCTGCCCAAGACCAAGCGGATCAAGACCGGGTACACCACCGATTCCGAGGCGCTCACCGGGCTGCTGGAGCAGACCCGCCACCCGGTGCTCGAACACCTGCTGCGCCACCGTGATGTCGCCAAGCTCAAGAGCATCGTGGACTCACTGATCCCGATGGCCGACCAGGACGGGCGCATCCACACCACCTACAACCAGATGATCGCCGCCACCGGCCGTCTGTCCTCCACCGACCCCAACCTGCAGAACATCCCGATCAGGACCGAGGAGGGCCGCCGGATCCGGCGCGGGTTCATCGTCGGGGAGTCCTACGAGTGCCTGCTCACCGCCGACTACAGCCAGATCGAGCTGCGCATCATGGCGCACCTGTCCGGCGATGAGGCGCTGAAGCAGGCGTTCGGATCCGGGCACGACTTCCACGCCGCGACCGCGTCGCGGGTGTTCGGCCTGCCGCCCGAGGACATCACCGGCGACCTGCGCAACCGGATCAAGGTGATGAACTACGGCCTGGCCTACGGCCTGTCTGCCTACGGCCTGTCGCAGGGGCTGAGGGTGACGCCAGACGAGGCGCGCGAGCTGATGGACGGGTACTTCGAGCAGTTCGGGCGGGTGCGCGACTACCTGCATGAGGTGGTGACGCAAGCCCGCAGGGACGGCTACACCGAGACGATCCTGGGCCGGCGGCGCTACCTGCCCGACCTCACATCAGACAACCGGCAGCGCCGGGACATGGCCGAGCGGATGGCCCTCAACGCGCCGATCCAAGGTTCAGCCGCCGACATCATCAAGGTCGCCATGCTCGGCGTGGACCGGGCGTTGCGGGAGGAGGGCCTGCGGTCCCGGATGCTGCTGCAGGTCCACGACGAGCTGGTCTTCGAGGTGGCGCCCGGTGAGCTTGAAGACCTGCGCAAGCTGGTCACGGCCCGCATGTGCGGCGCGTTCCCGCTCAGCGTGCCGCTGGAGGTGTCGTTCGGCACCGGCCACAGCTGGGAAGAAGCGGGGCACTAGCCGGGAGCGGGGCTGGGTCTCGGTTTGGTACCTGCGATTGACCGGTTGGCCTGGCTCTCATATTCTGAACGACGCGCCGTGTTCTGGTGCAGTCCGCCATGGCCAGGCACAGACATGGCTGCCGTAAGGCGGTTATGGCTGGCCAGGTCGGCCAGGCAAATCCAGTACACCTGTAGCCCTGCATGACGGGCTGTCGGTAGAGCGCGCCCAACTACATCATGTCCGCCGGAGCCAACCCACACATGACGAGCAGCACGCAGGTCAGCCCGACCCCCAAGGTGGCGATCAACGACATCGGGTCGCAGGAAGCCTTCCTCGCCGCGATCGACGAGACCATCAAGTACTTCAACGACGGCGACATCGTCGAGGGGACAGTCGTCAAGGTCGATCGAGATGAGGTTTTGCTCGATATCGGCTACAAGACCGAAGGTGTCATCCCCTCCCGAGAGCTGTCGATCAAGCACGACGTCGACCCTCATGATGTGGTCAAGACCGGAGAACAGATCGAGGCCCTCGTCCTGCAGAAGGAGGACAAGGAAGGCCGCCTGATCCTGTCCAAGAAGCGGGCGCAGTACGAGCGCGCGTGGGGCACGATCGAGAAGATCAAGGAGGAGGACGGCGTCGTCACCGGGACGGTGATCGAGGTCGTCAAGGGCGGCCTGATCCTGGACATCGGGCTGCGCGGGTTCTTGCCGGCCTCCCTGGTGGAGATGCGCCGGGTGCGTGATCTGCAGCCGTACGTGGGCAGGCAGATCGAGGCGAAGATCATCGAGCTGGACAAGAACCGCAACAACGTGGTGCTATCCCGGCGCGCGTGGCTGGAGCAGACCCAGTCCGAGGTCCGCCAGAACTTCCTCCACACGCTGCAGAAGGGCCAGATCCGCAAGGGCGTGGTCTCCTCGATCGTCAACTTCGGTGCGTTCGTGGACCTCGGCGGCGTCGACGGCCTGGTGCACGTGTCGGAGCTGTCCTGGAAGCACATCGACCACCCGGGCGAGGTGGTCGAAGTGGGCCAGGAGGTCACCGTCGAGGTGCTGGACGTGGACCTGGACCGGGAGCGGGTTTCCCTGTCCCTGAAGTCCACGCAGGAAGACCCGTGGCAGCAGTTCGCGCGCACCCACCAGATCGGCCAGGTCGTCCCCGGCCGGGTCACCAAGCTCGTGCCGTTCGGCGCGTTCGTCCGGGTGGAAGAGGGCATCGAGGGCCTAGTCCACATCTCAGAGCTCGCCGACCGGCACGTGGAGATCCCCGAGCAGGTCGTTCAGGTCGGCGATGAGATCTTCGTCAAGATCATCGACATCGACCTTGACCGGCGGCGGATCAGCCTGTCGCTCAAGCAGGCCAACGAGGGCACGATCGGCGAGGCCGTCGGCGATGACTTCGACCCAACGGCCTATGGCATGCGGGCCACCTACGACGAGCAGGGCAACTACGTCTACCCGGAGGGCTTCGACCCGGAGACCGGAGAGTGGCTCGAGGGTTACGAGCAGCAGCGCGAGGAGTGGGAGCAGGAGTACGCCGAGGCGCGGGCCCGCTTCGAAGCGCACCGGCGCCAGGTCACCGAGGCCCGCAAGGCCGCCGATGACGAGCCAGCCGAGCAGGCCGAAGGCGGCGAGTCCGGCGAAGGCGGCGCCGGGCGTGCCCCCGGGGCCAGGCGTTCGTCCGCGGCCCGCGATGACAGCGGCTCCGGCGGCGGCGCGCTGGCCTCCGACGAGGCGCTCGCCGCGCTCCGCGACAAGCTGTCCGGCCAAAGCTAAAGATGCGCGCCCTCACACGGAGGGCCGCATGCTGAGAGTCGGGCTCACGGGCGGGATCGGCTCGGGAAAAGGTGAGGTAGCGCGGCGGCTGGCCAGCTATGGAGCCCTCGTCATCGATGCCGACCAGCTCGCCAGGGAGGTAGTCGCGCCGGGAACGCCGGGGCTGGCCGAGATCGCCCAGGCGTTCGGCACCCGGGTACTCCGCCCCGGCGGGGACCTCGACCGCCAGCTTCTGGGCGAGATCGTCTTCTCCGATGCCGATCTTCGCGGCAGGCTGAACGCGATCGTCCACCCTCGGGTGGGCGATCGCATGCGCGAGATCGAGCAGGCGGCGGGAAACGCGGATGTCATCGTCCAGGTGATCCCGCTGCTGGTGGAGAACGGCCTAGCGGGCACGTTCGACGTGGTGGTGGTCGTGGACGCCCCGCCGGCGGCGCAGGTGAACCGGCTGGTCCGCACGCGCGGCATGACCAGGTCACAGGCGCTCGCGCGGATGTCCGCCCAGGTCACGCGTGAGGAGCGGCTGGCCGCCGCCACCCTCGTGGTGGACAACTCCGGCTCGCTGGACGACCTGGATGGCCAGGTCGCGGCGTTGTGGGCCGAACTATCCCGCCGGGCCGAAAAAAAGGACGGCTGACCCCCGGCGGGCACGCGGCCGCACCGGATTGTCCGGCCCCGGCCATACAGTGGAACCCCATGGCCTCGAGCACGCCGCCCGCGGCGCCCGCAGAGAACCCGGGCCGGGCCGCCCGCGCGGGAAGAGGCGGGCTGCCTGGCGTGTTCCCCATCGGCGTGGGCGTGACGGCGGTGAGCCGGGAAGGAGTGGTCCGGTGCGGCCGGTAAGCGACCTTCAGCGGCGGGTGGCACCGTTCGAGGTGGTCACCGATATGGTGCCCGCGGGCGACCAGCCGCGTGCCATCGACGAGATGGAACGGCGGATCCGGGCGGGGACCAAGGACACCGTGCTGCTCGGCGCGACCGGCACCGGCAAGACCGCCACCGTCGCGTGGCTGGCCGAGCGGCTGCAGCGCCCCACGCTGGTGATGCTGCCCAACAAGACCCTCGCCGCCCAGTTCGCCAACGAACTGCGCGAGATGCTTCCGAACAACGCGGTCGAGTACTTCGTCTCGTACTACGACTATTACCAGCCGGAAGCCTACGTTCCGCAGACCGACACCTACATCGAGAAGGACTCCTCGATCAACGACGAGGTGGACCGGCTGCGCCATTCGGCCACCAACTCCCTGCTGACCCGCAGGGACGCGATCGTGGTCGCCTCGGTCTCCTGCATCTACGGGCTCGGCACGCCGCAGGAATACATCGACCGGCTGGTCACGCTGACCGTCGGCGCGACCGTTGAGCGGGACGCGCTGCTCCGCAAGCTCGTGGAGATGCAGTACACGCGCAACGACCTGTCCTTCACGCGCGGCACCTTCCGGGTCCGCGGCGACACCATCGAGGTGATCCCGAAGTACGAGGAGTTCGCGGTCCGGATCGAGATGTTCGGTGACGAGATCGAGCGGCTGATGACCATGCACCCGCTCACCGGCGAGGTGCTCAGCGAAGACCAGGTGATCCACGTGTTCCCGGCCTCCCACTACGTCGCGGGAGAGACCCGGATGAAAAGGGCCATCGACGACATCGAGGCGGAACTCGCCGACCGGCTCGCCGAGCTGGAGCGGGCCGGGAAGCTCCTGGAGGCCCAGCGGCTGAGGATGCGGACCACCTACGACGTCGAGATGCTGCGGCAGGTGGGCAGCTGCTCCGGTATCGAGAACTATTCGCGGCACATCGACGGCCGCCCGGCGGGCAGCCCGCCGAATACCCTGCTCGACTACTTCCCCGAGGACTTCCTCCTGGTGATCGACGAGTCGCACAACACCGTGCCGCAGATCGGCGCGATGTATGAGGGCGACGTGTCGCGGAAGCGGGTCCTCGTCGAGCACGGGTTCCGGCTGCCGAGCGCGATCGACAACCGACCGCTGACCTGGGATGAGTTCTGCGACCGTATCGGGCAGACGGTCTACCTGTCCGCCACCCCGGGGCCGTACGAGCTCCAGCGTACCGGCGGGGAGGTGACCGAGCAGGTGATCAGGCCGACCGGCCTGATCGATCCCAAGGTCATCATCAAGCCGACCAAGGGCCAGATCGACGACCTGGTGCACGAAATCAGGGAGCGTGCCGAGCGCTCCGAGCGGGTGCTGGTCACGACGCTGACCAAGAAGATGGCCGAGGACCTCACCGACTATCTGCTCGAGCTTGGCATCCGGGCCCGGTACCTGCACAGCGAGGTGGACACGCTGCGGCGCATCGAGCTGCTGCGCGAACTGCGGCTCGGCGAGTACGACGTGCTGGTCGGCATCAACCTGCTCCGTGAGGGACTCGACCTGCCCGAGGTGTCCCTGGTGTCGATCCTGGACGCCGACAAGGAGGGCTTCCTGCGCTCCGGCACGTCGCTGATCCAGACCATCGGCCGCGCGGCCAGGAACGTGTCCGGCCAGGTGCACATGTACGCCGACCAGGTCACTCCGTCGATGCAGCGGGCGATCGACGAGACGAACCGGCGGCGCGACAAGCAGGTCGCCTACAACCGCGAGCACGGCATCGACCCGACGCCGCTGCGCAAGCGGATCGCGGACATCCTGGACCAGCTGGTCCGGGAGGACGCAGACACCGAGCAGCTGATCGGGGGCGGCGGGCGGCAGCAGAGCCGGGGCAAGGCGCCGGTGCCGGGGCTTTCGTCCCGGGCGCGCCAGGCCGGAGGCGGCGCCGCCGGCGCGGCCGCGGAGGGCGGCGGCCAGGCCCGTGGCGACCTGATCTCCCTGATCGGCGAGCTCACCGATCAGATGCACGCCGCCGCGGCCGAGTTGCAGTTCGAGGTGGCTGCGCGCATCCGGGATGAGATCAGGGACCTCAAGCACGAGCTCCGCGGCATGCAGGCCGCCGGGGTCTAGTGGGCGGCATGACCTGGGTGGTGTTCGACTACGGTGGCGTGCTCAGTGAGCCACAGCCGGACGCGGACGTGGCGCTTCTCGCCCGGGCGGCGGGCAGCACGGTGGCGGACTTCCGCGGCGCGTACTGGGCGCACCGGCTGGACTATGACCGCGGCGAACTGGACGGCGTGACCTA
>Ga0070708_100004823_pt1 | contig 10634 bp, 9 predicted proteins | sample KBSK5503metaG_FD_65469 | JGI IMG/M metagenome (GOLD analysis project Ga0070708, IMG submission 65469) | Corn, switchgrass and miscanthus rhizosphere microbial communities from Kellogg Biological Station, Michigan, USA - KBS K5-50-3 metaG | ecosystem: Host-associated > Plants > Roots >... | reverse complement strand
GCTCTTCCAAATGCACGCGGACTTCCTGCGCGATCAAATCTCTAAGCTCTCTGTCTTCGCCGGCTGCGTCACTGACTAGCTGCTCGTTAACGGTGTACAAGGGAGAGCCAGACGGTGCAATTCTGTAAGGCGCTTCGCAAAAATCCCAACGCTCGAAATTAGTAATCCCAAGTTCTTTCATCGCAGCGGTGTCTTCGCGCCAGCGCTCTTCGATCGGGTTCGCCCGTAGATGCCACTTCGCATGAAGATGGCGCGCGTACGCTGAGTACCCGGAATTCTTGGGGATCCCGGCAAATACACCAATCACTTCAACCGGCTCGTTACGCGACACCAATGAATGAATGGTACCCCCGCAAGACAGGACCACATCGTCCGCGTGCGGCGAGAAGAATATGTGCGGAGCTTTTTCGCTCAAGGGATCAATTTCCGGGTGGCTGTCATCAATTGGATGACGCCAACCCGCTGACGGGGTTCTGTGGGCCACGAACCTGTAGCTTCACGGCCGCTCTGGCGATGTTGTAGTTGAGCGTAAACTCTATCTCTCTCTTCCAACTTCGAAGGTAGGCCATCTTGGTCATCAAATGACTTCCCTTCATGATCAGACAATTGCCCGACTTGAGACTGCCTATCTCGAGTAATGCTCGCTCGACTGATTCAGGTCCGAGATTCTGCATACAATCCATTCCAGTCAGACCGCTCTCACAAACCTGAAGCCGGTACGATCGCTGGCACGGGCTACACGTATTGGGCGACAAAATAGCGATGCACTTACCGTCAGGATAAATCCATGGATGAAGCAGAATCGGCGAAGACGTTCCATGCAGTGAAATGATTGGCACGCCACTAGTCGCCGCGGCATGCATGGCTCCACCGTCAGTAGTTACGAGGACTTTCAACACACGGCAGAGTGCGGTGAATTCCGCTAACGAAGCAGTCACCGCAAAAGGCGAGCGTGTCTCCTCAGCCAGTCGCTCCAAATTAGGACGATCGGTAGGGCCGCCGATTAGAACCAGGTTCGAAGCTCCTAACCGATCAATCAATGCTTTCCAATATGTCATCGGCCACTGGCGATTAGCCATTGCCTGGAATTCATTCATCGGGGTGTTAATAAACAGCCCGAGTTTTCCCTGGTACTGCTCAAAGCCAGATGAATCGCCCTGCGGGCAATACGGAGGCGTGGTTAGCCCTTCATAACCTGCTTCAAACGCCAGCTCCATGTTCATCTCCACCTGATGCCGATAGAAAAGTACATGGGAGTACTTGCCGTTCCACTTATTTAGAAGAGACCGTCGCTGAGTTGCGTGCAGACGATCGGCGCTGATCACGTTTGCATGGCTCTCAAAATGCCCCCGCACATCACCATCTCCGCATAGAACCGGAAGGACTACCAGATCGAACTCGCTCGACAGATCTGCTTCAGCATTATAGTTCACGATCGAATCGAAAGTATTGAAGTCCTTAAGCACGGGATGATCCGGAAGTTGAGACAAAGCCGTGAAGTGCGCTTCGGGATACGCAGCTCTCAGCGCTTTGTATAAAGGAGTCGCCAGAATCGTGTCCCCGAGTTCCAGAGGGGCAAACGCTGCAAGCTTCTCAATATGGATGGGCTTCAACAACTCTACTCGCGCGTCGTTACAATTTCAGATCGATGCAATGCAATTTGAGCCAGAGCCGACATCCGGCCAAGATGCATGGCCGTCATTAAGGCGCAGTCGAGCCGGACCTCCGATCGTTTCCAGCAGGCAGCCGCAAGACGACCGAAACTTCCCACACAGCTTCGCAGCTCGTGAAAGTATCTCGAGTACGCGGCTTTCCAACTCTTCCGATAGAGATCGAGATCCAAAACGATTTGCGTAGTGCCCTCACCAAATATTCTCTTCATCAGCCAGGAACGCTTCTGGCGGGCCTTAGGCACAAAGTGAAATGCTAATGCTGAAGGTTGATAGTAAGCATGCTTACCGTGGGAAAGCATTCTTACGAAGAGATCCACGTCACCACTGGTGATGAACATTCGACCCTTGCGGCTAAGGTCTTCACGTATCCCACCGCTGGCCAGATAATCCTCCCTGTCAAACGCTACGTTCATGGTCACGATATAGTCGGCCGCGGTGAGTTGACGAGGCTGGTCACCGAAATCATAACGAGACACCCAGCGATCGTAGCGGTCCGAAAACCACAAAGGTCGTTCGTTGCCCTCCCAATCAAGATCTATTCTGCCGGCGACAATCGAAGGCCTGGGTAAGATTTCTTCGAAGGGGCGTAACAACTCGCGAACGCAATTAACATCAGCGACGTTGTCGTCATCAAAAAACACGATGTAGCGCCCGCTGCTCATTCTCGCGCCGGTATTGCGTGATATCGCAACGCCTAGCCTCGGTTCGTAAATATAGCGGATCCTCTCGGATGATTTCTTGATCTTTTCAACCACTTTTCGGGTGTTGTCACTTGAGCAGTTATCAACCACTACGATTTCATAGATGCTTGGCGGAAGGTTTTGATTTACGAGACTAAGAAGGGTTTTTCCCAGAAGCTGGGCCCGGTTATAGGTACAGACAATTATCGAGACAAGAGGTTGGGGCGTCGTCATTTTATTTAATTTGGCGAAGACGTCGATCCTGCTGCTCAGTTTCAGACGGGCGCAGGCGGCAAAGATACATTGACGTTTGCTGCATCCAAACTTCGGGCAAACTGTAAGCCGCCAGGAGCAAGAGACCTGGATACAAACCTATGCGATACCGCCATCCGCCGACAAAAACGAGCGCAATTAGCGTCGCACCAGCAACAAAGGGCACTACTGTGGCGACAATCAATTGCCAGTTACAACGCCGCTGAAGGATGCGGATAATACCCATCACGTAAAGCGGTACTAAAGCCAAATCCAAACCGTCCAGTACCCGATTATTAGCAGGTCCATAGAAGCGATAGAGCTTTCGTGGCAATAGGCTCAGAAACTGAGCTGGATGTTGGCCAATCCATCCAAGAGACAGTTGCCAAGATAACCGATTCCATTCAAGCTCGTTGACGCCGACGAGCTGAGCAGCCCATTCGGGCGGGGGTGGCGTGTAGCCTCCGGCCGCGAATGGATTATTACCAACCAGGAAGTTGTATCCAGCGCTGCTGCTGAGCATTGGACTTCCTAATGCGATCCAGTTGCGGATTAACCAGGGGGCAACGGTCACAGCCGAGGCTATGCTGACTAACAAAACTGCCTTCCACCACCTTCGTATGTTTCCTTCGACTAAGAAATAGCTGAGGCTAACCACCATCAATCCAGCGGGAAAGAGAGCTTCACGACGCAGCAAAGCCGTCAATCCAAATATCAAGCCCACTAGGAGCCATCGGCGGAGCTGATGTCGCTGCTGGCTTGGGAGGATGATTGATGAAAGCAAAAAGACCAGAAGAGATATATATAAGGACTCTGTTAGGATCTGCTTGGTAAAGAGCAGGAAGTGCGGCAGCAGTGCGAATAACACACCGCCAACCAGTGCTCGGGGTTCTCCCAGCAGTCGCACACAGCAAAGAAAGAATAACGAGGCCGCGATCCCTCCGATAATTGATTGGACGATAAAGATCTCGCCTTCGTTAAGACCAAAGATTAGAAAATTGCCGGCCAAAAAAAAGATATAGAGTGGAGGGCGATCCGCTAACCACGGCTCGACAGCTGAACGAAATCCACGTCCTTCCAGGATGCCTTGCGCGAAACTCTCGAAAGCCCTCGGATCACCGCCGGCCAACTTCGCGGGTGAATAAAACGATATAAATGTGAGTCGAGTAGTCAAGGCCAATATGCCAATCAGTAACGCACCATAGACAGATCGTCTAGATAGATGATTTAACTTCATGGATCGGCTCGATGTTCGTAGGCGCAAGATATCGATCGCCATTGCCGTGATCTTTCTTGGCAACTCGTCCAGAATCTTTACCTGCATTCACGAGGTCAGGGTTACGATAGGTCAACTCTTCCGTGCCAGACAGAATGTGATCGACGGCCTCAACCCCTTGCATAATTGAATGGTCCTGATTCGAGACTTCGTATTTCCAGGCTCCGAATCTGCCTCGACTCCAGATTCCCATCTCTCGCAACTCGGGATCGATTGATTCGAGGAGTTTATCTCTGCCCAGAAATGGAGTCGGATATCCGTAGCCTAGCCGTCTATGCCAGACACTCACGATCGGATTATTGTCAGAAATCAACCCCACGCGCCGAAGCCCGGCAATCACGTCGTCAGCAACTCGCTCGTGATCGACCGGTTTCGCTGATGACTCGCTCACCTCGCACAATAGGGACCACTGCTTGCCAGGCTCAGGGACATTGTAAGGAGAATAATTCGAGAAGACCGTCACCCGATAGAATGGCACGTCCGGTTCAGGAAAATACATCCAACATTTCGTCGACAACGCTGGCGGAACTTTTCCATCCAGGCCGATTCCGACGATATGCGAACTTGAGAACTTGAATTCGTCGGCTTTCTTTGCGAGGTCAGCTCGATCGGATAGCACGCGCAGCAGACAATCGAGCGGAATGGTCGAGATCAGATAGTCGTATACAGTCGACGTACCATCTGCAAACCTTACGATTCGATCTGCTGGCGAGATTTGCACGACCCGTTTTCCAAATGCTAGTCGGCTAGCCGGAAGACGGTCATACAATGCCCTCCAGATTGCTCCTGTGCCACCTCGCAGAGGAAACCGAAATTGCGCGTTTGGCCCCCAACTGCAGTCGTCTCTTTTACGCACCAAATTCTCAAGGATGCGTGCCAGGTCGATGGTCGCCACGCGCTCACCCATCCAATTCGTCCCCAGGGCCGCTGGGTCAAACCCCCAAACCTTGAAGTTGTACGGCAGAAGAAAAACGTCCGCCAAACCAGGTCCGAAAGTATCCAGAATCCATTCCCTAAAGGTTTCGGGCCGAGCTCGGCCATTGCCCTGTACCAATAGGAGACCAATGAGACACTTGATTAAATCTTCGTCGGGTAAACGCCAAATATTGTTCTGAAGTGGGTAGGGGATGAATTGATTGCGCATCCAAACCCAAGACTCACGCGTATGCGACACCCATGAATCACCCAGAAGTTTCTCCATCAGCTCGTCGAAGTAGCTGTAGTGTGAGAACAAGACGTGTCCGCCTTGATCCCAGGTAAAACCGCGGTCATCGACAACCGAAGAAGCAAGCCCACCGGGAACATCAACGGCCTCGACCAGCCGCCAGTTTTTGTAGCCCAGTTCTTCCAGGTGCCAAGCAGCGCCCAGCCCTGTTGGGCCGGCGCCAATAATTACGATTGCTCTCTCAGAGTCCAAGGCTCGAGTTTCCTCCGAAAGGCCAGCAGTTGCAGCAGAGCGCGGGCGCAGAATTTGAAAAGCTTCCAACGGCGAATTGATACCACGCCCGTCCGGCGTTCATTGTGTGGAACTTCGCAATCAACTATGTCGTGCCGTCGGCGACCTATGATAGCCAGGAAAATGGAAGGTGCTAGCGTGTCCTCGGGTATTAGCTCACGCGCTTCCAGCCAGACTGATCTCTTTAGGAGCTTGAAAGGAACGTTGGCGTCGCGCAACTGCACTTTGAAAAGCAGCCGAAGGGTTCTGCGCACTATGCGGGTTAACACCAGTCTAACCCTTGGATCCCGGCGATTATTCCGCACACCGAATACTCCATCGTGACCTACGCTAATTTTCCACGTGTCAGCAAAAGCTGTCAGTGGTATCTGGCGATCGCTGTCGATCAGGAAGACATATTCTCCTCGGGCCGCATCGAGCCCGGTTCGTAAGGCACGCCCATGGCCACCATTCGGTTGATGAATTACCTTGACACGCGGATCCTGCAACGCTAACTCGTTCAGAATTTCACCTGTCCCATCACGAGAGCCATCATTTACGACAACAAGCTCGCTCATGGGAATCTGATCAAAGACGAGTTCCTGCACTTCCCTCACCGCAGCCTCAATAGCTCCTTCTTCGTTGTAAGCAGGCATCACTACTGAAAGTTCGACCTGAGTCATATTGGACTCGCCAGTTTCCATTCCTTGTTTATCTAGGTGTAATAGACTATCTGAAAAAAACGAATCTCTTTTTCGTTGCGAAATTCCAAACAGTCACAATGGCAATGGCGAAGACTTTTGCGTAGAGATAATTGAATCGCGGAACGCTGACGAAAAACCACATAGTCAGTTGATTGAGTGCAAGTCCGACCAAACTGGTGATGATGAAGAAGCTGAATTCCAGATCCTTGCGAAACTTGCCGGAAACAAAAACCCATCTAATGCTGAGCAGATAATTACATGTTGAGCCAAGCATGAAACCTACGGCAGCCGAGAACAAATAACCCCCGCCCAATTGGGACGTCAGCAAGTAAAGTACCAAATAATCGAGAGAAGCGGTCGCACCTCCAACCAGAGCGAACCTGAGCCCCTGTTGTTTGGGCGCTCTCGCAATTAGTCCAACTAGGTAAGGGTCTGTGGCTATGTCCACTTCAGCGGAAATAGAACCTACAGAGACTTCTGTCAGAAACTTTGAATCATCCATCATTTGACAAAGCCAGACAAGAACAGCTTTTTATAGATTGCTCCTAGTTTTTCTTGCGAATCACTTGGCCATAGAGATCTGCCATTTGTCCGGCAATCATTGGACGCGAAAAGTTGTCGACGATTCGTTTCCTACCAGCGCTAGCGATCGCGAAACGCTGTTCCGTATCGCTTATCAGGTTCACAATCGCTTCAGCCAGTTCATGGGCATTTGCAGTTTCGAAAAGAATTCCTGACCGCCCATCTTCAACAATTTCTGCCAGGCCGGCGATACGGCTGGCAATGACCGGAACGCCGCAGGCCATCGCCTCAGCAGCCACGTATCCAAATCCTTCCCAAAGCGACGGCACCACACACATGGTTGCACTTCGGTAAACCTCAGGCATCTGCGCGCGCAGAACTGGATCCAGAATTCGAATGCGCGAGTCTTCAATTAAGCTGCCCAGAAACTCGCCGTAAGCGTCACGTGGCGACTCGCCGCCCTTTCCCATCGGCGCCGGCACAAATGTAAATAGGGCTTCCGGAATCTCTTGCCAGACTTTCGGAATAGCCTGACCCAAAATGTGAATTCCCTTCAGGAAACGCGGGCGGCCAACACACAGAATGTTCGTGGCACGCGCATCTTGCGCGGCATTCCCAGGCGGGACGCTCGTGCCACGTTCATCAGAATTCGGCTTGAAATGATCAACGTCGACCGGGTTGGGAATCACTGTCAGTGGGCGCGAACCGCGTTCGCCGTTAAGGGAATCCAGCAACGCCCGGCTGGGCGAGGTAACGTACGCTGCCTTTCTTATCAGCCGGCTCTCGGCGCGCCGATTCAGTTTCGCTTGTTTCGATAAATTCGATTCAAAGTTGGAAACTACTCTGCTGCCTGAATGCAGTCGCACGACCAGCGGAGGCTTCGCACTCAGTTTTGTATAGAGCAATGTTTCCGCGTGCAGCTCGGGACTTTCAATAATATCGACGTGGCGCTCGCTCAGAATCTGTCTCAATTTGATGGCCACCGCCAGCCGATAACCTTCCCACCAACGATTGAGCCGCCACACGACGGGCGTCGAATCAAGGTTCAGCGACGGCAGTATTCTATGGACTTCAACGCCATCAGCTTCAGAGTACTGCTGCGGATCAGTAAGAGCTCGACTGATGACCGTAACCTGGTGACCTGCGCGCGCCAATCCGTGAGCAATCTCGTAGGTGTAGGTCCCGATGCCACCCCATCCGGTTTCTTCCGGATATTCCTGAGAAACAAAACAAATGGAAAGCAATTTTCTAAGATCCGTCATTCGGTTTAAGAAGGGGGCGAAGTGCTTTGCTGTCACCGGGGCATTAGCCCGACCGTCAGGGAGGGCTCCTTGGGTAAGATTTCTTGAGCCCTCCCTGACGGTCGGGCTAATGCCCCGCGTTCCTCCTGACAAATTCAAGGCTGAAGATTCGGTTTGACGAGCGCCAAACGCGAAAGGAATTTGAGATACACCATCGCGTCCGCCCATGCCAGGGCCCATTGTCGATGTTCTAAGTGAGGGCGCACGTAGTGACGTGCATACATGCGCATCGCCTGCGGTAAATTACGCCGGAAGTTCTTGTACAGAAACATGAAGTAACCGTGCTGGATAAAATAAGGTTTTCTATTGCCGGCTGTAGCCTTGTCTTTGTGCCACGCTTTGGCCGTTGAGGCAGTGATGACGCGCCAGTTTCGCTTTCGCATGCGCAGTCCCCAGTCCGTATCTTCGTAGTACATGAAGAAACGTTCATCCAGCAAACCCACATTTCGAATGGCTTCACTCCGCACGAGCAACATCCCACCCGAAACATAATCAACATCCAGGACACCACCGAACTGTCCAGTGTCCAATTCATTCAAACCCAACATCCCGCCGCGGCCGGTCTGGGGATCAATAAAGCCGCCCGCAGTTTGAATACGCTGAGGATCAAGCCAGTAATAGATGACTCCACCAGCAACTCCGACCCGGGGATCACTTTCCATCGCGTGAACCAACTCCGCCAATGTTTCGGGCGCAACCACAGTGTCGTTATTCACAAGCCACACATAGTCAAACCCGTTCCGCAGAGCCCAGCGAATCCCCACGTTGCAACCACCGGCGAAGCCACGATTCCGTCTTTGTCTTAAGATCAATTCGTCGCTACATCCGGATCTTAGGGCCTCGTATTCCATCGGCCGCGACGCGTTGTCAACGACAATTACTTGAAAACTTTTACAGGTGAGCCTTCGAATTGATTCGAGGCAGGCGAGCGTATCCTCGGTATTGTTCCAATTGAGCAACACGATGGCCACCCGCGGCATTGCTGACGGGAAGACTGCGGCTCCAGGATTATCGAGCGAGGTTTTCATCTACGATCCGACTCTGCGCGCGACGATCACAGCCTCTTCGCCGATTTTCTTCAGCCGCGTCAGGTAGTCCACTTCATCCTCTAACCTCGCGATCCCCAGGACTTGTTTCAGACGACGGCCCATGTTGCGCACTATTCCCCAACTGCTGCTTTGGCCATTGAGAACCGGACTACCGTTAGGACTCCCGTGAGATTGAGCCAGAATTTCTCTCGTACGCCAATTCCGAAACGTGCATTGCTCTACCTCAAAGCCATAATGGCGCAGCATCGCCTGGATTAGCGTCGGGTGATAGAAGCGTACATGTTGCGGGTCCACCCAGAAGTGGAACAACTGCATCTCCAGACTCTCAGGATTCGGGAAAGCCATTACGAGAATGCCTCCCGGGGTCAGGCGTCGCGCAATCCTTTCGACCAGCTCAACCAAAGCCTCAAAAGGCAAATGCTCAACCAGATGTGAACAGAAGATCCCATCGAAAATGTCATTCGAGTCCTGCAAAAATTGCAATACGTCGGCCCGAATCACGCGCAGGCCGGACGCTGCGGCTTGCTCAGCAGCTAGCGCATCCGCGTCCACACCCACGGCATTAATGCCCGCGTCTCGCAAATTTTCCAGGAAAGGCCCGCTGCCGCATCCAAGATCCAAAACCTGTCTGCAATCACGGAAGAAGGGCACGAACGCCGTCAGATTCTCTCTTATCTTTGCGCCGTCCTGAACCGAATCAAGGTAATGCCCATAATCAAATCGTTGCTTCATGCCTGAACCTGCCAATGATGTGGAAGGTATATGAACCCGTGGTCGTGTCCTTCTGAAATGACCGAGAAGTGATACTCGCGGGCTCGATATTCATGTTCGAACGTGCCATTTTCATTGAACAACGCAACGGTGACTGAGTACATTCCATCCAGGAGATTCAACGCAGTAATCCGCTGAGTGACGATCATCTCGCTCCGATCTGCGCTCAACTCGTACTTGTCCAGGAAGGTGTTAGCTCCATAACAGTAAACGCCGTCCTGCGAAAAGATGGCCACTCCGACTGAGAACCGATCGCCATTCGCAGGAGTGCTTACGCACAGCTCGACCTGCATTGCCTCTCCGGTGTGGAACTGATCGACCGCCAGTCCTTTTCCGTCAAGGAACCGCACGCCGACAATTTCAAATGCCTGCCGGGATGGAGCGAGGCGAGTTTTCGCTTCGGATTGCAAACCGGCGGCAGACTGCGTTGAGTTTTGATACCACTTCGCAGCCTCGTGCGGATTTCCCCTGAACTCCAACTTTCCATGACCCAGAACCAAAGCATCCGAGCAGAGACCGAGAATGGCGGCCATGTTATGACTCACGAGTAACACCGTTCGCCCCGCCCTTGCCACGTCACCGATCTTCCCAAAGCATTTTTTTTGAAAAGCTGCATCACCCACGGCCAACACCTCATCGACCAGCAAAATTTCCGGCTCCAGATGGGCGGCCACGGCAAAAGCCAAGCGCACATACATACCGCTCGAGTAGTGCTTGACTGGCGTGTCGATGAATTTTTCGATTTCGGCGAAGGCCACCATCTCGTCGAACTTGCGCTGAATCTCGGCGCGTTTCATGCCGAGGATTGAACCGTTCAAAAAGATATTCTCTCGGCCCGTGAGTTCAGGGTGAAAGCCGGTGCCCACTTCGAGCAGCGATGCGATTCGACCATGAATATCGGCGTAACCTTCGGTTGGTTCGGTAATCCGCGAGAGGATTTTCAGCAGCGTGCTCTTCCCTGCCCCGTTGCG
>Ga0070708_100004822_pt1 | contig 10638 bp, 10 predicted proteins | sample KBSK5503metaG_FD_65469 | JGI IMG/M metagenome (GOLD analysis project Ga0070708, IMG submission 65469) | Corn, switchgrass and miscanthus rhizosphere microbial communities from Kellogg Biological Station, Michigan, USA - KBS K5-50-3 metaG | ecosystem: Host-associated > Plants > Roots >... | reverse complement strand
ATTCGGCCAATTCGCTGCAACGGCGTCCGGCAAGCTTGATGCACGAGCGTATCGCTGAGGGCCGAAATTGCGAACCGATAAAGTCATCGCGAAGATCCTGGTCCCGACGGACTTCTCCACGGGCTCCGAGCGCGCATGGATGACGGCTCGTCGGCTCGGCGCCGCTCTGGGCGCCGAGCTCCTTCTCATGCACGTGTTGCCCGCGACCCCAGTGGAGATGACTGCTCGATACACTCTCGAAGAGGTCCGTGCCGCCGAGCGGGCGCGCCAGGCGGAGCATCAGCTTGGCATCCCACGCGACGACGTCGACGACTTGCCGGCGCTGCCTCGTGCGTTCAGTGGACCACTCACCGGCGAGCGTGTGAGCGAATTCTCGGTCGCCGGCCGCGAATGGGCGGCCAAGCTCGAGGAATGCGCACACGCGACGAGCGACGAGGGCTGCAAGATCGCGACGCTCCTACGAGTGGGCAGGCCGTACGAAGAGATCATTGCCGCCGCGAAGGCGCACGAAGTCGACCTGATCGTCATGGCCACGCACGGCCGCGGTGAGGTTCATCGGCTGCTCGTCGGCAGCGTCGCCGACAAGGTCGTGCGCCTCGCGCCGTGCCCGGTCCTCACCCTGAAAGATGCGACGCGCTGACCTCGGCAAGGGCTTGCCGCGCTCGTGACGCATGCGGATCGACATGGCCGCTGTCGCGCTAGCCGTGCCCTTCGGGCTGGGAGCGTGTGCGTCGACGCCTGAGAGGGACACGACGAGGTAGACCAGCGCCGATTTGATAAACCATCGCGTCAGTGGTGGCACGGATCAGGCTCGATGATGTGATGCCCGGGCCGGACCATCGCGGTCACGGTATTCGTCAAGAAGAACACGACCGCGAGCACGTTTACGAGCCCTCCCCATTGTCGCCCTGTCGGCCACGGCGCGAGATCGCCCAAGATCCGAAGCGCCAGCGACGCGTGGAGCAGGCCGAGATGGACGTAAAACCGTGGCTGATAGGTGACGCCGCGGCCGACGACGGCGGGAACGATGATCGGCGCGTGTCCGAAGATCATGGAGAAAGCGAACCCAACGAACACCGTGTGAAGGATCGCATCGTATTGCGGCCCCGCCGCGACGTCACCCCAGCGCACCGCGAAGAGTCCTGACACGGCGAGCCACACGTAGCCGGAGAGCAGCGCGACGGCGGTGAACCTCGGCAATCCCGACATTCGGACCGTTCGCCGCGCCATATCGAACACACCGAGCCACACGGCGAGCGCGATGAACGCGACCCCGATCGCGCGCACGCCGGCCTCCGGCGCAGACATCGTCGAGCCGAGCCCGACGAGGAGCACGGCCACAATGAGGACGAAGGCGGCGCAGCTGAGCATGCCGCGACGGAGCAGGCGTGTGAGCTCGAGCCGCTCGCCCGCGATCGTAAGGACGACGAAGCCGGCCCACCAGAATATGACCCGATGCATCGGCGCGTCGGCGAGCCAGAGGATCTGGCCGATCGACCAGGAAACGGCGCCCAACGCCATGACGACGGTGAAGAGCGTCGCCTGTCGTCCGAGAATCTCGACGAACACGAGCACCATGACCGCGCTTCCGAGCAGCATCGACCAGGCTGCGCCCGGTGCGCCGACCATCAGCGCAAGCGCGCCGAGACCGCTGGCGAGTGGAGCCACGTACGCCCAGGAGCGCCCCAGCGCGACCGCGCGCTCGAGGCCGATGACCGTGCCAAGGAATCCCGCGACCATCAGGGGGCCGTGAAAAGCGACGAGCGGCGCGGGGACCGGGAAGACCCATCCGATCCGCACCAAGCCACCGATGAGCGCACCGACGAGCGCGAGGCCGCCGAGCGCCATGATTGGAACGCGCGCACGGCGCGACGGTCGCGGCGCGACTATTTCCACCCGAGTCGCTCTCGAGCGCTCGGCGACATCATCGAAGGTTTCCACGCGGGCTCCCAGACGAGATCGACCGAGATCGACGTCACGCCGCGAACGTGCTGCTGAATCGCCGCCTTCACCTGCTCCGTGAGCGACTCACCGAGGGGGCATGCCGCCGTGGTCATCGTCATCACGACGGAGACGTGGCCGTCTTGCCTGCGCACCTCGTACACCAGCCCGAGGTCCACGACGTTGATCCCGATCTCGGGATCGACGACATGGCGAACGGCTGCGAGGATCTCGTCAGTGTCCCGCGTCACTTGAGGTCACGGCACGCTCGGGTTGTGCGTCGATCCAGTGGAAGTATTGGAGGTACTGTCTGATCTCACCGTCCGAAAGATTCTGGTTCGGCATCGGAACGTTGTTCGACTCCTTCAGCATGGCCTTCGCGTCAGGATCAGTCTCCAGCATCTTCTCAGGCGCCTTCAGCCAGCGAGTGAGCCACGCGTCGTCTCGACGTTTGGTGACCCCGACGAGGTCAGGACCGAGCTTCCGGCCTTGCCCGATGGAGTGGCACGCAAGGCACTTGCTCTCGAAATCGAGCTTCCCCTGCATTGCGGCCGGATCATTGGGCGCGGCCGTCGCCGGCATGTTGTGATGCTCGAGGTCAGCCTCGTCACGCTTCACGGTCGTGGAGACGAGCCCAATGGCGCCCTGGGACGCGTTGGCGAAGTGATGGTCGACCATGATGTACGCCCCGTCTTCCGGAATCACGAACTCGACGATCGCGCTGTTCGAGGACCCAAGCAACACGGTCTGCATCCCGCGGAACTGGTTGTCTGGATTCCCCTCCATCCACACGCGATCAAGGATCGTCCCGACCACGTGGAAGCTCGACGTCTTGCTCGGACCCACGTTGAGGACGTAGAGCCGTACCCGCTCACCCGCCTTCGCCGAGAGGGGCTTCTTGACCATGCCGTTGTGCACGCCGTTGAACACCGTGTAGCTGGGCTGCGACGCTCGAAGACGATCGCCGTCGAGCACGTGAAGCGGCGCTCCGTCGGCCTTACGCCCATTGGGATCGGGCTTGGTGTAGAACTCGCTCTGCACGACCACGTACTCGCGATCGGCCTTGGTCGGGTAGCCGCCGCGCGGCTCGACGACAACGGCGCCGTACATGCCCGAAGCGATGTGCTCGAGGATCATCGGCGTCCCGCAGTGGTACATGAACACGCCCGGATAATTCAGCGTGAACTCGAATTCGATCGTTTGGCCCGGCGCGATGGACCGGTACTTGTCCTGCGGCGAGACCATCGCGGCGTGAAAGTCCATCGAGTGCATCATGGGCGCGGCGGTGAGACGGACACCGGGCATGGCGTGCGCACTCCGGTTCGTCATCGTGAAGCGGATGCGATCGCCCACGCGGGCGCGAACCGTCGGTCCGGGAACCTGGTCACCGAATGTCCACGCGCTGAACTTCACCCCGGGCGCGACTTCGATAATCTTATGGACGGTGTCGAGCCGGACATCTTTGACCGGAGCCGGGTCGAGCGGGTTCAACGTGGCCGTCACCGACAAGGCGCTGCCCGCGGCAAAGGGACCCGAGCCCGCCGTACTCGTCACGCGCGCCGGCTTTGGCTTCAACTCCATCGTCACGGGGTCGTACGGGTCCGATGCTTTCTGCCAACGCCCATCGCACGCAGTAAGAAACACCGCCACGGCGAGCCACGACAGCGACGTTGTCGACCACCGACGGCGTTTCGCTACTCCCAATCGCATCCCTCCCGAGCGCTCGTCGACGAATTGGACGCGACCATCCCCTCACGGCTCTTGCCGGCGATCGCCTCGACGTTACGCCGGCGGCGCCGAGAACGCCGCCGAGCCGGGCCATGGTCCCGGGCTCGTCTTCTCATGGCCTCCTTAGGGTCGGCGCCCATGCGCCGCCAGCCATCGTCGCCAATAGCTCGCACATCGGCTCGGCGAAGCGGTCGCGGTCCGCATTGCATCCTCCCTTCCCGGGCCATTTCATCGGGCCCGGCCACGCAAAGAGAGGTGCATGCCGACTGCCACGCCGGAACGGCGTCGATTCGCGGGGTTGGGCGAGGTGGGTTCGGCGGATGGTGCGCCGACGCCCCACGCGCTGGGGCGCCGACGCACCGGGAGGCGTCCTTATATACGTTCGAGCACGGCCGCGATACCCTGCCCGCCCCCGATACACATGGTTACCAGGGCGTAGCGCCCGCCGGTCCGTTCCAGTTCGTAGAGCGCCTTGACGGTGAGAATGCAGCCGGTGGCGCCGACCGGATGGCCGAGCGAGATGCCACTGCCGTTGGGATTCGTCTTGGCCGGCGGCAGGCCGAGCTCACGGATGACGGCGAGGGCCTGCGCAGCGAACGCCTCGTTGAGCTCGATGACGTCGAGATCGGCGACCAGCAGTCCAGCGCGCGCGAGCGCGGCCCGCACCGCGGGCACAGGCCCGATGCCCATGTACATTGGCGCGACGCCAGCGTGGGCGTAGGCCACGAGCCGCGCGCGGGGCACGAGGCCGCGGCGCTCTGCGGCGGTGCGCTCCATGAGGACGACCGCCGCCGCCGCGTCGTTGAGGCCGGCAGCATTGCCTGCGGTCACGGTGCCCCGTGGGTCGAAGGCCGGTTTGAGCATTGCCATGGCGGCAAGGTTGGCATCGGCCCGGATGTGCTCATCCGTCTCAAAGGCCAGGGGCCCGCCCTTGCCTTTGACCGTGATCGGCAGGATCTGGCTCTTGAAGTAGCCGTGAGCCGTCGCGGCCGCCGCGCGGCGGTGACTCTCCACGGCAAAAGCATCCTGCTCTTCACGCGTCATCCCCCACCTCGCGGCGACGTTCTCGGCGGTGGTGCCCATGTGGCAGTCGTCGAAGGGATCGGTCAGCGCGCCGACCGTGGCATCGACCACCGCACCGTCGTTGAGGCGCTGGCCCCACCGCATCGCCGGCAGCCAATAGGCTCCGCGGCTCATGGACTCCGCGCCACCGGCGACGGCCGCATCGACGTCGCCGAGCGCGATCATTTGTGCCGCGGAGACGATGGCCTGGAGTCCGCTTCCGCACAGGCGATTCAGCGTGAGCGCGGGCGTCTCGACGGGGAGTCCGCCATTCACGGCGGCCACGCGCGACAGGTACATATCGTGAGCGTCGGTGTGGATGACGTTGCCGAACACGACGTGACCGACGTCGGCCGGGTCGATGCGGGCGCGCGCGACCGATTCGCGCACCACCTGGGCGGCCAGCTCGCTCGGTGGGACGTCCTTGAGGCTGCCGCCGTAGCGGCCGATGGCCGTGCGGACACCGCTGAGTACCACGACTTCGCGCGCGCTGTTCATCATGACTGTCCCCACGTGCTCCGCACCGCGGAGCTGCTCACATGTAGATGCCGCCGTTGACGTTGATCTGCTGCCCGGTGATGTAGTCCCCATCGGCGGCGACGAACACGACGACCTTCGCGACTTCGTCGGGCTCGCCGAAACGCCCCATGGGGATGCGCGCTTTGATCTGCTCCTGGATCTCCGGAGCCACCTTCGCCAGCATGTCGGTCAGCGTGAAGCCGGGCGCGATGGCGTTCACGGTGATGTTGAACTTGGCCAGCTCGATGGCGGCGGTCTTGGTGAAGGCGATGATGCCACCCTTGCTCGCCGCGTAGTTGGCCTGCCCGAAGTTGCCCGCCTGGCCCACATAGGAGCTGATATTGATGATGCGGCCGTATTTCTGCTCGATCATCACCGGCATGGCCGCCGTCGTGCACAGATAGACGCTGTGCAGGTTGTTGTCGATGACCGAGAGCCAGTCCTCGTCGGTGAGCTTCCGGAGCGACCGGTCGCGCGTGATGCCGGCGTTGTTGACGAGGATGTCGAGGCGACCCCACTGGTCGATCACGCGCCGCACGAGGCCGCGCGACTCGGCCACGTCGCAGACGTTGGCCTGGATGAGCAGCGCCTCACCGCCCCTGGCAGCGATCTCCTCGACGACCTGCTTGGCCTCGCTCTCGCTGGTCTTGTAGTTCACGGCCACTTTCGCGCCCTCGCGCGCCAGCCGGAGCGCGATCGCCTTGCCGATACCTCGCGCCGCGCCCGTCACAAGCGCCGTTCGTCCCTCGAGTCGTTGACCGCTCATGACTGCCTCCTCCTTACCTTCTAGGCGGTGCCCTCGGTGTCGTACCGCGGCTCCCAGCGCGCCGCGGCAACGGCCTCGGGGATCGCGGCGTCGTCGAGCCGCCGTCCGACGCCCTCGTCGCGCGCGGCTCGTATGACGGCCTCGGCGATGCGGCCAGCGACCCGGCGCAGATCCCGGATCGGAGGATAGAGACTACCCGCCGCGAGATCGGCGTCGTCCACGAGTCCGGCGAGGCATTCCGCGGCAGCCAGACACATGCTGTCCGTCACCTCGCGCGCCTCCGCGACGAGCGCACCGAGTCCAACGCCCGGGAAGATGAACGCGTTGTTGCTCTGACCGACACGCCAGGTGCGCCCTGCGTAGCTCACGGGCGCAAAAGGACTGCCGGTGGCGACGAGCGCGCGTCCCCGGCTCCACTCGACGACGTCTGCCGGCGAAGCCTCGCACTGGTTCGTCGGATTGGACAACGGCAGCACGAGTGGCCGCTCGACCGACTCGTCCAGTGCCTGCACGACGGGCTTCGTGAACGCCCCGCCTTGGCCGCAGACGCCGATGAGCGCCGTGGGTCGCAGCGCGCGCACGACCGTCTGCAGATCGGCGCCGGGCTTGACACCGGCGGCCGCGGCGAGCTCGACGGGCCACGCGAACGGTCGCTGAAACACGTCGAGCGGCTGCCCGTCGTCAACGAGAAGCCCGGTGATCTCGACGATCGCGAGCGCGCGCGCGAGTGCCGCGCCGCCGAGGCCAGCCCGCACGAAAGCATCGCGAAGCACGCGGGCGATACCGACGCCGGCCGCACCGGCGCCCAGGATCAAGACCCGCTCGTCCGCGAGCGTCCGGCCGGTCACGCGCCCGGCGGCGAGCAATCCGGCCAGGACGCACGCCCCGGTGCCCTGGATGTCGTCATTGAACGAGGGCAGCACGTGTCGATACCGGTCGAGGAGGTCGAACGCGTTTTGCTTCTTGAAGTCCTCCCACTGCAGCAGGGCGCGCGGAAAGCGACGGCGCACGGCCGCGACGAATTCGTCCACGATCTCGGCGTAGGCGGCCCCGCGCAGGCGCGGGTGGCGCCAGCCGAGATACAAGTCGTCCTCCAGCAGCGCGCGGTTGTCGGTGCCCACGTCGAGGCTGACGGGCAGTGTCTGGCTCGGATGAATGCCGGCGGCGGCGCTGTAGAGCGTGCACTTGCCGATGGGGATGCCCATGCCGCCCGCCCCCTGGTCGCCGAGGCCGAGAATCCGCTCGTTGTCGGTTACCACGATGAGACGGACGTCGGCGAACGGCGCGTTGCCGAGGACGGCGTCGATGCGGCCGCGGTGCGGGGGCGTGATCCAGAGCCCGCGGGCCCGCCGGAAGATGTGGCTGAACTCTTGGCACGCGCGGCCCACCGTCGGCGTGTAGACGATGGGCAGGAACTCCTCGAGGTGGTCGCAGAGCACGCGATAGAAGAGGTGCTCGTTGCGGTCCTGGAGCGAGGCGAGGCCGATGTACGTCTCGAGCGGGTCGCGCTTGCGCGCGAGGTTCTCGAGCACGCGCGCCGCCTGCTGCTCGATCGTGTTGACCCCGGCGGGCAGGAGGCCCTCGAGGCCGAGGGCGCCGCGCTCCTCGGGCGTGAACGCGCTGCCCTTGTTGTACATGGGCTCGCTCAGCAGATGCGAGCCGCGATGCTGGACGTCGGTGCGGTAAGGCTCCATCGTCATAACCCCAGGTAGGCTTTCTTGACGTGAGGGTCCGATCGCAGGTCCTTCGTCGGCCCGGACAGCACGACGTGGCCGTTCTCGAGAACGTAGCCCGTGCTCGCCAGGTCGAAAGCGGTGGCGACGTCCTGCTCCACGAGGAAGATCGTCATGCCCTCGCCGTGGACCTTCTCGAGCGCGTCCACCAGGGTGTCGAGCATGATTGGCGCCAGCCCGAGCGACAGTTCGTCGAGGATCAACAGGCGCGGTTTGGCCATGAGGCCGCGCCCGATCGCGCACATCTGTTGCTCGCCGCCGCTCAGACTGCCGGCGGGCTGGCGCTGGCGCTGCTCGAGGATCGGGAAGAGCTCGAAGATCCACGCGAGGTCGCGCGCGATGCCGTGCCCGTCGCGCCGGCGGTAGGCGCCGAGGATCAGGTTCTCGCGCACCGTCATGTTGGGGAAGAGCCGCCGGCCCTCGGGCACCTGCGTGATGCCGAGCGCCACGATGGCCTCCGAGGGCCGTCCCGTGATGTCGGTGCCGTCGAGGCGCACGCGGCCGCCGGACGGCCGCACGATGCCGCACACGGTGTTCAGCAGCGTGGACTTCCCCGCCCCGTTGCTGCCGACGAGCGTCACGATCTCGCCCGCGCCCACCGAGAGGCTCACGTCGCGCAGGATCTGGACGGACCCGTAGCCGGCGGAGAGCGCCTGGATCTCAAGCACGCGCGGCCTCCGCGTAGCGTCGGCCGAGATAGGCGGCGACGACCCGCGAGTCGTTGAGCACGTCGGCAGGCGCGCCCTCCGTGAGCGTCTGGCCGTGGAAGAGCACCAGGATCCGATCCGACAGGTTGCGGATCGCCTTCATGACGTGCTCGATGACGAGCAGGGTGACACCGCGATCGCGGATGCGCTTGATGAGGTCCACGGCGGCGTCGATCTCGGCCGGGTTCAGGCCGGCCATCACCTCGTCGAGCAGCAGCACGCGCGGCCGCATTGCGAGCGCCCGGGCGAGCTCCATGCGCTTGCGCTCGGGCACGTTGAGACCATCGGCCGGCGCGTCGCCCCGGTGATCGAGCGCAACGAAGGCCAGGATCTCCTCGGCCTGTCGGCGCGCGGTTTTCAGATCGCGGGCGCCGCCGACGGCCCCGAAGAGCGCGCCCACCATCACGTTCTGTACGACCGTGAGATTGCGGAACGGCTTGACGACCTGGAACGTGCGGCTCACGCCGAGCCGGCCGATCTCGTGCGAAGGCAGGCCGGTGAGCGCGTGTCCGTCGAAGCGGACCTCGCCGGCGGAGGCAGGCAGGGCGCCGGTGACGACGTTGACGAGCGTCGTCTTGCCCGACCCGTTCGGCCCGATCAAGCCGAGGATCTCGCCGTCGTGCAGGTCGAACGTCACGTCGGACACCGCGGCGAGGCCCCCGAACTTCTTCGTGACGTTGCGCGCTGTGAGGATGGCCATGTCAGACCCTGTACTCGCGGAGGTTGCGCGCCATCGCGCGGAACGAGCCGCGTCCCGCGCGCAGGACCTCGAGCAGGCCTTTCGGCATGAACAGCACGACGAGGATGACGATGAGACCGTTGAACAGCTCGGCGAGGGCGACAAGCTGCGTGGAGAGCACCTCGGATAACGAGGCGAGCACGAGGGCGCCCAGCAGCGGGCCGACCACGGTGCCGGCGCCGCCGAACACGGCCATGATGATCATCTGGATCGTCACGATCACCCGGAACACGGCGTCGGGGTCGATGAACGTGATCCAGTAGGCGAAGACCCCGCCGGTGAGCCCGGCGAACGCGGCGCTGATCGCGAAGGCGATCGTCTTGTACCGCGCGGTATCGATGCCCATGGCCGCCGCCGCATCCTCGTCCTCGCGGATGGCCACCAGGCCGTAGCCGAATCGCGAGCGCGAAAGCCACACATTGACGAGCGTGACGGCCACGAGGGTGGCGAGCATCAGGTAGAAGAAGAGCGCGGGCGTGCGCGTGATCGGCATGACGAGCCCGGTACCGGCGCCGGTGATTTCGACGTTGTACACGATCTCGCGCATCGTCTCCGCGACGCCGAGGGTGGCGATGGCGAAATAATGGCCCTTCAGTCGCAAGATCGGCAGGCCGACGACCGCCGCGAACACCATGGGGACGAGGCCGGCCGCGGGCAGCGCAGCCCACAGGGGCAGCCCCGCCTTCGTCATGAGGATCCCCATCGTGTAGGCGCCGATGCCGAAGAAGGCCACGTTGCCGAACGACGCGTAGCCCGTGAAGCCGCCGATGATGTTCCAGCTCTCGGCGAGGACGGCGAGCATGAAGAGGTTGATGATGAACTGCAGAATGAACGGCGACACGAGGCCGGGCGCGGTCCCGAGGACCGCCAGGGCCCCGAGCGCGGCGACCGGGGTGAGCCAGCGGCGCGCGCCCACGCTCACGTCCTCCGTCCGAGGATGCCCGTCGGCCGAAAAAAAAGGATCAGCACGAGCAGCCCGAAACTGATCGCGTTGGGGTACGTCGGGCCGAGGTACGTGCCCGCAAACGACTCGGTGAGCCCGAGCGCGAGCCCGCCGACGATGGCGCCCATCATGGTGCCGAGACCGCCCAGCACCGCGACCACGAACGACTTCAACGTGAGCGAGCCGCCCATCATCGGCGTAATCGGGAACAGCATCCCCCACAGCCCGCCGGCGGCGCCGGCCAGCGCGGCGCCGAGCCCGAAGGTCACCGCGTAGATGTGCGCGACGGGGATGCCGGTCAGCCGCGCCGCGCGCAGCTCCTCGGACGTCGCGCGGATGGCGCGGCCCAGCCGCGTGTGCTCGAGCACGACAAGGAAGACGACCGAGAGCGCCACGGTCGTGACGAACACCCAGAACCGCACCCACGGGATCGTGAGCTGACCGATCTCGAAGTTTGCGGCCGCATAGGCCGGCGTCACCTGCCGCAAGTCGGAGGACCA
>Ga0070708_100004821_pt1 | contig 10640 bp, 6 predicted proteins | sample KBSK5503metaG_FD_65469 | JGI IMG/M metagenome (GOLD analysis project Ga0070708, IMG submission 65469) | Corn, switchgrass and miscanthus rhizosphere microbial communities from Kellogg Biological Station, Michigan, USA - KBS K5-50-3 metaG | ecosystem: Host-associated > Plants > Roots >... | reverse complement strand
TGGTCGCGACATCGGCCTCGATTCGGAAGGTCGTGGCCTTCGCGCAGACTAACCTCGGTATGTCCGAGCTCGGCGCGCGGTTGATCGTCATCGGGACCGCGCTCGCCCTGTCCGCGCCGTTTTGCCTCGGCGTGGTCCGCGTGAGCCAGAAGCTTGGCGTAACCCTGGCGCGGCTCGCCCTTCCGACCGAACAGGGCAAGCGAGTCGACTTCGCCGCCGCGCCCCGTCGGATGCTCGTCGTCACCTTCCAGCTCGCCGCCGTGCTGCTCGTCGGCACACCGCTGCTGGCGCTCACCCAGCCGTTTCTGCCGGGAGTGCCCGCGGCCGCGCTGCTCGGGCTCTCGGTGGCAGTGCTCGGCGTCGCGTTCTGGCGCAGCGCCACGAACCTCCAGGGACACGTTCGCGCCGGCGCTCAGGTGATCCTCGAGGCCCTCACCGCTCAGGCCCGCCCGCGGGCGGCGTCCTTGGAGAGCGATACGCTTGAACACCTTCAGCAGCTGCTGCCGGGCCTGGGCGCACTCGCAGCCGCGCGGCTCGACCCGGGTAGCGCCGCCGTCGGAAAGACTCTCGCGCACCTGAACCTCCGGGGGCGCACGGGCGCCACGGTCCTGGCGGTGACGCGTGCCGAGGGCGGGGTGATCATTCCGACTGCCGACGAAATCCTGCGAGCGGGCGACGTCCTGGCCCTTGCAGGGAGTCGTGATGCGATCGAGGCGGCGAAGGGGGTCTTCTCGGCAAGGCCATAGGGAACTAAAGTCCCAGCTCGGCGCCCTCATGTTTCTCCTTTCCCTCGCTCCGCTCCTTGCGCTCGCCGCCCAGTTGCCGGCCGACAGCGGCGCGGCGCTGTACCGATCGTGGTGCCTGAAGTGTCACGGTGCGGACGGGCGAGGCACGCCTGCCACGACGGCCCGGCTGGAAGTCCCGCCCGCCGACCTCGCGGACTGCAAGGCGAGCACCGCCGAACCCGACGACCGGTGGATCGGCATCGTGACGAAGGGCGCGGCGGCATTCGGGCTCTCGCTCGACATGCCGGCGTTCGGCGAGGCCGGCACGCCGGAGCAGATCCGTGCCGTGATCCGCTATGTCCGCTCGCTGTGCCGGGAACGTGGCTGGCCACCCGGCGAGCTGAACTTCCCGCGCGCCTTCCTCGTCGAAAAGGCGTATCCTGAAGACGAATGGGTCGTCACGGAGCGAGGAGCAGGTCAGGAGCTGATCTACGAGCGGCGTCTCGGAAAGCGCCTGCAGCTCGAGGGTGCGGCGCGGACCACGTTCGACTCGCTGGATCGGCCTTTCGACGGCGTGACGGCGGCGGCGAAGTACAACGTATGGCACAGCTCCGAGCAGCGCGCGCTCGTGAGCCTCGGCCTCGAGGCGACGCCACCGCTCGGCCGGCAGGACGTGTGGGAGGTCGAGCCGTTCCTGGCCTTCGGCGCCAATCCCAAGCGGGCCCTGTTCGTCCAAGGCGAAGTCGTGGGGACGTGGGAAGAGGCCGAGGGGATCACGGCATTCTCATATCGCCTGGGTCTGGGTCGAGCAGTCGCGAGGGTGGTGCCGATGCTCGAGGCGGGCTGGACCGTCCCGAACGAGGGCGAGCGCACACTGTCGCTCTACCCGCAGGCGTGGGTCCAGCTCTCCCGGCTCGGCCACGTCGCGGCGTCGCTCGGCGCCGAGCTCCCCGCCGTCGGCCCCGAGCCGCGACACCCGCGGCTCATCGCGTTCTTGCTCTGGGATTACGCGGACGCGCCGCTATTGCGGGGGTGGTGAACTGAACTGAGACATCAGACATCAGACGTCTGTTTCTTTCACCCCCTCCCGTCTACGTTGAACCCTCGAATCGTCTCCGTGAGCTTCGCCGCCGCGACCGAGAGATGCTGGGACGTCGCCGTGAGCTCGCCCAGCGACGCGATTTGCTCGGCGGTTGCCGCGGAAGCCTGCTCCGCGCCTCGGGCGGCGGCGGTGGCGAGCCCCGCGAGCTCCTCCATGCGCCGAACGACCTCGCGCATCCGCCGCGCCTGTCCCTCCGTCTCCCCGGCGAAGGCGGTGGCGACCTGGGCGGTCGCGTTCAGGTCCGCGAAAATCGCGTCGAGTGCCTGCCGCACCGCGGCCGACACGAGGCCCACGCCCTGGGCCGCCTGGCGCCCCTGGTTGGTCGCGCCGACGACCTGTGTGATTCGCTCCTGGATCTGCCGCACGCGGGCCCGCACCTCCTCGGCCGACCGCGTGCTCTGCTCGGACAGCTTGCGCACCTCGTCCGCGACCACGCGGAACCCGAGCCCGTGCGGGCCAGCGCGCGCCGCCTCGATGGCGGCATTGAGGGCGAGCAAGTCGGTCTGGCTCGCGATGCGCGTGATGCCGTCGACGAGCTTCCCGATCTCCCGCGACCCCTGCTCGAGCGTGCCCGCCGCCGCCGAGACCTGGTCCAGGTGCGTCACCAGCGTGACCAGCAGGTCGCTCGCCCGGGCGATCTCCGCGCCATGGCGCCGCGCCTGCTGTGCCACGGCTCCGATCTGTCGCTCGGCTTCTTCTGCTCGATCGTGGAGCCGGGAGGCCACGGTCGCCGCCGCCTCCGAGTCCTCGCGCCCGCGCCCGATGAGCTGGCGCTGCCGCTCCGCGCCCTCAGCGAACTGCTGCGCGGTGGCGGAGATCTCCTGGGATGCCGCGTGCAGCTCTTCCGCCGACGCCGCGAGCTGCCGTGCGGTCGCGGCGAGCTCCTGAGCCTGCTGCTGCACCCGGCGCACGACGTCCGCAATGGTGGCGGTGGTGCGATTCACGCTCACACCGAGGAGGCCCAGCTCATCGCTCTCCTGGTCCCGGACCAGGACGGTGAGGTCTCCCCGCTCCAGCTGCGCCAGCGTCTCGCGCGTCGCGCGCAACCGGTCCTGGATGCGCGCGAGCATCGGGATCAGGGCCGCGCCCGCGAAGACCAGCAGCAGCGACTCCTCGGCGAACACGCCCCAGCTCCACTCACCCCCAACCGAGCGGATCGCCGCGACCAGTCCAAACCCCGCAAGGTTGAGTGCGAGCGCCTGCCACGCCTCGGCCCGACCCAGGTAAAACGCCGCCTGCAGCGGGGTGATGATGTAGGCCGCGTAGAGCACGTGCCCCGTCGGGCCGAGGGCGAAGAGCAGGGCTGAAATTACGCCCGCGCCCACGGCCGTGCTGAGAGTGGGGTGCCAGGGTCGGAACGGCGTCCTCTGGACGATGCGGTAGGTCGCGTAGTTCATGCCGGCGCAGCCGGCCCCGAACCCGGCGATGAAAAGCCACGGGAGAGGGACGAGTCCGACGAGCCGCACCACGGCGAGCAGCGCCACGCCGAACGCGAGCAGGCCCCACCGCGCCCGGATCATCGCCATCACGTAGCGACGCTCCCTGACGCCGGCTTCGTCGGCGACCGGCTCTTCGAGTGTGGCGGCGCCGGACATGGGGACGCTCACATCCGGAACAGGTAGCTCGCCTTCAAGAAGAACCCGTCCGAGGTCCGCCTCAGGTTCTGGAACTGGAACGCATCGGACTCGGTCAGCGACGCGCCGTAGCCAAAGAAGAGCACCGTCCCGGGCGTGGGCCTGTAGGAGAAGAGGAAGTCCGAGCGGAGCTCGTTCGTCGCGGCGCCGGCCGCCGGCCCAAGCCGGGCGGTGGCGGAGGAGTCGAGCACGAGCGCTGAGCCGGTGCGCGGGTCCTCGAGGGCTTCGCGCTGCTGGGCGAAGTACTGCCCCACGTAGCGGAAGAAAATGTAGCGGGTCAGTTGGTACTCGAGCTTGAGCCGCGGGATGTTGGCGATCGAGAAGCGGCTGCCGTCGCGCGCTCGGGTGATGCGCTGGTGGGTCCACAGCCCCTCGACCCGGACCGCCTGCGTGGGTCGCCACGTGAGCGTCATCTGCGTGGCGAGCTGGCGGCCCGCCGCGGCCTCCGCAAAGATCGGCACCGCGCTGTAGCCCACCTCCGCGGACGCGGTCAGCGCTCGGTTTGGCGTCGTGACGCCGGCGTCTCCACCGAGCAGGTTGTAGAGGCCGTGGGGCAGGGCGAAGGGTGTTCCCGCGCTGTCCGTGGCGTATCCCGTGTAGGCGCCCGAGTCGAAGCGCTGCTCGAGGTCGCTCAGGTTGACCGTGATGCCCCATCCTCCCCGCAGGTTCGCGGTCCAGGTGTCCTGGATCCCTCCTTCGATCGTGCTGCGAAGGTGCAAGAAATCGTCGTACCGCCAGAGCGGCGTCAGCCCGACGAACGTGGACACCTGATCCACGAGGCCTCCCGGCCGTCCGTACCAGCTGAACCGGTTGTAGATGGTCATCTGGACGTAGTCCGTGCGCGGCACGAAACCCGCTGCGGCCACGAAATCGGGGCTCACACCCTGGATCTCGCCGTGGTTGCCGTATGCGCGTCCGGTCCGGTCGTACAGGGTGAGGTCCCAGAGCGTGCCGGCGCGCGCGGCAGTCGCGTCTCGTGTCCACGCCCCGACGAGTTGCGCCTGCGAGAACCAGATCTTGCGCCACACGACCCGCAGGTCCGTGCCGAAGACGCGGTTGTATGCGTCGCCGTCCATCCGGTCGGTGTAGACGAGTCCGGCCGTGGAGCTCGCGCCCAGATCGCGCCGCAGCCGCAGGAGGTTGTAGAGGGGGTTGTCGCCCGTGGCCGACTGGTCGCGGTCGTCCACGGCCGCCAGGTAGGCGATATTCGTCCCGCCCACCTTTCCCGTCAGCTTGCCGCCCGCGACGGGCTGCCCGACGCGGCGCGTATAGATCAGCCGGTTCGGCGTGTCGTATTGCTCGAGTCCTTCGAGAAAGAACGGCCGCTTTTCGGGGAAGAACAGCGGGAAGCGCTGATTCGCCGTCACCTGACCGACGTCGGCCTCGACCTGGGAAAAGTCGGGGTTCGCCGTCGCGTTGAGGCTCAGGTTTTGGGTGATGCCCCACCGCAGCGTCCCGCCCAGGTCAGGCTCGCCTTTGTAGACGTAGCCGGGTGTCCCGGGCGCGCCGTTCACCTTGGTGGTGAACTCGGGCGTCGCATCCATCACCAGGCCGCGATGGAGTCGCGTGAGCCCGACGAGGGTGCCTGACTGGATCAGAAAGCTCGCGCTCGCGCGAACGGCGGGAGCCCAGGTGTCTTCGGACCCCGTGTGCTGGGTCTCGCGCACGACCTGCACCCCCCAATTCTGCGGGTCGCTCGACTGGTAGCGGAGCGACTTGAAGGGAATGCGAACTTCGACCTCGTAGCCGAAGGCCGTGAGCCGGCCGCGTGACTCGTACACGTAGTCGGGATTGAGGTCGATGACCGCGTCGAACCGGCCACCCGCCTGGGGGCCGCCGGCGGAGGCCTCGAATCCGTCACTCCACACGCCATCCTCCTGTACACCGAGCGGGTTGACCGCGAAGAGGAGCGCGCGGCGGTGATCGTTGTAGGTGTCGAGGAGAATCTGGATGCGGTCGTCGGCGTCGATCTTGTCCCGATCGGCCAGGGTGGCGCGCACGACGTTGCCGTGCGCCTCGTAGGCGCGGATTCCGAAGTAGACGGCATCGGGCGCATACCAGACCAGCACCTGGGTCGAATCCGTCGCGGGCCGCCCGTCCACCGGGCGATACTGTGAGAATCCGACGAGCCGCGCGGCGTTCAGCCAGACCGGCTCGTCGAGCACGCCGTCCACGGTCGCGCTCGCCTCGATGCGGGGGATCGCGACGGCGAGCTGCCTGGCGAGGCCGTTATACGTGCCGGGGGGATCGGGTCCCCGCAGAGACTGGAGTGCGAGGAGGAGGGCGAGCACGGGTGAAACATAAGCGCGGAATGCGGAGTGCGGAGTGCGGAATAGACGGGCGGGCTTCGAACCATCGCCTACGAATCGTCAGTCAGCTCGTAAATTCCGCATTCCGCACTCCGCATTCCGCATATTATTCGTATCGCAGCGCGATGATCGGATCGAGGCTCGCCGCCCGGCGGGCCGGCCAGATCCCGAAGAACAGCCCGACGGCCGCGCTGAACACGAACGCGAGCAGGATGGCGAGCGGCGAGATGAGCGTGTTCCATTGCGCCAGCCTGGAGATCAACACGGCGCCCAGCCCGCCGAGCAGCACGCCGATCATCCCGCCCACGAGGCAGAGCACCAGCGCCTCGACCAGGAACTGAAACAGGATGTTGAACCGCGTCGCGCCGAGCGCCTTGCGGACCCCGATCTCACGGGTGCGCTCGGTGACCGAGACGAGCATGATGTTCATGATGCCGATGCCGCCGACGAGCAGGCTGACGGCAGCGATGCCGGCCAGCAGGTACTTGAACGTCTCCGTCGTCTGCTGGAAGGTCGCGAGAATGTCCGTCTGATTGCGGATCTGGAAGTCGTTGTCCTGGCCCGGCCGGATCTTGTGCTGCCGCCGCAGCACCCGCTCGATCTCGATCATCGCCAGGTTCATGGAATTCAAGTCCTGGGCCTCGACGGTGATGCTCCGCAACCGGTCGGTGCCGATGACCCGGTAGCGCGCCGTCTGGAGGGGGACGAGGATCTGCTCGTCCGGGTTGAAGAACGAGCCCTGCGAGCCCTTCTCCGAGAGCACGCCGACGATCTCGAACGAGATGCCGCGGATCAGGACCTCCTGGTTGATCAGGGCGTCCCGGTTCGCGTTGAGCATCTGGGGGATCGCGGCCCCGAGGACCGCCACGCGCCGCCGCGCCGCGTCGTCACCCGTGGTGAACATGCGGCCGGCGGTGATCGTGTAGTTATGGACCGACACGTACGCCGGCGTCGTGCCGACGATGTTCACATTGATGTTCTCGTTGCCCTTCTGGACCTGAAGGTTGCTGCTCAGCTCGGGCACGACGGCGGTCGCGTACCGGGCGTTGTTCGCGAGCGCGGTGTCGTCGTCCATCGTGAGGCTGACGCGGGATCCGCTCGCGACGCCCCGCATGAAACTCTGGCCCGGGTACACGCTCAGCAGCGTGGGGCCGAGCGCCTGGATCCGGTCCTGCACGGACTTCTGCGCACCCGATCCCAGCGCGATCATCGTGATGACCGCGCCCACCCCGATGATGATGCCCAGCATGGTGAGCAGCGAGCGGAGCTTGTTCGCCCGCAGCGCTTCGAGGGCCACCGCAATGATCTCGCCGAGCAGCATGGTTACCGCGCCGTGCCGCTCGAGAGCACGAGCACCGTGTCCCGATCCGTCAGGCCGCTCGTCACCTCGATGAAGTCCTGATCGGTGAGCCCCGTCCCGATGGGGACCGGTGCGATCTTGCCGCCTCGGAGGGCGAACACGATGTAGCTGCCCGCGGCCGGGCCCGGCCCTGGGCCTCCGCTCGCGCTCGCATTGTGCGACTGGGCGCGAACTTCCGCCAGCAGCGCCCGCTCACCCGAGCTGAGCTTCCCGCCGCTCGCCATCTTGGCGAACAGCGCCCGCACCTGCTCGGGCGTCACGCCTCGGGGCAGGTCGATCGTCCGCCCGTCGCGGGTCGTGAACGTCGCCCCTCCCTTGCGAGGCTCGGCTGCGTGGAGCTTGCTGCCGTCTCCGACGGCCGTATCCCCTCCCGCCCGCGGCGCCGCCTCCGGCGTCTGCGCGGCTGCAACTTGCTGCTGCACGACCTTGGGGTCGAGGCCGAGGACGCTCGCCGCCGAGGCGACGTCCCGCGGCGTTCGCAGCGCGGCGTTGGGGACCGCCAGCACTCCCTGGCGCTCGCCGACGTGGATCTCGACCTCGGTGTTCATCCCCGGTTTGAGGAGGTGCTCCGGGTTGAGGATGTTCACGTCGACAGGAAACATGGTGACATTCTGAGTCACCTGCGCCTGCGGCTCGATCTTCAAGACCCGGCCGTCGAACCGGCGGTTCGGATAGGCATCCACGGTGATGGTCACCGGCTGTTCGGGCTGCACCTTACCGACATCGGTCTCGTCCACGAGCGCCGAGACCTGCACCGTGTCCAGGTTCGCGATCTTCAGGATGACCGTGCCGCCGCCCACGTCGTTCGTCGGGCTCGAGATCACCGTCCCGAGCACCGCGTCCAGCTCGAGGATGGTACCGGTGATCGGAGCCCGGACCTGCGTGTCTTCCATCGCGTCTTTGGCCGTCTGGAGGCTCGCCTCGGCCGTGACCACGGCCGACTTGGCCGTCGCGTAGGCGAGCTTCGCGGAGTCGTAGTCGGCCTCCGTGATGGACTTGCTCTGATAAAGCGCCTCGCTGCGCTTGAGCTGAGCGCTGGCATTCTCGAGTTGGGCCTGGGCCACGTTGAGGTTCGCCTGGGCCTGGGTCAGATTGTTCTGCGGAATCCGCGGGTCGATCTTCGCCAGCAGCTGTCCCTTCATGACCTCGTCCCCGGTCTGGACGGGCATGTCGAGGATCTCGCCCGAGGCCTTCGACTTCACGCTCAACGTGAGCATTGGCTGGATCGCGCCTGAGGCTGTCGCCGTGACGACGATGTCCCGGCGCTGGACGGGGATCTCGGAGTATGGCGGCGCGGACTGCACCTTGCTGCAGGCCGCGAGGCCAACCAGTAAAGCGGCGGGCGCGGCCGGGAGATAGCGCTTCACGGTTAGCCTCTCTATCTCGACGTAGCGCTCTGCGGCTGTTGTTGCCGCAGGCCGGGCAGCCCGCCGCCGGTCACGTTCTGGAAGCGCTGCTTGAATTGCTGCTGCGACTGCACCAGCGATGCGCTCGGCAGCACGAGGACGGTGTCCTTCTCGGTCAGGCCGCTCGTCACCTCGATATAGTCCTGGTCGGTGAGCCCCGTCTTGATCGGGACCGGCACCGGCTTGCCGCCCCGGAGCGCGAACACGAGGTAGTTCCTGGCCGCGGCGTTTCTGCTCTGCCGGCCCGTCGAACCGCCCTGGGACTGCCGGCGCAACTGCGCCAGCAGCGCGCGCTCGGCCGGCGTGAGCTCCGCGCCGCTCGCCATCTTGCCGAACGCCGCCCGCACCTGCTCGGGCGTGACGCCCGGCGGGAGTGTGATGGTCCGGCCGGTTGGCGCCGTATAGGTCGCTCCGCCATTCTCCGCTTTGCCGGCGCTCGCCCCGCCGCTGTCGGCGCCGGCAGTCGCGCCGCCGCCGGCCCGCGGCGCCACCGCCACGGCGGCGGCCTGCTGCTGGACGACGTCGGGGTCGAGGCCCAGCACGCTCGCCGCCGCGGCGACGTCGCGCTGCGTCCGCAGCGCGGCATTCGGCACCGCCAGTACCCCGCGCCGTTGGCCGGTGTGGATCTCGACCTGGGTGTTCATCCCCGGCTTGAGCAGGTGCCCGGGGTTCTGGATGCCGACGAGCACCGGAAACACGGTGGCGTTCTGAACCACCTGCGCCTGCGGCTTGATCTTCACGACGCGGCCGTCGAACTGGCGGTCGGGATATGCGTCCACCGTGACCGTCGCCGGCATCCCGGGCTGCAGTTTGCCCACGTCGGTTTCATTGATGAGCGTCGAATCCTGAACGTTGTCGAGGTTGGCCATCTTCAGGATGACCGTGCCGCCGCCGAGGTTGGGGCTCGAGATCACCGTGCCGAGCACCGCATCCAGCTCGAGGATCGTGCCGGTGATCGGGGCCCGGACCTGCGTGTCTTCCATCGCGTCCCTCGCGGTCTGGAGGTTCGCCTCCGCCGAGGCGACGCCCGCCTCGGCCGTCGCGTAAGCGAGCTTCGCAGACTCGTAATCCGTCTCGGCGATCGACTGGCTCCGGTAGAGGGCCTCACTGCGCTTGAGCTGCATCGTGGCGTTCTCGAGCTGCGCCTGCGCCTTGTCGAGATTGGCCTGAGCCTCGCTCAGGTTGTCTCGAGGAATTCGCGGGTCGATCTTGGCCAGGAGCTGGCCCTTCTGCACCTCGTCCCCCGTCTGGACCGGCAGCGACAGGATCTCGCCCCACGCCTTCGATTTCACGCTCAGCGTGAGCAGCGGTTGGATCACGCCCGGGGCGATGGCCGCCACGCTGATGTCGCGCCGCTCGACCGGGATCTTCTCGTACAGCGGCGCGGACTCCGCCTTGGTGCAGGCCGCAAGGACGAGCAATGCCACGCGCTTGGCCGATGGGTAGCGCTTCACGGTCAGCCTCTGGTCCTCTGGTCGCGCTCGATGAGCCCGTCCCGCAGGTGGATCTGGCGGAACGCGTGGGCGGCGATGTCTTGCTCGTGCGTCACGAGCACGATGGTTTGCCCCGAGTGGTGGAGTTCTTCGAACAGCTTCATGATCTCCGCGCCCGTGGCCGAGTCGAGATTCCCGGTCGGCTCGTCCGCGAGCAGGATCGAAGGATCGTTGACGAGGGCGCGGGCGATCGCGACGCGCTGGCGCTGGCCGCCCGACAACTCGTTCGGCCTGTGCTCCATGCGGTCGCCCAGCCCCACGTGCTCGAGCGCTCGCGCCGCCTTGTCCCGCCGCTCCCTGGCGGGCATGCCCGCGTAGATCAACGGCAGCTCGACGTTGTGGAGCGCGTTCGCCCGCGGGAGCAGGTTGAACGTCTGGAACACGAAGCCGATCTCCTTGTTCCGGATGCGCGCCAGCTCGTCGTCCGTCAGGTCGCTCACCTTTTGGGCGTTGAGCCAGTACTCGCCGCCCGTAGGCGTATCGAGGCAGCCGACGAGGTTCATGAGCGTGGACTTGCCCGATCCCGACGGGCCCATGACGGCCACGAACTCGTTTCGGGCTATCTGGATGTCCACGCCGCGCAGTGCATGCACCACCTCGCCGCCCATGTC
>Ga0070708_100004819_pt1 | contig 10640 bp, 8 predicted proteins | sample KBSK5503metaG_FD_65469 | JGI IMG/M metagenome (GOLD analysis project Ga0070708, IMG submission 65469) | Corn, switchgrass and miscanthus rhizosphere microbial communities from Kellogg Biological Station, Michigan, USA - KBS K5-50-3 metaG | ecosystem: Host-associated > Plants > Roots >... | reverse complement strand
CGCCGGACGGAGAAGGTCACGTCCTCGAGGGCGGGGCTGGACGCGGTCAGATGGGAGAAGCTCACCGACTGGAACCCGAGGTCGCGCAGCGGGTCGACGACCACCGGATGCTCGGGCCGCTTCTCCGCGGCGATGGACAGGATGGCCTGGTACTGCGCGAGGCTCGCCTCCGTCTCCCGGAAGATCGCGATCACGTCCCCCACCTGCTGGAGAGGCCCGAAGATGAAGAACGAATAGATCCAGAGGGAGAAGAACTGGCCGACGGAGATCCGCTGCGTGTAGATGAGGTACAGCATCAGTCCGAGGATCGAGGTGCGCAGGGCGTTGACGGCGGTCCCCTGGATGAAGCTGAGGCTGCGGAGGTAGCGGACCTTGCGCAGCTCGAGGGCCAGGATCTTGTCCGTGGTGGCGTTGAGCCGGCGCACCTCCTGGGCGGCGAGGCCGAGGCTCTTGACCAGCTCGATGTTCCGCAGCGACTCGGTGGTGGAGCCGGCCAGGGCCGCCGTCTCCTTCACGATCGCGGACTGCACGGTCTTGATCTTCCTGCTGAGGGTCGAGCTGAGCAGGGCGAGGGCGGGGACGCAGAGGAAGTACGCGGGGGCGATGATCCAATGCACGCTCAGCGCGTACACGGTGACGAAGACGATGCCGACCAGGGTGGTGAACAGGATGTCGATGGAGGCCTTGATCAGCCGCTCGACGTCCGTGCGCACCTTCTGCAGCTTGCCCAGCGTCTCTCCGCTGCGCTGGTCCTCGAACACCTGGTAGGGCACGGCCAGGGTGTGGCGGATCCCGTCCGCGTAGAGCTGGGCCCCGAGGCGCTGCGTGATCACGCTGATGAAGTAGTCCTGGAAGTTCTTGGCCACGCGCGACACGAAGGCCACGCCCACCGCCGCCAGCAGCAGCAGCCCAGCCCCGCGCAGGAACGCCCCCGTGCTGTACTCGCGGAAGCGCATCGCGTAGCTGTCGATGACGTGACGGAAGATGAGCGGATCGAGCAGCGAGAAGATCTGGTTCACCGCGGCCAGGACCAGGGCCAGCGCGACGAGCCCCCAGTACTGGCGCAGGTAGGACCAGAGCAGCTTCATCGCGGCCAGGGCAGGAAGAGCTGGGGTGCCGCGGTCGAGGTCGGGGTGGCCTTGCCGTGGGCGATGGCCTCGAAGAACGTCTGCGAGATCAGCTGGTACCCGGCGTCGTTCGGGTGCACGTGGTCGGAGAAGAGCTTGGTGAGGTCGCCCTGGCCGAGGAATGACTTCTCCACGTCCACCAGGAAGGCGCCCTGTTCGCGCGCCATCGGGCGCACGAGGTTGTTCACGTCCGCCACCCACTTGTTGCGGCTCTCCGGGTTCAGGGCCGGGTTCGAGGGCGGGATGGTCGCGAGGAAGGGCAGGCTGCGGAACGCCTTCACGGCCTGCACGATCAAGCGCAGGTTGTTCACGGTGTGGCAATTCGGGTTGTCCTGGCACTCGGGCGCGTTCCAGTCGTTCGTGCCGTAGAGGATCAGCGTGTAGGCGGGGTGGCTGTTGAGATTGCGCTTCACGCGCTCGACGCCTTCGAAGCTGTTGGTGGAGTCCGCGCCGCGGTTGTTGACGAAGGCGCCGCCGAAGTGCGCGGCCAGGCGCGCCTGCAGGTCCGTGGGATAGCCGCCCGCCGTGCCCCCGTCGCCGCGCGTGATGCTGTCGCCGAACGCCATGTAGACGTTGGTCTGGTTGTCGGCGATGGGCAGGGTGAGGGCGACCATCACCTGCCCGCCGTCCGGGAGCGAGACCTGCACGGGCATCGCCGCCTGCTCGAGAGCGTAGAACGGGGGCAGCGTGTCCGCGCGTACGGTCAGGGTCTGGGCGCCGGCCGGGACACCCGTCACCACCGCGCGGCCGGTCGTCTTCTCCGAGCGCGCCGTGCGCCCGCCGATGCTGACCTCCACGTCGGGGATGCGGATGGCCTCGTCCGCATCCGCGCGCCCGTTCTGGTTCTCGTCGTAGTAGAGGGTGGCCACCACGGTGGCGCCGGGCGGGGTGGACGGAGACGGCTGAGACGTGGGGCCCGACGGAGAACCGCCTCCGCAAGCGGAGAGGGCAAGGAGCAGGGTGACGTAGGGAGCGCGGGGAATCCTGATCATGTAAACGAGTCATCTTACACGCGCTCGGCCCGCGCTAGAATCGGGCGGCGGCGGAGGTGCTCATGGTCGACTCGCGCCAGGTCCGGGTTCGCGACGGGGACGTGCTCGTGATGGTCGGCACGACGAAGGGCGCGTTCCTCTTCCGATCCGACCGGCGCCGGGCGCAGTGGGAGCGCGGGGGGCCGCATTTCCCCGGACACGCGGTCTACGCCCTCGCCTATGACGACCGCTCCGGGCGCCGCCGCCTGTGGGCGGCACCGGCGAGCGCGCACTGGGGATCGTCGCTGCGCTGGAGCGAGGACTTCGGGCGCACCTGGAGCGCGGAGGCGCCGGGCCCGCGCTTTCCCGAGGAGACGGGCGCCACCCTGACCCGGGTGTGGCAGATCCGGCCGGGCCCGGTGCAGCAGCCGCGGGTCCTCTACTGTGGCGCCGAGCCCGCCTCCCTGTTCGTATCGAACGACGGCGGAGAGAGCTGGTCGCTGTGCAAGGGGCTCCACGACCATCCGCACCGCGCGAAGTGGCAGCCCGGAGGCGGGGGACTGTGCCTGCACACGATCCTCCCGCATCCGACGCGCAAGGAGACGATCCACGTCGCGATCTCGACCGCGGGCGTGTACCGCACCGACGACGGCGGGCGGAGCTGGCGCACGGCGCACAAGGGGGTGCGCGCGCAGTTCCTGCCCGACCCGCATCCCGAGTTCGGCCAGTGCGTGCACAAGGTCGTGCGCGACAGCGCGCAGCCGGACCGGATGTTCCTGCAGAACCATTGGGGGCTGTATCGCACCGACGACGGCGGCGAGACCTGGCGGGACATCGCGAACGGCGTGCCCTCCGACTTCGGCTTCGCGATGGAAGCGCACCCGCACGAGCCGGACACCGTCTACATCGTGCCCCTGGAGTCGGACGAGTTCCGCTGCACGCCGGAGGGGCGCCTGCGCGTCTATCGGACCCGCAACGCCGGCCGGTCCTGGCAGCCGCTCACGAAGGGCCTGCCGCAGGAGGGCGCTTTCGAGACGGTCCTGCGCGACGCCTTGGCCGCCGACGCCTGCGACAAGGCCGGTCTCTACTTCGGCACGCGCAGCGGCAAGCTGTTCGCCTCCCGCGACGGGGGCGCGGCCTGGCGCGCCATCGCGGAGGGCCTGCCGCCCATCCTCTGCGTGAAGACGGCCGTCGTGCTGAAGGCAGGCCGCTCGGCGCGGCCGGCGCGCGGCGCGCGCGCGAAGCCGGTGGTGCGCGGCCGCGCCCGCGCGTGAGCGTGGTCGTCCAGATCCCCGCCCCGCTGCGGCCCCAGGCGCAGGGTCGCCGCGAGGTCACGCTGGAGGGCCGCCCCCTCACCGTGGGAGAGGCGTTCAGCGCCCTGTGGGCCGTGCATCCGTCGCTGCGTGATCGCGTCCTCGACGAGCGGGGGCAGGTCCGGCCGCACGTCAACGTCTTCGTCGGGGCCGAGAGCATCCGGGATGGCGGCGGGCTGGCCATGCCCATCACCGACACCTGCGTCATCGCGATCATCCCCGCGGTCAGCGGCGGCTGTAACGCCTGAGGCTGTCGCGCGTCCCGCGTCACGCGCGCGCGGGCGCTGACCTCACCCGGGGACACGATCCCCGCCTCCGTCTCCGCTTCTCCTGGATGCAGCCGGACTTACGGCGTGGCTTGCCCGTTGCAAACGTCCCGCGCAGGAGCGGGCGAACCATGGGGATCTGGGGCTCGAAGGTGGTGGTCGTGGACGACGATCTCGACACGCTCGACCTGGTCTGCTGTCTCCTCCGGGTGCAGGGTGCCCAGGTGGTCGGCGTGAGCGCGCCGGGTGAGGCGCTCACCACCGTGATCGGCGTGATGCCCGACGTCCTGCTCGTCGACATCGCGATGCCGGGCGAGGACGGACTCTCGCTCATCCGCAAGGTGCGCACGCTCTCGCCGGAGAAGGGCGGCCGCATTCCCGCCGCGACGCTCACTGCTTGCCCCTGTGTTCCCGAGCGCCTGGCCGAGTGGCGGCGCGCCGGGTTCCAACGGCACGTGCCGAAGCCATTCGCGCCGGACGATCTGATCGCGATCGTGGACGAGCTGGCCGGCCGGGTCGTCGAGCGCCGCACGAACGTGCTCCTGCCGGCCGCGCTGCCGACGGACGTGCGCCGCGAGCGCCGTCGCGAACAGCGCGACGTCCTGCTCTGCTGAGGCGACCAACTCGTTGAACGCCGAAGACTGAGGCAACCTTTGACAACCGAGGCTCGTCTTAGAGAGCGGAGGTTGCAATGGGTCGACTGATTGCCGTACTAGCTCTTGCCGGGGCGGCCGCCTTCGCCGTACGCCCGGCATCCAATACCCACGCACGCTTGGCCGCTCCCGCGCCCGCCGTGGCCGAGCGCGCCGCCGATGTCGTCGTCGCGCAGGCCGAAAAGGATTTCGCCCGGCGACAGGCCGAGGTCGGGCTGGTGGGCGCCGCGCCCCTGTTCGGCGCGGAGGGACTGCCGAAGCCGACGCGCTGACGCGGGTCGGTCGGGTTTCTCCCGCGGGCTGGTGAGACACTAGCCTCGGGAGGAGCCCCATGAGAGACCTCACCGCGCGACGCGTCACCCTGGCCGTCGCCGCCGTCCTCACCACCACCATCAGTGCCGGCGCCGAGCCCGCGCCCGCGGGCACCGCGAAACGGGCGTTCGCCGTGGCGGACTTCTATCGGCTCCGGCCGGTGCTCGAGCCGGTGATCTCGCCCGACGGGCGCACGATCGTGTACACGGTCACGAGCCGCGACCTCGAGCACGCGAAGCAGACGGTCCATCTGTGGCGCGTCGATGCGGACGGGACGCACGCGCGCGCGCTGACCGCCGGCGACACGACCAACCAGCAGCCGACGTTCTCACCCGACGGCGGCCGCCTGGCCTTCCTGTCCACGCGCTCGAGCGAATCGCAGGTGTGGGTCCTGCCCCTCGGCGGCGGGGAGCCGGAGCAGAAGACCTGGTTTCCCGGCGGCGTCGGCGAGTTCCTCTTCTCGCCGGACGGCCGCCGCCTGGTGGCCGCCACCGACGTCTATCCGGAATGCGGTGCCGACGCGGCCTGCAACAAGAAGAGGGACGACGCACGGCAATCGGGCGCGCTGAAGGCGCACCTCGCGGACACTCTCCTCTACCGCCACTGGACGCAGTGGGGAGAGGGGAAGCGGACCCATCTCCTCCTGTTCGATCTCGAGGCGGCGAAGGACGGGCCTTCGGCCGTCCGTGACCTCACGCCCGGCGAGTTCGACGCGCCCGTGTTCGAGGTGGGCGGCCACGGCGGTTTCGCGCTCTCACCGGACGGAAAGGAGCTGGCCTTCTCGTCGAATCGCGCCCCCGATTCCGCGTCGTCCACCAACTCCGACCTCTGGGTGGTCCCGGTGGACGGCCGTCCCGAGGAGTTGCGCGCGCCCCGGAACATCACCGCCGACAACGAGGCCTGGGACGGCTCGCCGCGCTACTCGCCGGACGGGCGTTTCCTGGCCTACCGCACGCAACGCATCCCGCGCTACGAGTCGGATCGGTTCCGCATCGCGCTCTACGACCGCCAGGCCGGGCGAAGCCGCATCCTCACCGAGGGCTTCGATTACTGGGTGACCGACCTCGCGTGGTCCGAAGGCTCGCGGCGGCTGTATTTCCAGGCCGACGTGAAGGGCCGCACCCCCCTGCACGAGATCGACGTGGCGAGCGGACAGATCCGCGTGCTCAGCGGCGTCGGCACCCTGGACGGCTTCAAGGTCGCGGCCGACGACCGCTTCGCGGTGTTGGCGCGCCGCCGCGTCGGCGAGCCCTGGGAGCTGTACCGGCTGGACCTGGCGCGGCCGGGAGACGGCGCGGGCACGCGCATCACCGGCCACAACGCCGCCGTCGTGAGCGAGGTCGACATCCGGCCGGCGGAGGAGATGTGGGTGGAGGCGGCGGACGGAGCGCGCGTCCAGGTGTTCATCGTGAAGCCGCACGGCTTCGACCCGACCCGCAAGTACCCGCTCATCCTGAACGTCCACGGCGGCCCGCAGCAGCAGTGGACGGACGCGTTGCGCGGCGACTGGCAGGTCTACCCGGGCGCGGGCTACGTCGTCGCGTTCGCGAACCCGCGCGGCTCGACGGGGTTCGGGCAGGCCTTCACCGCCGCCATCTCGAAGGATTGGAACGGGAAGGCGATGGACGACATCGCGCGGGTCACGGAGGCGTTGGCCGCGCTACCGTACGTCGACGCGGAGCGCCTGGGTGCGATGGGATGGTCCTGGGGCGGCTACGCGATGATGTGGCTCGAGGGGCACTCGGCGCGCTTCAAGGCCCTGGCTTCGATGATGGGCGTGTACGACCTGCGCGGCATGTACTCTGCGACCGAGGAGCTGTGGTTCCCGGAGTGGGACCTGGGCGGGCCGCCCTGGGAGCAGCCGGACCTCTACCGCCGGCTTTCGCCCTCGGAGTCCGTGACGAGCTTCAAGACGCCCTGCCTGGTCCTCACCGGCGAGCGCGACTTCCGCGTGCCCTACACGCAGTCGCTCGAGTTCTTCACCGACCTCCAGAAGATGCACGTGCCGTCGCGGCTGATCGTGTACGAGCGCGCCGGCCACTGGCCGTCGTGGCACGAGATGGCGCTCTACTACGCCGCCCACCTCGACTGGTTCCACCGGTGGCTGGGAGGCGCGGCCGCCCCCTGGGACCCGAAGGCGATCGTGGACGGCGCGGGGGTGCCCGCACGGCCACCCGCCGAGCGCTGAGGAGACCCGCGCTTCAGCGCTTGCGGACCTTGCCCGCGCCGCTGTCGCCGCTGGGCGGCCGGTCCTCCGCGTCGATCGCGCGCAGGGCGTTGAGGGCTTCCTCGTTGCGCGGCGAGAGCTGGAGCACCTTGCGGTACATCGCGGCCGCCCGCGCGCGGAGCTGGGCTCCGCGATAGAGCTCGCCCAGGACGAGGTAGGGCTCGGGGGCGTCCGGCGCCTCGCGCACGACCTGGCCCAGGACCTCTTCCGCGCGGTGCCGCCACTTCGGGTTCTTCATGTAGGCCCGGGCCAGCATCACGCGCGCGCGCCGGCTGGCCGTCGCGTCCAGCCGCGGGATCGCGCCCTCCAGGATCTGGATCGCGTCCCAGTACTTCTCCTCTCCCATCAGGCGCTGCGCCTTGGCGAACTCGGTCGCCGCCAGTTTCTCGTCGACGGCCGGATCGAGAGGGGCGGGCGGAGGAGCAGGCGCGGGGACGGTGGACCCGGCCGCCGGCGGCGCAGGCTCCGGTCGCGGGGCCCGCCGCGCCTGGAACGAGGTCTCGTAACGCTGCCGCGACGTCGGATTGCGCAGGATCTCGTAGGCCTCGCTCAGGCGGATGAAGACGGCGCTGCGCTTCTCGCGCAGGTCTTCGAGCGACGCGTCGAGCGGCGCGTCCGGATGGTACGGGCGGGCCAGACGGAAGTACGCGTCCTTGACCTCGTCGGCGGTCGCGGCGCGGGTGATACCGAGGATCTCGAAGTGGTCCCTCGAGCGCAGCCCGTCGTGGAGATCCTGGATCTCGCGCCTCCGGAATTCGGCCGCGGCTCGGCGCGTGGCTTCCGGCGCCGCGGCGTCGGTCTTGGGCGCGGGAGGAGGTGAAGGCGTGGCCGGAGCCGCGGCCGCCGCGGCCGCGGGAGGCGGCGGGGGCGCAGGGGCGGCCGGAGCGACGACGGACGGAGGCGGGCTGGGTGCGGCCGCGGCGGAGCCGGAGCCGGGCGCGTGCCGCGTGCCTGAGCGCGGCGAGCTGCGCGCGGTGGGGGCGCGGTATTCGACGGCGCCCGTGCAGAGCAGCGCGAAGAGGCTCCGTTCCGTGTCCTCCGCCGGGAGCGGAGTCAGGTGGAAGACCTCGCGCGCGGTCAGCGTCCCGTCCACGCGGGAGAGGACGAAGCCGTCGGTGGGGGTGAGGGTGAGCTTCTGGGCCCCCAGCATCGGATGCGAGGCGGGCGCGATCACGCGGTCGATGTCGCCGAGGACCGCGGTCACGATCGCCGGCTCCTGGATGCGGCGAGCCGCTTCCAGGATCATCTCGCCGGGGGCGACCCGCGACCGCAGCTCTTCCTCGAGGAACGTGTCCTCGCCCAGCTCTTCGAACGAGAACCTCACGTCCGGCATCTCGGTGACGTTGAACAGCACCTCGCGCACGTGCAGCTTGATCGAGCTCTCCAGCTCCTCCTTGGCCATGAGCCCCATGGAGTCGAGCACCGTACCGAGCTTCTTGCGCTCGGAGAGGACGATGACTCGCGCGCGGTCGAGGTCCCCCTGGGCGAGGAGGCCGTAGCGGACGAGCACGTCCCCGAGATGCTCGCCCTCGACGTCGCTCGTGGCGTGGAGGATCTGGCCCTTGAGGAAGCGCAGGCTGCGCCACTGCTTGGGCCGCGTGAAGTGCAGGTGACCCGTGCGACCGCCGACGTAGATGTCCCGCATGAGCTGGAACAGCGGGCTGGGGTCCACGATCGTCCGCGGGGTCTCGGGCGTGGGCGCGGGGCGCGGAGGCAAGACGGACGTCGGCGGGATGGGGACGGCCTCCGGCGTGCGCGCGGGAGCCGCGGGCGCCGAAGCCGAGGGGGCCGCGGCCGGCGTCGGCCGCAGGCCGAGCCCCGCCGCGAAGGGCCGCAGCGCGTCCGCGAACTCGGTTGCGTTCTGATAGCGCGCGGCCGCGTCCTTGGCCAGGGCCTTGGCGAGGATCGGGATGAGGGCGCGGTATTCGGGGGTATACGGGAAGTCGAAGGCGGGATCGTCGTGGGTGATCTTGTAGAAGATCGCCATGATCCCGTCCGCGTGGAACGGGCGCGTGCCCCGCACGAGCTCGTAGAGCATGGCGCCCGTGCTGAAGAGGTCGCTGCGTCCGTCCACGACCTCGCCCCGCACCTGCTCCGGCGACATGTACTCGGCGGTGCCCACCACCATCCCCGTGCTCGTGATGTTGCCCATCGCGAAGCGGGCGACCCCGAAGTCCATGATCTTCACGCCGCCTTCGTCGGTGAGGAACACGTTGGCGGGTTTGATGTCGCGGTGGACGATCCCGACCTTGTGCGCGTGGGCCAGGCCTTCCAGCACCGAGACCACGATCGACACCTTGCGTTCCAGGGTGAGGGGCGGCGTGGCCCGCATGGAGTGGAACAGGTCGTTCCCGCCCAGGAACTCCATGGCAATGTAGGGGGAGCCGTCGGAGTGGTACCCCAGGTCGAAGACGGTCACGACGTTGGGGTGCATCATGCGCGCGACCGCACGCGCTTCGCGCTCGAAGCGGTGCTTCTGCTCCGGATCGCGCGCGATCTGGGGCAGCATCACCTTGAGGGCGACGTCCCGCTCGAGCAGCGGATCGCGGGCGTGGTAGACCACGCCCATGGCCCCGGAGCCGAGGCGTCCCAGGATGTCGTACTTCCCGACACGAGGAGGGAAGTCGGGGGCGGGGGCCTCCGGTTGCAGCTCCGGCGTCACTTCTTCAGGATCCGAGCTCAAGCCAGTGGGTTCAACGGAGGGCCGAGGGAATTAGAGGCTAGAGCCCGGGGGGTGTCAAGGATGCCGTGCACGTCCGGAGCGCCAGGCGTCCCGGGGACGCCCGGCGCGAGGCCGTGCCGCTACTCCCGCACGACCTTCTTGTGGGTCGTGCGGTCGTAAACGGTGCCCGCGGCGCCACCTACGAGCCCTCCGATGAGCGCGCCCTTCTTGCCGCCCACGAGTGCGCCAATGCCCGCGCCGCCGATGGCGGATCCTCCGATGATCTCCGCGCTGTGCTTCTTCGACCGCGTGTGGACGTAGTAGCGCGGGCGGGCGACGGTGCGAGTGCGATAGACGACGCGTTCGCGCACGGGCGCGGCCGCGACGGGGACGGCCATCGCGCTCGCACCGGAGCCGGCGAAGGCCTGAGCCGGCGGGACGGCGGCGACGGGAGCGGGGGCCGCGGGATCGACATAAGACCCGGGAACGGGAGTGGCCGGCGCGACCGCCGCGGGCTGGGCGGCCCGCGTCGTCGAGGAATAATGTGCCACCGCGCTGAGGCCAGCCAGGGCCAGCACTCCGGCGCCGATGGCGACGTTGCGTGAAATCATTGCGGTTCTCCTTCTACAAATTACCAAGGGAGCGGGCGAGGGCCGGCCCCGCCCCTGGCGTAGGAGGGTCAGGAGCAAAAGCGGTGCCAGCTGCTGTCAGCGCGATTCGAAAATCAGCGACATCAAGGTCCCGTCCGCGCCCTCGCGCGAGGGCGACGGGCCCGGGACCGGCCGATAACGCGCCGTCACCGCTTCGTGTTGCGGGCCGCACGTGAACGTCCGCTCGAGCTGGTCCCCGCCACGGTCGTACAGGAACACGGCGGTGGCGGAGGGCGCCTCCAGGCGCAGTGGCGCTCCCGCGCCCGCGACCACGAAGCGCAGCACGCCGCCGGGCCGGCAGTCGAGGGCGAGGAGCGTCCCTTTGACCTCGGCCGTGCCCGCCGTCAACCTCTCGAGTCGCGAGAGCAGGTGCCGGCTGAGGAACCGGTCGACGTCGTCGCGCGCCATCGCCCCCGTGCGCAGGAGCGCGGCCCTCGCCGCCGTGAAGTCGTTCTTCCG
>Ga0070708_100004818_pt1 | contig 10641 bp, 11 predicted proteins | sample KBSK5503metaG_FD_65469 | JGI IMG/M metagenome (GOLD analysis project Ga0070708, IMG submission 65469) | Corn, switchgrass and miscanthus rhizosphere microbial communities from Kellogg Biological Station, Michigan, USA - KBS K5-50-3 metaG | ecosystem: Host-associated > Plants > Roots >... | reverse complement strand
GGGTCCGCAGGATCATTGGTAGACGCGATCTCGAGAGGGCCTGTTGCGTCCGTTCCATTCACATCGACTGATATGGTTCCGCCACGATTCGAAGTGTAGAGGAAATCGGCCGCGTAGGTTCCAGACTGCGCGACATCTACCGTGATATTGAACCACTCTCCGGGTTCGGTCCAGCCGACATAGAGCATGTCTCGAGGAGGAACAACCTTGTCGAAGGGATTGTCGTCAATCGCAGTTGGCTTGCGGTCAAACTTCGTGTAAGAAGTATCTACTCCCTCATGGGTACGAAATTCATTGAGGTAGGTCCCATCCGCCGGATTCAACTCGCCGCTGCCGTGGTTCCTTGCATCGGTGTCGTGATACGCGACTCCTTCGCCACCCAGGTCGTAGTAGGCGCTTAATACCCGTCCCGGTATTTTTTGCGGACCGCCATTGTAGCGGCTGTCGTGATAAGGCAAGCCTTTATACTGGCTCAAAAATGATTGGGAAAACGCAGTTGTCGGCAAAATCGATGCGGCAATGACGCATAACGAAAAGACTCTCCGGCTCATTCTCCAACTCCCCTGGCACCGATCGTGCTATGCACAAGAATCGAATGCCTCCATTAGACTGCTATGGGTTCGTAGCCGAGCGAGCAATGCAGCCCTCCGGTGAGTTAGTAAACGACCTCCAATTGCGGAACTCCGCTACACAACGGCGGTTCAAGTGTGTCGACTTCAGCTGACCTGGAAAAGTTCGATCCCGTGCCCTTTTCCGAGATTGCGCGAGTACTTCCTATCTGTCCCATTGTTCCAATGTTCGTGTACACCAAGGCTGCGGCATCGGATGCCGTCGCGTTCGGGATCATAGACCGTCTTCGAAGGTGGGTCATGAGCCAGGGCAGCTTCGCGCAAGTAGTTATCGGCATTCGCCATATCTGGAAGATCCGGCCATTCAGAAACGAGAAAATCGAACCCAACGGAATCGATCGCTACGCCGTCAAAGGACATAAAGATGCTATTCGGCCAAGCATTCTTGAACGGAGCCATCTTCCACTTTCGATGAGGCGGACCATCCACGTTGTCGTTTCCATAGAGCCCGTCAATAATAAAGAGCATAGTTTTCTCGCCGAGATCCTTGTGACCCAAAAAATCCGTAAATGCGGAGTAACTTGCCGAACCGTCCCGGTTGTGAGGAAAACCGTCGTGCGCGTTCTTGTGCCAGTCGGGATTGATACTCGTAGCACCGAACAGATTCTTTGCGCAAAGTGTCACGCCTGTACTCACATGCGCTCTCAACACCGCAGCATCAATGAGGTAGGCGGCCTCAACCACCGTGGTATCGAGTCCCGAAGCGTTGCGGCTTGGAAGCGAGAAAGGGATAGCGTTGGGTTTGAACTCGGCCTTTACTCGTCCATCGCCTCCGCTATGATCCACAAACACGACGGTAGGGAATTCATGGTGAATCTTGTCGTAGAGATTGCTCGGGATGAACCGGCTGGAATCGAAGACGGTGATCGATGATCCCGGCACTCGTCCTGGGCCAGTCAACTGCCGGACGAGCGAAAGGAGCAAATGGGGCGACGAGTTCAGGCGTTCGATTGTGCCATGATCCTGTGTGTTGTTAAGGTTCGCCTTAATCGCGATTTTTTCGCCCGCCTTGTACCCGGAGTTGCCACGACCATGACTTCGATTGAAGTAATGAAAGATGGAATTCCATGCCTGGGCGTCGTTTTTTTCATTTGTAAGACCGCGAATGGAGCGGGAAACCATGCGGTCAATCACAGACTGATCGTTATTAGTATCCGTCCACCAAGAACCTGTGCCAGCCCAGGTTACGGCCGCAGGGTCGTGCTCCCAAGTGACTCGGCCGGGAACGACGCCGCGGGGAACTCCTAATGGGGAAGGCGGATCGAACAAGAGGGGCCGCAGGCAGCTGGCAGCTGCAATAGACAGGGCGAATTGTCGGCGCGTCATTTCTATTTTGACCTGCTCCTCTATGCACAAAATCTTACGGTTTCGTGGATCATTTTGCCTGAAAGCCTAGAAACTGATGCAGCCTCTTCACAGACAGCACGGGTCTTGGGTTGGAGACCGATAGTTGCAGCGCGGGGACCTTGAACTGCCCAGTGAATTGTACCTGACGACGCAAGTAGACCTAAACCAGGATGTCGTTAGGTAAGAGTTCGTTCATCGTCTCATCTGCCCTTCACTCGTGAGTATGAAGCGACTCGACCATGGCTCTGATGTCACGGTTCTCAAAAACAACGCTTCGCGGTTCTTGCCCAACGCGGACGACGACATCCACCATGGCTCGGGCCAAGTCGTCGGCCCGAATGACTTGATTGGGGAACAACACCCGAAAAGCCGGATAGATCGCGCGCAACAGGCGATAGCTCAAATTCGGTTCCTGGCGCGGCTGCACAGGATAGATATACGAAGGTCTGAAGATATAAACCCAGGGAAAACCCGATGCAAGTAGGGCCTTCTCGACCTTTCCCTTATAGCGTGCGAAAGCCATCCGACTTCGTCCCGTTGGATCCGCTCCGCTCCCGCTCAAGAATGAGAACGCCGCGGTTGGACTGTTCGTGCGGAGCACTCGTGCGAACTCAACGGCGTAGTCCACGGTGATGGTGCGAAGTTCCGCATCCGAGACCGACCCTGTATATACACCAAGACAAAAGACGGCAGCGTCCTGACCTGAGAGCGCCCCCGCGAGGGCTGAGCAGTCCCCAAAGTCTCGATGCAAAACCTCTGTTAACTTAGAATGCGAAATGCCAAGCGGCTTGCGCCCGATCGCCGTCACAAGGCCAACGCTGGGATCTTCAAGCGCGCACCGGATAGCGTAACCACCGACCATTCCAGTCGCGCCGACAATGACCAATCGCTTCTGGTTCTGGCTCAGCGTCACAACAGCGCGCGCTCGTCCACCCAGTCCACGTACAGCAGGCGCTCGGAGAACAGCCATTCGCCATCCGTTTTCACGAACGTGTCCAGGTAGCGCAGCGAGGCGACCATCAGGCGTCGTTTGCTGCCATCGACCGTGACATGATGCGCAAGGCAGTAGGCTTCACCGGTGCCTCGGTCACCTGCCAGAGTAAAGATAGTACTCTGTCCTACAGAGTGCGTGGTGGCCTCGTATTGGTTCAGCTCCGCGAAGACCGGAGCGAGCGCTTCACGCGAGTGCAACTCCTGTGAAGGTTTTGGATCCTTGGCGCTCATATACACGACGAAGTGCGTGTCTGCGGTAAAGAGAGCCATCTGACCGTTCGCATCGCGACGATCGGCGCAATGGGCGTAGGCCTCGATCAGTTCCCGAATCGCGAGGCGGTCCGCGGCTTCGTTTGGAGAGATGGTAACGTGTTTGCTCATAAGCTGGTCTCCTTAGGATTCGAGGATGGCCCGGGTTTCGAGAAACGCCTCGATGCCGTACCTGCCATATTCGCGGCCGACGCCGGAGTATTTGAATCCTCCCCAGGGCGCCTGCGGATCATCCGTCATGGCGTTGATCACGACCCGTCCCGCGCGTATCTGCGAAGCCACGCGACGCGCGCGCTGGAGGTCGGTCCCGAGGACAGCGGCGTGGAGACCATATTTAGAATCGTTTGCGATCCGGATCGCCTCGTCCTCTGAGTCATAGGCAATGATGCACAGCACGGGACCGAAGATTTCTTCCTGCGCAATCGCCATGTCGTTTTTCACGTTAACAAACACCGTGGGCTTCACGAAGTAGCCCGCTTCGAAACCTTCGGGATGACCCTTCCCACCCACAAGAACCTCAGCGCCTTCTTCAATACCCTTGTGGATGTAGGATTGCACGCGCTCATATTGTTTTTGTGACACCATCGGTCCAACAGCGGTCTTGGGATCAGCCGGATCGCCAACCGTAAAAGCACGCATCGCGTCGCGTATGCCCTGCTTTACCGCATCGAGCCGGCTACTCGGCACGAGGAGGCGCGTCCCCGCTGCGCACGCCTGACCGCTGTTCAAGAAAGCCATGACGAGGGCCGACGGGATCGCCTGGTCGAGAGCAGCATCATCGAGCAGGATGGTGGGCGACTTGCCTCCCAACTCGAGCGTCACGCGTTTCATCGTCGCGGCGCCGTCGCGCATAATCGTTTCACCCACGGCAACTGAGCCGGTGAATGAGATCTTGGAGACGTCGGGATTGCGTACGAGTTCGGCGCCGACGACATTGCCGAGGCCGGTGACAACATTCAAGAGGCCCTTCGGGAGAGCGGCCTCGTGCAGCGCATCGACCAACACTCGTGTTTGTAGCGAACTCAACTCGCTGGGCTTAATGACGACCGTGCAGCCGGCGGCGACGGCCGAGGCCAGCTTGAGACAAATGAACAGCGCGTTCGCGTTCCACGCCGTAATCAGACCCGCCACGCCGACCGGTTCTAAGGTGACTGTTGTCTTATCCCAGCTGCGCGTCAATGAAAGTTCCCGTAGCGCCTTTTCGGAGGCCAGGAAAGCGTTGACGCCAGACTGCACGATGGGACCGGCGAATTGGACAACACCTCCGTATTCCTCGACCATCGCGGCGGTCAGATCATCGAGGCGCGCCGAAGCCGCTTCGTGAAGCCTCCGCAAGATCTTCGCCCGCTCTTCCTTGGTCGACCGGCCGAAACTGGCGAACGCCTCTTTGGCTGCGGCGATGGCGTGCCGCGTGTCCTCTTCGTCGCCCAGCGTCACGCGGGCGATGATCTGACTGTCGGTGGGTCTGACGATATCCATGACTTCCCCACCATGGGATTCAATGAACCCTCCATCAATGTAGTGGGTAGTGATCGTCTTGACCGTTTCTCGCTGTGCGACTGTTTCCATGGCGGGCACCTCTCCTTATATATATGTAATGTGCTAGTGTCAGAACGAAGTGACGACGACTCGGTTGAGCGAGCCGTCCTTGAGCGCCGCGTAACCGTCATTGACGTCACGCAACGCGATCCTCTTCGAAACGAGATCATCCAGATTCATCCGGCCCTGCAGATACAACTGGGCGTACATCGGGATATCGCGCTTGGCGTTGGTCGATCCGAAGTTGACGCCCTGGACGCGCTTCTGCCCACCAATGGCGTCAAAGATGTTCAGATCGATGTTGACCTCTGGCCTCGCTACTCCGACAAGATAGAGTCCCCCGCCAACGCCCAGCATATCGAGGCCCTGCTCGGCCACCGTCTTCTGGCCCACGAAGTCGAAGACATGATCGGCGCCTCCAGGCAGAAGGTCGCGCACGGCCTCGACCGGTGTGGTCTTAGTGGAGGCAATGACGTCAGTTGCCCCGAATCGTTTGGCTGCCTCCAAGCGAAGCGGCTGGATGTCGATCACAATGATCCTTGAAGCGCCGGCAATGCGCGCGCCGCTGACCGCATTGAGTCCCACGCCACCGGCGCCGAAGATCACGACGCTGTCGCCAGCAGCAACACTCGCAGTATTCAAAACAGCGCCCGCGCCCGTCACGACGCCGCAACCCAGCAGCGCCGCTTGGGCGAAGGGCATCTCCTTGGGTACAACGGCGAGTTGGTTCTCGTGGACAAGCGCTCGTTCAGCAAAGCCGGCCAGCCCGAAACCCTGAAACAGGCCAACCCCGTCGCGGCGCAGGCGCGGGGCATCCGAGGGCCGGCGCAGCGTCGACTCGGGACGAGCGCACTGAAAGGGGCGGCCCGACATGCACTTCGCGCACGCCCCGCATGATTGCGCGAGAGAACCTACGACATGATCTCCGACACGGAATTGCGCGACATCTGGGCCGACATCAGCCACGATCCCCGCGACCTCATGGCCCAGTACAGCTGGTAACGGAACGATGTCGTGCGTGGCAAACAAGAGGTCGGTATGACACAGGCCCGAGGCTTGCACATCGACAAGAACTTCGCGATCGATTGGCGCGGCGATCTCCACGTCTTCGAAATCAAACCCATGAACCAGTGCGTTTAGGACAAGTGCTTTCATGTCAGGCCGACAATATGGAATAATCCCATCGATACGTCTAAGATTTTGTTTTGATGGATTCAATACCTCGGAGGTATCGAATGGAATTGCGGCATTTGCGATATTTCGTGGCGGTTGGTGAGGAGCAACATTACGGTCGGGCTGCTGAGCGCCTCCATGTCGCGCAGCCGGCCCTATCGCGGCAGATCCAGGATCTAGAGAAAGAGATGGGATTTGCCCTATTCGATCGGTTGCCACGAGGTGTCCGATTGAGCGCGGCGGGGAAACTGTTTTTGACCGATGCGCGTCGCATCTTGCAAGACGTCGATGAGGCGAAGCTTCGCGCCGAGCGGATAGCCCATGGCAAAGCCGGTACGCTTCGAATCGGAATTGCCACTGCGGTGTCCTGGCATGGATTGGTTGTAGACTCCTTTCGCGAATTGCGGCGTTGGCAGCCGGGCGTCGAGCTGGAGCTGCATCATCTGCTTTCTGTTGATCAGGTTGAAGCCATCCTGTCCGGCCGACTGGATGCTGGGTTTGCCGCCTCTCTCACGCCGTGGCACAAGGATTTGGCACATTGGGAATTCGCACAGGAGAGAATGGTCCTGGCAGTGCCCAAAGGTCATGCTTTAACGAAGCGCAAAACAGTTCGATTGCGGGATCTGCGGAATATTCCGTTCGTCTGGTTTCCCCGCTGGGTCAATCCAGTCTTCTATGATCGAATGATGCAGGCGTGTGCTCGCGGTGGGCTCAGCGCTCCCCGCATTGTTCAGGAGGCGCCGGATCGCGATACCAATTTGGGTCTTGTTCAGTGCCGGATTGGACTCTCTTGGCAGCCCGAAACCGTGCGTTGGCACTGTCCCAGAGGAATCGTTTTGCTCCCGGTTGTTGATATGGATGTCCGCCTCCCCTTTAACCTAATTTGGAAAAAAGACAATTCATCGCCTTTGCTGCAGAGATTTGTGGCTCAGGTAGAAGCGTTAGAACGAAAAAAATCAGTGCGAGCTGACGCCATCAAGAAATAGGCAAACACCAAACGCGGAGTATAAGTAATAGTGCTTGACGAAGCCGTGTTGCGAGGAGCCAGGAGCAAACTGTCAAGACCACCGCGAGCCAAGAGGTCACACCACCAATGCCGACTGGCGCTTCTGCAGGAAACGGCGGACGGAAGCGTCGCGCTCCAGGCCGATTGCCGTTTCATAGGCGTCGCGTGCTTCACTTGTTGCACCTGTCTTGGCCAGTAGTTCCGCCCGTGCCGCCCAGTAGGGCTGATATTCAGCAAGCCGCGCATCAGCCGCTATCTTGCTCAACTCAGTGAGAGCAGCAGCGGCCCCATGAATCTCCGCCATTGCCAAAGCGCGATTGATCGCAACGACTGGTGAAGCAGTGAGTGCCAACAAGGTATCGTACAGTTCGACTATGGCTGGCCAGTTGTTGTGACCGCTGCGGCAGCGATAGGTGTGCGCCGACTGCAGAGCGCTTTCTAACTGATACCGTCCGATTGAGCCGAGGGATCGGGCGCGTAACAATAGGGCTTCGGCCTCACTGATCAGGGGGGCGTTCCAAAACGCAGGATCCTGTTGTGCGAGTGGGACGTACTCACCATTCGCATCGCGGCGCCCCGAGCGGCGCGCTTCCGCGTAAAGCATGAGAGCCAACAAGCCTAACGCCTCGGGTTGTTCCGGCAGTAGCTCAGCCACAAGCCTGATCAGGAAGAATGCTTCCTCAGTGAGATCCCGACGGGTGACATCGGCGCCGCCTGGATCCGTCCACCCTTCGGTAAAGACGGCATAGATCGCGTCCAATACCGCATCCAGCCTGCCGGGAAGTTGTTCTCGCTCCGGCACGCTGAAGGGGATCGCGGCTTGTCGAATTTTCTCTTTCGCACGGACGAGTCTCTTGCCCATGGTCGCCGGGGAGATAAGGAATGCTGAGCCGATTGTTTTCGCATCTAGCCCGAGGACCACTTGCAACATCAGCGGCGCACGAATAGCAACATCGATCGCCGGATGGGCGCAGACAAACATCAAAGCAAGCCGCCGATCCGGGATCTCTGTCTCGCTTGCAGCGGCATCCAGGCCTTGAGCCCTTAGCTGCAACTCACCCGCGGAAATCTCAGCCGTATGTTGACGCCGGACTGTATCGATAGTTTTCCGCCGAGCGACGGTCAGAAGCCACGCCTCGGGATTCGCCGGACAACCCTTCAGTGGCCATTCCACTAGCGCCGAAGTAAACGCCTCTGAAAGGACATCTTCAGCGGCTGCAACATCCCGGGTCCGAGCTGCAAGAAATGCAACGAGCCTGCCGTAGCTGCGGCGTGCGACTGTTTCCGCTGTCTGGCGTGCCTGTTCTTCAGATTCCCGTGGATTCATGGATACAAGGCTACCTGAGGTGTACACTTGGCAGCTCGAACGAGTACGACCTCAGTCATAGGCTTTTGCTGGGTGCGTGGTACGACCGGCCGTTCGGAGAGTATCGGTCACGTGACTCCGGTGCATCATCTGGTGCAGAGACAGGGATGCGGTTAATGCGAATTGAATTGCTTCCTTTGCGTGCATTCTTACTCCTTCCGAAAACTAGCCTTCCGACGTCCCGTATGACTATGGAATAGGTCATACAGAAGCTTGCGGTTACGGGCGTGCTTTAATTGCGAGTCTGTCGTCGACCGGGATTAGCACCACAGCAAATGGTGTTCCAGCGTCGTCCGATACGATCGGAAGCTGGGGGGTGCCCAAAGGGTTACCGCCGAGCATCGAGTTCTCGTAGTACGGGCAGAAGACCATCATATGCGGGTGCCAATGACCGAACGATCCAAGATTCTGATCCGCAGACCACATGTATGCGAAGCTGACTCCTTCCCTCTTGGGCAACTCGCCTTTGGAATAAGCTGCCTGAATGCCTTGGGTGATCTCATCCGGTGTCTTTCTTTCTATGACGAGTTTGTTGCGTAGCTCGTAGTAGGGCATCACCGTTTCGGATGCCTGGGGATTGAAACAGATAGGCGCGCGTAGCTTAGCGTCGTAGACGAGATCGCGGATTTGGGGAGGCGTAAACGTTGGGGCAGCGGATCCACGCATCACCATGCATACAAATCCATTGTCCCCTTCGTGCACGACTCGGAAGCCAGACGGTGTTAAGACTTTAATAGTGGCTCGGCCGGAGATATTGTCCGGTGCCGCACTTTTCGCCAGTGCAGTCTCGGCATCCTGTGGCATTAGGTACTCGCTAAGCGGAGGGTACTTCGCTTCTTGGGCTGTCACTCCGATGGCTGCAAAGCTGATCAGCAACAAAAACAGCACGAACTTAAGATGTTTCATTTCCATTGAGTTCATGTTCGTCTTGAGTCTCCTTATGAATTCTCGAATATGTCGGCTGCAGCTCGCGCTGCCTTTGCCTGGTGTGCAGATAAAGGGGCACCGACTTTGACACTCAACACAACTTATGCCGAAGTCACCCAGAGTGGACGCACCTCAACGACGCCGTGACCCACGGCAGGGCAACGGGCAGCCCAGGACAGCGCCGCATCCAGATCCGGGACATCAATCAAGTAGTAGCCGCCAAGCTGCTCCTTGGAATCTACATAAGGTCCGTCCAGTACTTGGGTTTTGCCGTTGGTAATGCGCACGGTGGTCGCGCATGAGCTTGGCTGCAATCGGTTCGCGCCCTTGAGGACGCCCGCTTTCGTGAGCGCCTCAGTATAGGCGGTGTAGGCAGCCACGCCCTGTTCCTGCTCGGCTTTCGACAGCTTGGTCCAGCCAGCTTCGTTCACGTACAGCGTCAAGAGATATTGCATAGGAAATCTCCTTCATTGGTTTGCGGCGGTATCTTGTTCCGCCACTATGATGACGTTTGAAGTCGAGCCATTTGGACACGAGGCCACTTGGCAAGAATGAGTGTGGTGAGTAGCATCTTCAGTAGCCAATCCCCGGCATGGATCAGATCAAGAGTCCATGGCTTGTTATCCCAAAGGCTGGCACCCACAAGCATCTGTACCGGAAAGCCAAGCCATAACCAGAGTCCGAGGTTCAGAGCGGCCCTCCAATCGACGATCCGCAAGCCGCTGACTAGGCGCGCTAACACATAGATGACGACAAATTCCCGAACGAGATCGATAAGGATTTTCCACGCGGGGATGTTTGTGTTTGCTGGCCCTGCCGGATTCGCACCATCCAGCTCTCTCCATAGCTTGCCGAACAACAGGGGGCTGTACCATATCGAACTCACGGCAATAGCGGCGATCAGTGCGACCACCATTGCCGAGTAGCTTACCTTCTGAGGCTCATTACTCATTTCCAGGCTCCTTTTCAGACGCGCGCGTTGCGCCGTCACCATAATGACGCCCGAAACTTAACCATTTGGACAGTGTGTGGCGAGAATTCAGTCGAGCACAATTACAGCAATTAAGCCCGTGCGGATCGTCGGCAAACTTTTCCTTACTGGGTTAGCTCACCTCGCAATACGGCGCTGTGAACATTCAACGCTAGCGCCGGTACTTTGGTTTTCACATCAGAGCCCTTGAAGAGCAAGTCAGATCACTTTGAGAAGAGAACGAACTGCTTTACGGCGTTCCCTCGTGGCGGCCCTCGTGGACGGCGTCATCGCGAGGTATCCTTTCGCCGCCGCTGCTCGCTCTCCTTTATGATTTCGCTCAAATCCGCAACCGGCCGTATCTCATTCGGTCCAAGTTCATACTTCATGCCGCCTGGATGCTGTGACAGAAGCTGAATGG
>Ga0070708_100004817_pt1 | contig 10642 bp, 12 predicted proteins | sample KBSK5503metaG_FD_65469 | JGI IMG/M metagenome (GOLD analysis project Ga0070708, IMG submission 65469) | Corn, switchgrass and miscanthus rhizosphere microbial communities from Kellogg Biological Station, Michigan, USA - KBS K5-50-3 metaG | ecosystem: Host-associated > Plants > Roots >... | reverse complement strand
CGTCGAACGCACGACGTGGGCCGGTCTCTCGGCGGACATCCGCGCCGGCGCCGACCACCTCCTGCGAGAGGACGAGGGGCGGGTCATGGCCCTGTTCACGGTCGGCTTCTGCTTTGGCGGCCGCCTCGCGTTCCTGAGCTCGACGCTCAGGCTCGGCCTCGCCGGATCGATCGGCTTCTATGGCGTTCCCGTCGGTCCCGGGCGGAGCGATATTCCCGCACCGATCGATGTCGTCGACGAGATGGAGAACCCGATCCTCGGGATCTTCGGAGGCGACGATCGGGCGATCTCCCGCGAGGCGATCGAAGCGTTCGACGCGACCCTGACGAAAGCCGGCGCCGAGCACCGCTTCGTCGTCTACGACGGCGCGCCCCACAGCTTCTTCGACCGCAAGGCGGCCGAGTTCGCCGATGCGTCGGCCCGGGCGTGGGAGGAGACCCTGACGTTCATCCGCGGCCACGTCCCCGATCTGGTGGGCAGCTGATGGACGCCCTCCGTCGCCTGTTCGGCGGAGGTGGTGGCGGTGGGGCGGCGCAGTCCGAGCCGAACGCAGGCGCGGGTGCGGTGCCGGCCACGGACGACGAGATCGAGGCCGAGGACCGGAACCACGAGCTCGAGCTTCTCCGAGCCGAGCAGGAGCGACTGAGCGACCTTGTCCTTCGCCAGCAGCGCTACGCGGACCGATCGTGGGTCCCGCCGGCGCAGGGCGGGCCGCGTCGGGCCGAGGACGCGGACGCTTCCGAGGACGACCGCCGCTGACGCGGCGGCCGCAGGCGGGCCTTCAGCGCTTGGCGAGCTGCCAGGCCGTGATCACGAGAGCGACGAAGACAACCGCGGCGAGCAGGCCGCCCGGGAGGGCCCCGTTGAGCGCCCCGACGAGCCCGCGAACCGCCTGGCCGGCGACCGCGAACGAGCCCTCGACGAAGCCGCTGATCCCCTGGCCAATCGCATGAATGAAGCTGTCCACGCCACGAGTCTCACGCGGGCGTCAACCGTTCCGGACCGCTCCAAACAGACGCCAAGGGCACGTTGGCTGGCAACGGCGCACGCGGCCGAAGTCAGACCGTTTGGGGTCCGAGCGCCGCCCCGGCGCCGTCCGTCGAAGCGCACTCCCTGGGTCAGCCGCGCTCGATCACCTGCGCGCCACTGTTCCGGAACGCCACGACGGCAATCCGACCCGTCAGGTCGGTATCGGCGGCCGCCGCCCCGAACGCCGCCTCGATCCGCGTGATCGTCCGGACCGAATCGGAGAAGGCGAGGATCGTCGAGCCGGCGCCGGACAGGCACGCCCCGATCGCGCCGGCCCCGCGGGCCGCCTCAATCAGCTGCGGCATCTGTGGGTAGATCTTCGCCCGGTATTGCTCGTGGAGGCGATCGACGGTCAGCACGCGGAGCAGGTCGGAGCGACCCGTGGCCATCCCCGCGACGCCCACCGCGACGCGAGTGAGATTGGCGACCGCATCGACGAGCGGGACCTTCGCCGGAAGTGCCGCGCGCATGTCGGCCGTCGGCAGCCGCAGGTCCGGGATGAACAGCACGGCGCGCAGGTCGCGCGGTGCGTCGAAACGGAGCGCCTCCACGGCGCCGTCGACGGGGGCGCTCACCGTGAAGCCGCCCAGAAGTGCTGCGGCGGCGTTGTCGGGATGGCCTTCGATCGCCGTCGCGAGACGCAGCAGGTCGGCCGAGGTCAGGGGCTCACCGAGCAGCGCGTTCCCAGCGACGAGCCCCGCGACCGTGGCCGCCGCGGAGGATCCCAGCCCGCGCGCGAGCGGGATCTCGTTGTGCATCTCGATCCGCCAGCCGATCCCCTCGGGCAACTCGCCGCGGACCTCGCGAAGGGCCGCCTGGATCCCCTGGACGCAGCGGTTCGTCCCGTCGGCCGCCAGCTCGCCCGAGCCCTCGCCGTCGACCGACAGCTCGACCTCACCGCGGCTCCAGCCGCGAACCTCGACCTCGATCCGGTTCATCAGGCCGAGGGCGACCCCGATGCAGTCGTAGCCGGCGCCGAGGTTCGCGCTCGACGCCGGCGCCTCGACGACGACCCGCCGGCCGTCGAGCTCGGCGAGCCAGTTCGTCACCATCCGAGGGCCACCGCGACGGCCCCGACCGTCGGTTCCGCGGTGATCACTGCAGCTCGGCCCGCGAGCGTCTCGGCGGTCGAGGGATCCTTCAGCCCGGTCCCGGTCAGGACGGCGACGACGAGGGCGTCGCCGGACAGGTCGCCGGACGCGGCCGCGCGGGCGAGCCCGGCGACGCTCGCGGCCGACGACGGCTCGCAGAAGATCCCCTCCTCCTCGGCGAGCAACCGATAGGCCGCGAGGATCTCGTCGTCGGTGACCGCGTCGATCCGGCCACCGCTTTCGTCGCGCGCGGCGATCGCCCGCGCCCACGACGCCGGGTTGCCGATCCGGATCGCTGTGGCGATCGTGTCGGGCTCGTCGATCGGATGGCCGAAGACGAGTGGCGCCGCTCCGGCGGCCTGGAACCCGAGCATCCGCGGCCGGGTCGCGACGATCCCGGCGGCCGCGTACTCGCGGAAGCCCGCCCAGTACGCGCTGATGTTGCCGGCGTTGCCGACGGGGATCGCCAGGATGTCCGGCGCGCGGCCGAGATCGTCGCAGACCTCGAACGCGCCGGTCTTCTGGCCCTCGAGCCGATCGGGATTGACGGAGTTGACGATCGTCACCGGGTGATCCTCCTGTTCGGCCAGCGCCCGGACGATGCGTAGCGCGGCATCGAAGTTGCCGTCTACTGCGACGACCCGCGCGCCGGCCACGATCGCCTGGAGGAGCTTGCCCATCGCGATCTTGCCGGACGGCAGGACCACGACGACCTCGAGACCGTAGGCAGCCCCGTAGGCCGCCGCCGACGCGGACGTATTTCCGGTCGAGGCGCAGATGATCGAGTGGGCGCCTGCCTCGACCGCCCGCGCGACGGCGACGACCATCCCGCGATCCTTGAATGAGCCGGTGGGGTTCTGGCCCTCGACCTTCGCGTGGAGGTTCGCCAGGCCCAAGCGCCGGCCGAGCCGGCGGAGGTGGACGAGGGGCGTCAGGCCTTCTCCCAGGCTGAGCGTCGGTGTCGCATCGGTGACGGGCAGGAATGCCCGGTAGCGCTCGACGAGCGTCGGCCGGACGAACCGCGGGGCGGATTCAATCCCGGCGACCGCCCGCTCCCCGGTCATCGAGTCACCGCGGCCAGGGCCGGCGGCAGCCCCGCCCAGGTGCTGCCGAGCTCGCGGGCGATCGCGACGAGGTCGCCGAGGACCGCGCTCGACGTGGCAGGCCCGCCGGCGCCGGGCCCCGAGAACGCGACGGTCCCGACGGGGATCCCGTCGACCTCGATCCGATTGAGGACACCGCCCGTCCGTCCCATCGGCGAGTCCGCGTCAAGGATCCGAGGGAGGACGCTGGCGCTCGGCGCGACGTCGTCGTCGCGCCGTGCCGCCTCGGCGATCAGCTTGATCACCCCGCCGTGCGCCCGCGCTTCCTGGACGTCTGTGGCCATGACGCCGGTGATCCCGGGCCGGCCGGCACCGGGTCCGTGAGATGGGACGTTCGAGACGTCGGCCGGATCGAGCCAGACGCCGAACGCGAGCCGCGCCAGGATCACGATCTTGTTGACCGCGTCGAGGCCTTCGACGTCGCCGCTCGGGTCGGCCTCGGCGTAGCCCGCAGCCTGGGCATCGGCCAGGGCGTCGGCATAGTCGCGGCCCTCGTCGGCCATGGCCGTCAGGATCGAGTTCGTGGTCCCGTTGACGATGCCTCGCACCACGTTGATCCGGTTCCCGGCGAGCTCGGTCGCGATCGGGCCGAGGATCGGGATCCCGCCGCCGACCGCGGCCTCGAACCGGAGCGACGCGCCGGTCCGACGGGCCAGCGCCTCCAGCTCGGGGCCATGGTGGGCGATCACGTGCTTGTTCGCGGTCACGACCGCCTTGCCGGCGCCGAGGGCGGCGGCGATCAACGTCCGAGCCGGCTCGTCGCCGCCCATGAGCTCGACGATGACATCCGTGTCGGCCGCGGCGACGAGATGGGCCGGGGCGTCGGTCAGGAGGTCGGGCGAGAGACCGCGCCGCCGCGCCCGGTCGACATCCCGGACCGCGATCCCCGCAAGGGTCAACGGTGCCCCGTCGACGGAGGTCAGCTCCTCGGCCCGCTCGAGGAGGGCCCTGACCACCTCGGCGCCGACCGTCCCGGCTCCGAGAACCGCGACCCGCAGGGCGCGACTTCGCCGGCTCATCGCCGGGAGGCTCGTGACGGCAGAGGCATCGGCCGAATGGTAGCCGAGCGGTTCTGCGGAAACGACGCCCATGCCGGCCGCAGAGCGGGAGCCTGGTGGCGCATTGTGGCGAGCCGGGCTCGACCCGCGCCGGGGTTTCGAGCGACCCACGGTCCCGGCAGCACGACGGGCTCGGCTACACTCGCCGCTCATGACGAGCGACCCCTCGACCGCCGTTGCCGATCCCCTGCCCGGCGCGTCCCCGGCCCGGCCCCGGATCTTCTCCGGGATCCAGCCCTCGGGCATCGTCCATCTCGGCAACGACCTCGGTGCGATCCGCAACTATGTCGCGTTGCAAGCCGAATACGAGGCGATCTACTGCATCGTCGACTATCACGCGCTCACGAGCCAACACGACCCGGACCTCCTCCGGACGCGGACGTGGGAGATGGCGGCAGGCCTGATCGCGCTCGGCGTCGACCCTGAACGCTGCACCCTCTTCGTGCAGAGTCATCGCCCGGAGCACACGGAGCTCGCCTGGCTCCTCTGCACCGTGACGCCGGTCAGCTGGCTCGAGCGAACACCGACCTTCAAGGAAAAGGTGCTGCAGCAGCCCGACGACGTGAACCACGGCCTGCTGACCTATCCCGTGCTCCAGGCGGCCGACATCGTGATCTACAAGGCATCCCTCGTCCCCGTCGGCCGGGACCAGGTAGCCCACCTCGAGCTGTCGCGGGAGATCGTCCGGGCCTTCAACAGGCGATACGGTGACACGTTCCCGGAGCCCGCCGCGGTCTTCACGGAGGCGCCGACCGTGCTCGGTACCGACGGGGTCCGGAAGATGAGCAAGTCGGTCGGCAACACGATCGACATCCTCGGCGAGCCGGACCTGATCCGGAAGCAGGTGATGTCGATGGTCACCGACACCCAGCGGATCCTCCGGTCCCAGCCGGGCCGGCCGGAGATCTGCAACGTCTGCCAGCTCCACCGGTTCTTCGGTCCGGACTACGAAGAGATCTGGGACGGTGAGCGGACCGCTCGAACCGGGTGCGTCGACACGAAGAAGCTGCTCGCGGAGCGGATCATCCGCCACTACGCCCCCGCCCGCGAGCGCTATGTCGAGCTGATGGCCCACCCGGACCAGGTCGAGGGGATCCTGGAGGCGGGCGCCGACCGCCTTCGACCGAAGGCCATGGCCACGATGGACGAGGTCCGCCAGCGGATGGGGCTGCGGTAGCGGCCGGTCGCTAGTCCGCCTCGCTGGCACTGTCGCGCCAGGCGCCCGGGTCGACGCAGACGACGTCGACATCGAGCCTGCGGACGCGCTCGAGGGTCTCACGATCGTCGACCGTCCACACCGCAAGCTGGAGGCCGGTCGCCCGCACGAGGCCGATCGAGGTGGCGTCGAGCGCCCGCCATTCGGCGGCGATCCCGACGCAGCCGAGCGACCGCGCCGTCGCGACGACGCGCTCGTCGAGCTCGAGGTGGATCAGCCAGGTCGGCCACCCGGGCGCGATCCGGCGCACTGAGGCGAGTGCGCCCGGCCTGAACGACGAGATGACGACGTGGCGCGGCGGATCGCCTCGAACCCGCGCGAGCAGCGGGACCACCTCGGACGCGATGTCCTCCTTGAGCTCCACGTCGAGGAATAAAGGCTCCGGCAGCACCTCCAGCACGCTCGCGAGCGTCGGAACACCCAGTGCCTCGAGCTCCGGCGCGGTGAGCTCCGTTACCCGCCGGCGGATCCCCTGCACCCGCTGGAGATCGCCGTCGTGGATGATGACCGGCGTCCCGTCCCGACCGAGCCTCACGTCGAACTCGGCACCGTCGATCCCGGGTCGCGTGGCTGCGGCGGCGAATGCAGCCAGGCTGTTCTCGGGTGCATTGGTCCAGTCCCCGCGGTGGGCCAGGATGAGCGACCCTTTGCGGCGATCCCGCGGTGGCTCCAGCTTCGGCCGCGATGTCACGTCGGCGCGCGGAGGTCCGGATTCGGCAGCAGCACCTCGTCGCTGGCCCGCACGAGGTCCCAGCACGAGGCGATCCACATCCGCCGGCTGCGAACAGTGGCGCCGCACGCGGCGCCCGTCATGCGCCGGCGCCGGCGGTCAGACGGTGCACCGTCCGCAACATCGCCGCGGGGTCGTCCGTGTCGATCATGTCCGCGCCGAGGTCGAGCAGCCGCTCGGCTGCCTCGTCGCCGCTCGCTGAGCCGCCGCCCATGAGGAGTCCCCGCTCGCGCATCTGGCTCAGCAGCGATCGGGCGTCCCACTGCCAGGGCACGTCCGCGCCATCGGCGCCACACGCCTCGATCCGGTCGAGGACCGCGTCCCGGTCGTCCGCCAGGTAGAGGAGCAGCACGCACGGGAGCTCGGGGGCTACGGCCTTGGCCGCCTGGATCTCGCGGGTGTCGAAGGCGTAGATCGCGAGCCGGTCCCGCGCCGGCGAGGCCCAAGCGGCCTCGGCCACTTCGGCGCCCGTGCCGCTCGCCTTGACCTCGAGCGCTGCCCCGAAGGTGGCACGTGCCTCGATCCAGCGCATGAACGCGCGGAACGTCGGCACCCGCTGGCCGCTGAACCCTCCGTCGAACCAGCCGCCGGCGTCGAGCGCCGTGACGTCCGCGAGCGTCGCCTCCGCCACCGGGCCGTGGCCGTCGGTGGTCCGGTCGAGCGTCGCGTCGTGGATCAGCACGAGATGACCATCGGCCGTCCGGCGGATATCGGTCTCGGCGTACCGCGCACCGTCGACGACGGCTTGCTCGAAGGCCGCGAACGTGTTCTCCGGGGCAAGAGCGGACGATCCTCGATGGCCGCCGACGCGCAGCCCGACCCCCCTAGCCCGCCAGTCCACCCTGGGTCTCCATCATGTCGTCCCGGCGGCGCGCCCCAGCCTCGTCGATCTCGACCCGGAGGCCCGTCGCGGCGTCGAACAGGAGGACGTGCGACCGTTCCATCGCGATCGGCACCACCTCGCCGGTCTTGAGGAGCGCGCCCTGCTCCGCGGGAACGAGGGATCGAATCGAGCTTGGGCCCACCTCGAAATGGACGAGGAAGTCGCGACCGAGCGGCTCCGTGAGCGTGGTCGTCGCCTGGATGTCGCCGGTGCCGACCGTGACGTGCTCGGGACGGACGCCTGCGAGCAGGCCCGCGCCGCCATCCCTGACGAGCGGCGCGATGACGCGGTGGGCGAGGGCCTCGTCAGGGCCATCGGTCGCCCAGATGTTGATCTGGGGCGATCCGATGAACTGGGCCGCGAAGAGCGACGGCGGCCGGCTGTAGAGGGTCGACGGGGAGGTGAGCGCGACAATATCGCCATTGTTCATGACCGCCACCCGATCGGCGATGGCCATCGCCTCCGCCTGATCGTGCGTCACGAAGACCGTCGTCATCTTCAGGTCGAGCTGGAGGCGCCGGATCTCGGCTCGGACCTCGACCCGGAGGTGGGCGTCGAGGTTCGAGAGCGGCTCGTCGAGGAGGAGCACCACCGGCTTCTTGACGAGCGCGCGAGCGAGCGCGACCCGCTGGCGCTGTCCGCCGGAGAGCTGGTGGGGGCGCCGGGCCAGGAGGTTGCCGACGCCCATGAGTCCGGCGATCTCGTCGACGTCGCGCTCGGCTTTCTTCCGATCGACCTTCGCGGCGTCAAGCGGGAAGCGGATGTTCTCGCGGACGGTCATGTGGGGATAGATCGCGTAGTCCTGGAAGACGTACCCGATTCCGCGCCGCTGGGGCGCCAGGTCCGTCACATCGATGCCATCGAACAGGACCCTGCCGCTCTTGGGCCGGATGAAGCCGGTGATGAACCCGAGCGTCGTGGTCTTGCCGCAGCCGGAGGGACCGACGAGGGCCACGAGCTCGCCATGGCCGACCGTCAGGTTGAGCCCCCGCACGGCGGCGACCTGGCCGTATTCCACGGTCAGGCCTTCGATGTCGAGCTTCACGGGCGACTCCTCAACCTCGGATGGCCCCGCCGAGCCCGCCGACGCGGACCAGCCGCCGTTGCAGGATCGCGAAAACCGTCAGCACGGGCACCAAGGCGACCAGGCTCCCGGCCGCGAGGAGCGGCCAGTTGATGCCGTACCCGATCTCCTGGATGTAGCGCTGCAATGCGACGGTGTACGGCTGGGCGGTGTCCTTCGGGATGAGGATGAGCGGCAGCGAGAACGAGTTCCATCCGTCGATGAACGCCAGCGTGGCGACGACGAGGATCCCCGGCAGCGCGAGCGGCAGGACGACCCGGCGCATGGTCAGCACGGTGCCGGCCCCGTCGATGCGGGCCGCCTGCTCGAGCCGAACCGGGATCTGCCGGAATGCCCCGGCCATCAGCCAGATGCCGAGCGGTGTCGACCCGGCCGCGTAGGCCAGGATGACCCCCTGCGACGTCCCGTACAGCCCGGAGGCCGAGAACAGGATGAACAGCGGCACGATCCGCGAGGCCGACGGCAGGAAGCTCAGAGCGAGGATGACGACCAGGAGGCCCTCGCCCGAGCGCATGTTGTAGCGCGCCAGGGCATACCCGCCGAGGGTCGAGGCCACGGCGGTGATCAGCGCTGAGGATAGCCCGTAGAACGCCGCGTTGCGGTATGGCCCAAGACCGATTCCGGTCGGCCCGAACAGCACGCCCCAGACGTTGTCCAGGGTGACGCTCGACGGAATGATCGAGATCGGATAGATCGCCTGGCTGCCCGGCCGGAGCGCGATGGAGACGACCCAGAGCAGCGGCAGGAGCGCGAATGCCAGCATGAACGCCACGCCGAGCGTCCGCAGGAGGCGTCCCCCGAGCGAGAACCGCACTAGCTCCACTTGCGTGCCTCGCGTCGCCAGATGATCACGTAGGCGACCGCCAGGGCCAGGCTGACCGTGAACAGGATCACGGTCGTGGCCGCACCCTGCCCGACGTTGCCCTTCTGGGCCGTGAGCCGATACATCTCGAGCGCCATCGTCTCGGTCTGGTAGAGCGGCCCACCGCGCGTCATGGCGTAGATCAGGTCGAACGTGTTCAACCCGCTGACGAGGGCGACGAGGCCGGCAAGGAGAAATGTCGGACGGATCGCCGGCAGGATCACCTTGCGGACGATCCGACCGTACGAGGCGCCGTCGACCTGGCCGGCCAGGATGATGTTCGGTGGCACGTTCGCCAGGGCTCCGCTCACGACGAGGAGGACGATCCCGTATCCGGCCCAGACGTTGGCGACGATCAGGGCCGCGATCGCCGACGCCTGCTCGGTGAGCCAGGCGACCGGGGCGACCCCGAACGCCTCGAGGACGCTGTTGGCGAGACCGATCGCCGGGTCATAGATCAGGCGCCACGTGTAGCCGATGATCACGGCGGCGATCACCCACGGGATCAGGAACACCGCGAGGAGGGCCGACCGGAGCCCCGCCGAGACCGTGTGGAGTGCAAGGGCGAGGCCCGTCCCGAGGATCATCGAACCCACCAGGGTCCCGGTGGTGAACACCGCGGTGATCGCCACGACGCTGAGAAACGGCGGGGCGTGCGAAGACAGGACCGTCTGGAAGTTCTTCAGGCCGACCTCCTGCACGTTGAGGAGCCGCCCGATCGTCGCGCTTGTCGTCGAGTAGTAGAAGGTCAGGAGGTATGGCAGGAGCAGGAACAGGAACAGGAGCAGCAGGGGCAGGACGAGGAGCAGCCAGGGAGTCGCCCGGCCCAGGGCTCGTTGAGCCATGACTCGGAACGACTCCCCGACTGCTTGAGTGACTCGCTGGGCCTACGGCGCGAGCAGCGTGTCGACGTCGGCGGCGGCCTGGTCAAGGGCGTCCTTGACCGGAAGGTCGCCGTTGATCGCCTTCTGCATGCCCGTCCACAGGATCTCGATCATGGACGTGTACTTCGGGATGAACGGTGGGAAGTGGGCGACCTTCGCGGCCTCCGCCTCCTGCGCGAAATAGGGGTCGGACTTGAAGGCATCAGCCTGGGCCAGACCGGTGGTCCGGACCGGGATGCGGGTGCGCTCCACCTCGAACGGGACCATGTTCGCGCCGTTGGTGACGGACGAGATGTACTCCCACGCGATGTCCTTGTTCTGGCTGGCGGAGTTGATCGCCAGCATCCAGCCGCCAGCAGTGGTTGCCGGCTGGCAGCCGGAGCAGAGCGGTGGCAACGCCGCGCCGATCGTGCTCTGGAACTTGCTCACGTCGAAGCCGTCGGGCAGCGATCCGAGGCCGTCGCCGACCGTCGCCAGCATGATCCCGGTCTTGCCCGAGAACACGTGGGGGTAGATATCGTCGGCGGTCTCGCTCAGGACGGCCTTTGGGGCATAGCCCTGCTTGACCAGGTCCACCAGCAGCTGGAGGGCCTTCTGACCACCGGCATCGTTGAATGCGGCCTTCGTGTTGTCGGCGTTCAGGATGTTCGAGCCGGTCATGTACAGGTATGAGTACCACCGGTCGACGGTGCTTTCCTCGGA
>Ga0070708_100004816_pt1 | contig 10644 bp, 13 predicted proteins | sample KBSK5503metaG_FD_65469 | JGI IMG/M metagenome (GOLD analysis project Ga0070708, IMG submission 65469) | Corn, switchgrass and miscanthus rhizosphere microbial communities from Kellogg Biological Station, Michigan, USA - KBS K5-50-3 metaG | ecosystem: Host-associated > Plants > Roots >... | reverse complement strand
TCCTGCCGTCGGGGGACCAGTCCCCATCGTAGGCGTCGGCAAGGAGCTTGCGAGGATCGCCCCCGACGATCGCGACCCGATAGAGAGCGACATCCGGACCCGTCGCCCGGGCGAAGAGAACGCTGCTTCCGCCCGGCGAGAAGTGGGGGCGGAAGTCCGCGGGGCCCGAGGTCAAGGCAACCTCGCTGCCGTCGGCAATCTGCTTGACCCAGATCCGGGACCGCCCGTCGCGGTCCGACATAAATGCGACCGTCTTGCCGTCGGGTGCGGCGGACGGGTCGGCGTCGTGCCCGGAAGTCGTGAGGGGACGGATCTCGGGCGGCTCGGGCGGCGCGCCCACGGTCAATCGACCGATTGCGATTCCGATCAGGAGCAGTGCGGCTCCCGCCAAGGTCATCAGAACCGGCCGGGAGGCCGCCCTCGCGCGGCGGGCGAGCGGCACGGCCGCACCGGACGTCCCCGAGAGCGCCTCGAGGTCGAAGGCGACGTCGTGCGCGGAGTGGAATCGACGCTCGGGACTCTTCTCCAGGCAGTGGCGGACGATCCGCTCGAGGCCCGGCGAGACATTCTGGTTGGTGACGGAGAGCTCCGGCGGGTCCTCCCTCAGGATCGCCGACATGGTGTCCGCGGCCGAGTCACCCCGGAAGGCGCGCTGCCCGGAGAGCATTTCGTAGAGGATCGCGCCGAAGGAGAAGATGTCCGAGCGAGCGTCGGCGGGCCTACCCCGAACCTGCTCGGGCGACATGTAGCCGAGCGTCCCAAGCACCACGCCGGGCTCTGTGCCGGCGGTGGCAGTCGCAAGGCTGGTGGCCTGGGAGCCCTCTTCCTGGTGCGTCAGCTTGGCCAGGCCGAAGTCGAGGATCTTGATGCGCCCGTCCTTCGTAACGAACACGTTCTCCGGCTTCAAGTCGCGGTGCACGATTCCCTTCTCGTGCGCCGCGGCGAGGCCGTGAGCGAGCTGCAGCCCGTAGTCGACGGCGCGGCGGGCCGTGAGCGTCCCTCCGGCGAGCTCCGAGCGAAGCGTCTCGCCCTCCAGAAGCTCCTGAACGACATAGGGCGCGCCCTCGTGCTGCCCGATGTCGTAGACCGCGGTGATATTCGGATGATTGAGCGCGCCCGCTGCCTGGGCCTCCTGCTCGAAACGCCGCAAACGATCCGGATCGGTCGAGAAGGAGACTGGCAGCACCTTGATCGCGACGTCGCGCTTCAACCTCTCATCCCGCGCCCGGTACACCTCGCCCATCCCCCCGGCGCCGAGAGGCGCGAGGATCTCGTACGGGCCGAGCCGAGAACCAGTTGTCAGGGGCACGTTGGCCCGGAATTATAGGCCGCCCTCTGTCGCTCCCACTCCACAAGAGTCGCTCGCCCCGATGGTCCTCATCTACGCCCTCCTGACCGGAGGAGTCTTCGGCTGGCTCTGGCCAAATAAGACTTTCGCACGCAATCCGTTTTCTGAGGCGTCCTGACTTACGCTCGCCGCGCGCGTAGTCTCCTGAAGTAACCGAAGGAGGAGGCGCGCGCGGCGGGAGCGGAGCGCGAGGACGGGACCAGGCGAGCGGTCGAGGCCGCATCCGGCCGAGCCGATCGCCGGTGCGCCGAAGGCGCAGGTCCCGCCCGCAGCGCGTAGCGACGTGTTGGCTGTGGGGGGTGGAATCGAACCCCCCGATTCCGAAGAATCGCAAGATCGGGAAACCCCCGTCATCACGGCATTTTCTCGATCTGACCGGCTCTCTCAGGTTATCGGTGTGGCGAAAGTGTGACGGATGAGCGCCAGCCGTGTTCGACGCGGCAAGCGGTTTCGTCATGGCCGTGCTGCGTGAAGGCGCCTGCCAGAGCGGTAGAGCTTGGTGACCTTCAGTCGGAACACGACAAGAGCTTCCGATACCTCGAACGTACGGGCGATCTGCAGCGGCGCTACTCCCGCCTGTAGCATGGCTTTCAGAGCTCGGAAGGGTACCAAGGCCGCCGCGCCGCTGCCGAATGCGGCCGACTCGGCCGATGGGTTGTAGCTCCGTGCCCCTCCGTCGCTGGAGTAGACGCGGATCGTTGTCGGCCGATGCTCGAGGCGGAGATGGAAGAATTCTTCCATCAGGGTCGCGCGGATACGCGTCCGCGGATGGGAGTCGTTGAACAGGACAAGAACAGTCCCGTCAGGCCGCGGGAGGGCGAGACCAGACCAAGCTCCTGTACCCGGACCACGGAAGTGGTCTACCGACTCCTGCGCTTCTGTGAGCGCCCCATGAGGAAGCACGGTCACACGATCGAGAAGATCGAACGCATCTTCGTGGGGCAGAGCGCAATCGAGGGATATGCCGAGATCCTCCCGAAGATCAAGCCCGTTGTGCTCGTTTTCCCACTGCTTCGGGTTGGGAGGCAGATACCCCTTACCGGTGCGATGTCTTCTTCGGGCTTGAAAGTTTGGCAAGATAAGCCGCCTTCACCATCGCGACGAGGAAGTCGGCGTCCTTGCGTCCCAGCCCGGGCAAAGCACGCAAATGAACCTCCACGTCAGCGATGCTCGCGGCTGGTCGTTGCGTCTCGAGCGAGAAATCGCCCAGACTCCGCCCCAACCACGACGCCGCGCGGAAAAGGTTCTCTGAGTCCGGCATGTTCGGAGATTCAGACCCCTGAATCAGACGACCCAAAGTTGCAGGGCTGCATCCGATGTCGACCGCTGCCGCCCTGATCGACAAACCCCGTTCCTGGATGCGGTTCTTCAAGAAAACCGCGAGCCGATCCAGATCAATGCCGTTCGACATCTTGTCCTCCCACTTGACTTAAACGCCCAGTCTCCTCATACTTGAATCAGTGATTCAAGAACAAGCGGCCCGCGGTAGATCCCCTCCTGGCTGGACCTCACATATTAGGCGCCTATTCAAGCGTGCGTCAATCGGCCAGAGTCAGGATGACGGTCGGTCTTCACCGTCGCCGTCCTGGGGGCCGCATAGGAGAAAAAATCACATGCGATACCAGGTAACGTGCATCAATACCGGTCCTGCGGGCACCCATGACCACATCGAGGTTCTCGGCCTCGGCGACGCGACAGGATGGTCCAGCCGGATCAGCGTCCCGGACGCCATTCAGCAGATACGCTCGCCCTACGGCGACCGGTACTACACCGTTTCCCCTTCGACGGGCCGGGTAGCTGAAGTAGTCGAGGGTGGCTGTGAGGTCTGTGGACACAGCCCGTACGTCAGAACTACCGCCGACGGCATCAGAGACAACAACCTCCGGAGTTTGAGATTCTGCAAGGTCGCGTGACGAGCGAGAAGTCACGGACGCAAGGCGCGGCTTCGTGCGGTCCAATTCCGCACGAGCCCGGTCAGACCCTTCGTCCGCCGGACAATTCGAGTTCCGACTTTAATTCCTGAGTGAGACCGTACGAGCGATCCTGGCCTACGACATATGCTTCTGGGAAGGGAAGGGACGCCTAGAGCATGTCAATGGATCTGAGCCAAATCAAAACCATTGCTGTCGTCATGATGGAGAATCGCTCTTTCGATAATCTTCTTGGCTACCTTTCTCTCCGCTCGGATTGGAAAGGCAAGAACGTTGAAGGTCTCGGAGACACGCCGGCATGGAGAGACAAAGTTGCCAGCGTCTACAAAGGAACCAAATATCCGCCGTTTTTACTGACCGACCCATATTACGCAATCGATGCCGATCCGCCGCATGAGCGGGATCCGATCGCCGTGCAAATGGGGATGCCGGTCAACGGTACATTCCCAATGAATGGTTTTGTGACCAATTACGCGAGCGCGAAGGGGGCGAAGCCGCCGACACCAGGCAGTCGACCTCCGGTGATGGGCTACTTCACCCCCGATCAGGCGCCGGTGACGGACTTTTTCGCGCAGAATTTCGCCATCTGCGACCATTGGTTTTCCGCGCTTCCCGCGGGAACACAGCCGAATCGGCTCATGGCCATGAGCGGTTTCACCAAAATCGACGTGAACCAGGTTCCTCTTCCCGACCAGTTCTTGGTTTATGACTGGCTGACCAGAAATGGGATTCGGTGGCGAGTCTACCACGGGGCGATGCCCTTCTTTGCGATGATGCCCCGCTGGATTCCAGACATACTTCGCGAACAGCATTTTCGGCCTCTGGCCAAGCTCTACGATGACGTGCAAAATGAGCCGCCGGGGGACCTTCCGCAGGTCATCTTCATCGAACCCACCTACACCGATGCGCCGCACCTCGGTCCGAGTAGCGACGATCACGCGCCTTCCGCCATCAAGGGTGGGCAGGAATTTTTGCTGGAAGCGTACCGCGGCTTGAGCCGAGTCCCCGATGTCTGGAAAGGGACCGTAATGGTGGTTACGTACGATGAACACGGCGGGTTCTTTGATCACGTTTCGCCACCCGCGTTCCGCACCGATCCGCCGGTTGGCGCGCTGTACCAGAAGGGTTTTGACACCTTGGGCGTTCGTGTTCCTGCCTTCGTCATCTCGCCGTTTGTGAATCCCAAAACCGTGTTCAAGGGTCTCTTGGACCACACCTCGATTCTCAAATTTCTCGGGCAGAAATTCGGCAAGAACGGAAGCTATTCCGAGCTGGTTGACAAGCGAGCCGTCGGAAGCGTGCTGGATGTGCTTAACGCGCCGACCTCCCAGCGCGCGGCGCCGGCGATTCTGTCTCTTGGCCCATACTTGCAGAAGCAACCGGAAGCTGCTGGTTTTCTTCCCGGAGCCGTGGCGGAGACACCGATCCAACAAGGCTTCCAGGAGGCCCTGGATACGATTCGGACGCAACCCAATAAGCCGGCAGGGAAGTTTGATGATCTGCTGGTCAACTTCCCGCCACGTCTAAAGGCGTAACGATGAAGCGACATCGTTATTGTCTCATCGCATGGTTTGCGGTCGCGACACTCTTCAGTGGCTGCTCCCTCTTTTCACCGTCGCATCACCGGACGGAGGATTACACACCTGTCTTCGCGGCTGCGTCAGGCGGCGATCTAACAACGGTGCGAGAAGCGGTGGATAGGGACCCGTCTCTTCTCAAAGCCACGGAATGGGACAACGCAACGCTGCTCCATGACGCCGTCGGTCAGAAACACCAGGATGTAGCGGTATTCCTTCTGGATAGAGGCGCTGACCCTAATGCAACGACCAAAGATGGCCTTACCCCTCTTCACATGGCTGCTCAAAACGGTGACACCGCTATCATCAGGCTTCTCCTCGAGCCGGGTCGAAAAGCAAAGATTGACGTGGTTGACGCGAAGGGCTGGACACCTCTGGACAGAGCGGTCAAGTGGGGTCATCTAGACGCAGCCGATTTCCTTAGGGAGCGTGGTGGTCATGAGGGCAACTCGGGGCGTTGACGAATCTGACCGTGTCCACGACTCTCGACTAAGCTCCCTCCGTTTATTTCAGTGGCTAGGGCGCGGGGATGGGAAAGCGACCGGCTCCTTGCTCGAGTTCGCCTTGGTGCTCGCCTTGAACATCAGAGCCTCGTAAGCGGCGCGTTTGGCCATCGCGTCGTCGAGGTCCTGCCCTGAGACGATGTTGTACCGATCGAAGATCGCCCGGGTCGTATGGCCCGAGATATCCATCGCGACGCGCTCGGGGACGCCCGCCCGGATCATGTTGCGGACGGCCGTGCGCCGCAGATCGTGAAAGGCGAACGCCACCTTTGCGCGCCGGAGAGCCCTGCCCCAGCTGGTCGAGAAGTTGCCGACGTGACGGCCCTCCCCGTTGTGGAAGATCAAAGTCGAATCGAGCCGCCGTTCGGAAAGCCGCCGCTCTAAAACAGCCACGAGCTCCGGACTCTGACCGCACCGGATGACGCGGCCTCGCCCCGTCTTCGCCCGGGCCGCGTGCAACCGGATCGACTTCGTCTCGAGGTCGTAGCCGTCCCAGTTCAGCGACAAAATCTCGCCCTTGCGCATCCCGGTGCAATAGGCGAACGCCGCCACGTCTCGCAGGACCTGCGAGGGAAGCTCGAGCAGGAGTGCATCGAACTCGGCTCTTTCGACGAATCCCTGCTTGGCGTTCGTGTGGCCCTTCACGAGGTGGGTCACCCGCGGAACGTAAGCGACGAGGCCGTCCTCCTGGCCGAGCGTGAGGGCCCGGTGGATAAGCTCCGTCTCCCGGTCGATCGTCGCCTCGGCGGTATACCGATCCTCTCCATCCTTGTTCTTCATGACCTTGCCCGCCTTGCCCGACACCTTCTCAGCACGGCGGGCAGCGATGTAGTTGTCGATGACAGCTCTCGTCACCTGCGCCGCCCGTCGAAACCCCAGGGCACGGCGGATGTGCGCCCCGCGCGCCTTGACTGACCGCAGGGACTTCAATTTCCGCGTCTCGTAGTGCTTCTCGAGGTTGTCGAAGAGATCGCCGACCGTCACGCGCTCCTGCGCCGGTCCTTGAAAACGCCGGATACCGTCCCGGTGGTTGGCAACCGCCCGGCGCCGGCGGTCGAGCAGCCGATTGGCCTTCTTGAAGTCGGTAGTCCTGGCCGACTCGCGGATGCGGCCCCACGACCCGTCCGGCCGCGGCCCCGTGTAGTCGATCCACCAACTGGGGCTCTTCGCCCGGCGGTAGACGCCGCGAATTCGACCCTCGGTCATCGTCGTTACTTCTTCTTCTTCTCGAGGTACTGCTCGATCGCCTTCGAAATCAGCTCCTGCAATTCAATGTCTTCATCCAAGGCCCGGACCTTTGCCCGGCGCCATAGTTGCTTTGAAATCGCGAAGCTCGTCTTCAGAGACTCGCCCTGATCCCCGCGTCCTTTCTGCCCTTCACTACCTACCGGCATTCCCATCTCCCTTCTAGAAATCTAGACTTCTAGAATTTTATCACGCCGAGAACTCGAGCGGAAGATATCGGGACGTCCGGGGCGCCGAGTCGGCCCGCCTCAATTCGTGTTCTTGTCCTCCTCGTCAGCCTCGTTGGCCCTCTGCTTCTTTTCACACAACACATGCGAGCGGACGGCCAGTCGGAAATCAATGGCCATCATGTTGCTGTTGGCAGCGATGCAGATCCCCCGCAAAGCATCACCAAGCCTGCTCAGCGACCGGTTGCTCATAACCGACGCCGGACAGGTCTTGTCGTCGAACCATGGCAAACCGGTGATGTCGGCCATGTTGGCTGTGGCAGCTTGGAAAGATTCGCATGCGGCCAAGAACTCCTTGATTGCATCGTCAAGATCTGGATCGTTACTGATTCGTTTCATGGTTACCCTCCATCAAAGTCAAAAACATGTTCACTGTCCCCGCCGCCGAGCGTTGACGTACCTGTCGACATCGCTCTGTCGGAAGCGGACCCGTCCGCCGTCGCGAAAGCCAAGGCCAAGCCTCTTCCAGTTATGGAAGACCCAAGATCGGCTCCGCCGGAGGTGGACGGCCGTTTCCTCGAGCGTCAGCAGGCGATCCGGCCGCTCCCGAGAAACGTCGACTGGACTCACTTGCGGCGAGAGCAGCTGCTGCAGGAGGGCCTTCCAGAGAGACACCAGGGCGTTGTGGACCTCCAGCTGTTCTGCCGCGGACAGCTCCGGGACCAGCCGCTCGATCGCCACGATCAGCTCGGTAGCCCGAGCGCAGGGGCCAGACGCAAGGGCCGGAGTGGTCACCTGAGCCTCCTGGAACGGGCCGCGTCGAGGCTCAAAAGACCACCCGAAACCGCCGGAGAAGCCTGTCCTACAGGGCCGCCGGATGTCACACGAGCGTCACACCACCTCCTAAATGAAATCCGGTCGGGGGTTCCGAGGCGAGCCGTGGGTCCAAAACCACCAATCCGCCGGTTCTGGATTAGGCGGGTTTCCGGTTCATCCGACCCCTGGTAGGCCACCGCCCGGCGCCTAGGATCACCGCGACGGGCAGGTCCAAGATGCTCTTCTTGAGCCTTCCCGAGATTGTTCAGCCGCCGGGAATAGGAGAGTTTCTCGCCGGCGAAATCAGTTCCCGCTCGAAGGCGAGGAGCGAATAGGTATCGCGGCGGGCCGGAGAGATCGCCCATCAGCGTGACCGCCGAATGACAGGTCCCTCAACCCGGTTCGTCTGCCTCCAAAGCTGGTGCTCCGCTTCGTTAGCGAAACCGGCGTCGCGAAGGCGCGCCTGGATCTCAGCCTCATCGAGCCGGACCCTATGCTTGAACTTGGGCTCGAAATATCGGAGACCACCCAGCCGCTTGGACACGGGAAGACTTGACTTCGCGGTCTTGTGCCGATCGCGCTTGCGGGCGTCAGCGCCCCTCGCGCCGTTGCGTTCGGACCCAGGCTTGCCGTTGGGCGATAAGACTGTGCCTTCTCCGCCCTGCCGTCCGAGGTTGCCCTTGCCTTTGTGCACCATGAAAATGAATCTGCCTTACACAGCGGCAAGCCGATAGACCCTCGCGGACAGAATCCTGGCGGGATTTATGTCGGTGGCTATCGCCGAATCGACTTAACTACAACGGAGCATCGCCCGGTTGCGGGCGATTTAGAAGGTCGCGCCCGGGACCGACGACCGTCGAATCATCCACAGGAATTGATCAACGGTTGTCAACCGGCCATCATCTAAATCAGCGCCGACGCGGGCCTGACTCGATTCCTCGTCACCGGCGGCCTTGGAACCCACTCGACGCTTCCACCGCTGAAGCCGCTTCTCGACCGCCAGAACTGTCGTATCCAATTCCACTGCAATCGCCTCAAAGTTGCCACCAAACCGTTTGCGCAGACGGGCAAACGCGGCGTCGCTCACGGCCTTGGGCCTTCCACGCTTCCGAGAGCGCCTTTCTGCCAAGTCAATAAGCCGATGCTGATTGGCACTGCTGGCAGTGACGAAGACGTGACGGAGTACCGGATTCAGGAGAACGGCTGGTCCCCACTGCTTGATGAGCGCGCCCGTGATTACGGCTGCATCTCGATCATCAGGCGGAAGCTCGAAGGAGCGACGGTAGTAGAGGAGGACGACCACGGAGAAGAAGCGTCGGGGGTCTTCGTAGGCACTGATTAGAGGCATGATGTATCGCTCGAGCTCCAACGCTACCTGTATCTCGGGAGACTGTCGTCTCTCCCTCGTCGGCGTTAACCAACCACGGTAGTTTGGGATGCTCTTGCACCAGCCCGCCAAAGCCTCGAATGCGGCTCCGAAATTCTGCTCATCACTTCCGAGGGCCAGGAGAATCTGGTCAACGGCCTGGGACCTAGTCCCCTTCAGACCGCTCTTGGTAGGCGACAGCCCTACCCGCTTGTACGCTCTCAGCGCCAAAGGGCACGAGCTATAACGGCGTAAGTAATAAGCCTCTACGGGTTTCGTCGGGTACCGAACGCCTGCGGTCATACGGAGCCTCCTGACATCGCTGCGTCGAAAGCCACTCTACTGTACGCCGCGCGTAGGCTGTGACGGCGCAGATGCTCCATGGATACCGGACGGAAGTCCTGATGTTATTTTGTCCAAGGACCTCTGGCCTACGATGCGCGCTAACCGTAACCTCTGCCAGCGTGACCAAGCCGACCAGCCGCAACATGCTCGAGTGGGCGCTTTGGTACGCCTCCCGCGGCTGGTACGTGTTCCCGGTGTTCGAGCCAAAGTCGCCCGGAGTCTGCTCATGTCCGAAGGGGGAGACTTGCGAGAGGATCGGCAAGCATCCCCGGACGCAGCATGGCCTAAGCGAAGCGACCATCGTGCCGGCGACGGTCACAGAGTGGTGGACGCGGTGGCCCAACGCCAACATCGGTGTAGCCACGGGAAAAATTTCTGGAATCTTCGTCCTCGATCAGGACGGCCTCCGCGGATCGGCCTTCCTGTACGCGCGCTTGCTTGCGGCTGATAAGCAGAGTTTCGCTTCCCCGCGGCCGTTCCCATCCACCCTCTACTCGACGACGGGTCGGGTGCTCGGAGTCCACTACGTCTTCAAGGATCCGGAGGACGGCCAGGACGTTCCCAGTAGCACCGGCCGTGTTGGACCTGACCTCGATGTCCGCGGCGACGGCGGCTACTTCATCGCTCCCCCCAGCGCCCACGAATCCGGCAGAGTCTACCAGTGGCAGAACGACCTCGAGGTGGCGGACGCTCCCGAGTGGCTCCTCCGTCGCGCCAGGTTCCGGATTCAGCCTGCGCCTGAAGCAGGAGCGCAGGGAATTCCCACGCCGATCTTGGAAGGGCAGCGGAATTCGAGTCTCACGAGTCTGGGCGGGACAATGCGGGCGCGGGGCTTCTCAGTCGCAGCAATTGCAGCGGCGCTCAATATCGAGAACCAGGAGCGTTGCGTCCCTCCCCTTTCCACTGACGAGGTTGCCAGAATTGCCCAAAGCCTTGGACGATATCCGCCCGCCTCCCCGATCAACTTGCCGCAACCGCCAGCTCTCCGATTCCGCAGCGCGAGGGAGGTCGCCGATATGACGCCGGCCCAGGTGCCGTGGATCGCCAGACCCTGGCTCCTCGAGGCCTGTGTAACGGAGGTTGACGGGAAGATTAAGGAGGCCGGCAAGACCACTTGGTTGACGATTCTGGGCCGTGCTGTGCTCGACGGTCGGGATTTCCTGGGCCAGCCCACGACCAAGAGCCCTGTGGTCTACCTGACCGAACAGTCCAACGTCAGCTTCCGAGAGGCTCTCCGCCGGGCGGACCTGCTCGATCGCGAGGACTTCATGATCTTGTCGCTCCACGAGACGATGCGCATGGACTTCCGGAACGTCATGGGAGCTGCCGTCAGAAAGGCGCTCGAG
>Ga0070708_100004815_pt1 | contig 10646 bp, 10 predicted proteins | sample KBSK5503metaG_FD_65469 | JGI IMG/M metagenome (GOLD analysis project Ga0070708, IMG submission 65469) | Corn, switchgrass and miscanthus rhizosphere microbial communities from Kellogg Biological Station, Michigan, USA - KBS K5-50-3 metaG | ecosystem: Host-associated > Plants > Roots >... | reverse complement strand
CTCGTCATACTTGAGATTCTCGTGCCGAAACGTTGCGGCGTGCTCCCAGATGTATTTCGTAAGCGATTCACGGAAGAATGGTTCCGTGACCTCGCGATCGAGCCGCTCCAGGACATCCCGGGAGAGCAACTCCACGTCGAGACCGTCTGGAAACGTGCGCGGGAAGACGTTGCAGACGTACTCGAGGTCGCGCCGAGAGCGACGCCACGTCAGTACGACATTGTCGACCAGTTGCGGATCGACGAGCGGGCAATCCGCGGTGATCCGGACGAGGGCATCCGCACCCGTCACCGCGGCGGTCAATGCCATGCGTTGGACGAGGTCCGACTCACTCCCGCGGACGCAGCCGACACGGATCCGCGCCGCGTGGTCGGCGATCGCGTCGTTTTCGGGCTGGACGCTGGTGCTCACGACGATTCCTTCCAGCTCACGACAATGCCCGAGGCGCTCGGCGATCCACTCGATCGCCGAGCGCCCGCGAATCGGAAGCAGCGCCTTGCCCGGCAGCCGGCTCGAGCCCATGCGCGCCTGGATCGCCGCGACGACGCGGAGCCTCGTCGGTCGGACGAGGAGCAGGTGTTCTTGTTCGGCGACCACCGAGAAGCCCGCGCGTTCGAACGTGACCCGGGAGGCGTGGTTCTCCGGTCTGACCTGGGCGCTGAGGCGCTCAAGCTCCGGTGAGTCGGAGACTTCGCGACAGAGGAGGCGGAGCGCGCGCGTCCCGATTCCCTGTCCCCGCCGCTCGGGGGCAAGATTGATGCTCACGCGCGCCTCGTTTCGACCGAGGTCGAGCCGCACCGCACCGGCATCCAAGTCGTTCACGACGACGATGTAGATCCGTCGATCTGGCCGACCGAGACACTCTGCGAACCATCGGGTATGAGCATCGAGGGAAATCTCGTCCTGCTGGAAAGAGACGCGCCGCGTGGCCGGATCGTTCCGCCAACGCCAGAGTGCCTCACAGTCGGTGGTCGCCGCAGGACGCAGCAGAAGTGGAGCGCTCACATCATATCCCACGTGAGGACCGTGTCCTCCTCGATGTCCACGCTCGCGACCCGCCCGATCACGAGATCGAGCAGCTTGGGCTTGATCCCGAAGCCGGGCCGTTTAACCGCGATCATGTCGCGGGCGATGCGGCTCCCCTTGGGGATGTCCCGCGCCGCGACCAGGCTCCGACGTGCCTTCTGGTGCATTTCCAACTCTTCCGGAGCGGGCCCGAGCTTCATGCCATCGCCCAGCGCGGCCTCGATCTCGCGGATCTGCCGAACCATCTCCTTCAGCTCCGGCGGCTCGATGGCGAAGGGATGGTCCGGCCCGGGTAGGGTCCGGCTCAGCGTGAAATGCTTTTCGAGCACGCATGCGCCGAGCGCCACCGCGGCGCTGGCAATGTGAATGCCCAGGGTGTGGTCGGATAGCCCCACCGGGACGGCGAAGGCACGGCGCAGCGTCTCCATCGCACGAAGGTTGATTCGAGCCGGTGGCGCAGGATAGAGCGAGGCGCACTGGAGAAGGACCAGGTCGTCGTTGCCGGCGCGCCGGCAGGTGTCGACCGCATCGTGGATGTCCTCGTAGGTCGCGAGCCCGGTGGAGATGATCATGGGCCGGTGCCGGGCGGCCGCGTATCGGATCAACGGCAGGTCTACGACCTCGAACGAGGCGATCTTGTAGGCCGGGACACCCAGGGCGTCCAGCTCGTCTACAGCGCGATAGTCGAATGGCGAGGAAAAGAACAGGATGCCCCGTTTCTGCGCCCAGGCCTGCAGTTCCGCCTGCCACTCGCGCGGAAGCTCGATGTCCTTGATGAGCTGCCACGTGTCCTTCGAGGTTTGTCGTTCGAGGTACGAAAATCGAGGCGTCTTCTTGGAGTAGAGCGTCTCCGCCGAATACGTCTGGAACTTCACAGCATCAGCACCGGCATCGGCGGCTACGTCGATAAGTTCCTTGCCCATGGCGAGGTCGCGGTTGTGGTTGGCGCCGGCCTCGGCCACCACGAAGCACGGCGCGCCGTCGCCCACCCACCGATCGGCGAGTTTGATCCTGAAAGGACTCATGGTGACCTCCGTGCGCTCCGGTCACACACCATGGCCCGGGCTACCCTCTGCGCCCCCTGCCCGTCCACGAGCCGCCGGGCCGCCGCGCTGAGGGCGATCCGGAGCGTCATTTTCCCGGCAAGTTCCCGAAGTCGACGTTCCAGGGCGGTTCTCAGCTCTGAGCTATTCGCGACCCCGGCGAATAGCGCCGCGCCCGCCTGTTCGAAGCCTCTCACGTTGTGCCACTGGTTGGCGCCGGTCAGAACCATGACGCTGGGCGTGGCCGTCGCCGCCAGCTCGTAGAGCGTCATGCCGGCTCCGCTCACCGCCACATCAGCTTTGAGCATGAGCGGGCGAAGATCGGAGATCGGGCCGTGGACCACGGCGCGATTGGCCGGACGCCGCACCATTCCGTCGACGACGGCTACCGCGTCGGTGTAGGGCCCTGCGGTGACGTCCACGACGACGCCATCCAGCACCGCGTCCACGGCATCCACCGCTGATCTGAGCGCCTCCGGCTGCAGGCCCCCGCCGAGCGTGACGAGCACGCGCTCGATCCGATCACGCGCGTCTCGGGCGGGCGCCTCCGCATAGGCGGTGTCGATGAGCGCGTACTGCGCACCCAGCAGGAGCAACGTGCTCTCGGCGTGGGCGTACGGCAAGGACTGCGCGCTCACGCCGCCGTTGATCACCACGTCCACGGGCAGAAAACGGTCCGCTAGGTCGTCCACGGCGGTCACTTGGTCCACCGTTGCGCGGAGCGCCTCGAACAGAGCAGTCGTGGCCGCGTAGGAGTCGACGACGACGGCTTTGGCGCCTGTTTCGCGCACGGTGCGGACCGTGGCCGGGAAGTCGGCCTCCCAGACGAGCTCGGTTACTCCGAACCCGCGCCCCTCCACCAGCCGTCGCACGCCTTGGTCGGGGCTGATCACGAACGCGACTGTGGCTCCCCGAACCGAGAGGCACTGGGCGAGCGCCAGGCATCGGCGTACATGACCCAGGCCGATTCGCGACCCGCCGTGAGTGAGGAAGACGTGGCTCGCCGTCATCGCGCGTAGTACCTGAGGACCTTGCGCAGCGCCGTCAGCACGTCCTCCACGTCGCGATCGGTCATAGCGGGAAAAATCGGCAGCGTCAGGATGCGCGCGTAGACGGCCTCCGCAAGCGGGCAGAGTCCGTGTCGGTACCCGAGTGCCTGGTAGTGCGGATGCCAGTAGGCGGGAACGTAGTGAACGGCCGCGCCAATGTTCTCCGCGCGGAGTGCGGCCAGGATCGTGTCCCGATCTGCGTGGAGTCGGTCGAGATCGAGCAGGATCGGAAAGATGTGCCAGGCGTGGCGGATATGTGTCGCCACGCGCGACACCGTCACGCCTTCGACCGCGGCGAGGGCGGCCGTGTAACGCTCCGCAATCTCCGAACGCCGCTTGAGAAGTTGTTCCAGTTTGCCGAGTTGCGAGAGCCCGAGAGCGCATAGCAGATCCGGCAGCCGGTAGTTGTAACCGAGATCGACCATGGGCGAGTACGGGACGCTCCGGGCGGCGCGTTCCCGGAAGTCGATGCTGAGCCCGTGGTTGCGGAACCGCCGCAGGCGCGCGGCCAGCTCGTCGTGGTTCGTCGTCACCATGCCACCCTCGCCGGTGGTGATGAGCTTCGCCGGATGGAAGCTGAATGTCGTGAGGTCGGCGAGGCCTCCTACTGGACGGCCCCGGTGCGCGGCGCCCAGCGCGTGCGCGGCGTCCTCGATCATAACCAGACCCTTCTCCCGTCCGAGATCGAGGATCTCATCCAAGTCGCAGGGTTGGCCGGCGAAGTCGACGGGGAGCACGGCACGCGTACGCCCAGTCAACTTCGCCGCCACGTCGGCGGGGTCCAGCGCCAGGGTGTCCGGCCGGATGTCGGCGAAGACCGGACGACCTCCCTGGTAGAGAACGGCATTGGCGGACGCCACGAAGGTGAGTGGCGAGGTGACAACCTCGTCGCCCTCGCCGATCCCGGCCGCGAAGACGGCAGCGTGGAGCGCCGCAGTCCCCGAGCTGACGGCCACCGCGTGTCTGGCCTCTACGCGAGAGGCCACGGCGCGCTCGAAGGCGTCCACGAGGGGCCCGGTCGTGAGCCAGTCTGCCTGAAGTGCCTCGGTCACGGCCTGGACATCGACTTCGTCCACTGTCTGGCGGGCGTAAGGGAGCGTGCTGGCTCGGACCGGAACGCCGCCATGGAGCGCGAGCCGATCAGACATCGGCGAGCTCGCGCATCCGATCGCCGGACAGCCACGCCGTGTTGCTGTCGCTCGAGTAACGAAAGCCGGAAGCGGGCCGCTTGCCGCCCTCGCGCGGTACGGTCGTCCATGAGGGAAACGCCGGCTCCAGGATGAACATGTCGTCGAACTCGAGGGCCTGCCGGCTCTCGTCCTCGGAGATGAGGATCTCGTGAAGCTTCTCGCCAGGCCGGACGCCGATGAACTCTACCCGGCAGCCCGGCGCAACGATTTCCGCCAAGTCCATGATTCGCATGCTGGGGATCTTGGGAACGAAGATTTCCCCGCCGCGCATGGTGGCGGCACAGCGTATCGCGAACTCGACCCCTTGCTCCAACTGGATCCAGAACCGCGTCATCTCAGAGTCGGTCACGGTTACGGTCCCGGTGGCGCGCTGCGCCCGAAAGAGCGGGATCACGCTGCCACGGCTCCCGATGACGTTGCCGTAGCGGACGGCCGCGAAGGTAGTCCCGCGGGCTTGACCGTAAGCGTTGCCCTGGACGACGAGCTTCTCGGCGCAGAGCTTGGTGGCGCCGTAGAGGTTGATGGGGCCGACCGCCTTGTCTGTACTGATCGTCATCACCCGCTTCACGCCCTGGTCGATGGCGGCCTCGATGACGTTCTTGGTGCCCATCACGTTGGTCTGGATGGCCTCGAACGGGTTGTATTCGCACGAAGGGATCTGCTTGAGCGCCGCGGCGTGGAACACGATGTCCACGCCGTGCATCGCGCGCTCGAGGCGGTCGCGGTCTCGTACGTCGCCCACGAAGAACCGCAGCGACGGGTCGCTGACGCGGGCCATCATCTCCGACTGCTTCAACTCGTCGCGGCTGAATATCACCAGTCGCCGCGGGTGGTACTTCCCCAGCATAATCTCGACGAACTTGTTGCCGAACGAGCCCGTGCCTCCGGTGACCATCACGCAGCTCGCGCTCCAATCGAACCCAGAGAGTTCGGCCATCGCAGCCCGCCTCCTGCCTCTATTTCCCAACCGGCCGCAGCATGGTGAACAGATACGGATGGAACTTCCCGAACAGCCGGTAGAAGTACCCCGCCTCGCGGAACAGGATCGTGAAGTACTGGGCCAAAGTCTCCCCCTCGACCAGACGCTTGCCGGCCCGGCTCAGCGCTGGCCGCATCGCATCGAGGCAATTCGCCCGCGTGATCTCCGGACCCTGCCGGCGAAAAAATAGCTGCCGCTCGACCCGCCGGTCGAGAGAGAGTGGGCGTCCAGAATCCGCGAGGTTCACCACCAAGGTGGCCTGTTCACGTGTCGCGGGAACGCATCGAACTCTCCCCGGGAATTCCGCGATGAACTGCGGGTCGCAGTATGTTGTGATGAACAGGCCTCTGCGCGGCCGTGCAGCCAGTCCACGATGGCGATGCCGCCAGGCCGGATGATGCGGCGCGCGTGGTCCAAGAACTCCGCGGCGGCCGTGATCATGTCGGCGCCTCGTGACATCACGAGCACGTTGCAGGCTTCGTCCGGAACGCTCTTGAGGTCGTTGAAGTCCACCCACTCGACTCCAGGATCATCCGCGAAGCGGTCGAAAAATCGGAGTGCGGTGTGCTCCGGGCCGAGCGTTGCACGCACGAACTCATACCCGGATTCGTCGGAGCTCCTGCCAGCACCCACAGTTCGAGCCGCGAGCGCTCCCGCCCAAGAGCGTCCAGGTGCCCCGAGCCCGCTTCGTACCGCTCGATGGCCGCGCGCAGCCAAGCGAAGTATGGGCGATCAGAGACGCCCAATGGACTCCTCCTCGGCAAATTGCAGTCGGTAGAGCCGACTGTAGGTCTCGCTCGTCGCCAAGAGCGCCGCGTGCCGGCCGACCGTCTCGACGCCGCCGCGCCCCATCACCACGATCTTGTCGGCGTGCAGGACCGTGGAGAGACGATGGGCGATGACCAGTGACGTCGAGCCCTCGATCACCCGGTCGATAGCTTGCTGGACCAGCCGCTCCGATTCGCTGTCGAGCGAGCTCGTTGCCTCGTCGAGCACCAGGATGGGCGGGCGGGCGACGATAGCACGGGCGATGGCCACCCGCTGCCGCTCCCCCCCGGAGAGGCGAACGCCACGGTCGGCCACCATGGTGTCGTAGCCGTCCGTGAACTCGACGATGAAGCCGTGGGCATTGGCCAAGCGCGCGGCCAGGACGATGTCGTCCTCCGATAGGTCGTTTCGTCCGTAGGCAATGTTTTCACGGATCGTGGCATTGAAGAGTAACGGCTCCTGCGGCACGACGCCGAACAGGCGCCGGTAGGAGTCCTGGCGCAGGCTTCGTAGATCACGACCGTCGATGGTGATCGTCCCGCGCGTCGGGTCGTAGAAGCGCAGCACGAGATCGGCCAGCGTGGACTTGCCGAACCCGCTCGGCCCAACCAAGGCCACAACCTCCCCTTTGCAAATCTCGAGGTTGACGCCGTCCAGCACGATCTCGGTGTCATAGCCGAATGCGACGTTGCGGAGAACGATCCGGTCCTCGAAGGTCTCGATGCGCTCAGGCCCATCCTTCACCTCGGGCCGGAGAGCGAAGACCTCGCCGATACGCGTGGCGGCGGCGAGCGTGGCCTGCATCTGTGTGTACGCCGAGCCGAGTAGCCCGACCTGAATCATGGTCGCCCGGGCGACGTATAAGAAGAGGAAGAATGTCGGAGCGGCCATTCGGCCAGCCAGCAACTCGTAGGTGGACAGGAGCAGGATCCCAGCCTCCACCCCGTAGTTGACTACGGCTCGGGCCGGCTCCTCGACGTGCTTGTATACGCCGAACTTCACGTTGACGCGAAGGACCTCTCGCATGGTCCTGCCCACCCGGGCCAGTTCGAAGGCCTCGGCGCCCAGGGACTTGATCACCCGGATGCTCAGTATGGCCTCCTGGAACCGCGCGGTCAGCTCCGCGAAGGCCGAGAACTGATCGCTGGCAAGCCGCCGGATCGGCCCCCGCACCAAGCGGGTCACACCGACATGCATCGCCGCCGCGCAGAGCGCCGCGATCACGAGCTTGGGGCTCGTGCGCACCATCAAGTACCCGTAGAAAGCGATCAGTACGGGAGCGGTGAGCGCGGTGCAGACGATCGTCTCGAGACCGCTGGAAGCCGCGCGCGTGTCGGTCTCCAGATGCGAGACGAGCTCGCCGGTGCGGTGTCGCGTGAAGAACCGCATCGACAGCGAGAGCAGGTGCTGGAAGAGGTCCATTTGCATCGAAGCTATCGCCCGCACCCGAATCCAGAGCGCGAGCAGGAAGTTCCCGAAATCGAGCGAGCCTTTGAGTATGCCGACCGCGACATAAGCCACGCAGAGGAGCGCGACGGCACGGAACCGATCGCCTACCTCGTGCACACCGATCCACCGGAAGAAGGCGGTGCCTAGGTTGGTGAGGCTCAGTCCTCCTGGGCCGCCGGTCGGCGCGCCTCCCTGCCCGCCCAGCGCCAGATCAAGAATCGGCGCCATCAGGATTGGGAACAGCGCGGCCAGAGCCGTAGCCAGGTAGCTGGTGATCAGCAGCAGCACCACGGCTCTCCAGTGCGGCGCCAGGTAGCTCCGTAGCAATTCTAGGAAGCGGCGAACATCTTTGGCCCGGCTCACGCACCGTCTCCGTTGGCCCTCGTGCGCAGCACGGGACGCCTCAACGTCAGAATCTTCACGGTCGGGAGCGCGAGCCCGCTCACCTCCGCGAGCAACGGCTCGGGCCGTTCGAAACTCGCCAGTATGATCGCCTCGGGATTCTCGTCCGCAATCTCTGCGAGGGATCGGACCTGAAATCCAAGAAAATTCCCCCCGCCTCCGCGGGTGAACACGCCGAGCGGCTCGAGCCCCAACTCCTTGAGAGTCAAGTAGGCAAGCTCGGCAGCTTCCCCCGTGCCATAGAGCGCGATGCGCTTGAGGCCTTCCTTGGGAAGCCGGCTAAGCGACTCACGCAGAGTTTGACGCGCGCGCCGGTAGAGGTGGAGCGAGTAGGCGATGTGCTCGTAGGTGAGCCGACTCTTCTCGGTGAGGCCCTTGGGCGTGAGCAGATAGCGCAGCCGCTTGCCAGCGGCGGGTTTACGGGGAAAATCGGTGATCTTGATGAAGCCCTTGAGGGCCAGCCGCTTGAGGTACAGGTTGGCAAGTCCAAGCGCCACGCCCAGACGCTGAGCGAGGTCGCGCTGAGTCAGGGGGCGACCCTCTCCGATCGCCGTGAGGATCTCGAGGTCCCGCTCGACGTGACGCTCCACGGCTTTGATGTTCACGATTTGAACATGAGGGCGCACGGATGGTCAACAAGTTTGAGGAGCCAAATATGCTAGCCGGGACGTACTTGAGCCAGAGCCAGTTCCCCGGGAAGGGGATGGACGCCGGCCCAAGGCTGAGGCGCGTCCGGCCGTAGACTTCGTGACGCTTCGACGACGCGCCCACGCCGTCCATGGAGATCATGAGCGGACCCGGGCGAGTCGATATGGGATCCAAATCTCAGCGGCGTCCGGCCCACGGAGGCAGTCTTTGCGGCGCCGGTCTGAAGGCGTAGATCAATGAGACTACGCGCGAGGGCTACTCGCCGATCACCTGGATGCTGATCTCCCGCTTCCGGGGGCCGTCGAGCTCGGCGAAGATGACGGACTGGAACCGACCGAGCGTCAGCTCGCCGTTGTTCACCCCGACCGCGATGTTGCGCCCGAGGAGGGCGGCCCGCAGATGTGAGTGCGCGTTGCCGCGCTCGCAGTCGGACACGCGCGGGTCGTCGTGGCGATAGCCGTCGCGCTCGGGCACGAGCCGCTCGATCAGCGACCGGAGATCGTCGATCAGCGCGCTCTGGAACTCGTTGACGAACAGCGCGCAGGTCGTGTGGAGCGTGTTGACGAGCGCGATACCCGTGGTGACGGCGAACTGCTGGACCGCGTCGCGCACGAGCTTGGTGATATCCGAGATCTCGGTCTGCTCGTCCGTCGACAGCGTGAAGGACGTGTTGTAAACCTTCATCGTCGTGCTCTCTCCACGGCGCACCGCTTGGATCCCGATACGTTCCCAGCCAGGCTGCGCCAAGATCAACCGTTACGATACCGACATAATTCCAGAAATGTCAATCTTCTTTGGGTCCCTTCGGGCGAAAGTCCGTGATTTCCCGGCCCGATTTCCATCGCTTGCGACGGCGCTCGATCACGCCGTCTTGGGGTCGAGCAGATCGCGCAGCCCGTCGCCGAGGAGATTGAGCCCGAGCACGGTCAGGGCGATGGCCCCGCCCGGGAACACGGCGAACCATGGGTTCATCGACAGGAAGTTCTGCGCCTCTCTGAGCATGAGCCCCCAGGACGGGTGCGGCGGCTGCGTGCCGAGGCCGAGATACGCCAGGCCCGCCTCGGCCAGGATCGCGATCGGAAAGCTCGTGGTGGCCTGAACGATCAGCGGGGCCAGCGTGTTCGGCAGGATGTGTCGTGCGATGAGGCGCCGGTCGCGCGCGCCCAGCGCCCGGGCGGCGACGACGAACTCGCGCGCCCGCAGCTCGAGGAAGCCCGCGCGCGTCAGCCGCGCGAAGGCCGGCACGAACGCGATGCCGATGGCGACCATGCTGATCACGATGCCGGGGGCGAACACCGCCGCGAACAGGAGCGCGGAGAGAATCGCCGGGAAACCCTGGATCGCGTCGACCAGGCGCATGAACGCCTCGTCGATCCATCCGCCGACGTAGCCGCTGAGGATGCCGATCACGATCCCGATGGCCGCGCCGATGCCGACCGCGATCACGCCGACGGCGATGGAGATGACGGTGCCGGTCATCACGCGCGAGAGCACGTCGCGCCCGTACTGGTCTGTGCCGAACGGATGCGCACCCGACGGTCCCTGCAGCCGGCCGGTGATCGACATCGCCAGCGGATCCTTGGGCGTGTAGACGAGGCTCAGCGCCGCAGTCGCGATCAGGAGCGCGGTGATCGCGACGCCGAGCGTGAACGTCACGTGCCGCAGCGGCCGCTGCCTCATCGTGCACTCGCGCCCGACGACGGCGACGCGAATCGGTGTCGTCGGTCACTCATAGCGGATGCGCGGATCGAGCACGACATAGAGCAGATCGACGGCGAAGTTGATCAGTACGATCGTCGAGGCGACGAAGAGGGTCACGCCCTGCACGACCGGCAGGTCGCGCGCGGTGATGGCGCCGAGCGCCAGGCGGCCGAGGCCCGGCAGCGCGAACACCGATTCGAGAATGATCGCGCCGGCCATGAGCTGGCCGAGCTGGAGGCCGGCCACCGTCACGATCGGGATCAACGCGTTGCGCAGCGTGTGCTTGGCGATCACCGAGAGCTCGCTCACGCCCTTGGCGCGCGCGGTGCGCACGTAGTCCTCGCGCAGCACGTCGAGCACCGAGGAGCGCGTGGCGCGCACGAGCACGGCC
>Ga0070708_100004814_pt1 | contig 10646 bp, 9 predicted proteins | sample KBSK5503metaG_FD_65469 | JGI IMG/M metagenome (GOLD analysis project Ga0070708, IMG submission 65469) | Corn, switchgrass and miscanthus rhizosphere microbial communities from Kellogg Biological Station, Michigan, USA - KBS K5-50-3 metaG | ecosystem: Host-associated > Plants > Roots >... | reverse complement strand
GCGGCGGCGGCACCGGGCTTCACCGTCAACGCGGCCAACGCCGCGGACGTGGCCCGGATCTGCCGCGCGCTCGACGGCATGCCGCTGGCCATCGAGCTGGCCGCGGCCCGGCTGCGCACGCTCTCTGCGGCCCAGCTCGCCGAGCGGCTGGACGCCAGGTTCGAGCTGCTGACCGGGGGCAGCCGGACGGCCGTGCCGCGGCACCAGACCTTGCGCGCGGTCGTGGACTGGAGCTGGGAACTGCTGTCCGAGCCCGAGCAGGTGCTGGCCAGGCGGCTGGCGACGTTCTCGGGCGGGGCCACGCTGGCAGCCGCGGAACAGGTGTGCCAGGACTCCGCCCTGCCCGTGGCGGCCATCCTTCCCGCGATCTTCGGCCTGGTCGAGAAGTCGTTTCTCGCCGTGACCGGCGACGGCGAGCCGCGCTACCGGATGCTCGAGACGATCCGGGCCTACTGCCTGGAACGCCTGGCGGACGCCGGCGAGGAAGACTGGGCGCGGCACGCGTTCGCCACCTATTTCCTCCGGCTGGCCGAGACGGCCGACCCGCTGCTCCGGGGCGCTCAGCAGCGCACCTGGATGCGGCGGCTGACCGCGGAGCAGGACAACATTCACGCGGCGCTGCACTGGGCCGTAGAACGCCGCGATACGGAGCTGGCGCTGCGTTTCGGGCAGGCGCTGGGCTGGTTCTGGCTCCTGCGGGGACAGCGCCGGGAGAGCGGGACCATGGCCAGGGAGATCCTGGCGATCAGCGAGGCCGATCCTGACCCGGGAGTGCTGCACGCCCGGGCGGTCTGCGCCCTGACGGTGCTCAACAGTTTCTGGGATATCGCCGAGGTCAGCCAGCCGCTGGCGGACGCGGGCCCCCTGATGAGCCCTGAGCCCGGAGCTGACAGGGGCGGCGGGCCGGATGACCGCCCGCGGCATCCGCTGGTGATCGTCGGCGCGGCGATGCTCGCGCTGTGGGAGAAGCGCGACCCGGACCAGGCCCTGCTGCTATTGGCCGCGCACTTTGACTCGGCCGATCCGTGGACCAGGGCGGGCTCCCGGCTCATGCACGCGCTCATGTCGCTGGCCATGGGCCGCATGGACGACGTGGCCGACGGGTGCGCCGAGGCCCTCGCGGGGTTCGAGGCGATCGGCGACCGCCGGGGCATGGCCCTGGCGCTTGTCGGCCAGGCCGAGCTCAGCGCGCTCGACGGAGATCACGCCCGGACAATCGCCGTGCTGGAACGGGCCGTCGAGCTGAGCCGGGAGCTGACCGACTGGGAAGACACCGCGCAGATGTACGCCAGCCTGGCCAAATCGCGCAGCCGGCTGGGGGACTACCGCGGCGCCCTCGCCGACATGGCCCGGGCGCAGCGGGCCGCCCGCGACCAGGGCGAGTCGGAGAGCGACCTCTGGATCACCTACGTCCGGGCCGAGCTCGAGTGGCTGCGCGGTGACCTGGCGGAGGCGGGCCGCATCGCCCGGCGGCTTGATGCCTGGATGGCGAGCAAGAACACCCCGATGATCTGGTCCTTCCAGGCTCAGGCCCGCAACCGCGGCGCGCTGGCCGACATCCGGTCCGGCCAGGTCGCCGAGGGGAGGGCCGCGCTGGCCGATGCCCTCCGCCTGGCGGGCGTCAGCCTGGACCGGTCGGCAGTCGCCATGGTGGTCGACGGCATCGCGGCCGCCGCGCTGTGGGCGGACGACAGCCGGGCCGCCGCTGAGCGTGCGGCGGTCCTGCTCGGCGCCGCCCACTCGATCCGCGGCGCTTTCGACCACAGCAGCCTTGACGCCCCGCAGGCCAGGGACACCGCGCGCAAGACGCTCGGCGGCCAGGCCTTCGAGCAGGCTTACCGTCGCGGCCGGGCGCTCGGCTACGACGAGGCCGTCGCGCTCGCGGAAGAAGCCACCCGGACTTCCCGGGAAAGGTAGCCGCCGACCCGGCCATAAGCGTCATAAATCGTGACGCCGCCATGGCCGGCGTGAACCCCGGCCATTGGCGCAATGTACCGGTCAGCATCAAGGCTTCCCGCGGCCTTGCCCCCCCGGTTCACCGTCCGCCGCGAAAGGTCGCCCCATGAGCAGTCAACCCGCCCGGATCCGTGTCAAGGCCGCCGCGCTCGTGCTGTGCGGCATCGCCGCGATCGCCGTCGCCGTCGCCGTCTCGGTCCCCGCGGTAGCCGCGGGCCTGGCGCAGCCGGCGTCTCGCACCGCGGCGCCCGTCAGCCTCCCGGTCGTCATCACCTGCGCCCTGCAGCCCCAGGTCCGACCCAGCCGGTACGTCCTGGCGTGCGGCGACGCGGGCGCCCTCATCATCCGGCTGAGCTGGCCCAGCTGGGGATCGTCAGCGGCGTTCGCCGCCGGCGCCTACTCCCTCAACTCCTGCACCCCCACCTGCCAGGCGCTGCACTTCGTCAGGTTTCCCATGCTGGCCGCGCTGTGGCGCGTCGTGCCATGGCCCGGTCACGCGCCAAAGCGTTACTTCTCCCGTCTGACCGTCATCTTTACCGGCAACCGGGCCTACCGCTCGCAGGGCAGGCTGGTTCACCTTCCGGCCACGCTGACCATCCCGCTGTCGGCCTCGGGCGGGGCCGGGCCCTGACCGTCATACCTGCGGACTGCCGCTGACTGCGCTTAGCCGCCCGCCGTTGTGGTACGGGAGTTGCGAAAGTGCCGCGAGATGGTCGCTTCTGGCCATGACGAGACCGGGTTTCCATGATCCCGGATCATGGAAATCGCACTTGCTTTTCGTGATCAAGTCGGCGTGTTGATGATCTGGGGACCCTTTCCTTCGCCCGGTATTCATATTTCGGGCATACCGGGCGCGGGATGACTGGAGCGAAGACCGGCGACGCCAAGCTCGCGGTCTTCACCGAGACATCATCTGCGCGCAACGGATTGTCCAGCTTGCGGGCAGGTCCTGGCGGCAACGATGTGGTGCCGACAGGACCAGCGGCGGAAGCAGGGCGATGCCACGGCCGAAGAGCAGGAAGAGCGGCCGGCGGGGCACGACGGCGGCCAGGACTGCCTCATCGCGGGCGCGGCGAGACGGCCAGCAGGGCAGGCAGGCGGCCGCCCCCGCGCGCCCGGAGGCCGGGGCCGGGCAGGCTCCGGCCGCACCGGCCCGGGCCGGGCAGGCCCAGGCCGGCGGCGCGCCGACCGGCCTGACCCAGAGCAGGCGCCGCCGCCCGCCCTGACCGGGCCGCGGATCGGGCAGGCCGCCCCGGCGGCGCCCGCACCCGCGCCGGCCGAGTCGCCCGACGGCCTGCCCGCCTGGGCCGCGAAAGCCGCCGAGAAGCTGCTGACCGTGACCTGCTGGCTCGATCCCGGCGAGCAGGGCGACCCGTTCACCGCGACGGTCTATTTCTCCGGCCGGCGCGCCGAGGTGACGGGGAAGCCAAGGCCGGGCGACACGTTCTCGCAGGAGGAAACCGTCGCGGGGATCGTGCCCGGAAGCGGGCCGGTCGCGGTCACCGCCGAGGTGCGCGGCGTGAGCTCCGGTGAGTGGACGGTCACGGCGCGGCCGGTCGCGCGCCCGGGCGGCAGCCCGGTCCGGCCCTATCCGCCGCCCGGCGCAAACGGAGCCAGCGCCCTCCGGGTGCCGTGGCCGCGGCGGGTGCCGATCCCGGCTAGCCCCGCGGTGACGGTCCGCACCGCCATGCTGCCATTCACGAAGGTGCCGGGAGTCATCCGGTTCGCGTACGCGACCATGGTTTCCCTCGGCGTGCTGTTCGGCCTGGGCCTGGAAACGCTGCTGCTGACCGGGCACCATTAGTCTGCGGTGGGCCCTGTCGTGTTCTCGGTCGCCGCGGTGGCGGGGGGCGTGGTCGGCGGGAAGGCGTGGTATATCGCGGTGCACTGCGGCCGTAAGTTCGACGGCTGGTGCATTCAGGGCTTCGTGGCCGGCGCCGCGGCGGTCGCCGGCGCGGCGGCATTGGCGGGCCCGGGCGTCCCGGCCGGGGTCTACCTCAGCGCGGCCGCGCCGGCGCTGCTGCTCGGTATCGGTATCGGCCGGCCGGGATGCTTCTGGGCCGGCTGCTGCACCGGGCGGCCCACCGCGTCACGCTGGGGGAATCTGGTCATCGGACCGGCGGGTCGGGTGCCGGCGAGAGCCTGCGCAGTTGCTGGAGGAGGCGGCGGCGCTGGCCGCCGGGCTGGCCGTGCTGGCCGTCGTGCTGATCGCGGGGCTCCAGTGGAGCGGCCCCGTGGCCGTCGCCGGACTGGCCGCCTACACGCTGAGCAGGCAGTTCGCCCTGGGGCTCCGGGCCGAGCCCCGGCGGTGGCGGCACGGCCGGCAGGTGACGGCCGCGGCGGCGGCGATCGTGATAATCGCGAGCCTGGCCCTGCTCGCGCGGGGTTAGCTGACAATGGCGCACTGAGCTGGCAGTCGTGGCCTGGCCGACGGCTGAGATGCGCCGGTGAGGGCGACAGCGGCTGGCCGCCGGGCGTGTTGAGCCAGGCGGTGATGCCCTTGAAGTCCGGGGCGGGACCACAGTTCACCAGCGCGACGGCGTTCGGGTTGCAGCTGGTAAGCGACTGTGCGGAACGCCAGTGAGCTGGCTGAGCTGCCTGCGGATGCCGGCCGAGCCCTGGAGGGCGGTCGAGTAACCGGGGAGGTCACGCTACAGGCCGTCGAACACGTTGAACGCGATGCCGAGGGCCATCGCGACGAGCACGGCCCCGCCCGCGACGAACTCAGGGTGCCCGCCGGCGAAGCGCGCCGACCCGGCCGGTGAGCTAGCCTCCGGCGACGCCGACCGCCAGCAGCGGCACCGCGGTCCCGGCGGCGTCGGCCGGATTCAATCAGCGGCCAATTCGCGATGGGTCCGGCGCCGAATAACCATTGCAGCCTTGTACCTCCGCACGGAAGGAGAAGCAGTGCGCTTTCTGACTCAGAAGACGCCGGGTCCCATGGTGCTCGGACTCGCGGCCGCGGCCGCGGCCCTGGCCGTCCCGGTAACGCTTGCCGTCCCGGCGTCCGCGTCCCGCCTGGACCAATCGTCGGTCGTGACCGGTCACGTTTACGTCAATGACAACACATCCGGGACGAACACCATCGCGGCGTTTGACCGTCACGCGGACGGGACGCTGACCCCCGAAGCCGGGTCCCCGTTCCCCGCCGGGGGCGCCGGAACCGGGTCGGGGCTCGCGTCCCAGGACGCGCTGCAGGTCTCGCCCGACGGCCAGGTCCTGATCGCCGTCGACGCAGGCAGCAACCAGGTCTCGGTGCTTCGGATCTCCGGCGATGGCTCGCTCCGGCCGGTGCCGGACGGCGTGGTGTCGTCGGGCGGGGTGCAGCCCGTCAGCGTCGCGGTCCACGACAACCTGGTGTACGTGGCCAACGCGGGCAACGGCGGGAGCAACTACACCGGCTTCCGGCTCCGCGACGACGGCCGCCTCAAGCCGATAGCCGGCTCGACCGTCGCGCTGCCTGACGGGTCCCAGCCCGGCGACGTGCTGTTCAACGCCGACGGCACCAAGCTGGCGGGGACCCGCATCGGCACGTCGCTGATCGACAGCTTCACGGTCGGCGACGACGGCCGCCTGGCCGCTGCTCCGGGATCACCGTTCCCGGGCCAGGGCCTTGGCCCGTTCGGCAGCGAGTTCCGCCCGACGAACCCGGATCAGCTGTTCGTGTCCAACGCCCACAATGGTGCCGGCGGCGGCACGGTCTCGGCGTTCCGTGACGCCGCCGACGGGACGCTGACGTCGATCGGATCCTCCCCCTTCGCGGATCTGCAGACGGCTCCGTGCTGGGTGGAGATCAGCCACGACGGCCGGTTCCTGTTCACCACCAACACCGCATCCGGCTCGATCTCCCGCTACCGGATCGCGCGCGGTGGCGCGCTGACGCTGCTGGGCACCACCCCGGTTCGGGGGGGCGGTACCGTCGCGGTGACGGACGAGCGGCTGAGCCCCGACGGCCGCTTCCTCTTCGTCGTCGAGAGCAACACCGGCACTGTCGGCGTGTTCGCCGTCCGAGGCGGCGACCTGACCGAGTTGGCCAGCTCTCCGGCCTCGCTGCCCGCTGGCGCCGCGCCTGCGGGCATCGTCGTCAGCTAGGCTTTCACTGCCGTGATGCCGGGGCCGGGCCATTCGTGCCCGGCCTCGGCGCGCTCTTGGCCACCTTCTGGGCCGGGCCGCGGGAGGAGATCACGGCGAGCTGCTCATGCACCCACCGGTGCACGTCATGGGTGCGGACGCGCCGGGCCATCGCGGCGATCGCGGCGCGGCCGGCGCTGGGCGGCAGCCCGATGGCGTGCTCGACACGCTGGGACAGGCCCTCGACGTCGAAGGGGTTGCACATGACCGCCTCGCGAAGCTCGGCGGCGGCGCCGGTGAACTCGCTCAGCACGAGCTTCCCGCTGCCGCGGCGGGCCTGCTGGACGGTGACGTACTCCTTGGCGACGAGGTTCATGCCGTCGATCAGCGGCGTGACCACCAGGGCGTCCGCGACCGCGTAGTACGCCGCGAGCTGCTGCTGGGGCAGCCCGCGGTACAGGTAATGGACCGGGACGTCCATGCCGGGCTCGGTGAACCGGCCGTTGATCCTCCCGACGTGCCGTTCCACGTCGGCCCGCAGGTTGCGGTATTCCCGCACGTCGTCCCGGCTGGGCACGGCGACCTGCAAGAACGCGGTGCTGCCGCGCAGCTGGTCGGAGCGCTCGAGGAGCATCTCGTAGGCCAGCAGCCGCTCGACGATGCCCTTGGTGTAGTCGAGCCGGTCGACTCCGAGCAGCAGCGTCCGGCCCTTGAACTGCCGCCCTAGCTCCTCGATCTCGCGGTCGGTCTCCTGCCCTGTGGCATGCCTGGTGAACTCCGTCACGTCGATCGAGATTGGCGCCGCAGTGGTGGTGACCGTCCGCCCGTCGGGCAGGTCGACCATCATCCGGCGTACGGTGACCCCGGAATCGGCCAGCAGCCGCTCGCACGCGCGGAGGAAGTTCCTGCGGTACAGCTCGGTGTGGAACGACACGACATCCGCGCCGAGCAGGCCGAGCAGGATTTCGCTGCGCCACGGGAGCCGCGCGTAGATATCCGGCGACGGCCACGGCACGTGCAGGAAGATCCCGACCGGCTGGCTGGCCCTCTGCTGCCGGATCAGCTCCGGGACCAGCATGAGGTGGTAGTCGTGCACCCACGCGAGCGCGCTGGTGTTCTCGCCCAGCTCGGCCAGGGCCGCGTTCGCGAAGGCGGCGTTGACCTGCCGGTACGAGTCCCACCAGGAGCGTTCGAACCGGGGCTTCTCGATCGCGTCGTGCAGCAGCGGCCAGAGGGTCGCGTTGGCAAAGCCGTGGTAGTAGTCGCGTACCTGTGACGCGGACAGGCCGACCGGTCGCAGCTGCGCGCTGAAGTCCGGCAGAGTCCGCGGGATGCCCCTGGCGCCGCCGTCCCAGCCCACCCAGGCCCCGCTGCGGCTGGTCATCACCGGCCGCAGCGCGGTCACCAGCCCGCCAGGAGACAGCTGCCACCCGCCGTCGCCGTGCTGCACAGGCAGCCGGTTGGCCACGGCCACGACCGGAGGCATGCCCTGATCCACCTCTGGCACATGCCCGTCTACCGGTCAGTAATACCTGGACCGGCCAAGTTTCACGGCCCGAGACGCTGTCGATGCCGACCGGGTCGCCTGACCGGGCGGCCCCCCCGGGCACGACGTCCGAGGCTAAGGCTGCTCGGCGCGCGATCTCGCCTCCGCGATGATCTGCTCAGCCTCCTGGCGCGCCCGGGCGAGGATCTCCGCGGCCTCCCGCTTCGCGTCCGCGACCGCCACGTCGGCGGTCTGCTGCGCAAGTTCCATGACGCGGGCGGTCAACCTGGCGGTGACAGCCGCCGGGCAGGCGTTTCTACTCGCCCAGGTGGCAGACGGCCTCCACGTTGTTGCCGTCGGGATCGCGGACGAACGCCCCGTAATAGCCGGCGTGGTACTCCGGCCACAGCCGTGGCTCATGCAGAACCTCGGCGCCCTGAGCCATTGCGGCGTGGAAGAAGGCACGGACGGCCTCGCGGCTCGGTGCCGAGAACGCGATGTGCGACTCGCGGAAGCCCGCGCCGGTGGACCGGGGGCCGAGCCAGAACTCCGGCCTGGGCGGCACCCCGTAGCCGATGACGCCGCCGAAGTCCATGATGCGCTGCCCACCGAGCGGGGCCAGCACGACGTCGTAGAAGGCCGCGCTGCCGGCCACATCCGCGCACTGGATTGAAAGGTGATCAAGCATGAGGCCTCTCATCCCGGTACAACCCCCGCTGCTGTGACCTGACCGTCCACCCGCCGCAGCCGGCCCTCGCCGACGAGCTCGTCGACGAGCGTGCCGGTCCAGTACCACGGCCAGGAGAACCACCGGCGCAGCTCTGCCTCGGGCGCGACGACCGCAGCGCCGACGCTGGCCACCACGAGGTCCCGAAGCGCCCGGGCGGGGTCCGCGCCGGCCCCGCCGCGGCGTTGATGCACCTGATCCCAGCGCGCGAGCTCGCTGGTGTGGAGGTGACCCTGGCCGGCGGTGACCTCGAGCGAGCGCGAGACGATCGCGCCGCACCGCTCCAGCGGGGCGCGCAGCGACTTCAGCCCCTGCCGCGTGAGCCCGAGCTCGGTGCGCAGGTCATCAATGCTGGACGGCCCCGCGTGCGCGAGGTGGTCGAGCAGCCGGGCGCAGGCCCGGTCGGCGGCGCGCATCCGCTCGATCTCCGCGCGGCAGATCGGGTCGATCATGCGCGCGACCTCGTCGGTCACCAGCAGGTTCCTGCCGCCGTGGACCGCGACGACGAGGTAGCCGCGCTCGCCGAGCTCGCCGAACCACGGCCATTTTGTCGCCGGCCAGGTCGCGAACCCGCGGCCGCCGGGCTGGTACGGACCCTCGTGGCACGCCTCGTACAGGCTCGGCAGCGCGCAATCGGGCGTGCGCGTCAGCAGCCCGCGGTCGCGCAGGAACGCCTCCGCCTCCGCGAGCGACGCCAGCGCCCGGTCGGCCGTCAGGCGGCACTCGAACGCCCGCCGCTCCCGCAGCTCGGCCAGCGTCTCCACGCTGCCATTCTCCCCGGTCACGGGGCTTAACGGATCGGTCCTGCTCGACCGGGGGCAGTTTCGCGCTGATCGGACTCCGCGACGGCGGCGCGGTCATCATCACCAGGATCGCCGTCGTCGACGGCGGCCGCCCGGCGTACCTGGCGGCCGCGCCCTTATCGTGCCGTTATGAATCGTGGTTCTTATTCATCCCGCGACCGGGAGCTCCTGCGAGCGCTGATCCCGTGACCGTCGTCATCCTGGACACGAGCCAGGATCTGACCCTGGAGTCCTTGCACCAGATCACCCGAGATGGCGCGTCCTGCGCCCTGAGCGAGGCCGCTCTCGATCGTGTTGCGCGGCGCCGCGAGGAGTTCCTGGCGTTCACGCGGCACAACGAAGACCGTCTGCTGTACGGCATCACGACCAAGCATCATGCGGGCGCAAAGACCCTGCTCGACGCCGCGAGCCGGGACGAGTTCGCCCGGCGCCTGCCGCCAACCCCAGCGGGGTTCGGTGAGCCGCTCCCGGAGCGGCTGACCCGCGGGATCGTTTCGTGCCGGCTGGCCGACGTACTCAATGGCACAGCCCCTCTGCGGGTCGGCACGGCCCGGCGGGTGACCGCCCTGCTCGACGGGCCGCTGCCTGCGGTTCCCCGGCATGGGCACGGTGAGGGCGGCGACATTACCGCGCTGGCGCACCTGTTTCGCCCGGCCTTCGAGGGAACCCTTGAGCTTGGCGAGGGAATGGCGCTGATCAACGGGTCGCCCGCGGGGACCGCCGCACTGGCCGACGCCGTCCTTGACGGCCGCCACCGCGTCGGCCAGGCCGAGCGCGCGCTGGCGCTGGCCGCGATCGCCGGGCGGGTCCCGGCCGATCACTACGCGGCACCGCTGGAGCGTGCGTGGGGTGACCCGTTCCAGGCCATGGCACTGTCCTCGATGCGCGCCCTGATAGAAGACGCGGGCGACTACCAGCAACTCCCGCACCAGGCAGCGGCGTCCTTCCGCACCTCGCCGCGTGTCGCGGGCTGGCTTCGCCGAGCCCAGGCCCAGGCCGAGGACGCCGCAGCCGTCGCGCTGTGCGCGTCGTCAAATAACCCGGCCTTCGTGGGGCCAGACGACAACCATCCCTACGGCTCGGTCCTGTCGAATGGCGGTTTCAACAGCGCGCTCGCCGCGCCGACGCTGGATGCGCTGACTCGCTCGTGGGCGGACATGTGTCAGCTCGTCACCGCCCAGGTCAACCGGCTAGTTGAAGACCCGGCTGGCCTGCCCGGCTCAGAGCCGGAGTCGCAGGTCGGCCTGTTCTTCTTCGCGTCCGCGGGCCTGGCGGAGGAGGCCCGCGCATCGGCGACGGCGACATTGATGGGAACCGGCACCGGCCAGAGTGACACCTCCACCCACGACCTGCTCGCCTGGCACAAGGCGATGCAGGCCGGGCGCGCCCTCGATCACAACCTGGCTCTCCTCCTCGTGGTAGCCGCGCACACCATCGCCCGCTCCGGCCGTTCCATGCCCGCGGGCGTCCTCGGCTCGCTGACCACCGGCGTCCTGGACGCCTTCCCCGTCGGGATCGCACCCCTCGATTACGGCCAGGCGCTGGCACGGCTCGCACGGATCGTGAGCCCGCCGAGCACGACAGGCGATGACTAACCGCGCGC
>Ga0070708_100004813_pt1 | contig 10646 bp, 9 predicted proteins | sample KBSK5503metaG_FD_65469 | JGI IMG/M metagenome (GOLD analysis project Ga0070708, IMG submission 65469) | Corn, switchgrass and miscanthus rhizosphere microbial communities from Kellogg Biological Station, Michigan, USA - KBS K5-50-3 metaG | ecosystem: Host-associated > Plants > Roots >... | reverse complement strand
CCGGGCCCGGCGCACGTCGAGGATCCGCACGACGTCCCATGCCAACGCCACCGCCGCGAGGACGGGCAGCATCGGGATCGCCGCCCATTTGGAGGCGATCGCGAGGCCGAAGGCAACCCCCGCTGCGAGGCGCCACCACCTCGGTCCGGACCAGTTGGGCGCCCGCGCGCGGTCTTCGAGCATCAGCCACACGCCGAGCAGAACGAAGAAAGCGACGAATATGTCGAGCATCGCCAGGCGCGACTGCACGAACTCGAGCCCGTCGGCGGCAACGAGGATCGCCGCTACGGCTGCAGGCCACCGCTTCTCCCAAAGCCTCCGGCCGATGCCGTAGACGACGAGGACGGCGAGTGTCCCGACGACCGCCGCCGCGAACCGCCAGCCGAACGGGCGGTAGCCGAAAATCTTGATCCCGACGGCGGTCAGAAGCTTTCCGACCGGCGGGTGGACGGCGAACGTCGGTTCCAGGCCGGCGCATGCGTGCGGCGCCCCCGCTCGGAAGCTCATGTCGGCGCCGTGACACAGGTAGCCGAGCGAGTTCGGCGCGTAGTAAGTCTCGTCGAGCGGGACGATCTTGTGCGGGGAACCCAGCCGCCAGAAGCGCATGAAGCCCGCCGCGGCCGTGATGAGTAGCGGGACCGTCACGTTCGCGTGGCGTTCGGCGAAATGGAATACCGAGCCGCCTACCCCGATGATGCGGAACACCACCCGCAGTACGCCACGTTGCAGCGCGCCGTAGGCGCGCCTTAGGGCGCCGGGCGGCGGCTCGAGAGTCCGGGCGTCGGAGGTCATCTCGTCGTGCCGGGCGCGAGCCGCACCGGCGGCTCAAGTATAAGAAGGTCCATGGCCGGCCTGTTGAGCGTCGTCGCGACACCGATCGGCAACCTCGACGACCTTTCCCCGCGGGCTGTCCGAGCGCTCGAAAGCGCGGACCTGATCGCGTGCGAAGACACGCGCGTGACCCGCAAGCTGCTGACCCGGGTGAACTCCCGTGCGCGGCTGATCCCGTATCACGCGCGCAACGAGCGCGCGCGCACGCCGGAGCTGGTCCGCCGCATCGCGGCGGGCGACCACGTTTCGCTCGTCACGGACGCCGGGACTCCCGGCGTGTCCGATCCGGGCCATCGACTCGTGTCCGCGTGCGTCGAGGCCGGCCTGCGCATCGAAGTGGTCCCGGGTCCATCGGCCTCGCTCGCGGCGCTCGCCCTGTCGGGCTTGCCGAGCGCGCGGTTCGTTTTCGAGGGATTCCTTCCGCGTACCGCGACGCAACGCCGCCGGCGGCTCCGAGAGATCGCGAGCGAGCAGCGGACGATCGTCCTCTTCGAGTCGCCTCATCGTCTGGCATCCTCACTCGAAGACGTTCTCAAAGCGCTAGGTGATCGGCGCGCAGCACTGGCTCGGGAGATGACGAAGATGCACGAGGAGGTTATCCGCGGGACGCTCTCGGAGCTGATCGACGCCGTGGGTGACGGCGTTCGTGGCGAGGTGACGCTCGTGATCGAAGGCGCCCAGGCTCAACAGATCGAAAGCTCGCCGGAAGAGATCGCCGAGCGGCTCAGAGCGCTCCTCGATGGTGGATTGACGAAGAAGGACGCCATCGCGCGGGTGGCAACGGAACTAGAGCTGCCGAAGAGAGAGGTATACGAGGTCGCCGTCGCCGAGGGTCTCTAGAAGCGCTTCAGCTCGGCGAGACAGGATGCGCAAACCGGGTGAGCGCGAAACTGACGGAGCGCCTCGCCTCCGCCGCAGAACGTGCAAGTGTTGAGCCGCTTCGACAGGATGATCTTCCCATCGTCGACCGCGATGTCGATGTGGTCGCCTTCGCGGAGGTCGAAGGAGCGGCGGATCTCCGCCGGCAGGACGATGCGGCCGAGGTCGTCTATCTTTCGGCTCACGCCGGTCGCCGGCACGCATCCCCCTCACGAAGTCGTGGAACGCGATTATCGCGCCGGTTAGACTCCCGGAACAAATGAGCGATCCCTTCTACGTCACGACGCCGATCTACTACGTGAACGACGTTCCGCACATCGGCCACGCGTACACAACGGTTGCCGCGGACGTCGCCGCCCGCTACCACCGGCTGCGCGGCGACCCGACGTATTTCTTGACCGGCACCGACGAGCACGGCCAGAAGGTCGAGCGCGCGGCAAGGGAGCACGGGAAGGATCCGCAGGCGTGGACCGATGCGATGATCCCAAGCTGGCGCTCGGTGTGGACCAACCTCGACATCGCCTACGACGACTTTATCCGCACGACGGAAGAGCGCCACGAGACTCCGGTGAAAGCCTTCGTGAAAAACTTGTACGAGAGGGGAGAGATCTACGAAGGCGTCTACGAAGGCCCGTACTGCGTCGCGTGCGAGCAGTTCTATCTCGAGTCGGAGCTCGTCGACGGGAGGTGCCCGGTCCACGGAATTCCGGTCGAACGTCTGAAGGAAACGAACTACTTCTTCCGCCAATCCGCGCACGCCGATTGGCTGCTGAACGACTACTACGCCAGGACGCCCATGCCGGTGCGGCCGGAGGCGCGTCTCAACGAAGTGATCGGGCTCGTGCGGCAGGGGCTACAGGACGTGTCTGTTTCCCGGCCGTCGCTCGAGTGGGGAATCCCATTGCCGTGGGAGCCGTCGCATGTGATCTACGTGTGGATCGAAGCGTTGCAGAACTACATCACCGCGCTCGGCTATCCGGCCGGCGCTCTTTTCAGGACGTTCTGGCCGGCGGTGCACTTCGTCGGTAAGGACATTCTGCGTTTCCACGCCGTCACGTGGCCGGCCATGCTCCATGCGGCGGGCGAGGAACCGCCCCGAGAAGTCTTCGCACACGGCTGGCTGCTCGTGAGGGGCGAGAAGATGTCGAAGACGAAGCTCACCGGCATCCATCCCGACGAATTGCTCGCGACGTTCGGCGTCGACGCGTACCGGTACTACTTCATGCGCGAGATCGCGTTCGGGCAGGACGGCAGCTTCTCATGGGAATCGATGGTGGCTCGATACAACGCCGACCTGGCGAACGGGCTCGGCAACCTCGCGAGCCGCGTCCTGACCATGATCGTTTCCTACTTCGACGGCGTCGTTCCCGACCCCGGCCCGGACGCGGGGCAAGGCTCTTTGGAGCGAGCGGTCGCCGCCGCCCTGCCCGGCTACCGGCAAGGGATGGAGTCCTTTGCGTTCCACGAGGCCCTCGAGGCCGCGTTCGGGATCGTCCGCGAGGCGAACGGGTTCATCGTGACGACCGCCCCCTGGAACCTCGCGAAGGACCCCGCGCAGCGGGCCAAGCTAGGGACTGTGCTGTGGGCTTCGGCGGAGGCCCTCCGGGCTATGGCTGTGCTGCTTTCTCCGGTCATGCCGAGGGCGTGCGGAACGCTTTGGGAACAGCTCGGGATCGCCGAGCCCCTGAGGGCGGTCCGGTTGGATGCGGCCGCGTGGGGCGGGCTCAAACCCGGCACTCGGGTCTCGAAGGGCGACGCTTTGTTCCCGCGCGTCACCGAGCTCGCCTGAGCGTGCTCGTCGACACCCACTGCCACCTCGATTCGCTCGAAGACCTCGACGATGTCCTCGAGCGGATGCGTTCGGCGGGCGTCGGACGAGCGGTGACGATCGGGGTCGACCTCGCCTCGAGCGAGTGGGCCGTGCGAACCGCGAACTCGCGCGACGAGCTGTGGGCAACCGTCGGACTTCACCCGCACGACGCGAAGGGTCGGAGCGATGCGCTCATGCAGCGGCTCGAGGAACTCTCGTCTGATCCTCGAGTCGTCGGCGTCGGCGAGACCGGACTCGACTACCACTACGATCACGCGCCGCGCGACGTGCAACGTCATGTGTTCGTCGAACAGATCCGTCTGTGCAAGCGCGCCGGAAAGGCGCTCGTCATCCACACGCGCGAAGCGTGGGACGATACGTTCGAGATCCTCGAGCGCGAGGTCGCCCCCGAGCGGACCGTGTTCCACTGTTGGTCCGGCGACTCCTCGCACGCGCGCCGCGCGATCGCGTTGGGTGCATTGCTGTCGTTCTCGGGAACGGTCACATTTGCGAATGCGACCGATCTGCGCGTCGTTGCGGGTGAGACGCCGCTCGAGCGGATCGTCGTCGAAACCGATACGCCGTTCCTCACGCCGCATCCGCATCGCGGCCGCCGCAACGAGCCGGCGTACGTACGTCACGTGGCCGAAAAGATCGCTGAGGTAAGGGGGATCGACGTGGCGGAGGTCGAGCGCGCGACGTCGCGGAACGCCTCGCGACTTTTCGGATGGGGGAGCGGCTAAGGAGTTCGAGAGGAAAAGAGAGCCCGCCGCCCGGGGTCCGGGTTTCCCCGTGCGGCGGACCCGTTTTAGGGGTTCGGCGGCCTCTTCCGAAGCCCTTCTTGGACGCCGAAGTTGTCCCATTTTAGGCTGTTTACGTGCAGTTTTGAGGCCCCGGTCGGGGCCTGCTAGGGTCCTGCCCGGTTTTCACGCTTTTCCCCCGGTCTTCCCCCCGAGCACTCGGACCGGTCGACGCCGTACCCGAGATGCTGACCCGACAGAGAGTCGCGAAGGCCGCGGTCGTAGCGGTCCTTTCGGTGTCGGCGGTGGCGTACGGAGCACTCGAGAAGCATGTGACGGTCCGCGTCGAAGGTTCATTGATCCGCGTCGGCACGTTCGCCTCTACTGTCGCGCAGGTTCTCGATCGCGAAGACATCCACCTCGCTCCCAACGACGTCGTGCGCCCGCCGGTAACGGCGCGCGTGCGCGACGGCATGCTCATCGAGGTTCGTCGCGCGAAACCGATCCTGATCCTGCTGAACGGGCAGCCCCGGCGAGTGATCGTGACCGGGCTCACCGTCGAAGAAGTCATCGAGGAGATGAATCTCCGCGCGTCGCTCGCGGATTACGTGGGCACTCCGCGGGACGCGCGCGTCACCGCGGGGATGGTGCTCGTGTATCGCAACGCCGTCGGCATCAGCGTGATACACGACGGCGTGACGCAGCAGGTGATCACGAACGCTGCATCGATCCGGCAGGTGCTGACGGAGCTCGGCGTTACGCTCGGCGGGAAAGATCAAGTGACGCCCGCGCTCGACTCGTCGCCGAAAGCCGGACTCGTGGTGAACGTGCTCCGCATCGGCACGCGCGTGGAGTCGACGTTGCGTTCGGTCGCGTTTTCGGTCATCGCCAAAGCGGACCCCAACCTCGAACGCGGGCATCGCGAGGTGCGGCAGTACGGCCGCGCCGGCATCGCGCGGGATCTGGTCCGCGTCACGTATCAGAACGGGAAAGTCGTCGACCGGCATGTCCTGGGCTCCCGGCTGCTCCGGGCTCCCTTCTCGGAGGTCATCGCGATCGGCACCGGTCCGAGCTGCATCTGCACTCGAGGGCACGAGACCGGGAACGGCACGTGGTACGGTGCGAACGGATTGATCGCAGCGCACCCGTGGCTGCCCTTCGGGACGGTGGTACGCGTGACGAACCTCGAGAACGGCAGGACGGTCACGGTGACCGTCCGCGACCGGGGCCCGACGGGCCCGGGCCGGATCATCGACCTGTCGGACGACGCGTTCGCCCGCATCGCCAGCCTGGGCGACGGGGTCATCCGGGTTCGCATCGACTGGTAGCGCGGGCGGCTGGGTGCCGCTCCTCGGCCGGCGCGAGACCCGAGACCTCCTCCAACGGCACGGCCTTCGCCCCAGAACTTCGCTCGGACAGCATTTCCTGGTCGATCCCAACACGCTCCGCAAGATCGTTCGGGTCGCTCATGTCTCGCCGGGTGAGCTGATCGTCGAGGTCGGTGCGGGGGTCGGTGCTCTGACGGTTGCACTGGCGTCTGCGGGCGCTTCGGTGATCGCGATCGAGCAGGACCGCGGCCTGGCGCCCGCCCTCACGGAGACCGTCGAAGACCTTGCCGGCGTGGAGGTCGTCTGGGGCGACGCTCTCTCGCTTGACTACGATCGGGTGCTCGGCGGACGCGATGCGCGGGTCGTTTCGAACCTCCCGTACCAGATCGCGACGCCGCTGGTGCTTTCGTTGCTCGCCGATGTCCCGTCGATCTCGGAGCTCGTGGTGATGGTGCAGCAAGAGGTGGGCGAGCGGCTCGTCGCCGGGCCCGGCACCGACGCGTACGGGGCGGTGTCGGCGAAGGTCGCTTACCTCGCCGAAGCGAGCGTGGCGTTCAAGGTGTCGCGCGCGGTCTTCCTGCCAGAGCCGGAGGTGGAGTCGGTGGTCGTTCGCCTCCACCGGCGGGCATCGCCGTCGGTAGAGGGGGATCGCCGTCGGATCTTCGCGATCATCGACGCAGGGTTCGCGACGCGACGCAAGACGATCCGGAACGCCCTGCGGGGGGCAGGGCTCTCCTCGTCGGCGGTGGAATCGGGGCTGGGTCGCGCCGGGATCGACGGTTCGCTCCGAGCGGAGCGGCTCGGGCTCACGGAGTTCGCCGCCATCGCCCGCGTGCTCGACGTTCCGGAGGTGCGGCGGTGAAGGTGGTCGCGCCGGCGAAGATCAATCTGTACCTGTGGGTGGGCGAGCGCCGGGCCGATGGGTATCACGAGATCGAGTCGGTGATGCAGTCGGTTTCGCTTGCCGATGAGTTGTCGATCGCGCCGTCATCCTCGGTGACGTTGGAGGTGGCGCCTCCCGGCTCCGCCCCGGAAGACGAGTCGAATCTGGTCGTTGCGGCGGTGCGAGCCCTGCGCGGATCGTGTCCCGCGGCTTCGGGGGCGGCGCTGCGCGTGGAGAAGCGGGTCCCGTCCGGCGCGGGATTGGGAGGGGGTTCCTCCGACGCCGCCGCAGCGCTGGTCGGCCTGAACCAACTCTGGGGATGCGGGTTATCGAAGAAGGCGCTCGAGAAGATCGGCGCCGGGATCGGAGCCGACGTGCCGTTCTGTGTGCGCGGCGGAACGGCCGGCGCGCTCGGTATCGGCGAGCGTCTTGCGCCGCTGATCGTCCGCGAGCCACTCTGGTGGGTGTTGCTGATGCCCGCCGGGGCGCTGTCGACGGCTGAGGTGTACGCACGGTTCGACGAGCTCGGCGGCCCGCGAGCGGCGGGAGACCCTCACGATCTGGCCGACGCGCTCGCGAGAGGCGACGTGGAGGGTGTGGGCATCACTTTGCGGAACGATCTGTTCGAGGCGGCGGTGTCGCTGGAGCCTTCGGTTGGTTCGGCTCGCGACGCGTTGCTTTCGGCGGGCCCTCTGGGAGCGGTGATGAGCGGGAGTGGCACTGCGTGCTGTGGTCTCGCGCGCGACGAAGCGCACGCCACGCGGATGGCATCTCAGTTGAGATCGCATTTCCCTCGGACGTGGGCGGTCTCGTCGATCGATCGTGGAGCGAAGATCGTCGAACGCTGAAACAGCCTATGATTTCCGTGGTTTTCACCGGGGACTGTCGCACCCATCATCTATGATGGGCGCATGCCCTGCGACGATCACGCCGCGAAAAGAGCCCGCGCAAGAGCGTTGCGCCGGGCCGGCTGGTCCCGCGCCCAGATCGCGCGTGAAATTGAAATGCGCTCTAACCGCACATTGTCTGAATGGATCGCAGACCTGCCGCAGCCCGAATGGACGAAGCGGCATAACGCGAAAGACGAACTTCGGCGTAGAGCCGAAGCGCTGCGTTTAGAAGGCCATAGTTATGGCGAAATGGTCAACGCGATTGGGGTCTCTCGAGCATCATGTTCGTTGTGGCTCCGCAACATCCTCTTGACTGATGAGCAGAAACGCATGCTCGCCGATCGTAACGCGGAAGCCTACGTGCGGAGATCCAAGACGATGAGAGCGCGCACCGATCTCTCGGCCGCAGAGATCAAAGCCAGCGCCGCTTCGGAAATCGGGCGCTTGTCTCAACGGGAGCTCTTCATCGCTGGAGTCGTTGCGTATTGGGCAGAGGGAAGCAAGTCGAAGCCGTGGACTCGTCAGACACCCCAAGTCAAGTTCATCAATTCCGACCCGACCATGATCCTCTTGTTCCTACGATGGCTCGAGTCGCTCGGCATTGGACGCGATTCCATCGAAGCGAGGGTGTCGATTCACCAGTCCGCTGATGTGTCCCGGGCGACACAGTTTTGGTCCGAGGTGGTCGGAATACCCACTGAACGCTTCGCCAAGCCGGGTCTGAAGAGACACAACCCGAACACAAAGCGACAGAACATAGGCCTCGAGTACGTCGGGTGTCTTACAATCAGGGTTCGTCGAAGCACGAGGTTGTTGAGACGGATAACCGGGTGGTATGAGGGAATCGTGAGATCTTTGGGCCCTAGTGTAAATGCGGCGAGCACGCGGTCCTTTGAAGTCCGAGGTTCAGGTTCGACTCCTGAGGGCCCAGCCAAAGCACAGTCCACCCTTTTTGAGCGAGCGCCTTCGTACGAATGTCAGCGCGCAGTCTGACCCCGGGAAGCGCTCGGCAGAATTCGCTCTCCTTTGCCGTCATCGTCCTTGCCGCCGGCGAGGGCAAACGGTTCCGCTCGTCCAAGCCGAAGGTCCTCCACGCGTTGTGCGGCGCGCCGTTGCTCGGCCACGTTCTTTCGGCGATCGAGCCGCTCGCTGCGACGAAGACCGTCGTCGTGGTCGGCCGGGCCGCGGATGAGGTCAAGGCGGTCGCGAAGGGCCTCACCAGGCGGAAGCTGTCTTTCGCGATCCAAGCCGAGCAACTCGGGACCGCCGACGCGGCGAGGATCGGGGATGAAGCGCTCGGCTCTTTCGACGGAGCGGTGCTGATCGTGCCCGGCGATATCCCTCTCATCACGACGGAGACGCTCCAAGCGCTGATCGATCACCACCGGGCTTCGAAAGCGGCCGCGACCGTTCTTACCGCAGAACTCGACGATCCGACGGGCTACGGCCGGGTGATCCGGACGGGACACGGAGCCGTCGAGCGAATCGTCGAGGAAACCGACGCTACTCCGGACGAACGAAACACCACTGAGGTCAACTCCAGCGTATGGGTCTTCGACCGCGCAGCGCTCCGATCTGCGCTGACGAGGATCGAACGCGTGAACGCCCAGAAGGAGTTCTATCTCACCGACGTGGTCGCGGTTCTTCGCGAGAAAGGCGAGCAGGTCGAAGCCCACACGACGCCCGGCCCGACCGAGATCCTCGGCGTGAACTCGCGCGTTCAGCTTGCCGACGTCGCCGCTCTCATGCGCCGCCGCATCGCCGAACGGCACATGCTCGCCGGCGTCACGATCATCGATCCGGCCACGACCTTCATCGACTCCACCGTCGAGATCGGGCCCGACTCGACCCTCCACCCGCTGACCCATCTCCACGGTCGAACCACGATCGGCGCCGCGTGCGAGATCGGTCCCAACGTCAAGCTCGTGGACACCGTGGTCGGAGACAACGCAACGGTCATCAACGCCGTCGCGAACGAGGCCAAGATCGGGCCGAGCGCGCAAGTCGGTCCGTTCACCTACCTCCGTCCCGGCGCGGTCCTCGCCGAAGGCGCAAAGGCCGGTACCTACGTGGAAGTGAAGAAGAGCGTGATCGGGAAGGGCTCCAAGGTCCCGCACCTCTCCTACATCGGCGACGCGGAGATCGGCGCGAACGTCAACATCGGCGCCGGCACGATCACGTGCAACTACGACGGCGAAACCGGGAAAAAATCGAAGACGGTCATCGGGGACGACGTGCTGATCGGAAGCGATACGATGCTCGTTGCGCCGGTGCGAGTCGGCCGCGGCGCGGTGACTGGGGCGGGGTCGGTCGTGAGCCGGGACATCCCCGCCGGACAGGTCGCGGTGGGCGCGCCGGCCAGGCCCGTCAGGAAGCGCAGGTCGAAGCCGACGGCCAAGAAGAAGGGAGAACATCGGAAGTGAGCGGGCTCGAGATCACCACCAAGAAACGCATGGTGTTCGCCGCCGGCCGCTCGAATCCCGAGCTGGCCGACGAGATCGCGAAGCATCTCGGCATCACGTGCGCCGAGGTCGAGATCTCAGACTTCGCCAACGGCGAGATCTACTTCCGATTCGAGGAGAACGTCCGCGGCTCGGATGTATTCGTGTTCCAGACGCACTCGCACCCGATCAACAAGCAGATCATGGAGCAGCTGATCATGATCGACGCGGCGAAGCGCGCTTCGTCGAAGCGGATCAGTGCGGTCATCCCTTTCTACGGCTACTCGCGCCAGGACAAGAAGACCCGCGGACGCGAGCCGATCACGAGCCGTCTCGTCGCAGACCTGCTCACAACCGCAGGCGCGGACCGCGTACTGACCGTCGACCTGCACACCAGCCAGATCCAGGGGTTCTTCGACAAGCCCGTCGACCACCTCACCGCGCTGCCGCTCCTCGCCGACTACCTCGGGGGGAAGTTCGACCACGACCTCGTCGTCGTGTCACCGGACGCAGGCCGGGTGCGGGTCGCGGAGAAGTTCGCGGGCCGGCTGCACTCACCCGTCGCGTTCCTCCACAAGCGGCGGAGGCCCGACGCGCGCAACGTGTCCGAAACCCTCGAGGTGGTCGGTCGAGTCAAAGGCCGCCGCTGCGTCCTGGTCGACGACATGATCGACACCGCCGGCACCATCACCGGCGGCGCAGAAGTCCTGATGGCCGCCGGCGCCGAAGAGGTCTATGCCTGCGCGACCCACGGCATCCTCTCCGACCCCGCCATCGACCGCATCAAGAACGCCCCCATCAAAGAAGTCGTCCTCACCAACACCCTTCCGATCCCCGACGAACG
>Ga0070708_100004811_pt1 | contig 10648 bp, 11 predicted proteins | sample KBSK5503metaG_FD_65469 | JGI IMG/M metagenome (GOLD analysis project Ga0070708, IMG submission 65469) | Corn, switchgrass and miscanthus rhizosphere microbial communities from Kellogg Biological Station, Michigan, USA - KBS K5-50-3 metaG | ecosystem: Host-associated > Plants > Roots >... | reverse complement strand
GCACCAGAATGATTTCGGCGATATCTATCAGCCGCCCATTCATCAGGATGGGGTTATGGGTAACCGCCTAAACGCTGGTGCCCCCGATAAGGACTTCGAGATTCCGTTCGGTGAGGCTGCACATGGCACGACGATCACGCTCGAGAACCTGAGTGTGTTCACGGTGACGCGGGGGACGGCCTACTTCCTGCTTCCGAGCCTCGCCAGCCTTCGGGCGCTCGCTGGCATCGCCGGCTGACGGGGGCAGTCGTCGAGATCCCGGATAAGAGTTCAGGCCCAGTGGCGGGCGTTGCGCAACGCGACGGCCATGATCGTCAGCGTCGGGTTGTGGGAGCCCGCGGTGACGAACACGCTGCCGTCGCTCACGAAGAGGTTGTCGATGCCGTGCACGCGCCCGTGGGCATCGCACACGCTGGTGCGGGCGTCGGGCCCCATGGGCATGCCACCCATGAGGTGGAAGCCGTCGACGGCGTCGGTGGCGGCGACGGGAAAGTCCGCCGTCGATACCCGCGGGACCGCGGCGGCGACATCGGCGCCCGCGGCCTTGAGAACCGAGATCAGCAACGGCATGTAGAAGCGCTGCGCAGTGATCTCGTGCTGATGCGGCGAGTAGGTCAGCCGGGCCACCGGGAGGCCGTACGCGTCGCGCACCTTCGGGTCGAGGTCGACCACGTTGCCTGGCTGCGGCAGGTCCTCGGCGATCATCTCGATGGCCGCCAGCCGATCGCGCAGGATGCTGGCCCGCATCAGCTCCTTGAAGTCGCGCCCGAAGGGCTTCTCGGGCGAGACCAGCGACAGCACCGTCACGTAGCTCATACCCTCGCCGATCGGGTCCTGACTCCCACCGAGCTCGAGCACGCCGCCCCGGATGTAGGGCAGGCCGGCGGCGGCCGCGGCGGCGCGGGCGCCAGGGAAGTCGGGATCGGTGAAGTCGTCGACCCGGCCCGTAGGACCGCGGTTGCGGTAGGCGTGGAGCCGCTCGTCGAGGAACACGCCGATCGCCTCGGTGAACCAGTGGAACATCGCCTTGCGCCCGATGAGCCGGTGGGGATCCGGAAGGTGTGACAGAAGGGCCAGACGGATCGTCTCGACGCTCGAGCCCGCCAGGACCACGGCGTCGGCGCTCTCGCGATGCAGCCGGCCCGTTGGATCGAAGAAGGTGACGCCGGTGGCCCAGCGGCCGTCGACGTTGACCCTCCGCACCATCGTGTCGGGGCGCACCTCGACGCGTCCGGTGAGCACGGCCTCGCGCAGGGGCGCCAGGGCGCCGACGCGGGCGTGGATCGGACAGCCGTAGCTGCAGAAGCCGCAGTTGTTGCACGCCGGGCGCCCCCGATAGGGCACCGAGTTGATGGCCATGGGGGAGGGGAAGGGGTGGAGCCCGAGCTGGCGGGCGCCTTCCGCGATCCGGAGACCGGCGTAGGTCTGCGGGCCCGGCGGCATCACGAACTGACGGGCGTGGGGCGCGTGCTCGAGGGTGGGTGCGCTCGGCAGCTGGTGGATGTCGCCCTGCACGCCGATGAGCCGCTCGATTTCGTCGTAGTACGGCGCCAGGTCGCGGTACTCGAAGGGCCAGTCCTGGATGTCGGCCCCGTCGACCGGCCCCAGCAGGCTTCGCTTCTTGAAGTCGATGTCCCAGTAACGGGGCGTCTTGGCGTCCCAGTGGATCGTCCCGCCCCCGACCGTGCTCGGCAGGTGGTTCACCTTGCCGACGACGAGCGGTTCGGCGTCGGTCGCGTGGCGGCGGTAGGTACGGGGCTCGGCGATCTCCCAGTCAGGGTTCTCGAAGAACCGCAAGGACGACTTCACCTCGTCGTTCGAATAGAGCGTGGCGGGGGAAGCGGCGCGAAGATCGCCGAGGTAGTTGGCTCCCTTCTCGAGCACGACGACGTCCCATCCGCGGTGGGCCAGCACCATGGCGGCGGTGCTCCCCCCTGCGCCACTCCCGACGACGATGGCCTTAGCCACGGCGGCGGTGGGCGGCGACGTGTGGTGCGATGGCGGCGAACTGCGCCAGCATGCGGGCCGCCGCGCCTTGGGCGACGACCGGGTCGGGACCTTCAGAGCGCTCGACTTGGGCGGCGGTGTAGCCGCGGGGCTGGCGGTCGCCGGGATACTTGATCTCCCGCCACCCCGACAGCCCCGCATTCCCTCCGTACTCCGGTATGCAGTAGGTGCCCTCGATGGCGTGGGTGAAAAGCACGGTGCGGAACCCGGCGGCCTCCGAGGACATCAGCACCTGGTCCTGCTCATCGGGTGACGCCGCCGCGAAGTCTCCGCCCGGTGCCAGACGGTCGAGCAGACGTACGCCGTCGCGATAGGTGCGCTGGAGCTGGTCGATGCGCGTGCGCCACGCGTCCAGGCGCACGCGCGTGAGTGGTACGAACGTCGCCATGTCGTTCTTGCGGGCGCCGTCGCGGTTGCTGAACGGCCCCCCGGCATGGATCCTCGGCGGCTGACCGGCGGGCACGCGGAATGCGCCGAGCAGGGTGTCGATGTAGCGCACGACGTTGGCTTCGCGGGCGCCGGGGTGGCCGGCCTCGAGAGGATCGTCCTGCGGACCGGGGATCAGGCGGGCCGTGGCCTCGCGCACCGTGGCCGCTTGCGCGGGGGTGAAGAAGGCGTAGTGCTCCGACGTCGACGCCAACGCCTTCGCCAGCGCGCCCGGCGCCGCCGCGCTCGCCAGAGGGAGCAGGCTGACGCCAGCGAGGAACTGCCGTCGTGAGAGATCGCCGGACACGCCCTATCTCTACGAGGAGGAGGTCGGCCGCTCCTTCCTGAACGACCACCCCAGTACCAGCAGGGGGGCGACGGCGCTCAGTCCGAGCGTGACGATGTTGGCCGCCTTGTCGCTGTCGGCGGTGAACACGCCGAGGTGGCGCATGTGGTACACGAAGTGCGGCACGCCGAAGAGGGCGAACGCGCCCGCGGCGGTGCGGACCAGCGTGGGTGTGAGCTTCACGACCGCCACCAGCGCGAGCAGCGCTAGCGCGAGGTTGAGCCCGCCGAAGTCACGGACGAAGTGCTCGTTGTACGGCCCGTCGATGGAAACCCAGTGCCGGCCGCTGCCGGGAAAGTCGTCGTAGAAGGAGCGGGGCGCGAACGTCGCCCACACACCAAGCTCGAGCGAGACAAGCCCGAGCACGCCGAGGACGACGCGCACGATCGTGTCGCCGCGCCGCCTCTCACCAGTGGAAACGCCCATTTTCGCCACGAACACCCTCCTCGCCCGCAACGTACTTGCCAAAAGGTAAGGCACGCGTGGCCGGAGCGTGGCGAAGAAACGCGCTATTGCCCCGCCACGCGCGGCTGGCGATGCTCGCTGCCTGATCGCGGCAAAATCCGCGCTTCGTGCGTACTCTCACCGCGAAATGGTGAGAGTAGGGACGTGACTCTCTCGTCGTTCGAACGCTACGACGAGACCGACTACCGCGTCGTCGGCAAGGCCCGCGCCGAGGTGTCCGCTCGCCTGGTCGCCGCCGGCCGCCACGATCTCCTCGATGAGGCCCGACTCGTGACGAGCGAGCTCGTGACGAACGCGGTCCTGCACGCTCGTGGGTGCACGGGCGTCGATCTCGTTGCCACCGACGGCGGGTTCCGCATCGAGGTCGCCGACCGCACGCATACGCCTCCGATCTTCGGCCATGCCACCGAGCGTTCGATGACCGGGCGAGGCTTGCGGCTCGTGGCCCGGCTGTCACGCGCGTGGGGCGTGCGGCAGACCGAGACCGGCAAGGTCGTGTGGGCCGAGGTGCCAGCAGACGACACCGCGACGACCGCTGCGCTGGACGAGGACGAGCTCCTCGCCATGTTCGACGACGAGTGGGAGGTGCCAGCAGCCACCCGACCGCGAGTGCGGGTGACGCTCGGCAACGTGCCGACGGACCTGCTTCTCGATGCCAAGGCGCACGTCGACAACTTGGTCCGGGAGTTCGTCCTCGCAGCCGCCGGCGCCCGCACCGGCGTCACTGGCGAGGTGCCCGAACACCTCGCTTCGCTCATCGAGACGGTCACCAACCGGTTCGCCGACGCCCGTCTGGCGATCAAGCATCAAGCCCTCGAGGCCGCGCAGCTGGGCAAGGCCGAGACCAGGCTCGAGCTGTTGCTTCCGGTCGAGGCCGCGGACGCGGCCGAGGACTATCTCGGGGCGCTCGACGAAGCCGACGCCTACTGCCGGGCGATGCGCCTCCTCACACTGGAGACTCCACCGCAGCACCGGCTGTTCCGGCACTGGTATGTCGAGGAGATCATCGCCCAGCTGCGGGCCGCGCCCGGCGAGGCACCGCCGCTCGAGCCCTTCGAGGAGCGGCTTCGGAAAGAGCTCGACGACGGCGAGTGACGATCGAGCTGTCGCTGTTCCAGGAGGTCGCCGAGGCGGTGCGAGGCATGGTCTCGCCCGACCTCGGCGCCGTGCGCTGCCAGCCCCGCTCCTACGGGATCAAGGTGTGGTTCGGGGCCGAGAAGCCGCCCCGCGAGCATTACGAGGCCCAGGTGATCTCTCCGCACGCCGTGGAGGACGCCGAGATCCTGGCCCTCGAGATCGGGTTCCACGCCGAGCATCCACGCCTCGACGAGAACGACCGGGTGTTGGCGCATCTCCTCGGCTCGGAGAGGCGCTGGCGCAAGGCTCTGGGCGAGGCCCCGGTTGCCGGTCCGTTCCTCGGCCGGGCGCAACTGTGGCGGCGGGTCTCGGAAACGTGGGCCGACCCCGATCTCGGTGAGCCCGACCTCGGGATGGAGCTGGCGTCCCGACTGGCCGACTACATCGACGCCCTGGAGCCCCTGCTGCGGAAGCGTTCGGCTTAGCGGGGTCGCAGCGCAGTGAGCTCGGCGGCGTTGTCCCGCAGGATCTTGCGCTGGGTGTCGTCGTCGAAAGCCTTTAGCTCAACGGCGTAGTCGAGGGGCCGGGGCATGCCCTCGATGTGGGGCCAGTCGGATCCGAAGATCACCCGGTCGGGGCCCATGAGCTCGACCGTTTCGTTGACGTCGTCTTCCCAGAAGGGGTTTATCCAGATGTGGCGGCGGAAGGTCTCGACGGGATCGTCCGCGAACCAGCCGGGGAGCTTCCGTCCCGCCGAGCGCAGCTTGTTGAACAGGTCGCGGAGGAACTCGGAGCCGTTCTCCACCGAAGCGATGCGCACGTTGGGGAACCGCTCGAACAGCTTGTCGAAGACGAGCGACGCCAGGAAGTCGTAGATCGCCCGCTCCATCACGACCATCTTGATCGACGGTCGGTTGGCGCCCGCGAAGGTTGCCGCGAACCCGTCGACGGCGTAGCCGTGGGTGGTGTAGCCGCTGTCGGCGGCGTGGACCACCACGGTGATGCCGGCCTCGTCGACCCGAGACCAGAACGGGTCGAAGCACTCGTCGGCCGGCGGACGCTGGCCCAACGGCGTGGTCGGTGCCGCCGGGCGCATGACCACGTGCCGGGCGCCGTGGTCGATGGCCCACTCGAGTTCCTCGACAGCGACGTCGATGTCCGCGAGAGCGATGTACGGCGAGGCGAAGATGCGCCCTTCGTAGGCAAACCCCCAGTCCTCGTCCAACCACCGGTTGAAGGCGCGAAACATGATGCCGACGGCCTCGGGGTCGTGGCGCAGAAGCTCCTCGTACACCATGCCCAGCGTCGGGAAGAGCCAGATCCGGCCGAGCCCGTGATCGTCCATGGTGGCCAGGCGAGCCTCCCGGTCGCGATACTCGGCACGGATGGGCTCGCGCTCCCTGAGGTAGTGCTGCGGGAACTTCCCCTCGGGGTTGCCGCGGAAGTACGACGAGAGCGCGCCGGCGGGGGAGACGGGGTCGAACGTCGGGTTGACGACCGCCCGGCTCACCCGCCCCCCGATCACGTGGTACTTGCGGCCGTCGATCTCGGCCCACTGGATGACGCGGGGCCCGAGCTTGGGATCGAGGTGGCGAGTGAAGGCGTCGAGGGCCTCGTAGTAGTGGTTGTCGGCGTCGAGCGGAAGGTCCTCGATGGGCGTGATCGCGGGCACGGCACCAGTTTGACCGCCTCCGCGTTTAGGCGCCGCTCCCGCTGGTCGATGATGTTTGCGTGGGAGTCGTGATTGCGACGGAGGACCTCAGCCGAGGCTTTCACGGCCGGCCGGCGGTCGACGGTCTGACGATCGACGTCGAGGAAGGCGAGGTGCTCGCGCTCCTGGGCCCCAACGGTGCCGGCAAGACGACGACCATCCGTCTCTTGAACGGCATCCTGCTCCTGATCTTCCTGGCCGTCGGGCAGTCCACCGGCCTATTGCTCGTCACCCTTCCCATCGCCGTTGGCATCGGCGTGGGCGTATGGGCGATCGCCCTGATGCTGATCCTGCGCGGCGCGGGGCGGTTTACTCGCGACCGGGTGTCATCGGCTTAGCGAGGCTCCCGCCACATGCCCCAGACCATGGGGCCGTTCTTCAGCTGCAGATCCTGGGTGACCTCGAAGCCGTGGCGGCGATAGAAGGGCACGTTCTCAGGGCTGCTGGCTTCGAGGTAGGCAGGAATGCCTTCGGCGTCGCAGCGCTCGAGCATGACGCCGACGACGGTCGATCCGATGCCCTTGCGTTGGAAGTCGCTGTGCGTGCCGAGGAACTCCAGGTACCAGTGGGGCGTCTCGTGCGGATGGTTCTTCTCGATCACGCCCAAGCCGCCGAGCACCCGCGGGAGGCGGCTCCCGAAGCTGCGGACCATCGCCGGCATCGACCGGATGAGGTCACCGACCGCGACCTTCCACTTGTCAGGCGGTAGCCAGATGGCCGCACCGCTGTAGTCGTCGGTCGTCAACACGCCTCCGTGCTTCATCGTGATCGCCAGCTGCTGGGCGAAGAACCGCCGCAGCCGTGCCTCTCGATGCGATTCGGGCGTGAGCCAAGTGAACACCGGGTCGTTCTTGAACGCGCTGGCGAGCGTGGCCGCCAGCTTCGGCGCGTCGTTCGTCGTTGCGCTGCGCACGTCTGCCATACCACTATCCCTAGTCGATGGCGGCGGCGGCGGCGAGGGCGTCGGCCATGGCGCCTTCGAGAAACCGGACACCGGCACAGTCGCCCACCGCACGGGCGGCGATGCCGGCAGCGGCGAGCTCGTGAAGGAGCGCGGTTCGAGGTGTCCGCCCGGTGGTGGTGATGACGGTCGCATAGCGCTCGGCCTCCGGCACCGTCGAGACCAGCCGGGCGCCGCGCTCTTCCAGGTCGTGGACCAGCCGGAAGCGACCGGGGAGCCCCAGCTGCGGCCCGAAGACGCCTGACGGCTCGACGACGGTGACCGCCGCGCCCCGGCGGACTAGGGCGTCGGCGAGCGAGAGGGCGTCCTTGCCGCCGCCTTCGATGAGAACGGCCGAGCCGTTCGGCGGGGAGCGGTCGAGCCAGTCACGGACATCTTCGAGCCGCAGGGTGCCGCCGGGTGCCGGTGGCGAGGCCGCGCCCGTGGCCACCACGACGTGATCGAAGTCGCCGTCGCGAACCGCGCCCGCGGTCGCCTCCCGGCCGAGCTCGACCGACACCCGGCGGCGTTCAGCTTGGCGAATGAGCCACGCCAGCAGGCGGGCGAGGGGCTCGTCGGCCGCCGCCGCCAGCGCCAGCATGCCGCCCAGGTGGTCGGCCGCCTCCCACAGGCTCACGTCGTGGCCCCGCCCGGCCAGCAGGTGGGCGGCCTCGAGGCCCGCGGGGCCGCCTCCGACAACCAGGACTCGCCGGGGGACCGCCGCGGGCGGCAGTGGCTCCTCGTGCCCGTGCCCCGTGGCGGCGTTGACGACGCACGTCACGTGCGTCCCCAGGAAGATGTTGCCGATGCAGCGGTACTGGTAGATGCAGGGCCGGACGTCGTCCACGTCGCCGGCGGCGACCTTATTGGGGAGGTCGGGGTCGGCGAGCAGCTTGCGGCCCATGGCGACGAAGTCCGCTTTCCCCGACGCCAGCGCCGCCTCCGCGGCCGCGGGCTCGAGCCGTCCGAACGTGATGACCGGTACGTCGACCCGGGCCTTGGCGGCGGCGGCGTGCTCGACCAGCGCGCCGGGCTCGTGAGGGGTGTGGGCGGCGGTGATGCCTATGCCGACCCCGGGGTCGGCATAGGCACTCACGTGGAGGGCGTCGGCGCCGGCGGCGACGGCCAGTTCTGCCACCCGCAGTGCGTCCTCGACGGTCTCCCCGGCCGCCTTGAAGTGCTCGACGGCGTTGAGCCGGCACCACAGAGGAAGGTCGGCTCCGAACCGGGCGCGCACCGCCCCCAACACCTCGCACAGCAGCCGGGCCCGGCCCTCGACGTCGCCACCCCACGAATCGGTCCGAGTGTTCGAAGCCGGCGATAGGAACGAGTCGACGAGGTAGCCATGGCCGGCGTGGAGCTCGACGGCGTCGAAGCCGGCGCGGCGAACCCGATCGACTGCGGCGACGAACTGGGCGATGACCCACGCGAGGTCCTCGTCGGTCGCCACCCGGTACTCGAGCTTCGCCGCCGGCCCCGTGAACGGCCGGGTCATCGCCTCCATCTCCTCGGCGGTGACCATCCCCGAGAGGCGGTCGGGCGCGATCGGCGGGGGAACCGCGGGCACGAGCAAGGGCCGGCCCTCGGCGATGTCGTGCAGCGACACGGCCCCGTCGTGCACGAGCTGGGCGGCGATGCGGGCGCCGTGCTGGTGGACGCGATCGGCCAGCGCCCGCAGCCCGTCGACGAACCGCTCCTCCGACGCCGCCACCTGATGGGCGGAGTACGAGCCCGCCGGATACGCGACCGCCACCGACCCGACGAGCAACAGCGCGGCGCCACCGCGGGCGCGGGCCTCGAAGTACGACAGCTGCCGCTCGCTGACGGTGCCGTCGTCGTTGGCCAGGCTGTCGCCGATCGGGCACATGAGCATGCGGTTGCGGAGGGTCATCGACCCGATGCGCCCCGGCGCCAGCAGATGTTCGAACGGGCCTGCGCTCACCGCCGCAACCTACCTAGATTCCCCGGCATGACAGCTCCCGATTTTCGTGCCAAGGAGACGAGCGAGGAGTTCTCCAAGCTGCTCGACGCCGTTCGGGCCCTCGAGGCGAAGTTCGACGGCGGTGCGGGCGGGCCGCTCGACGATCAGGAGCTGCTCGAGGCCTACAAGTGGGCGTTCTCGATCCTCCAGGTGGGCTTCGACGCCTACGTCTGGGCCGACAGCGGCCGGCCCAAGTTCGTCGACATCGTCGGGCCGTACAAGAAGTGGGGCGGCGACAACGCCGACGCCTACTACCAGTACGCGCCCATCGACCCGAAGCGCACCTACCACGTGCGGGGCAAGAGGGGCGACGCCGTGTACCTCTCGCTCACCGTCTACGGCGGGCCCGACGACGGGCGGTACTCCGACCGCATCGTGGGCGCAGTCAACGACCGCGACCTCGCCATCGCCGCCGACGGCACGTTCGAGCTCGTGCTCAGCCCCGAGGAGCAACCGGGTACCTGGCTCAAGCTCGAGCCCGACGCGGTGTGCGCCATCACCCGCGACTACCTGATCGATCCCGTCGGCGGGCGCCGTGCGGAGTGGTTCATCGAGGCCGACGATCCCCCCGCGATCTACCGGGAGGACGACGCCGACCTTGCCCGCCGCCTCCGAGCGGCGAGGACCTGGATCGAGGAGCAGGCCAAGATCGTGCCCCTCGCCCTTGGCGAACCCAACTCCGTCGACGAGCCCTACCCGGTGCCGGCGGTGACCTTCGGCTGGGCGGCGGGCGATGCCGCCTACGCCATGGGCGGCTTCGACCTCGGCGAGGACGACGCGCTCGTGATCGACGGCCGCTCGCCCGAGTGCCGTTTCTGGAACATCTGCCTGTGGAACAGGTTCCTGCACACGTACAACTACGAGTACGAGCGGGTGACGATCAACGGCGGGCAGGTGACCTACAACGACGACGGCTCGTGGACGGTCGTCATCGCTCACCGCGACCCCGGGCATCCCAACTGGATCTCGACGTCGGGGCACCGGAGGGGCCGGATCTGGTTCCGCTGGTTCTACCCGTCGGCGACGCCCGAACGGCCGCAGACGCGGGTCGTCCCGGTGAGCGAGGTGGCGTCGTCCTGATGAGCGAACGACCGGCCCCCGCTCGCATCGACGACTACGCCGATCCACAGTTCTCGCCCGAAGTGGGGGAGATCCTCTCGATGATGGCGCCCATGGCCGAAGGCGTCCGCCTCGAGCCCGACGCGCTGTGCGAGGCCGCGTCGGCGGAAACCGGCCTCCACGACTTCGGTGACGACGGCTTCCGCCCGTCGCTCGAGGTCCTGTGCGCCGCCCTGCGCACCGAAGCCGGCCTCGGGGCCGTGGGGCGGTTCATGGTGCACCAGCAGCTCGTCGGCCTGCTCAAGAACCGGCTGCTTATCGCCGACGTGCTGCGGCGCCATCCGGAGATCCACGACGTGGTGATCGACCGGCCCATCATCATCGCCGGCCTGCCTCGCACCGGGACCACCCACCTCCACAACCTGATGTCGGCCGACCCCGCGCTGCGGTCGCTGCCCTACTGGGAGAGCCTCGAGCCCGTGCTGGCCGAGTCCGAGCAGCCGGCGGCGGGCGAGCCCGACCCCCGCCGGGCCCGAACCGAGCAGGGCCTGGCCCTCCTCGACGCCGCCATGCCTCTCTTCAAGCGCATGCACGAGATGACCGTCGATCACGTGCACGAGGAGATCCAGCTCCTCA
>Ga0070708_100004810_pt1 | contig 10651 bp, 9 predicted proteins | sample KBSK5503metaG_FD_65469 | JGI IMG/M metagenome (GOLD analysis project Ga0070708, IMG submission 65469) | Corn, switchgrass and miscanthus rhizosphere microbial communities from Kellogg Biological Station, Michigan, USA - KBS K5-50-3 metaG | ecosystem: Host-associated > Plants > Roots >... | reverse complement strand
GCTCGAGCTCGAAGCGTGCCGTGAACGGATCCGCCCGCGACTCGAGGTCCACCGCCGACCCGGCGAACGCCACGAGGCCGTCCTTGATGCCGATCGCCTCCACCCATCCGAAGCCGGTCGTCCCGGCGAACGTCGCGATGCGACCCGTGACGAGCGCGTCGAGCGGCATCTCAGGCCCCGATCTCGACCGGGTCGGCGACGAGGGCCGCGAGCGCCGCTCGATCGAGGCCGGCGCCGAGGCCGAGGGCGAGGGCGATCCGAGCCTTCGGGCCGCCGAGGTGGCCGGCGAGCAGGGCGCCGGCGCGAACCCAGGTCGCGCCACCACCGGCAAAGGCATATGCCGCGCTGGCTGCGCCGGACGGGCATCGGCTGGTGAGGACGATCGTCGTCCCGGTGGCCATGGCCCGGCTCGCGGCGTCGAGGAGCGCGCCGGACGTGTTCCCGGCGCCGGTCGCCTCGACGACGATCCCCGCGGGGCGGGCGGCCGCTGCAGCGTCGAGCAGGTGGCCGTCCATCGCGACGTGGGCCGTGATGAGGTCGACGTTCTCGGCGCCCCGGCTCGTGGCCACGTGTCGTCGTGGTCCGGCTTCGCGCTCGATGGTCACGACCCCGTCGCGGACCCGCCCGAGTGGCCCGGTGTCGAGGCTCTTGAACGTGTCCAGAGCGCTCGCGTGGGTCTTCGTCACGGTCGCCGCTGCGTCGATGGAGCCGGCGAGGACGACGACGACGCCCTGGCCGGCGAGGGCCGGATCCGCCGCGCAGCGGACGGCGTCGCGAAGGTTGACCGGCCCGTCGTAGGCCGGGTCGGAGGCGGTTCGCATGGCGCCCGTGACGACCACCGGTTCGGGCCGGTCGAGCACCAGGTCCCACAGGAACGCCGTCTCCTCGATCGTGTCGGTACCCTGGACGAGGACGACGCCGTCGATCGCTGGATCTTCCTGGGCGGCCCGGATCCGGGCGGCGATCTCGAAGAGCCCCGGGAAGCTGAAGTGGCTCGCCGGCGTCCGGCTGAGATCGACCGGGACGACCTCCGCGATCATGTCGAGGCCCGGTGTGCGGGCGAGGATCGCCGCGCCATCGAGGACCGGTACGTTCCCGCCGGCCACGGGGTCGGCCATCATGCTGATCGTCCCGCCGGTGAAGAGCACGGCCACGCGCCTCATCGGCTCCCCTCCCCGTCCCGCGGATCGATGGTCGTCGCGAGGTTCGATCCGATCGGGTCGAGCGGCGTTCCGGGCACGATCGGTGGCGCCTCGACCCGCGATGCCGCCGGCAGTGGTCCGCGGCTGAGGATCGAGGTGATACCGGAGACCGCGACCCCGATCGCGATCGCCAGGATCACGGCCGTGGTCCCGAAGAGGTCCGAGATCGGCCCAACGATGATGATCGGCAGGATGCTCGCGACCGAGACGAGCATGTTCAGGACGCCGAACACCCGGCCGCGGACCTCGGGCGGCAGGTCTTCCTGGAGCTGGGTCTGGCTCGAGATCGCCACGATGCCGTAGGCGATCCCGGCAAGGAACGCGAGCGCCGTCACGACCGCGATCAGGGACGTGACGGACGAGAGGTCGACGATCTTGACGTCGCCGCCGACGCCCTGCAGGAACCGGCTCACCGGACCGGCCACGGTCAGGATCACGAGCAGGACCCCGAGGGCGATCAGGCCGGCCTCGATCGCCCGCCGCCGGGCGACGAGCTTGCCGTAGCTGTTGAGCAGCAGGACGCCCATGACGATGCCCAGCCCGAGCGGGAGCACGACGACGATCAGGTCCTTCGGGCTCAGGCCGAGGGTCTGCTGGGCGAACTTCGGCCCGAGCACGCCGATGACGCCGATGAGCGACGCGGCGATCCCCAGGTAGACCATCGTCCAGCCGATCGCCGTGTGCTCCCGGATGTAGCCGATGCCCTCGCGCAGCTGGGACAGCGTCCCGCCGACCGCCTGGCCGGCTTCGGCGACGGCAACCCGCGCGCCCTGCGGCTCCCGCGCCGCCGGGGGGTTCTTCGGCAGCGTGAAGCAGAACACCGCGCCGATCCCGAACAGGACCGCGACGGCCAGGATCACCGGTTCGGGCCCGCCCGCGATCGTCACGATGAGCGGTCCAAGGAGCGCGTAGCCGAGGGCGAACGCGCCATTGAGCGTGAGGGTGAACAGGCCGTTCGCCGAGAGCAGCTGTTCTCGCGGAACGAGGAACGGGATCATCGTCGCCTCCGCCGGGGCGAAGAAGACGGTCACGGTCGCGAAGCCGATGTTGAGGAGCAGGACGAGCGGGACGTCCCGGCCGACCGCGAAGATCGCCACCAGGATCACGGCCCGCAGGACGTTCGTCACGACGAGGACCGTCCGCCGGTCGAGCCGGTCGACGTACACGCCTGCGAGCGCGGAGAACGCCACCGATGGAACGAGGAACGTCAGGAACAGGCCGCTGACGGCCGAGCTCAGGTCCGTGGCGTCCAGGACGAGGACGGTCAGGCCGTAGAGCACCATGTTCGTGCCGATCTGGGTCGCCACCTGGGACAACCACAGCAGGAGGAAGGATCGGTTGCGAAGGACCGCCGCCGCGCCCCCTTCGGCGGCGGGCGTCGTGCCGGCGCTCACGCCTCCGTGGCCGGCAGAGGCCTCACGGCGGCGCTGATCTCCGGGTCACCGCGGCGGACGAACGTCACGAAGCGCCCCTCGAGCGCGCGTCGCTCGAGCAGGACGTGCCGGTCGCAAACCTGGCAGCGCAGGCCGATGTCGGCGCCGAGGCGATCGACGAGCCAGTCGGTGCCACCGCACGGGTGCGGCTTCCTGAGGCGGACGACATCGCCGAGGAGCACCTCCAGCACGGGCCGCGTCGTCATGGCCGGGGAGCGTATCAAAGGCGGGGTTGACCGTGACTCGAGATGAGGATGCGGGTCGTCGGCGGGATCGACACGGTCGTCAACGGCGTCACGCTGATCCGCGCGTCGGGGTAGGTTGCCCCGATCTGGGCAATGACGCCGCCGGCCCGGGTCAGCGTGCCGAGGAGGATCTCGGGGCTGCCGATCGCGCGGATCTCGAAGAGATCCGGGAGGGCGGTGTTCTCCACGGAGATGGCGCCGGGAATGCCGGCGACCACGGTACCGGGCACGACCCGGACGTCGCCGACGGCGATCGCCTCGGCACCGGCGTTCCGGAGCTCGTTGAGGAGGTCCTCGACCCCGTCACCGCCGATCGGGCCGCGGATGCTGATCGAGATGCCGGGCCCCGTCAGGCCGGTGGCCCCGGACCAGGCCCGGATCCGGGCCAGGTCGGCGCGGAGCTGGCCGACGGTCGTCTGCCCGTTCGCGGTCGCCGATTCGAGCGCTTTCGCCTGTTGGTCGAGGCTCGCGATCTCGGTTCGGAGCTGCTCATTCCGGGTGTTCAGGTTGGCGATGACGAGGGTCAGCTCCTGCGCCGAGAGGACCGAGAGGCCTGGAACCGCGGCCTGGCCTCGCAGCTGGCCGATGACGAGGATGCCGAGGATCCCCGCAACCGCGGCGATCGTGAGCTGGCTGCGCCGGTTGCGGGCCGTGCTCATGATCCCGGTGCCACGCTGGCGTCCGGCTGACCGAACCGGATCACGACCGTCCCGGCGAACGCCGGCACGTCGACCTCATCGAGATCGTCGACCGACAGCGCGAGACCGTGGCGCTCGACGCGCTCGATCACGAAGTCCTGGAACGAGACCGACGCCTGGACCCGCTTGTAGAGGTCGGCCGGGCCGATCGCGGCGATCTTGTATGGCGGGGCGAGGTACGCGGAGTTCACGAGGACCGAGCCGCCGATGTCGAGCACCGCTGTCGAGACGGTGATCCGCTCGCCGTTGATCGCGATGGCCTCCGCGCCGGCCAGCCAGAGCTCCTGGACGAGGACCCGGAGGTCCCGCGCCGAGACGAGCGAATCCGCACCGGCGCCGGGCTGGCCGGAATCCTCGAGCCGGAACACGAGACCGGGACCGGCGAGGCCGATGAGCCCGGCACCGTTGCGCGCCTGCTCGAGCTCGGCGTACAGGTCACGGAGGGACGAGGCCGAACCCGGGCCCTGCGCCTCGAGGGTCCCGATCTTCGTCCGAAGCTCCAGGATCTGGCGCTTGAGCGCCTCCTGCTGGTCCTGGAGTCCGAGCGCCGTCTCGACGAGCGGCGAGCGCTCCTGGGTCGTGTAGCGGACACGCGGGCCCTCCGCCCCGAGCTGCGCGGCGATCAGGAAGCCGAGCGCGAGCAGGGCCACGGCCAACGTGATCTGCCAGCTGGGGACTGATCGGATCCATGTCCGCACGGCCGTCACGGCTCCTGGTCCCCCGGAGGTAGGGCCTCGCCGGCTCGGCGGCGCCTCGCGAGGTAGGCCAGGAGCCCGATGACGCCGAAGCTCACGAGGACGACGACGATCCCTTCGACGACGAGGCCTTCGAACCCACTCGACGGCGCCTGGCTGCCCGGGGCCGGATGGGAACCGTCGCCGGCAACGGCACCCGGCGTCGGCGCGGCGCCGCCCCACCCTGCAGGAACCGGACCCGCCGGAGCCGGGACCGGTCCGACAGCGATCGGCGTGGGAGCCTTGAGATCGGCGAGCCACGCGCTCTGGAACCCCGCCATGTCCACGCCCAGGGCCGCTGTAAATGCCTCATCGTCCGAGACCCCGCCGGCATAGGAACGGATCAACCTGACCATCGCATCCTGGCCGTACGTCCGGATGAGGTAGTCGATCGCCGAGACGCTCTCGGCATAGGCGAGCCCGAAGCGCTCGAACGTGGTCGGGAACTGGCCCTCGATCGCCGAGAGCGGCATGAGGGTCCCGCCCTGCGCGGCCCGGCTGACGCTCCCGCGATCGTCCGCGCCGTAGCCCTGGGACAGGTAGACCGCGAGCCCCTCGTTGAACCAGTGCGGCGGCGCATGGTACGGGTTCGCCACGGCGGTCCCGAAGACGAGGTGGGTCAGCTCGTGGGGGATCACGGTGCTCACCCACGAATCGTTGACGGCGTCGGGGCCGATGTCGGCCAGCAGCGTCCGGATGTCCGGGAACGCCACGCCACCGACGTTCTCCCTCGCCGCGGGGCCGAGCACCTGGTAGAAGGACGTCGAATCGGGATAGATGAAGAAGTCGATCGGCTGGGTCTCGGTCACGCCCAGGAGCCGGCTGACGTCGTCGACGGCCTTCTCGCCGATCGCGAGGGCTCGCCGCCCGAACGCGTCGTCGCCCTCGATCCAGTGGACCCGGACGACACGCCCGCTCACGGTCTTCCACGTGTAGCGCGTGTCCTCGTAGCGGATGCTCCTGGCCGGTCCCAGCCACTGGCTGCCATCTGCGAGCGTCACCCGGAACTGGAGGTCGACCAGCGTGTTCGGGATCAGAGCGCCGGCGGGCGTGTCGAGCCGGTAGCGCAGCGTCGTCGCGCCGACGCGGGGCGTGGGCACGACGTCGGCGACGAACCTCCGCGAGCCGGAGCCCGTGCGGACGAGCGCCTCTACCCGCGCGACGCCGCTGGGCAGCGATGCCGGCTCGCTGAAGTCGATGCCGGCGAGGAACGTGGAGGTCGCCGTCGGGCCACCGAACGACACCGGGTCCGCGGCTGAGGCCGGGCCCGGGTCCGCGAGCGCTCCGCCCGCCAGCGCCGTCGCGACGACGAGCGCGGCCCAGCCAGCGAGCGCCCGGCGAGTCGGTCGAGCGGTCATGGCGTCGCCGCCCAGGCGAGGCCCGCGATGCGCAGAATGCCGAGGCCGTTCTGGCCGGCGCCGAGCAGGCCGGTTCGCGACAGCGCCCAGCCGTCGCCGTAGGACAGCGGCACGACCGGGACCTCGGCCTGAACGATCGCCAAGGCCCGCTCGAAGGCCTTCTGGGCGACCCCTGGATCCCGGGTCGCCAGAGCATCAGTCACCGCCTGGTCGAAGCTCGGCGACGACCAACGGCCGTAGTCGTCGGCGCTGTCGCTACCGAGGAGCACGCCGAGGAAATCATTGGCGCCCGGATAGTCGGCGATCCAGCCGAGCGTCCACATGCCCGGCGGATCGTCGGCCAGGCGCTGGAAGTGGTCGGCGTACTCCTCGAGCCGGATGGTGATCCCGAGCTCCCGCTTCACGTCGGCGGCGATGCCCTCCGCGTAGGCCCCGCCGCCGGTGCCGAACGCGACGTCGGGAAAGCCGGCGCCGCCGGGATACCCGGCCTCGGCCAGCAGGGCCCTGGCGGCCGCCGGGTCATGCGTCGGGAGCCAGCTCGCCCCTCCACCGCCGGCAACGCCCGGCGGCACCATGCTGTCCGCGGCAACCTCGCCCCCGCCGGCGCCGAGCTCGACGATGCGGTGCCAGTCCACGGCGGCGCCGAATGCCTGGCGGACCTTGACGTTGTCGAATGGCGGGCGGCTCGTGTCGAAGCCGAGGTATGTGAGCCCGAGCGAGGGGACCGATCGGAGCTCGGGCCCGAGCGTCGCGTCGTACCGGATCCACGAGGCATCGTTGGGCGCGATCGGGGTGTAGTCGAGATCGCCCGCCGCGAACGCCGCGACCGGGCTTCGACCGCCGATGTCCGACACGAGGTGGACCGTCCCGATGGACGGCGGCCCGGCCCAGTAGCGCGCGTTCGCCGTCAGCGTGATCTCGGTGGGGGTGGTCGTTGCGACGCGGTAGGCGCCGCTCGCGACGTCGCAGACCCCGAGCGTCCGACGGCTCGCGGCGCAGTCCTGAGGAGGGATCACTGCGAACGTTGGCGACGATACGACCGACGGGAAGTCCGAGCCAGGCCGATCGAGGTCGACGATGACGTCGCCTCCGCTCGCCCGAATGCCAACGAGGGCGGGATCCGAGGCCGTCCCGATCAGGTGCTCGTGCGCGCCGTGGACGTCCAGGATCAGCGCCGAGAGCGGCGACGGCGCGTTCGGATCGATCAGCCTGAGCCAGCTCCGGACGACATCCGGTGCCCCGAGCGGCGAGCCGTCCGAGAACGTCAGCCCGGGCCGCAGGTGGAAGACGACCTCGCGTCCGTCGGACGACACGTCCCAGCCCGAGGCCAGCGCGGGCCGGAGCGCGAGCCCGGCGTCGTAGGCGGTCAGGGTCTCGAAGAGCTGCGCGGAGATGGCCGCGCTTCCGATGTCGCCCTGGGCAGCGGGATCGAGGGTCTGCGGCGTCCCGGCGAGGATCCGGACCTCCGAGCTGCCGGCCGCGCTCGCCGGCGCGATCCCCCGGACGTCCGGAAACGCGGCGATGACGGCAGCGGCCGTCAGGGCGGCGAGGGTCAGGACGAGTCGACGCGGGACCGGAATTCGGATCAGCGTCGCCACCAATCGGCTGTCTGGGTGGTTCGCCGGTCGCGCCACCCGGGCCCGATCGGGCGCTCGATCGGGATCGGCAACCTGGCTCGCGCGGCCCACACGTAGCCGTTGCCAGCGAAGCCGAACAGGAGGGCGACCACGCAGGCCCACTGGCGCATGGCGCGAGTATGGGGGAAAGGAAAAAGGGCCTCGCGTCGCCTCGCCGGGGGAACGATGCTCATCGCGAGGCCCCGCATTCCACAACGAGGGCGACCCGCTCCAGTTAGGCCCGCGGCGGCGAAATTTTCGGCAGCGCTAGCGGCCGGGCAGGGCGAGGTCCTGCCGAAACCCGAATCGATCGAGGACCCGGTAGAAGTTCCGCTTCGAGAGCCGGTCCCGATCGGGCCCGGGGGTCGAGCCTGAAGGTCCTTCCTCGTGTCGGACGAGGGGCAGGCCCGGGACGACGACCGCCCGGCGAGGCGGCCGATCGGGACCCTCGTCACGGAGCACCAGGCTCCACCAGATGTCGAGGTTGCGAGCGGACGTGAAGCGCTCGTCGAGTGGGCCGCGCACCGCCGCGTCCTCCCGCCGGAATGCCATGACGAAGCCCTGGATCGCGGCCGCGTCGCCGCGGTCCGATTCCGCGAAACGCCGCAGGTCCTCGCTGACCAGCCCGGATGCGCCGGCGATCCCGACACCCGGGTCCGCGAGGGCGATCGCCAGCGGCGTCACGATGTCGCCCGTCGGCTCGATGCTCGGATCGAGAACGACCAGGATCGGGCCGGCCGCCCGCCTGAACCCGATGTTCAGCGCCGCGGCCTCGCCGAGGCGGACGCTCGTGCCCACGACCTCAACCGCTCCTGGGCCGCCCCTCTCGTCAGGCGCCGCACCATCCAGGGTGGCCTCGAGGTCCCCCGTCGCAGCCGCGTCGAGCCCGTCGGCGACCACGACGAGGGACGTCCCAGCCGGTAGCGCCGCGCCGAGCCCACGGACCGCTCGCCCGACCCCCTTGATGTCGTCCGGGTCGGACGCGACCATGATCACCGTGGCGAGTCCCTCGGGCGCCGCGTCGAGGCGGCTCGGCACCCCCTCGCTGTGACCATATCGGGGCCGGCCCGCCTCGAGGACATCCGGCGCGTGGGCGGGCTCGAGACGGAAATCGGTCCCGGCGTCGATCACGCGCCAGCCCGCCGCCTCGATCTCGCCTCGGAGGCGATCCGCGGCCGCCCAGTCGTGGGCTGCGCGCGCCGCCGAACGCTCGTGGGCCGCGGTCAGGACCGCCGGCGGGACGAAGGGCCGGGTCAACGCGCGGACGCGGACCGGTCGGGATCGGCGATCGGGTGGGCCACCTTCGCCATGGTATCCGGGTCGCGTGTCACGCCCGGCCGCCTTGCCGCGTCCGATGACCCGTGACCCTTGACCGATCCGACCCTCGGCCGGAGAGTGGTGCCATGCGTTCTGCGCTCGCCGGCCTCCTCGGCCTCATCCTGCCGGGAGCCGGCCATCTGTACCTGGGCCGACGCCGGGCGGCGCTGCTCTTCGTGGCGCCGATCGCCATCCTCGTCGCGGCGGTCGTCGTGGTCGTGGTGACCCAGGGCTCCATCGGCCTCCTGGAGATCGCGGTGACGCCGGGCGTCCTGCCGGCACTCGCCGTCGTCAACGTCGCGCTCGCCGCGTGGCGCATCGCGGCGAGCATCGACGCAACCCGGCGCTTCCCCCGAACGCGCCTGGCCATCGGCGCCTCGGTGATCGGGATCGTCGTGCTCGTCGCGGTCCCGCACGTGTTCGTCGGGCAGTACATCGCGGCGACGAGCGACTTCCTCGACTCCGCCTTCGCGCCCGATGTCACCCCGACCGAGGATCCGGGCTTGACCGGTGATGCCGGGCCATCCGGCGATTGGTACGGCCCCCAGCGCACCCCGGTTGAATGGGTCGATCCCTCATATGGAGCCACGATGCCGCCGACGCCGGTCCCGACACCACGGGGGCCGATGGGCAGCGGAATCGGAACGCTGCCCGGGCTCGGCGTGGCGGTGCCCTGGACGCGACCGGGTTCCATCCCGTGGGGCGCCGATGGCCGGTTCGATCTGCTCCTGCTCGGCTCCGATGCAGGCATCGATCGCTGGAGTCGGCGGATGGACGTGATGCTCCTCGTCGAGATCGATGTCTCGAGCGGCAAGGTGGCGATGATCGGCCTCCCGCGAAACCTCCTGAACGCGCCGTTCCCGCCGGGCCCCGCCCACGATGCCGTGAAGTGCGGCTGCTTCACGGACCTCCTCAACGCGCTGTACGTCGAGGCCACGGTCACCCATCCGGATCGGTGGCCGGGCACCGGCGCAGTGAAGGGCATCGGCGCGGTCCGCGCGGTCGTGTCCCAGCTGACCGGACGCCCGGTCGATGCCGTGCTGGTCGCGGACCTGTGGGGCGTCATCAAGGTCGTCGACGCGATGGGCGGCATCGATATCTACGTCCCGGCCGCCGTTCACGACGACCACTACCCGGATCCGGTGTACGGCTCGATCGTGCTTGACATCGCCGCCGGCCAGCAGCATCTGAATGGGCGGCTCGCGCTCGCCTACGCCCGCAGCCGCCACCAGGACTCGGACTACGGCCGGATGGGACGGCAGCAAACGCTCCTCCTGGCGATCCGCTCGCAGATCGGCCCCGCGACGATCCTCAACGCCCCGGCCCTGTTCACGGCCGCCAAGGGCTTCACCTGGACCGACCTGCCCCGAAGCTCACTGCCGAACCTGGTCGCCCTGTTCGACAAGGCGGCCCACGCGACGGTGAAGCAGCTCCGGATCGTTCCCACGAAGTATCCGGAGTGGCTCACGCCGGCCGAGATCACCCAGATCCAGCACGATATCGCCGCGCTTCTCGGCACCGTCCCGCCACCGGCACCGACGCCGATACCGTCTCTCGCGCCATCGCCGGTACCATCGGAACCACCCTCGCCCGCTCCATCCACCTAGCATTCCCGACCCGCCGGGGGAACCCGCCATCCGCCTGCTCGTCGCGCCTCAATCGCGGACCGCATGGCTCATGCGTGCGTGGCACGTCGAGCGACGGACCGCCCGCAGCCTGGCCATCCCGGCATTCCTCGTCGTCGCCGGCATCCTGGGCGCCTTCCGGTTCCTCAACGTCTATCCGTGGAACTCGCGCGTCTTCGACCTGCATACGTATTGGGCGACGCGGTTCGGGCTCGACTACGCCAGCCAGCCCGGGCCCGCCGGCGCGTACCTGTACTCGCCGGCGTTTGCCCAGCTGATCGCGCCCCTCGCCGCCTTGCCGCTCCCGGTCTTCGCCACGATCTGGACCCTCGTCACTGCGGGCCTCCTCTACTGGCTCACGGGTCGCTGGGCGATCGTCGTAGCCCTGATCCCGGCCGTGGCCCTCACGATCGCCCAGGGCCA